>Ga0105240_10009390_pt1 | contig 13855 bp, 12 predicted proteins | sample KBSC54metaG_FD_80426 | JGI IMG/M metagenome (GOLD analysis project Ga0105240, IMG submission 80426) | Corn rhizosphere microbial communities from Kellogg Biological Station, Michigan, USA - KBS C5-4 metaG | ecosystem: Host-associated > Plants > Roots > Rhizosphere > Soil | place: Michigan, USA... | reverse complement strand
GGCTCTGCCACCGCCTTCGGTGAGCAACGGAATCGCGGCCATCGCGTAGGGGCTGTTCGCGGCGACGCATGCGGCGTGCATCGCGGAGCGGATGCGCGGGTGCAGGATGGCTTCGAGGTCGCGCCGCGCAGTTGCATCATCGAACACGATCCGTCGCAGCGCACCGCGGTCGAGTCGACCATCCGCAAGCAACACATCGCTGCCGAAACGCGCGGCGATCGCTCCGAGCGCGGGTTGCCCGCGTTCGACCAGCGTGCGCGCGAAAACGTCCGCATCGGCGACCACGATGCCGAGTTCCTCGAAGCGGCGACTGACCTCGGACTTGCCCGAGGCGATTCCGCCGGTGATGGCGACGACGAATGGGTGCGTCTTCATCGGCTGCATTTATCGATACACCACGCCGCAAGACTTGGTGAATTTCGCGCGATCGATGTCGAGTTGCGAAGGGCGGTTGACGATGCGAGGGCGGTAGCGCCATCGCGGGCTGAACAGGCTCCACGACGGGTCATGCCCCGGGAAATCCACGCCGGCCATCTCGATCAACGACTCGAACGTATCTGCGCTCAGCGTGCGCTTGCCGGCGTTGGCTTGCAGCGCGGCCACGCGCGCGGGGAACTCCGAGGCATACGCGTCGGAATGCCAGAAGAATGCGGAGATTTCGTATTCGAAGTGCGTGCCGTGGCCGTGCCCTTCCATGTCGCAGGTCGGTGTCTTCAGGCTTTCGCCATGGTCGGACTCGTACCATAGCGCCGTCACCGCATTGCTTTCGCGCAGGATGCCGATGATCGATGCAAGCACGTGGTCGGAATACAGGATCGAATTGTCGTAACCGTTGCGACTGCGTTCGCCTGCCGGGACGCTGCTTGCGGGATCTGTTTCGGTCGGCTGGAAGCGCTTGTATGCGGCGGTATAGCGGTAATCGTAGCTCTGATGGCTGCCCATCATGTGCAGCACGATGAACAGGTCGTGGTTCGAATCGCCCAATGCGTCGCGCAGCGGCTGCAGCAGGACCTCGTCGTAACTGCCCGGCACGCTCCACGAGGCGTGGTTGAGGAACTCGGCGTGTTGCGCCTCGAATGCGTAGGTCGACACCGGCGAATCGTATTTCCCGATCGCCTGCTGGTCGGAAAACCAGTACGTCTCGAAACCCGCTTCCTGCATCGCGCGCAGGATCGACGCTTCCTTGTACCAGCTGAACTTCGTCTCGGTGATCGGCTTGCGCGTGAGGATGTTCGGGATCGCGGTAATCGACTCCGGCCACGAGCTGTCCATGTTGGTAATCGGCACGAGGTTCTGGACGAGCGCGAGTTCCGGATTGGTCGCGCGGCCGTAACCGAACAATTGCCAGTTGGCGCGGCGGCTGGCTTCGCCGATCACCAGTACATAAACCTGGCGCTTGGCGACTTTCGTGGCGCGGTGCGCATGGAATTGGAAGGAGTCCAGGCGCGCGACGTTCTCACGCATTGCGTTCCACTCGTTGCGGTAGTCGACGACGCGCTGGAACATGCCGAACGGGTAGCCGTACTGGACCGCCGAACCCAGAGAGGTGATTTTCTCGACCCCTGCGTGGAAGCGCTTCGAGGGATCGCCATGGGTGGTGATGCTTGCGATGACTGCGGTTCCCAGCAACGCCGCGATCGCCACCGTCAGCACCCACGCCCGTGCGCCACGCCGCCAGAGCGGCTGCGCGCGCCGGCTCCACCACGCCGCGAGCAGCGCCACCAGCAATCCGGCGGCAACGCACAATGCGACGGGCAGCAGCAGGACGCCGAGGTATTCGCGCATCTCGCGTGGGTTGGTCGCTATCAGCGTCGCGATGATTTCCGCGAAAGTCGGGCGGTGGTAGGTGCCGATATAGAAAGCTTCCAGCGGCGCCAGCATCGCGAATGGCGACAGCAGCAAACAGGCGATCCAGGCACGGTTGCCGAACAGCGCGAACAGCGCGGCCAGCAATATCGATGGAATCACCAATGCATCGCGCCATAAGGTCGCGCTGGTGCCCAGCCACAGCCATAGCAGGTTGGGCAGCATCAGCAGCAGGATCAGCGCTGCGATCGCGCCCACGGCGAGGCCGCGCATGCGTGGCGAAGCGATCGTGTTCACCGCAACCCGGAGAAGTGCAGGTACATCGCGATCAGTTGCGATCCCCACAACAGTTGTATCCAGCCGGCGATTGCGAGGTAGGGCCCGAACGGGATCGGCGTTGCGCGATCGCGTCCGCGCAGCAACAGCCAGGCTCTGCCGATCAATGCGCCCAGCACGGCCGAGATCAGCACGATCGGCAACACGCCCTTGATCCCGCACCAGGCACCCAGCGTGGCGAGCAATTTGAAATCGCCGTGCCCCATGCCTTCCTTGCCGGTCAGCAGCTTGAACGCCCAGTACACCGACCACAGGCTGAGGTAGCCGACCGCCGCGCCGATCAGCGCCGAAACCGGATCGACGAACAGGCCGATCGTGCTCAGCAGCAACCCGAGCCACAGCAAGGGATAGGTGAGCTGGTCGGGCAGCAGCTGGGTATGCAGGTCGATGCCTGCGAGGGCAACCAGCATGGCGGTGAACACGAGCGCAGCGATCGCTTGCCAGCCCGGATCGAAATGCCAGACGCAAGCCGCGAATGCGAGGCCGGTCAGCAATTCCACCGCTGGATACTGCCAGGAAATCGGCTCGCGGCAGAACCGGCAGCGACCGCGCAATGCAAGGAAGCTGATCAGCGGGATATTGTCGAAGGCGCCGAGCTGGTGCGCGCACTTTGGACAGAACGAGCGCTTGACGACGATGCCGGGCGGCGCACTGGCGGCATCCGGTTCTTCCAATCCGAGCATCTCGCGGCTGTCGCGCTGCCAGCGCCATTCCAGCCGGGCAGGCAGGCGCAGGATGACCACGTTGAGGAAGCTGCCGATCAGCAACCCGAATACGAAAGCGCAGCCGACCGCGATGGCCGGCTGTTGCAACATGTCGACCAGCACGTTGGAGGTCAGACCGTTGAGGCGAGTTTGAAGATGGGCAAGTACATGCCGATCACCATGCTGCCGACCAAGGTACCGATCACGACCATGATCAACGGTTCAAGCAGGCTCGCCAGCGAATCGACCGCGTTGTTGACCTCTTCCTCGTAGAACTCGGCGACCTTGAACAGCATCGCGTCGAGCGCGCCGGACTCCTCGCCGATCGCGACCATCGACACCACCATGTGTGGGAACAGGTTGACCTGTTTCATCGCGAGGTTGAGCTGGTAACCGACCGCGACGTCGTCGCGGATCTTCTTGACGGCGTCGGAATAGACCACGCTGCCAGTAGCGCCGGCGACCGTGTCCAGCGCCTCGACCAGCGGCACGCCGGCCTTGAAGGTCAGCGCGAGGGTACGCGCGAAGCGCGAGATCGCCGACTGGTGCAGGATCTGGCCGATGATCGGGAGCTTGAGCGCCATCCGGTCGACGAAATGGGCAAGTCTCTGCGAGCGTTTCAGCGCGAACATGATGCCGAAAATCGTGCCGCCGACGATCAACAAGACCATCCACCAGTAAGAGATCATGAGCCGCGATGCAGTCACCAGCATCTGGGTAAAGGCTGGCAGGTCGGCGCCGAAGGTCTTGAACACCTCCTCGAACTGCGGCACCACGAAGATCAGCAGGATCGCACTGACGATGAACGCGACCGCGATCACCGCGGCCGGGTAGTACAGCGCCTTGCGGATCTTGCCCTTGAGGCTCTCGATGCGCTCCTGGTAAGTCGCGACAGTATCGAGCACCGTATCGAGCACGCCGGCGCCCTCGCCAGCCTTTACGAGGTTGCGATACAGCTCGTTGAACTGCACAGGATGCTTGCCGATCGCTTCATGCAGCGTGGAGCCGCCTTCGATCTCGCCACGGATCGCTTCCAGCATGGTCTTCATGCGCGGATTCTTCTGCCCGCCGCCGACGATCTCGAACGAGTTCACCATCGGGATGCCGGATTGCATCATGGTCGCGAGCTGGCGGCTGAAGATGGAGATCTCGCGCGAGCTGATGCGGCTGCCAGAGCTGCCGAAAATGGATTTGCCCTTGGGCTTGACCGTGGTGGGATTGATGCCCTGCCTACGCAGGTCGGCGCGCAGCAGGTTGTCGCTCTTGGCGAGCTGCTCGCCTTTCATCTTCTTGCCGCGCTTGTCGGTGCCGGTCCAGATGAACACCGACATCGGGTTGGGATTGCGCGGCCCCTGGGCCTGGGTCTGCGCGCGTACCGCGGATTTGGTGGCGGCCATGGTTTATTCCTTCGTCACTCGGTTGATTTCGGCAAGGCTGGTGGCGCCGTTCTTGGCCTTGAGCAAGGCCGACTGGCGCAGGTCGCGGATGCCCTCGCGCTGCGCCGCTTCGGCAATCTCGATGGCGTTGCCGCCCTCGAGAACGATCTTCTGGATTTCGTCGGTCATCGGCATGACCTGGTAGATGCCGAGGCGACCCTTGTAGCCGTCGTTGCAGTCGGCGCAACCGACCGCTTCGTACAGGTGCAGGCCGCGCTTGATGTCGGCCTCGCTGAAGCCCTCGGCGAGCAGCGCGTGCTCAGGCAACTGCACCTCGCGCTTGCACTCGTGCAGGCGACGCGCGAGGCGCTGCGCGATCACCAGCGTGACCGAGGAGGTGATGTTGTACGGCGCGATGCCCATGTTCATCAGGCGCGCAACGGTTTGCGGCGCGTCGTTGGTGTGCAGGGTGGAGAGCACCATGTGGCCGGTTTGCGCGGCCTTGATCGCGATTTCGGCGGTTTCCAGGTCGCGGATTTCGCCGACCATGATCACGTCCGGATCCTGGCGCAGGAATGCGCGCAAAGCCACCGCGAAGGTCATCCCCTTCTTGGCGTTCTGTTGCACCTGGTTGACGCCGGGGAGGCGGATTTCGACCGGATCCTCGACCGTGGAAATGTTGCGTTCGTCGGTGTTGAGGATGTTCAGCGCGGTGTAGAGCGAGACGGTCTTGCCCGAACCGGTCGGGCCGGTCACCAGCACCATGCCGTAAGGCTTGTGCATGGCTTCGAGGAACAGTTCCTTCTGGTCGTCCTCGTAGCCAAGCTTGTCGATGCCGAGCTTGGCCGCGGCGCTGTCGAGGATACGCAGCACGACTTTTTCGCCGAACAGGGTCGGGCAGGTGCTGACGCGGAAATCCATGGCCCGGGTCTTGGACAGCATCAGTTTGATGCGCCCGTCCTGCGGTACCCGGCGTTCGGCGATGTCCAGCGACGACATCACCTTCAGGCGCGCGGTGATGCGCGCGTTCAATTTCACCGGCGCCTTCGCAACCGTGCGCAGGATGCCGTCCATGCGCAGGCGCACGCGGAAATCGCCTTCGTAGGGTTCGAAATGGATATCGGATGCGCCGCGCTTGATCGCGTCCACCAGCACCTTGTTGACGAACTTCACGACCGGCGTGTCGTCGGCCTTGTTGGGATCGGCGTTCTCGGGTTCGTTCTCACCGATGTCGCCTGTCTCGAGGTTTTCCAAACCCTCGGCATCCTCGCCGGTGGCCAGGCTGTCGCTGACGCTCAATGCCTTGTCGGTGACCCGCTTGAGGTTTTCCTCGTCGACGAGGATCGGCTCGACCGTCATGTTGGTCGCGAACTTGATCTCGTCGAGCGCACGCGTGTTGGTCGGGTCGGAAATGCCGACGAACAGGCGGTTGCCGCGCTTGAATAGCGGCAAGACGTTGTGCTTCTGGATCAATTCCTCGCTGACCAGCTTGGTCGCGGCCTGCGTCAGGTCGAGCACGTTCGCGTCGAACAACGGGATGCCGAACTCGACCGAATTGGCGGCAGCGAGTTGCGCATGGGTGATCAGGCGTTTCTCGAGCAGGTACTGCTGGACGGGCTTCTTTTCCTTGAGCGCCTCGTCCATCGCCTTGCGTGCGTCGGGTTCGGCCAGTGCGTTGTCCAGCACCAAGCGCCGGGCAATGCCGGTGATGCCAACCAGATTGGCTGTGACTGCGGCGTTCATCCGTCCCCCACGTCCGGAGCTATCGCTGAATCTACCGCAAAACGGCGTCTGGAAGTAGCCCGTGGCAGGTTTGCGATGGCGGCCGCGACGGCCAAGGCATGCCTGCGTTACGCTAGCCCGCGATCACCGGGGAGAACGCGTGGATACCGAGTTGAGCATCGTGCTGCCGGCCAAGAACGAGGAAGCCGCACTGGCGTTGTTGCTCCCACGCCTGCGTGCGCAATATCCGCTGGCTGAAATCCTGCTGGTCGACGACGGTTCGACCGACGGCACGGCCGCGGTCGCCAGCAATGCGGGCGTGCAGGTTCTGAGTTCGCCCTACAGCATGGGCAACGGCGCGGCAATCAAGCGCGGCGCGGCGGCGGCGCAAGGACGCGTGATCGTGTTCATGGATGCCGACGCCCAGCACGAACCCGAGAACATCGCTGCCTTGCTCGCCAGACTCGACGACGGCTTCGACATGGTGGTCGCCGCGCGCGATGGCGATGGCCAGGCCAGCCGCAGCCGGGGGCTGGCCAATGGTTTCTACAACAAGTTGTCCAGCTGGATGACGGGGCACCAGATCCGCGACCTCACTTCCGGTTTTCGCGCCGTGCGCGCCGACAAGTTCCGCGAATTCCTGCACCTGCTGCCGAACGGTTTTTCCTACCCGACCACGATCACCATGGCGTTCTTCCGCAGCGCCTACCCGGTGGCGTACGTGCCGGTGCAGGTCAAGCAACGCATCGGCAAGAGCCACATCAGGCCGTTGCGCGACGGGGTGCGTTTCCTGCTGATCATCTTCAAGATCGCGACCTTGTTTTCGCCAGTCAAGTTGTTCGCGCCGATCGGCATGGCGTTTTTCCTGACGGGAATGGGTTATTACGCCTACACCTTTACCACCGCGCATCGGTTCACCAACATGAGCATGCTGCTGTTCAGCGCAGCGGTGATCGTGTTCCTGATCGGGTTGATCTCCGAGCAAATCTGCGTGCTGACCTACCAACGCGGATCGAGCGCGCGCGGGCCATGAGCTACCCATGACCACGCGCCCATTGGTGAGCATTGGCATGCCCATCTACAACGAGGAACGTTTCCTCGATGCCAGTCTCGTTTCGTTGCGAGGCCAGGACTATCCCAACCTCGAGATCGTGGTCTCGGACAATGCGTCCACCGACCGCACCATGGAAATCTGCGAACGCCACGCGGCCGAGGATTCGCGAATCCGCATCGCGCACGCGACAGAAAATCGCGGAGTGAACGCCAATTTCGAACGTGCATTGGAGATGGCGCACGGCGAGTATTTCATGTGGGCGGCCGGGCACGACTTGTGGACGCCCAACCTCTTGTCGGAATGCGTTGCCCTGCTTGAAGGCAATGCCGAGGCTTGCATCGCATTCGGCAGCTCACGCTGGATCGGTGCCGAAGGCGAGCCGCTGCCGCGAGCATCCGGGTGGACCGACACCCGCGGCCTGACTCCGATCGCTCGCCTGTTCACGATTTTCTGGGGCAACATGCATCCGGTTGTAGGGTTGATCCGGACGACGCAGCTACGCGCTTGCCTGCCTTTGGTGAATGTGACTGGCGGCGACCTTGTGCTCTTGGCCGATCTGGCGCTGCGCGGCGATTTCGTGCACGCGCCGCTGGCCACATGGTCGCGGCGCGAGTTCCGCGTGGAGTTGAGCTATGAAGAGAAGCTCAAGCGTTATGCGTCGACTACCGTCGGCATCAGCAAGTCGCGTTTCCAGCGGATGTTTCCGCTACTGCATCTGCCCGTTGCATTGATGCGCGTGGTCAGGCGATCGCAACTCCTGCGCATCGACAAGCTTGCGGTGCTGGTCGTGTTACTCGTGTCGTTTCCGCTGCGCCGCATGGATGGAAGGCGCGGACGAGCAGGATGAGTTCTTGAACCTCGAAACCGCCGGCAATCTGGTCAGGCGCATGATGTCCATGTCGCGCTGGTTGTTCACGCCGGCGGCGGTGTTGTTCCTTGTCGTCGCGGGTTGGCGTGCGCGCGCGGTGTTCGCCACGGTGCTCAGGCAGGCCGATGCGACGCTCCTGGTCTTCACCGTCGTGTTGTGGGCGCTACTGCATTTGCTGACACCGGTTTTTAGCTGGGTCGTGCTGCGGGGGATAGGCGCCGATGTCGGTTATCGCACGTTGTTGGGTATCCACGTCGGACGGCTGCCCGCGCGTTACCTGCCCGGCGGCATCTGGCACACCGTTTCACGCGTGATGGATCTGCATCACCTCGGCGTCACCCGATCGCAACTGTCGATCATGGTGTTGCTGGAAAACATCATGCCCATCGCAGTTGCACTGACCCTGGGCGGGTCGTGCCTGTGCCTGGCTGGCAATGCAAGCTGGCTGGCGCTTGCCGCTGCGCTTGGCGGGCCGCTGTTGTTTGCATGCCTGCTGATCCTGTTGCGCCATCGGCGTTTGCAGGCATCGCGACAATTTGCCGCTGGCAGCTACTTGAAATTGGCAGTTGTCACTGCGGCGTTCTGGATCATCGCGGCCAGCGCATTCTTCTCATACTGGTCGGCATTTCCCGCCGCGCGCGCGAGCGTGCCGGCGTTGCAGATCTACGGCGTCTACCTGCTGGCCTGGGTGGCAGGTTTCGTGAGCATCTTCGCGCCACAAGGCATTGGCGTTTTCGAGTCGGTCGCTGGGCTGTTTTTGCAAGGCGCATTGACGTTCGCAGGCGCAGCGGTTCTTGCTGCGGGGTTCCGCGTGGCGATCCTGGGCGCCGACATGCTGGGATTCAGTGCGCTGCTCGTTGTGAGATTCGTCCGCGGACGGCTGCGGACAAGCAATCCTTGACACGTTCTTTCAGGCTCGGCTCTAATCGAAAATCACTAATCGAAGTACCCGTCGATCGGGCGGCGATCATCTGCGCATCCGTGAACGCACGGCCCGCCACCAGCCACAGGCTTCTTCGCGACTACTCATCAGGGGGCATGCGAGCATGAAGGCAGTGATCCTCGCGGGGGGGCTTGGTACCCGTATCAGCGAAGAAACGGCGTTGCGGCCCAAGCCGATGATCGAGATCGGCGGCAAGCCCGTGCTGTGGCACATCCTCAAGACCTATTCGCACCACGGCATCAACGACTTCATCATATGCCTGGGTTACAAGGGCTACATGGTCAAGGAGTATTTCGCCAACTACTTCCTGCATACGTCCGACGTGACCTTTGACCTCTCGCGCAACGAGATGCAGGTGCACCATCGCCATGCCGAGCCGTGGCGCGTGACTCTGGTGGACACGGGCGACCATACCCAGACAGGTGGGCGCTTGAAACGCGTCGGCGAATTCCTTGGCGATGGAACGTTCTGCTTCACCTATGGAGATGGGTTGTCGAATATCGACATCCGCACGCAACTTGCGTTTCATCGCGAGCAGGGAACTCTGGCCACCGTTTGCGCGGTGCAGCCGCCGGGCCGGTTCGGCGCGCTCGACATCGATGGCACCCGGATCACGCGTTTCACCGAGAAACCGCAGGGTGATGGTTCCTGGATCAATGGTGGTTTCTTCGTGCTGGAGCCGGGCGTGCTGGCCTATATCAGTGGCGACAACAGCATATGGGAGCGCGAACCACTGGAAGGGCTCGCGCGCGATGGCCAGTTATCCGCATTCGCGCACGACGGTTTCTGGCAGCCGATGGATACGCTGCGCGACAAGATCAAACTGGATGAAATGTGGCAGAGCGGGAGTGCGCCGTGGAAGGCCTGGGACTGAGGCGATTGTTCGCAGGCAGTTACTCGGGCCGTCGCGTACTCGTTACCGGCCATACCGGTTTCAAGGGTTCTTGGCTGGTCATGTGGTTGCGCGCGATGGGCGCACAAGTTTCCGGGATGGCCCTGGATCCGGACACGAGTCCCGCGCACTGGAACCTGCTCGGGTTCGAGGATGTCGCCGATCATCGCGTGGACTTGCGCAATGGCGCGGCCGTGCGACAGGTGCTGGAACAATGCAGGCCGGAAATCGTTTTTCACCTCGCCGCACAACCGCTGGTGCGGGTCAGCTATCGCCAACCCGTCGACACTTTCGACACCAACGTGATGGGCCTGGTCAATCTGTTCGAAGCCGTCCGCGCTTGCGCTTCGGTGCGGGTGCTGGTCAACGCGACCACGGACAAGGTCTATGAAGACCGCGAAAGCGACTCCGGCTTTCGCGAAACCGATCCGCTCGGCGGCCACGACCCGTACAGCAGTTCCAAGGCCTGCGCCGAATTGGTTTCAGACTGCTATCGCAAGAGTTTCTTCCAACATGATGACGGCCGCGGCTTCACGATGCGCCTCGCCACCGCGCGCGCCGGCAACGTGATCGGTGGTGGCGACTGGGCCGAAGACCGGCTGGTGCCGGATCTTGTTCGCGCCGGTACTTCGGGCGAGGCGCTGAAGATACGCAATCCCTCCGCGACGCGGCCGTGGCAACACGTGCTGGAACCGCTTTCTGGTTATTTGCTGCTTGGTCACGCGCTGCTCGAAAGCGCGACGTTTGCGGAGGCGTGGAATTTCGGGCCCGACAGCGATGGCGAACTTACCGTCAGCGAACTTGCTGCACGGCTGGGCAAGAGCTGGCCGGCGCTGCGGATCGAACGCGACGGCCGATCCCATCCGCATGAAGCGAGCATCCTGCGCCTGGATTGCGGCAAGGCGAAACGGCAGCTTTCGTGGCGCCCGGTGTGGGACAGCGACACCGCGCTTGCGCGGACTGGCGCGTGGTATCGCGCATTCCATGAGTCCGGCAAGGTCCTCAGCGCGGAAGACCTCGCGGTCTATGTCGACGCCGCCCGCCGCAGCAATCTTGGGTGGGCGACATGAAGATCGATGCGACACCGCTCGATGGCTTGTACGAAATCGAACGCGCCGGGATCGGCGATGCACGCGGTCGATTCACGCGCTTGTTCTGCGAACAGGAACTCGCGCCCATTCGCACCGGACTGCATTTCAGCCAGATCAATCTGTCGGAAACCAGCGGGCAGGGCACGGTGCGCGGCCTGCACTATCAAGTGCCGCCGGCAGCGGAAGCCAAGTTCATCCGATGCCTGCGCGGAAGCGTGTTCGATGTGGCGGTGGATCTTCGCACCGGCTCGCCCACTTTCCTGCAATGGCATGCGATCGAGCTGGCGGAAGACAACGATCGCGCGATCTTCATCCCTGAGGGTTTTGCGCACGGATTCCAGGCGCTGACCGACCAGGTCCAGCTGCTGTACATGCACACGGCGGCATGGGCGCCGGACTGCGAGAGAGGCGTGCGCCATGATGATCCGAGGCTCGCGATTGCATGGCCGCAACCTGTGGCCATGCTCTCGGACAGGGATCGCGGCTATCCTCTGATCGACGATGGTTTCGCTGGGGTGCGTCCGTGAAATGCCGTTTTTGCAAAACCGGATTGAGCGATGTGTTCCTCGACTTGGGAAGCGCACCGCCATCCAATGCTTTCCTGACTGCAGCCGACCTGAGCGCGCCGGAATCGTATTTCCCGTTGCGACTGTTCACTTGCCCCAACTGCTTCCTGGTGCAGGTAGACGAGGTGCAGAAACACGACGCGCTTTTTTCCAGCGACTACGTCTATTTCTCGTCTTACTCGCGTACGTGGCTGGCGCATGCGGAGGATTATGTCGGGCAGGTTGTCGAGCGACTCGGCTTGAGCGAGCGCAGTCTGGTCATGGAAATCGCATCGAACGACGGATACCTGCTTCAGTACGTCAAGGCGCGCGGCATTGCCTGCGTCGGCATCGAACCGACAGCAAGCACTGCGGCTGCCGCGCGCGCGCGCGGCATCGAAAGCATTGAACGTTTTTTCGGCGAGGGTTTCGCACGGGAGTTCGTCGCGAACCGCCGTTCGGCGGATCTGGTGATCGGCAACAATGTTCTCGCGCATGTTCCCGACATCAACGATTTCGTCGCCGGCCTCGCCATCGCGTTGTCGCCCGAGGGAGTGATCACCGTCGAGTTCCCGCACCTGCTGCAGCTGGTCGCGCAGGGACAATTCGACACTGTGTACCACGAGCATTTCTCGTACTTTTCGCTGCACACCGTGCAACAGATATTCGCCGCGCATGGCCTGCGCATCTGGGACGTGCAAGAGTTGTCGACGCATGGAGGTTCGTTGCGTTTGTGGGCATGCAGCGACCAAGCCGCGCATCGCCAAACAGCAGCGGTTGAAGCGTTGTTGGCGAAGGAATCCGCCGCTGGCATGCGCGGCATGGACTATTATCGGGGCTTCCAAGCGCGGGCCGATTCGATCAAGAATGATTTCCTGGCCTTCCTGCTCGACTGCAAGCGCGACGGGAAGCAGGTCATCGGTTACGGCGCCGCCGCAAAGGGCAATACGCTGCTCAATTACGCGGGCGTCAAGCAGGACCTTCTTGCCTATGTCGTGGATGCATCGCCGCACAAGCAAGGCCGCTACCTGCCCGGATCGCGGATTCCCGTCGTGTCCGAAACGCGCATCCGCGAATCCAGGCCCGATGTCTTGGTAATCCTTCCATGGAACCTTCGGCAGGAAATTTCGGAACAGCTCGATTACATTCGCGCATGGGGCGGCACATTCGCAACGACAATCCCGAAGCTGGTCGTGTCATGAATGCCGAAGCGAAGAGCCGCATCTATTACACCAAGCCATCGATCACGGCGCTGGAGACCGGTTATGCGGCGGACGCCGCGGCGAATGGCTGGGGCGAACGCTGCTACGAATACATCGCGCGTTTCGAACAGGAATTTCGCGAGCACCTCGGCGCCAAACACGCAATCGCGACCTCGAGTTGCACGGGCGCGATGCATCTTGGGCTTGCCGCCCTGGGAATACAGGCGGGCGATGAAGTCATCCTCGGCGACATCAACTGGATCGCCTCGGTCGCACCGATCACCTATCTCGGCGCAACGCCTGTCATGGTCGACGTATTGCGCGACAGCTGGTGCATCGATCCAGAAAAAGCCGAAGCCGCGATCTCGCCGCGCACGAAAGCGATCATCGCGGTGCACCTGTACGGCAACCTGTGCGACATGGACGCACTGCGTGCCATCGGTGCAAGGCACGGCATCCCGATCATCGAGGACGCTGCCGAGGCGCTCGGTTCCAAGTGGCACGGCATCAGTGCTGGCGCGATGGGCGCGTTCTCTACATTTTCATTCCATGGTTCCAAGACGATCACGACTGGCGAAGGCGGCATGTTCGTCACCCAGGACGATGCCCTGTACGAGAAAGTGCTGACGCTCAGCAATCACGGCCGCGCGCGCGGCCAAGCCAAGCAGTTCTGGCCGGACATGCTCGGCTACAAGTACAAGATATCCAACCTGCAGGCTGCGATCGGCTGTGCGCAAATGCAACGCGCGGAAGATTTGATCTCGGCGAAGCGGCGCATCTTCGCCTATTACGCCGAACGCCTGCGCGGACTGCCGCTGCAGATGAATCCCGAGCCCTCGGGTACGGTCAACGGCTACTGGATGCCGACGATCGTCGTGGACGAAGGCGTGGCATTCGATCGCGAAGCGCTACTTGCTGCGTTCAAGTCGGACAATATCGACGGGCGCGTGTTTTTCTGGCCGTTGTCGTCGTTGCCGATGTTTTCGCCGCGCCCAGGCCATGTCGTCAGCCATTACCTGTCGCCACGTTCGGTGAACCTGCCGAGCTATCACGATTTGCAAGCGCATGAGATGGATCGCGTCATCGGCATCGTTGCCGGCCATGTCGGTGGAGCGGTGCGATGAGCTGGAACGGTTCGCTGTCCGGAGCGCAGGTCGCGGCATTCGCGCGCGATGGCCTGCTGATCATCCCCGGGTTCTACGACGTCGATTCCGACATCGCGCCGATCCAGTCGGGAATCCACGGCGTCATCGGCCAGGTCATGAAGCGGCACGGCATCGCCGACGCGCGTGCGCCCTTCGTGCCGGAGCATTTCG
>Ga0105240_10009389_pt1 | contig 13857 bp, 11 predicted proteins | sample KBSC54metaG_FD_80426 | JGI IMG/M metagenome (GOLD analysis project Ga0105240, IMG submission 80426) | Corn rhizosphere microbial communities from Kellogg Biological Station, Michigan, USA - KBS C5-4 metaG | ecosystem: Host-associated > Plants > Roots > Rhizosphere > Soil | place: Michigan, USA... | reverse complement strand
GAAGCCACCGCACACTCGCCCAGCCCCAACTGGCTGGAAGTGGATCGCGAGAATCTGCGGGCCCGCGTGTTGGGACAACCCAAGCGCGAGGACCTGGTGCAGATTCAGTTGAACGAGCAGCTCATCGTTGAATTGTATTCAAAATAGGCGAGTTGTATTCGAAGTAGGCGTTCGGAAAACAGAGGAGCCACAGAATGTTCAAAGGATTTCAGAAACCCAAGCGGCTGGTTGCGAATACGGAAACGCTTACCGAGCGTTACGGTATGTTCATCGCGCAGCCGTTCGAGCGCGGATTCGGCTCGACCATCGGTACCGGGCTGCGGCGCGTGCTGCTGAGCTCGATTGAAGGCGCGGCCATCACCGCGGTGCGTATCGACGGAGTGGCCCACGAGTTCAGCCCCATCCCCAGCGTGGTCGAAGATGCCACCGACATTATCTTGAATCTGAAGCAGGTACCCTTCAAGATGATGGGCGAGGGAACGCGCACGGTTCGTTTGAAGGCCATGACGCCTGGCCCAGTGCTGAGCGGCCAGATCGAGACCGATCAGGATATCGAAGTACTGGACCGTAACATGCACATCGCCACTATCGGGCCGGGCGGGAAGCTCAATATCGAAATGCGCCTCAAGTCAGGGCGCGGCTACGTGGCGGCGGATCGCAACAATGACGAAGATCTGGCGGTCGGCTACATTCCGATTGACTCGGTGCACTCGCCGGTACGTAAAGTGAATTTCGCCGTCGAGGCTGCGCGCTTAGGCCAGACTACCGACTACGACAAACTCACCATTGAAGTGTGGACCAACGGAGCCATTTCGCCGGCCGACGCGATCGGCCAGGCGGCCAAGCTGCTGAAGGATCACATGGCCATCTTTATCAACTTCGAAGAAGTGGCCGACGCTGCCGAGGAGCCGGCCGAGCGCGCTTTGAGCCAAATGAACGAAGTGCTCAATCGGTCGGTCGAAGAACTTGAACTTAGCGTCCGTTCCTACAATTGCCTGAAGAACGCCAATATTCAAACCATTGGCGACCTGGTGCAGCGGTCGGAAGCCGAAATGCTCCGTACCAAGAACTTCGGCCGCAAGTCGCTCAACGAAATTAAAGAAATTCTCTCCGGCCTCGGTCTGACGTTCGGTATGAAATTCGACGCCCAGGGCCGCTTGATTTCGCCCAGCGGGACGCCGGCTACCATCGGTACGCCGCTGCCGGAAGGCTCTTACGGTCTTGACACCGATATCGACGACGAAGAAGAAGAGGAAGAAGAGGCCAGCCCCGCGGTTGAGTAAATTATGCGACATAAAATATCCGGTTACAAACTCAAGCGCGACGGGGGTTCGCGCAAGGCGCTTCTCAAAGGCCTGGTGACCAGCGTCATCGAGCATGAACGCGTCATTACCACGATCCCCAAAGCCAAGGCTGTGCAGCCGTTGGTCGAGAAGATGATTACGCTCGCGAAGCGTGACACGCTGCACACGCGGCGGCAGGCGGCGTCATTTTTGGAAACCCCGGCAGCCGTGCAGAAGTTATTCGATAAGCTGGGCACGCGTTTCGGGCAACGCAGCGGCGGCTATACTCGCGTCGTGCGTCTGGGATTCCGCAAAGGCGACGGCGCTGAACAGGCCATGCTGGAACTGGTGGGTTCGGAGCTGGTCAAGCGCGCGACTGAACGCGCCAAGCGGCGCGAGGAACGCATGAACGCCGTCCGCCAGGGACGAGACGAAGGCGAAGCGCCCGCCGAATAGCACCGCCTTAAATTATGAAGGCCCGGTTCGCAGACCATCCGCGAGCTGGGCTTTTACTTTTTCTGGCGCTGTATGCGTGTGTGCTGGCTGGGCTGCTCCCAGTCCTTTCGTTGTGGCTCGACGAGATCATGGACCTGATGGTGGTTCGTAGCGGTGATACGCGCGAACTGCTGGCGGGGGTGGCGGTGAATAGCGGAAACGCTCCTCTGAATTATCTGATCCAGTTCTGGATCGTTCAAGTCTTCGGTTATTCCCCGTTCACGGGCCGCTTGCCTGAGGCGCTTTTCAGCTTGGCGTCCTGCGGCGGTGTGTATGTGCTGGCCCGGCGTCTGCGCTTGCGTTGGCCGGTGCTGGCGATGGCCGCGTTCGCGCTTTTCCCGCTGCAGTTCCGCTACGCGCTCGAAGCCCGGCCCTACTCGTTGGCGCTGTGCCTCAGCATCTGGTCGACCGTCGCCTTCTTCCAACTGCTCGATCACCCACGCTCGCTAGGACGCGCCGCGCTTTACGCCCTCAGTGTAGCGGCCGGAATCTACGCACTTCCATTCACCTTATTCGTGCCCGTGTCGCACTTCGCCTGGGTGCTGGTAACACTGCGCGAAAGCGGGAGGCGGCAAGCGATGATCGCCGTAGGACTGGCGATTGCTATTGCAGGGCTGGCTTTCGCCCCCTGGTATCTCCACGCCGTAGCAAATTGGCGCGCGGACCCCGTGGTGGCGCGTGCGCACGACACCGTGAGTCTGCGAGTGATTCCGATGATCCTGCATGAACTGACCGGCGCCGGCTACATTGGCGCGGTCCTCGTTCTCCTCGGCGTAGGGGCTGGACTCGCTCGGGGGTTCGGCAGCGCGCACGACCGCTGGTTTTGGCTCTTGTATGTACTAATCCCGGTGGGGAGCGCGCTCGCTGCCGACGCTGCTTTCGGATACTTTCCGGCCATCCGGCAAGTCATCTTCATCCTCGCGCCGCTGGCGCTGCTATTCACCCTGGGCGTGGAAGCACTCTTCGTGCGGTGGCCGAGTGTCGCGTTGGTGCTGGCGGTCTCCCTCCTCATCGCCGGGGCGATTGCCAACATCAACTTTTTCCGCCGCCCGCGCGAGAACTGGCACACCGCTGCGGCAATCCTGGCAAACGAAGCGTGCGTGATTTATTCGCCGCCCGATTCACGTCCCTATTATTCGTTCTTCGTTCCGGAACTGGCGCATCGCGATTGCGCCCCCGGGACCGTGCCGCGCATGGCATTGGTGATCAGTCCGTATACGCTCAATAACCATTCCGACGAGCGAGAGCGTCAATTAAAGGAATCCGGCTATGAGAAGCGCGGTGAGCTCAACCCAGCCACTCCGCGCGTTGAGATTTATGTACGGCCTTAGTGGCTAGCCTTGTAATGGGCAGCCAGCAGATCCTCACCCCAATCGCCTTTGAAATCGCGCCAAACGCTGTGGATATGGTTGCCGTTATCCTGCGTGTCGTCAAACTCGATCAGGAACTCGGGCGTCTGCACGCGGTAATAGTGCTTCTTGCCGGGTTCCGTGGGCCCGGACCACGCGAAGAACGCGCTGCCTGCAAGCCTCCGAAACTGCTCCATGCGCTGCGTTGCGATCTCGGGCGGGAAGTCGTTGGCGTATTCAGCCACCAGCGTCTCGAACGCATCCTTCTGCGGCGCTGTCATCTTGGAAAACGCCAGACCGTTGGGCTGGCCGTTCAGCGCCGCCTTGCGTGAGTTGGTGGTGAGGATGTCGCCGGGCGCTTCCTTTTCGACCACCGCGATAGGCCGCTCATCCGCTGTCAGCGAATCGACCAGCTTGTATCCCAGGTCGTCTTCGCGCGCTAGAGCACGCAAGCCCTTGCGCCTTCCGTCCAGAATCTGAGCCGGATTCGAACCGAAGAAGCTTGGCGATGAGGCGATTTTGCCGTCGACGATGGTGTAATTCAGACTGACGTGATGGCCCTCGAAGCGATAACCCCACACGCCGTGTTCAGAAGGTTCACCGAAAATGGAGACGAAATACTTGTTGGGGTCGCGTTCCAAATCGCCGTCGCGCTCGATAATGAAGAGAATTTCTTCGAGACTCCTGATGGTGTGCGCCTTGACCAGTCCCTGCGCGGAAAGCCCGGCGGCGACTAACGCTTCGGCCAGGTTGCGCTGCGTCGGTGTCATTTCACGGAGTGTGAGGCCATGGCGCAGGAATGGAGTGTAGAGCCAATGCGTGCGCTCGTCCATGTTGTCGAGCGCGAACGAAGTCTGCTTGCGCTGGTCCGCATTGAGTGACGCCAAATAAGCCTTGGCGGCGTCAACCATGAGCCGATCGGTGTGCACGCGCTCATAGGAGGCGGTCAGCAGGCCGACCGCCAGCGGTACCAAAAGGGCATATTTCCAGGCGCGCATGGGATCTCCTTATCGCAATGAGGAACATAAACCTCCATATAATATATCGCGCGAAAGTGTGGAGTGTCGGAAGCAATCCGTCGTATGGTCGTTGACCAAGCCGACCGCCTGCATGTAGGCATACACGATAGTACTGCCGACGAAGTTCAATCCGCGTTTCTGCAGATCCCTTGAGAGTGTATCGCTCTCCTTAGTTCTTGCGGGGACATCCGTCCTGCTCTTGCGGTTGCCATCAATTGGCCGGTTCCCGACAAAGGCCCACACATAAGCGTCGAAGCCGCCGAATTCCTTTTGGATGGCTAGAAACGCGCGTGCGTTCTTCACCGCACTTTGGATTTTGAGGCGGTTACGAACCAGGCCCGGATCGAGCAGCAGCTTCTCGATGCGCGCCGGGCTGAACCGAGCGACCTTGGCGGGATCAAATCCGGCAAACGCCTTCCGGTAGTGCTCGCGCTTGCGCAGGACCGTTTCCCAACTGAGCCCGGCCTGCGCACCCTCGAGAATTAGCATCTCAAAATGGCGCTGGTCATCATGGACGGGTACGCCCCACTCGGTGTCGTGATATTCGACGTAGTAAGGTTTGTCGAGTGAAACCCAGAAGCAGCGTTTTAGTTCGGCCATCGCTACGATGATAGCCAAAGCATGCAAGATCGACTACAGAAGTTTAAGAAACTCTTCCTCGCTCAAATTCGCCTGCTTGAGAATGCGGTGTTTGAGCAGCGACGGGGGAATATCTTTGCCGTGAACGGGAACCGTAACGTGCAGCCCGGTGTTTGCGCGATGAAGTAAGCGCGCAACTTCCCTTCTGATGGTGAACGTAGAAACCCGCGCGCAGTAACGCGGCGATCACCTCCTTCGGCTTGAGGACCGGAAGCTTCGGAGGCATGCCGGCCGGGCGGCTACGGAACGGTTACTGCTACGCGTTCTGTAGTCACTTCAGCAAGGTCAGCGGGGATTGGCTCGCCCGTCAGGATGACGCTTTCCAGATAACACCGGATCGCGTCTCGCGCCATTTCGCGCGCTTCTTCTAGCGTTGCACCGAACGTGCAGATCTCCGGAATCGCGGGCACGAGCACGCTGAAGCCGCCTTCGGGGAGGGGTTCAAACACTGTAGTGTAGCCGTATTCTGCCACAAGTTCATTGTAGCTGGGAACACGAGCGACTAGATGCTCAGTGCTCGATCTCCCACGGTCACTTGAGCAATTGGATGAAGAGAATCATCACTGGCGTTACCTTCGGGCGGCAATTCTGGTATCGGATCGAGGGTCCCGTCGGGCACGATTTGTTTCGGATTTATACGAATGTAGAGTCTGATGGTCACGTCCGCCCCGTGCCTTTTTAGACTGGCGATTTGGTTTGCATGCGTTTCAGCAAGCATCCGCTCCATTGTGACTGCCAGGCCTTCCACTCTCCGCATTGCGTCGCTGAGCGCAATGGAAACTCCACTTCGCTCGATCGAGATTGAATCTACCGGAAGATGCCATATGTCCCTGTTTAGGGGATTGAGTAGTGGGCGGGAACCGACTGACATACCGGAAGCAAAATACACGAAGTGATTTGGCTCTTTTCCGGATCGATGACTTCCCAACTCAATGACCCGAGAACGGCCCAATCATCCTAGGACCTTCGGTATTTCGTTATCGAGGTGCTGGACCGTGTTCCTCAGTTTCACAACATTTGTTGTGCTATCAAAAAATGCTCGCAATGGTGTGGGATGCGGTCACGCTTTTCGATACCGGGCATATTCCGCATCAATCCGCGTAGACGGTGAAGTGAGTCGATTATTGACCATGCGTCGAGCATGGCAGACGCAGTTGACGGACTGTCAGGATCAGCAGTTTCCTGTGTCCCAAGAACTATCAGCGTGTCGCGCAGCCTGCGATAGGCGAGGTCAGCCGTTTCAATACTGAATCGAATGCCTTCAATAAAGAAAAGATCAGTCGGGATATTGCGGAACACTTTAGCTACAGCCGCTGGTTCCACCGCAGTTCTCGCATTTGTAACAAGAGCCGTTGCGGGTCATCAGGCCGCCACATTCAGAGCAACTGGGGGCGTCCGTGGCGACAGCGGAGAACGGCAGCTTTTGCTGCGGTTCGGGCTCGGTGACGGCGAGCTTGGGGGAATCGCCGGCTTCACCCGCGGCGTACTCGGGACCCAGGAACTTCGCGCCCAACCAGCGGAAGATGTAATCCATGATGGATTTCGCGTAGGGGACTTGCGGGTTGCCGGTCCAGCCGCTGGGCTCGAAGCGGACGTGGCTGAATTTGTCGACGAAAAACTTCAGCGGCACGCCATATTGCAGACCGTGGCTGATGGCGGTGGCGAAGCTGTCCATCAAACCGGAAATGGTCGAGCCTTCCTTGGCCATGCGGATGAACAATTCGCCGGGCGTACCGTCGTCATATAGGCCGACGGTGAGGTAGCCTTCGTGGCCGCCGATTGAAAACTTGTGAGTGATGGAGGCGCGTTCATCGGGTAGCTTGCGGCGCACCGGGCGGTAAACTACTTTCTCGACGACCTTCTCTTCCACCTGCGTGGGGCCATTCGCGGCTTTCGCACCTTTTGCGGTGCCGGAACTCAGCGGCTGCACGCGCTTGGAATTATCGCGATAGATGGCCACGGCTTTGAGGCCCAGCTTCCAGCTTTCGGTGTAGGCATCCATCACGTCTTCAATGGTGCACTCTTCCGGCATGTTGATGGTCTTCGAAATGGCGCCGGAAATAAAGGGCTGCACCGCCGCCATCATGCGGACGTGGCCCATGTAATGGATGGAGCGTACGCCGTTCTGCGGACGGAAGCTGCAATCGAATACTGAAAGATGCTCGGGCTTCAGCATGGGAGCGCCTTCGATGGTGCCGCTCGAATCAATGTGATCGACGATGGCGTTGATCTGCGCGGTGTTGTAACCGAGTTTCGTCAACGCCGCGGGGACCGTGTTATTCACGATTTTGATCACGCCGCCTCCGACCAGCTTCTTGTATTTCACCAGCGCGAGGTCGGGCTCGATGCCGGTGGTGTCGCAATCCATCATGAAGCCGATGGTGCCGGTGGGCGCGAGAACCGTCGTCTGGGCGTTGCGGAAGCCGGCGATCTTGCCCAGCACATACGCTTCTTCCCAGCACTTGCGCGCGTTTTCGTAAACCGCCGCGGGAACGCGGTGGCTGTCGATGCGCGAGGTGGCTTCAAGGTGCATCCGGATCACGTTGAGGAAGGGTTCCTCATTGATCTCGTAGCCCGCGCAGGGGCCGGTAGAACCTTCGGCAATGCGCGCACTGGTGAGATATGCCTGGCCGCACATGATGGCGGTGAGCGCGGCAGCCCAATCGCGGCCGTGGTCGCTGTCATAGGCGAGGCCCATCGACATCAGCAGGGCGCCCAGGTTGGCGTAGCCCAAGCCCAGCGGCCGGAAATCGTGCGAATTCTTGGCGATCTTTTCCGTGGGATAGGCGGCGTTATCGACCAAAATTTCCTGCGCGATGATCACCGTGTCGACCGCATGGCGATAGGCTTCGACATCGAAGACGCCATCGGCCTTTACGAACTTCATGAGGTTCAGCGACGCCAGATTGCACGCGGAATCGTCCAGGAACATATATTCCGAGCACGGGTTCGACGCATTGATGCGCGCCGTGTTCTTCGACGTGTGCCAGCGGTTGACAGTGGTGTCATACTGCATGCCGGGATCGCCGCACTGGTGCGTGGCTTCGGCAATCTGGTGCATCAGGTCGCGAGCCTTGTAGCGCTTCAAGGGCTGGTTGGCGAGGCGCGACTTGGTCCACCAATCGCCGTCTGAGACCACGGCCTCCATGAACTCATCGGTGACGCGCACGCTGTTGTTGGCGTTCTGGAAAAAGATGGAGCTGTAGGCTTCGCCGTCGAGCGAAGAATCATAGCCCGCGTCAATCAGCGTATGGGCTTTCTTCTCTTCTTTAGCTTTGCACCAGATGAAGCCTTCGATATCCGGGTGATCGGCATTGAGGATCACCATTTTGGCCGCACGGCGCGTCTTCCCACCGCTCTTGATGACGCCGGCGAAGGCGTCGAAACCCTTCATGAAGCTAAGTGGTCCGGACGCGCGCCCGCCACCCGAAAGTAAGCCCTCTTCTTCGCGCAGCGTGGACAGATTCGAGCCCGTGCCCGAGCCCCATTTGAACAACATGCCTTCCGTCTTGGCCAAATCGAGAATGGATTCGAGCGTATCGCCCACCGAGTTGATGAAGCATGCCGAGCACTGTGGCCGCGGATTAGCGGGATCGATTTTTTCAATCTGGTTCGTCGATTCGTCGTAATACCAGCCGTAGCCACGGGTTTCCTTCACACCCACGTTGAACCATACCGGCGAGTTGAAGCAGGCCTTCTGCGTCAGCATCAAGTGCGCGAGATCGTCACGAAAGGCGGAGGCGTCTTCGGGCGTGCGGAAATAATGCTGCTCGGCGCCCCAATGGGCAATGCTGTCGACCACCCGGCTGACCAATTGTCGCACGCTGGTCTCGCGCTGAGGCGTACCGATCTTGCCGTGAAAATACTTGCTGACGACAATGTTGGTGGCGGTTTGCGACCAATCGGCGGGCACTTCGACGTCGCGCTGCTCGAAGATGACCGCGCCCTTGTCGTTGCCGATAGAGGCGGTACGCAGTTCCCAGGCGACTTCATCGTAGGGGGTCTTGCCCGAATCCATTCGGGCTGTGAAATAGCGCGGAAATTCCACGCCTACTCGATCTGCCACCGGCACCGGCCGACGCGTATCTTTCAACTTCATAGCAACGCCTACACCTAATTGTCCCATGGAAGGTCCCTCAAAAAAATTCGCGGCAATTCCGACAATTACCGCTAGAACGCTATGTTGCCCCAATATGTCGGTTCTGTCAACAGGAAAATACTACATATAGTGGTCTGGTCGCTAAGTCCTACTTCCAGATAGACAATGCAATGATACTCATGATAGGATGAGTTCATGGCGTGGGAAATCAGCCACTTGCAGGTGCTCGAAGCCGAGAGTATCCACATTCTACGTGAGGTCGCCTCGGAATTCCAGCGTCCAGTGATGCTTTATTCGATTGGTAAGGATTCTTCTGTAATGCTTCGCCTGGCACAGAAGGCCTTTCATCCCGGCCCGATTCCGTTTCCGTTCCTGCATGTCGATACCAGCTATAAGTTCAAAGAAATGATAGAGTTCCGGGATCGTCAGGCGGCTGAGCTGGGAGTCAAGCTTATTGTCAACACCAACCGAAAAGCCCTGGACGAGGGAGCTAATCCGCTTCGCCTGGGAACGGAACGGTGCTGTGGCTTGCTCAAGACGACGGCGCTACTCGAGGGCTTGCGGGCGGGCAATTACGACGCGGCATTCGGTGGGGCTCGACGAGATGAAGAAAAATCGCGCGCCAAGGAGCGCGTGTACTCATTCCGCGACACCTTAGGCCAATGGGACCCTAAGAACCAGCGGCCGGAGTTATGGGACATCTATAACAGCCGCATTGAACCGGGCGAGAGCATCCGCGTATTTCCGCTTTCCAACTGGACTGAAATGGATGTGTGGCAATACATCCACCTGGAGAACATTCCTATCGTGCCGCTGTACTACGCGAAAGAACGCGAAGTGCTGGTGCGCGGGAATTCGCTCATTATGCCCGAGCAGACCTTCATGGGTCCGCGCGAGGGAGAAAAGTTGCAGATGGTCAAGTGCCGCATGCGTTCACTGGGGTGTTCGCCATGCACTGGCGCGATCCGGTCGGACGCGGATACGATCCCGAAGATCATCGCCGAACTGGTCGCCGTCAGGAATTCCGAACGTGAGAACCGAGTGATCGATCACGACCGGGAAGGTTCGATGGAACTGAAGAAGCGGGAAGGGTACTTCTGACGATGGCGGCGCTGCCCGGTTTGGCCGGTACCGAGAAGATCGACATCGGGAAGTTCGACGTAGAGGAGTTTCTGCGGCAGGAGCAGGCGAAAGACCTCCTGCGGTTTACGACCGCGGGGAGCGTCGATGACGGAAAATCCACCCTCATTGGCCGTTTGCTACACGATGCGCGCGGCGCGTACGAAGACCAACTGAAGCAGGCGATCCGCGGCGGCGAAATCGATTTCTCTCTACTGACCGACGGGCTGCGCGCGGAGCGCGAGCAGGGCATCACCATTGACGTGGCCTACCGCTATTTCGCGACGCCCAAACGCAAATTCATTCTGGCGGATACGCCGGGGCATGAGCAATACACGCGCAATATGGCTACCGGCGCGTCGACAGCGCAGTTGGCGATCATTCTGCTGGATGCCAAGCGCGGGATCACTACGCAATCCATGCGGCATGCCTATATCGCGTCGCTGCTGGGGATCCCGCACTTTGTGATCGCGGTCAACAAGATGGATCTGGTCGATTACGATCAGCAAGTCTTCCACCGGATTCGCGCGGAATTCGCTCCATTCCTGACTCGGCTCGGCGTCGAAGGAGCCTATTTCCTGCCGCTGAGCGCGCTCAAGGGCGACAATGTGGTCGACCATAGTACGAATATGCCCTGGTTTGACGGGCACAGTTTGCTCGATCATCTGGAATCCGTCGACACCTCGCCCATCACCGTGCATGCGCCTTTTAGAATGGCCGTGCAACGTGTGGTGCGTCCGGACATGACCTTCCGGGGCTACGCGGGGCAGATTGCCTCGGGCGTGGTGCGGCCGGGTGATGAAGTTTTGACGCAGCCTTCGGGGCGTCGCACGCGCGTAGAGCGGATCGTGGCATGGGACGGCGATCTCGCAGTGGCGCACGCTCCGCTGTCGGTGACGCTGACGCTAGCCGATGAGATCGACATCAGCCGTGGCGATATGATCAGCAGCGGTCCCGAACCGGTGGCGGCGCGGGCGATCGAAGCGACCATGGTATGGTTCGATTCGAAGCCACTCGATCCGGCGGGGCACTACCTGATCAAGCACACCTCGCAGATGGTACCGGCCCGCGTCGAGTCGGTGGAATACCGCGTGAATGTGAACACGCTGCATGCTGAATCGGTGCGCGGCTTGGCGATGAATGAAGTTGGAGTGGTGCGGCTGGCGACGGCTCGGCCGATTTTCTTCGATCCTTATCGCGAGAATCGCGGGGCGGGCGCCTTTATCCTGATCGACCGTCAGACCAACGCGACAGCGGCGGCGGGCATGATTATTTCCGCCACCGAAGCCGGCACGGAGAGCGCCGCGGAACGTCTGGCAAGATTGGTTCGTGCATCGGTTCCTCCCGGAGCGCATCTAAACTTACCGGCGGAAGAAGAAGCCGCCATCGCGCTGCTGCGACGGGCGCTCCAAGGATTCTTTCGTCATGAGTGAACTGGATCAAAAAATTGAAGCAGCACGGCATCTGATTGCGAGTGAGCTCGCGAAAAATGGCGCGGCTTGCATCACCTCCAGTTTTCAGGCTGAGTGCGTGGTGCTGGTGCACATGTTGAAAGACCAGCGCCCCGAGATTCCGGTGTTGTTCCTGGAGACCGGCTATCATTTTCCGGAAACCCTGGCGTATCGCGATCAGATGACTCGCGACTGGAATCTGAACCTGGTGAATCTGGAAGCCCAGCAGAGCGTGAAGCAGCAGGAAGCTCAGTTTGGCATCCTCAACCAGACCGAACCCAGCAAGTGCTGCGGCCTGCGTAAAGTGGAGCCGCTATTTGCCGGTCTGGCGAACTACGATACCTGGTTCACGGCGCTGCGGCGCGAGCAATCGCCGACGCGCGCGAATCTGCAAGAGGTGGAGCCGTTCAAGCTGCCCGCGGGTAAGACGCTTGAAAAGGTGAGTCCACTGGCGATGTGGACCAATAAAGATGTGTGGCAGTACTTGAGCCGGCACAGCATCCCTGCACTGTCGCTTTACGACCAGGGCTATACGAGCATCGGTTGCCAGCCCTGCACGGCGCTGCCGTTCGATCCCGACAATCCACGCTCGGGACGCTGGCAGGGGAAAGAAAAACTGGAGTGCGGCATCCACATTCAGGCCGAGTAGCCGGCGAAACGAAATCAGTGCCCCGCTAGCATATGGTTTATCTGATCGGATTCCTGATCGCGCTCGCTATCGGTCTCACCGGTGTAGGAGCGGGCACCCTTACGACGCCCCTCTTGATCCTCATAGTTGGCTTGCCGGCTCGCATTGCGGTAGGAACCTCTCTGATTTTCGGCGCGGCCGTGAAGATCATCACCTCGCCCGTCTATATGGCGCGGAGACAAGTGGACTGGCGCACGCTAGCCTTCATGCTGGCGGGCGGCGTGCCTGGTGTTTTGATTGGCGTTTTCCTGCTGCGCGGCGTGGACCCCAAAGCGATCACCGGGGTGATTGGCGCAACCATCGTCGTAGTGGCGCTCTTCAACCTATTCCGCCCGACTACGGCGAACCGTCATGATCGCACCAAGTGGCTCACCTTGGTCGCTCTGCCCATTGGGACCGAGGTGGGATTCTCGTCGGCTGGAGCGGGCGCACTGGGCGCGCTTTCGCTGCTGAGCATGACCAAATTGACCCCTGCGGCGGTAGTCGGCACCGACCTGGTGTACGGACTGGTGCTGTCGCTGATCGGCGGCGGAGCCAACGCCGCACTGGGAACGCTGAACGGAGCGGTGCTGGGCCATTTGTTAGTGGGCGGTGTGCCGGGCGCGATTTTCGGAGCGTATCTGGCGGGAAGGCTTCCGTCGAAACCCATGCGGATGGGGCTTTCGGGAGCTATGGCGCTGTTGGGAGTTAGCCTGTTTTATAAAGGCTTCTTTTAAGTGCGTGCGATCGCAATTTTCGGCATGCTGTGCGCCCTGGGAGTCTCGTCACTCGCGGTAATGCCGGCGCTGCCGCGCAAATCTCCGCCGTTTACAATCATGCAGCCTTCCGGGAAACAGACGCCCCTGGCGAGTTATCGCGGCAAGGTGGTGGTTCTGGCCTGGGTCCACACGAACTGTGTGTACTGCCAGGCGCTGACGGTCAAGCTCAATAAGCTAGAAAAGGAACTGGGCCCGCGCGGATTTCAGGCACTAGAAGTCGCTTGGAACGATGGCGCCCAACAACTGGTGCCCGAGTTCGTACAGAAGTTCGGAGTGCAGTTCCCGGTGGGCTACAGCGAATGGGGGCCCATCATGACTTACATGGGCTTCTCGGTGTTCGATCGTCCGGTGACGCCGCTGGTCGTAGTGATCGATCGCAAGGGCGTAATCCGGGCGCAGACTCCGTCCCAGGGCGACTCCAATCTCCAAAACGAGGCTAAGCTGCGGGCGCTGATCGAGAGTCTGCTCAAGGAAGGCAGCGCGGCGAAGCCCCAAAACTGAATCGCTTCAATTCGCGGCGTCGACCTGCAAAGGCGCGTCGAGCCGGAAGGTGAGAATGGTCTCCGCGGGAATGCGGATCGAGCGGCCGCGAGTCACTATTTGAGTGCCTACACCGGCTCCGGCACCTGAGGCCGCGCCGATAGCCGCTCCCTTGCCGCCGCCTGCGATGGCTCCGATGATGGCGCCGATGGCCGCGCCGCCGCCGGTAAATTCAGCCGTGCGCCGGTTCTTGCCCACGCCCTCGCGGCCCTTCCTGACCATGTCCCGCGTATCCAAAGTGTAACGCCGGCCTTCCACCGAGACCGAATCCAGATCCAGCACCAGGTCAGAGGCGCCCTTAATACGGCCTCCGCGAGACGCCGAGCGGATGATGATCTGCGCGTTGGACCCGCGCGGGATGACCACGGCTCCAGATGCGTCAGTGACATTTCGGGTGACCTCGGCCGCGTAGGTCTG
>Ga0105240_10009387_pt1 | contig 13859 bp, 10 predicted proteins | sample KBSC54metaG_FD_80426 | JGI IMG/M metagenome (GOLD analysis project Ga0105240, IMG submission 80426) | Corn rhizosphere microbial communities from Kellogg Biological Station, Michigan, USA - KBS C5-4 metaG | ecosystem: Host-associated > Plants > Roots > Rhizosphere > Soil | place: Michigan, USA... | reverse complement strand
GGATCAGGTTCAACGGGTTCGCCGGCACTCCCAGCGTCTCAGGCCCCTCGCGGGCCACCCCAAGGTTTATTGCGCGCGCATGTTAGCACTCCGGATGCGCGATAAGGACTAGAATCGCCCCCCTCGCTGTAAGCGGGCTATTCACGATGACGCGCAAGATCCAGGTCCACCAAGTCGACGCGTTCACCCGCGAACGCTTCACAGGGAATCCCGCGGGGGTGGTGCTCAATGCAAACGAGCTCACCGAGGCACAGATGCTCGCGGTCGCTCGTGAGCTGAACAACGCGGATACCGCGTTCATTCTCGACGGCGAAGGAACCGACCACGACCTGCGTGCCAGGTTCTTTACGCCGAGAACCGAGGTCGGGTTCGTAGGACACGCCACCGTCGCTGCGCACTACGTGCTGTCGCGCCGACACGGGTCGCCGACTCGCGCCCGCCAGAAGTCCAAGGCAGGTGTCGTGCATGTCGAGATCCGTGGCAACGGAGTCGACCGCAGCATCGCCATTCGTCAGAGCCCTCCTCCGGTCGGCCGCGAGCTGAACGATCGCGAGCGGTTGGCGGTGCTCGACGCGCTGGCGCTGGCGACTGACGACATCGATCCTCGCTGTCCCTTGCGGATCGTCGGTTCCAGCAGCACCCGACTGATCGTCGGAGTGCGCGGACAGGAGCCCCTGAAGCACCTCAAGCCGGACGTCAACAGGCTGACGACCTTGTCGGCGCAGATTGGAGCCGCCGGCTACTTCGTCTTCACGCTCACTTCGGGCAGCGACCATCTGACTGAGTCGCGCATGTTCTGCCCTGCGCTGGGCATCGTGGAGGATCCCGTCAGCGGCAACGCTCACGGCCTCCTCGGAGCGTACCTTTCACGCCACGGGGTGCTCACTCCCAACCAGAACCGCGCCACCTTCACCGGTGTCCAGGGGCACTACGTGCACCGGCCCGGGCGCGTTCAGGTGGAGTTGGATTTCAAGGACGGCGCGCTGGATGGCGTGTGGATCATCGGTCAGGCGGTGTCGATCTTCGAGACCGAAATCGAGCTCTGAGCGCGCACGCGCCACACGAACCACACCGCCGGCAGGGCCACCAGCGCCCCGAGAAGATAGGGAGCGCTCGGTCCAAACGCGGCATAGACCGGCCCGGAGACGAAGGGACCGATCACACGCGCAAGGCTGCTGCTCGACTGGTACGTGCCCATCACGGCGCCGCGATCGTGATCGCTCGACTGCTTGGAGGCGAGCGCCGAAGCGCTCGGACTGAAGGACCCGGTACCGACTCCGCACAGCGCCAGGCCCAAGGCCGTCGCCACCCAGTTCGGAGCTTCTCCGACGAGCACCAGGCCCAGCGCGTACGCGAGTATTCCGATCTGAGCCAGGCGCGGCTCGCCCAGGCGCGGGACCAGCGCGCGCACCAGGCCTCCCTGGGTCAGCACGGCGAGCGAGGCAAAGCAAAACAACAACAGGCCGACGGTCCGGGGTCCGAAGCCGAACTTGTTCAGCGCCCAGATCGCGAAGATCGACTCCAGCATCGACTGCGAGCTGGTCACCAGCAGCGTGGCACAGGCAACGAACCGTAGCGAGGGCCGCTCCAGCAGCAGGCGCAAAGCGCTGGATCGCGCGCGTGCCGCGTGCTGCTCACGAAACTCCGTCGTGTTGCTTTCCGGAAGAACGAACGCAACCAGCCCGATCGCAAACAGGCTCAGGCACGCGGATACCACCGCCGGACGGACGAAGTTTGCAGTGCTGATGTCGTTGCCGGCGAGCACGCCACCGATGGCGGGACCTACGGTGAAGCCGATGCCGATGGCCGCGCCGATCAAGCCCAGGGAAGCGGCTCGATTGCGCGGCTCGCTCACATCGGAGGCGTAGGCGAACGCGGCGGCAATGTTGCCCGCCATGAACCCGCCCAGCACCCGCGAAGCGACCAGCCACCAGACATTGTCGGCGAGGCCGAGCATCACGTAAGAGACGCACGCACCGCTCAAGCTCGTCATCAGGATCATGCGCCGCCCATAGCGGTCGCTGAGGCGTCCCCACATGGGCGCCGACAGGAACTGGAAGAGCGAATACGCGCCGAGAATCGGGGTGATCCACTGGGCGGGCACACCGAAGCGGTCGCCCATGTAGGGCACCAGCGGAACGAGGATGCCGAACCCCAGGATGTCGATGACGCTGACGCAGAAGAGAGCCAGGAGTCGCTTGTTCAAAACACTTCCGTCTAGTGGTTGGGGACGAGGCTTCTGAGATCCCCGGGACGCGGCGCCGGCGGGACATAGTCGCGCGCGCCGCGAATGATGAGGTTCGGAATGCGCGCGTCGTCCCAGTCGCCCGCGAGCGCCCCTCCGGTGCGCAGAATGACCAGGGACATCGAGGGTACCAGCCACATCCGATTGCCACGACCCTCGACTGCGAACACGCCCGGCAAAGCGTACGCTTCCGCAGCCTTCCCGGGTTTCAGTTGCAAGCCGCTGCCGTAGCTGGAATTGCCGCGCGCCGGCACGAGCATCTGCGCCACCCACTTCGGAGCCACCACCTCATCCCCTTCGAACCGCCCACCCTCGGCCAGCAGCTCACCCAGGCGGACCCAATCGCCCTGCCGTGCCATCAGACAGCAGTCCGCATGCGCCATTCCACCGGGGCGATCGAGCCACAACCAGGCATCTGCGGCGCCCAGCCGCCTCCACAACGCATCCGACAGATACTCGGCATAGCGCTCCTGCGCCGCGCGCTGCAGGGCCATCGCCACCAGGTCGGTGTCCGCAGGCTGATCGGCCCAGCTCGACCCGGGAGTGCCCACCTGCCTGCGGTGCAGAGCCTCGCTCGCGATATCCGTGGCGAAGGGCGCGCGCGCTCCAGCCGGAGCCAGGCCGCTGGACATCTGCAGGAGGTTGCGAATGGTGATCGCACCGCGCGGGTCGTGGCTCCATTGCGGAAGGAGGTACCCGATCGGCTCATCGGGCCAACCGATCTTGCGCGCATCGAGGGCGACTCCCACCAGCACCGCGTTCAGGGTGCGCATGAACGACTGCGAGTCGATCAGCGTATTGAAGTCAGACCCATGCCAGTAGCGCTCGAACACGATGTGCCCGTGGCGCGTCACGATGAGCGCATTCGAGTCGAATTTCGCCGCATAGTCCGCCGCCTCCTGCAGCGGCCCCGCATTCAGCATCTCCAGCGCAGGTGCCACGCGTGGCGCGGGCGCCCTGTTACCGCCCTCTACGAGCTCCCGCGGCTGGTAGAACGACAAGGGTACATCTGGCCCCTGTACGAGAGCCCGCACGTATCGGATCCAGCATTGCGGCTGGCGTGCCACGATGAGCGTGCACAGAATCAAGACCGCCGCGACGCCCATGCCCACCGCGGGAGCGATGCGCTTCACTGTTTCGACACTCCGTGCACTTTGCCCTTCGCGGATCGTACCGGACCGCAGTAGCGCGCGCGCCCACCGGCAAGCTGCAGCTCGTGGGTCGTCGACATCGGCCACTCCGAACGATGGTGCGTAGCCATCACGACGGCCGTTCCTTCCCCGAGAAGCGTTTCCACATGGGCGAGCAACTCACGCCGGGTCGGTCCGTCCACCCCTGCAAAGGGCTCATCCAGCAGCAGCAGTTGCGGACGGCGAACCCACGCCCGGGCGAAGAGTACGCGGCGCATCTGGCCGTAGGAGAGCTCGACGAGCGTTCGGGCGGCCAGATGAGAGAGACCGAAGAAGGCGAGCGCCCGCCTGGCGGCCGCCCGGTCCGCGGCCGTCGCAGGATCGTTCAGCCCGATGCTGGCGTGCCGCCCCGACTGCACCACCTCGGCGACCGTCAGATCCTGGGGATGATCGGTCTGCAGATGCGGCGCCACGAGCCCGACTCGCGTCTTGAACGACTGCAGCGGCACACCAGGTACGATGCCCGCCCGCTCGACGCTTCCCCCGACGGCAACGCCGTGATCGCCGTAGAGAGTGCGCAACAGCGTGGTCTTGCCCGACCCATTGCTGCCGTGCACGACCCAGCATTCGCCTTTACGCACCTCGAATGAAATCTTCTCGAGCGCGACGTGCTCGTCGAGGTAGACGGAAGCATTGACGAGGCGCACGAGCGCACGGCCCGCCCGCCTGGTGGCGAGCTTGCGCCGCGGCTGGCCGAGCGCCGTGGCCGTGGCGGCCGTAGTTGGCAGCATGGCCATCGCGGAGGTCGCAGACGTCGCGGAAGTCGGCCGATCGTGATCGGAGTGCAGCCAGCGCCGCAGCGGCGCCCACAGTCCCTTTCCGCCGCCTCCGACCTTCCCGCGGTAGACGACACGGCCCTCCTCCAACACCAGCACGTGAGTAACGCAAGCAGGCACGTCCTCGACCCTGTGTGTCGTCAGGACCCAGGGCAACCGGGAGCGCGTTGTCTGTTGTAGCCAACGCAGCGCGCGCGCTCGATTCGTGTCGTCCAGGCCGTTCAACAACTCGTCCAATAACAACAGCTTGGCGCCGGACGCGAGCGTCCGCGCCAGCAACGTCAAGCGCCGCTCGCCGTAGGAAAGAGACAAAAAGAGGCGTTGCGCCAGCGCCGCGATACCCAGCCGCCCCAACAACGCGGCGATGCGCCGCCGATCCCGCGCTGTGAGCGCCGCCAGCGGGATGTCAGTGCGATGCAGCCCGGTGCCGACGATCTTTTCGACCGTGTGGTTCCAGCCGTAGCGCGCATATTTGTCCTGTCTTTCGGGCCCGAGGTAGCCGATCTCGTCTTTGACTTCAAACGGCGTGGAAAAGGTCTCGTCGCGCCAGCGATAAGACCGTCTCTCACGCCCTGTTGGAGTGGGCCACACGGAACCGGACAGGATCTTCATGAGTTGAGTCTTGCCGGCACCATTCCCGCCGGCGAGCACCCAACGTTCCCCCGGACGGATTCGCCAATCGACGTCGCGCAAAATAACCCGCTCGTTCCGGACCAAACGCACACTTCTGAGCTCGACTTCAACGTACAATGCGGCCGGGGTCTTGGTTCGATTCATACATTCCAACTATTCGCGTAAGCCAATGCGCCTGCGCTTGCTATCGCCTCATTACTGGCCCACGTGGGCCGGCATGCTCGTTCTGCGGCTGCTCGCGACGTTGCCCTACCGTGCGCTGCTGAGCGTCGGCGCAGCGCTCGGCCTGGCGATGCGCCACCTGCCATTGCGGTTCATCCGCATCGCCCGCCGCAACATCGAGCTGTGCCTGCCCGAGCTGAGTGCCCTCGAGCGCGAGCAGCTCCTCGACCGGCACTTCCGCAGTCTGGGAATCGCGCTGCTCGAAGCCCCGCAGGCGTGGTGGCGCTGCGCGCAGGATATCGACCGGATTGTAAAGGTCGAGGGGCGCGAGCACATCGAGGCAGCACTCGCCCTGGGCAAAGGGGTCATCCTGCTCACGGCGCACTTTACGCCAATGGACATGGGTGGCCGCATTCTCGCGCGCGTGGTGCCGCTGAATATCATGTACCGCCCCTCGAAAAACGCCGTCCTGGCCTGGTTCCTGGGCCGGTGCCGCTCGCGGCACGGCGGCACGTCGATCGCGCGGGACGATATCCGCGCCCTGATCTCCGCGCTCAAGAACAACGGATGCGTCTATTACGCTCCGGACCAGGCGTACCGCAAGAAGGGCGCCGAAATGGTGCCGATGTTCGGTATTCCCGCGGCCTCGAATACCTTCACCTCGCGCCTGGCCAGGATGACCGGTGCGACGGTGCTGCCGTTCTTTGTCGAGCGCCTGCCGGGCACGCAGGGCTACCGCGCCATCGTCCACCCCCCCTTCAAAGACTTTCCCAGCGACTCTCCGGCGGCGGATACTGCGCGCTTCCATCATTTGATCGAAGCTCAAGTCCGGAATGCCCCTGAGCAATACCTCTGGATCCATCGCCGGTTCAAGGGCCTCACCGCCGACTACCCCGACTACTACGGGCGCAAGCAGCCCGCCGGCGCAGTCCCCATCGCCGAACGCACGACCGCCTGAGCGCTACGATCTTCTGATCGTCGGCGGCGGGATCAACGGCACCGGCATTGCGCGCGATGCCGCCGGGCGCGGGCTGTCAGTGCTGCTGTGCGAGCAGGACGACCTTGCGGCCCATACGTCCTCCGCGAGCACCAAGCTGATTCACGGCGGCCTGCGGTACCTGGAGGATTTCCACTTCTCGCTGGTCCGCAAAGCGCTCATGGAGCGGGAGATCCTGTTGAATGCCGCGCCGCATATCATGCGACCGCTGCACTTTGTCATGCCGCACGATCAACACCTGCGGCCGATGTGGATGATCCGCACGGGGCTGTTTCTCTACGATCATCTCGCTCCCCGCAAACGTCTGGCCGCCTCAGCGGCCATCGACCTCAGAAAGCACATCGCAGGTGCGGCGCTCTCACCGCAGTTCACCCGCGGATTCGTCTACTCGGATGGGTGGACCGACGATGCCCGGCTCGTCGTTCTGAATGCGCTGGACGCCATCCAGCGTGGAGCGAGTGTGCGTACGCGCACGCGCGTTGAGCGAATCGAGGCCCGCAACGGTGAGTGGACAGCGGCCCTGCCTGACGGCGAAGTCGTTCGCGCCCGAGCGGTGGTCAACGCAACCGGCCCCTGGGTAACCCAGTTCATCCAGAGCCAGTCCCCCGTCAAGGCGAGCCATCGCATACGGCTCGTCAAGGGGAGTCACATCGTCGTGCCGAAGCTGTTCTCGCACCGCTTCGCCTACATCTTCCAGAACCGCGACCGCCGCATCGTATTCGCAATCCCCTACGAGCGTGAGTTCACCTTGATCGGGACCACAGATGTCGACTACCACGGCGAGCCACAGCAGGTGCGAATCGATCAGCAGGAGATCGCTTATCTGCGTGACATCGCAAACCGGTACTTCGTGCGGCAGATCGACGCTGCGGACATCGCGTGGACCTATTCAGGGGTCCGCCCGCTACTGGATGACGAGGCGAGCGACCCTGCGAGCGTGACACGCGACTATGTGCTCGAGCTGGATACTCATCCCGCCCCCCTGCTGTCCGTTTTCGGCGGCAAGATCACCACCTACCGCAAGTTGGCCGAGACCGCCGTCGACCGGCTCGTTCGGCAAATGGGCGTCGCCCCGCGGGCATCGGGCTGGACCCGCACTGCGATCCTGCCCGGTGGCGAGCTTCCCGGGCACAGTTTCGCCGTGTTCCTGCGGACGCTCGAGCGGCGTTACCCATGGCTCCCCGCACCGCTGCGAGTGAGGTACGCACAGGCCTACGGTACGCGCATCGACCATGTGATCGCAGACGCCAGAAACCTCGCCGACATGGGCCCGGAGCTGGTGCCTCAGCTGTTTGAGCGCGAAGCCGACTATCTGTGCAGGGAGGAGCTCGCGCTCACGGCCGATGACATCCTGTGGCGGCGTACCAAGCTGGGGTTGCACTTGCGCGGCCATTCGACACGAGCCCTGGAGGAGTGGCTCAGTCGCCGGCGCGCGACAGTGTGATGACGGTCGCAGAATCGCGACCGGCGTGAGGGGCGTCCGGTCGAGATCGCGGGCTCCGTGCTAGCGTTGAGCGATGTCCGACGCCGTCCTCGCAGCCGTCATCGCCGCCGCCGCGACACTGCTCGCCTCGTTGCTGCAATTTCGCCTCTCCATCGGGAGAGAGATCGCAGCGGCGCGCTCTCAAGGCGTGGGCGGCAAGCGCAAGGGACGCACACCCATGACCATTCTATTCGTGATGCTGATTGCCGCAGCCGTCGGCGGGTTCGCGTTGTCGCGCTGGCTGACGGAGACTGAACGCGAGGAGCAGTCCATTCTCGAGCGCGACCTGCGCGCACAGATCGATCAGATCAGCCGCACCGCCAGTCAGCTCGAGCTGACAAGGGCCGGCGCGCGAGCGGAGATCGAGACCGAGGTGTTGCGCAAGATCGGCACGGACGGCGTGGCCGTCATGGCGAGCGTATCGCCGTGCCGTCCGGCGCTGGTCGTGAATCCTCCCGGCAGCACGACTCCTCCGGGAGTGTCGGCAGATGCGGCTCCCCCGCCCACCACGCCCTGCTCCGAAGCCGACGCCAACACCGTCACTCTGTGTGCGACGATTCCGGAGAAGGCCACCGTGAGCGAGATCCAGCTGTTCGCGCGCGCGGCGGAGTCGGATGAGCCCTGGAGCACGCACCGTCTGATGCCCGGACAGGAAGCGAATCAGGCGCGCTTTGCGGCGCAGCCGCTCGAGAAACCCGACGGACCGGGCATGAAGCAGGTATGCCAGGGCTTCTCCGTCTGGGCAGCCCAACAGTCGCGCGTTGCCCGCATGGTCGTGCGCTACTCGCTGTAGCCGCCGGCGTCATGGCCGGGCGTCCAACGCTCGGCGAGATCCGCAGCCTCGCGGCGCCGCACGGCCAGCGGATTGAAATTGGGCCGCACGTGCACATGCGTCGCGTCATGCCGTGCCCGCAGGTGTGCCTGCAGCTCTGACAGATCGGCGCATTCTCCGACGGCTATCGGCCGCCAGCCACCGTCGCTCCCGCTGCTCGTGAAGATGTAGTTGCCAGGCCCCGCGCTGAGTCTGGTGGGCCACTCGTAGATCTCATACGTATAGATCTCGCCCGACTGGCCCGCCCATTTGCATCGCTGGTCGGTGCGTGCAGGCGTCCTGCGGGCGCCCAGAAAAATTCCGAAGGAGCCGCCGGGCTGAAATCCCAGGGACTCGTACAGGCGCTGCGCGCTGACATTGTCAGCGCCCGTGAACAGCACGAGCCGCTCGAAGCGGTGTCGGACATCAATCATCAGCGCACGCATGGCGGCACGGGCAAAGCCCTTGCGTCGCTCTTCGGGCCGCGTGTAGACGCCCCCGATCTGCCCGATGCGGCCGTATTCGGCGTTGAGTCCGGCGATGGCCACGAGATGCCCGCCGTCGAACGCGCCCCACCACCGGTGGGCGCGGATCCCCGATTCGAACTCGTCCTGGCGCTGCACCGCGGTCGGCTGTGTTGGATAATTCAGCTCGGCCAGATAAGCGCTGTTCAACGGCTCCCATTGCCCGAAATCACCCGCGTTGAGGGCGCGCACCGTGCCCTCGGGAACAATCGACACCGCCGGCTCCGTCAGGGCCACGCTGAACAGCAGGTCTTTCTCGGTTTGAGTGGGCTGCAGACGCGCGTCCGCGCAAACCAGCCGCCACACGGTCTGCGCCGTCAGCCAGTCGCCGATCACTCCCGTGACCTCGACGGGGTCGGCCTCGCAGGCCTCGACGATCGCCTCCGCCAGATCGGCGCGCCCTGCCGCCTGCACCAGCAGGTTGCCCCCGCGTGTCAGGCTGAAGACCGCGACGATGCGGCCGTCCTCCACGGCACAGCGATAGGTTCCGGAATTCGGATGCTCGCCGCTGCGCGGCCCGAACACGGCCAGGTTCGACAGCAGGAACAGCGAGGAGTCCAGATGCGCTTCGAGGAAACCCCGCACGGGCTCGAGATCGGAGTCGCTAACGTCGTGAATCATTGAGACCAACGAACCAGGAGGAGAGCCGCACTCATCGCCCGCGCCTGAAGGCGATGCACCCCCACTGTACAGCCCTTTCCGCAGCGGCGGGATACTATCGTTTTCGGGTCCGATGGAGGAACCGGACCAAAGTCCTCGCTCGCGCGATAATGTATGACACGCATGAGACCTTCTGTCCCACTCGCCGCATGGCGAGCTCGCTCCTGGCCGCTCGCGGTACTGATCGCACTCGCTCCGTTGTGGCTGGTCGGGATCCTCGACCGCGGCCTGTGGACACCGGATGAGCCGCGCGAGGCGGACATCGCCTGGCGCATGAGTCAGCAGACCAACCATCTTCTGCCACAGCTCGCCGGCAAGCCCTTCCTGGAGAAGCCCCCGTTGTCGTACTGGCTGTCTGCCGCCGGCATCTCCGCCTTCAGTCAGCCACGCGCTCCCAACATCGTGTATGCCATCGTGACCGCAGTAGCGGTCGGTGCGACCGCGGGTGCGATGGCCGATGCCGGCGCAGCCTTCCTCAGCGCTCTGTTGGCCGGCTCCCTGCTGATGGCGTTCCGTGCTTCGGTGTGGCTCGCCCCGGACGCGTGTCTGCTCGCGGGAAGCGCGCTCGCGCTGGCTGGGGCCTACAGGGGCTATACGGCGGCGCCCGGCCGCACGAAGCTCGGCGGATACACGCTCATGCATCTGGGCGCGGCGATCGGTTTCATGGCGAAGAGCGCCCCGGGATGGCTCGTGCCCGCGTTGGCGCTACTCACGCTCATCGCGTGGGAGAGGAAATGGTCGGAGCTCCTGCGGATCGAGCTGTATGCCGGACTGGTGGTTCAGGCGCTGATCATCGGCCCGTGGATATACGCGGTCGCGGTCTCCCCGGGAGGGCACGACGCCCTCAGCGCGCTGTTTTGGCACAACATCGTCGGCCGCTTCACCAAACTCTCAGGCCCCGCCGCGCTCGACTACACGACCGCCCACCACAACTGGCCTGGCAAGTACTTCCTGGAGCTTCCGGTTTATCTCCTGCCGTGGACACTGCTGGCCATCGCCGCGCTGAAGCGGGCATGGCCGTGTGTCCGCGGGACCGGACCTTCCGCAACGCCATGGCGATTCGCCATCGCGGCGACACTTCCGTTCCTTGTGATCCTGTCGCTCGCTGCAACGGCACGGGATATCTACGCAGCCCCAGCAATGCTGGGAATGAGCCTGCTGATCGCTTTGTGGGCGCGCGAGAGTCAGAACAATCTCACAGCCACGGATAGATTCGCGTTGCGCGGCACGCGAGTGCTCGTTGCCATCATCGCGTGTGTGTTTGCCGCCTTCCTGCTGTTGTTAGCCGCCGCAGACCGGTTGAACTACGAGCCGATCGATCACCTCAACGAGGTGATCCGGATCAGTGCTGCCGCGGTTACGATCATCGTCGCCGCCGTCGCGCTGCGCTACGCAGCCCGCGCTCAGCGTCTGAGCGATGTAAGCAGCGCGGTCGTGTGCACGTTCGGCGCTTATGCCGGAGCGCTGTGCGTCGCCGGAATAGCTGCCTTCCCAGCCATTGACCAGTGGCAGAACCTCGCGCTCCTGGCCGACACCGTCAACTACGAGACGCACGGCGAGTCACTCGCGCTATTGGATCCGGACGAGACGACGATCGCAATGCTCGACTATCGGCTGAGAACGCCGTCGTCGGTGTTGGACACGGCCGGAGGCGATGCGGCGCACGTTGTGTCGGACTGGTTCCGGCTGCACGGCAGGCGCTCGCGCGTGCTCGTGCTGCTTCCGGGCCATGCGCCCGGGGGCGTCACCCGGTTTCTGAGCCGCTACCATCCGATCGCATCACCGGGTGACGGCGTCGCGGGCGCGCTGGCCACCGCGGGGACGGCGTCGATCGTCCGGCGATTCGAGTTGCCTCAGGGACGCCGGTACGCGTTGCTGGGGCCTCCCGCTTCATAGTCGGCGCATCCGCAGGGATCGTCGGCAACCCGGAAGCGGCGGCCCCATCGACCGCGCCCCCACCGAGGGGGCGCGTCGACTTGGGACCCCGTCCCAAGCGCTTACCGATAGCCCTGGCTAGCGGAAACGGTTCTGCGGGCCGCGGCCCTCGTGGCCGCCCTCGGGGCGGCCGCCACCGCCGCGCGGGCCCTCATGAGGCTGGACCTGAGGTTGAGCTCGCGGCTGCTCCATGTGCGGCTGGCCGCCTCCGGGATGACCGCCCGGGCCGGGCTGCGCCAGACGGGCCTGCGGACGCTCGGCCGGAGCCATGCGCGGGGCGTTGCGCTCAGCCGGCGCCGGGGCCATGCGCGGGGCGTAGTGCTCCGCCGGGGCCATGTGCGGCTGCGGACGCTCCGCTGCTCCCATGTGCGGCTGCGGACGCTCCGCCGCTCCCATGTGCGGTTGGGCCATGTGCGGAACATTGCGCTCGGGTGCGACGTGGGCCTGCGGCGCCGGACGCTCGAAGCCCGACCCATGCTGCATCGCTTCACGCTGTGCCTGCGGCGGACGATCGTTCCGCTCAACCATCGCTCCAGAAGGATGTCCCACTTCGCGGGCCGCGGCGGGATGGAACTCCCCACCGGCCGCACGAGCGGCGATCACGCCCCGCCCACTGAACGAAGTCGGTCTTTCCGTCGCGGCGACGCGCGGGCGGCCGTTGTTCACCGCAGCCCGCAGGTCGCGGTCCCGCGCGGCCAGGTTGACGTGCTCGCGCTGCACGGAGGTCGGCTCAAAGTGACGCTCGTGCTCAGCCGCGAGCTGCCGCGCGTCGGCGTGGGCGACGATACCGCCGTGGCCACCGTTGAAGCTCACGTGACTGAAGTTGTTGACCACCACGGTCCTGTTGTAGACGTTCGTCACGTTGATGTTGGTAACGTTCGTGACTGCGCGGTTGTACACCACATGGCCGCCGCGCCAGAAAGCTCCTGCGTAACCAACACCGGTGTAGCCAAACCCGTAGTTCACACCGCCATAGAAGCCGATGTGCGGGCCCCAGTAACCGGCATGCCAGAGATAGGCTCCGCCAGCCCAGCCCCAGTAGCCGGGGGTCCACAGAAGACCGGGACTCGGCGCGAGTACCCAGGTTCCGGGCACCCAGTAGTAACCATCATCACCCCAAGCCCAGTATCCGGGTGTCCAGATGTAGTCGGGGCCCGGAGGAGCCGGCTGCACATAGACCGGCAGGGGCGGCGGGGCGATGTTGATCGAGACGCCGATCGCAACGCCGGCGAAGGAGGCCACGGGAAGCGCGGCGAGCACGAGGGCCGGAGCGAGACTGCGAACGAGGCGATTGAGCATTGGAGTCCCCTTCAAGTCGCGTCTACAGGTTGCTCAGTAAGCGCTGAATGCGTGCTGAACACCCCGGGCGTGGCCAGCGACACGGCTCAGCTGCTGAGCCTTCAGTACCTATAACGCCGTACGGGGACCGTTGTTTACATCTGGCGCGCGCACCTTGTCTGTGCGCTGCCGCTCATGCGGACGGATCAGTGACTCAGGCCTGAGTCGTCATCTGGAGACGCTCGGGATCTCTTGCCGGTGTGGCGCTGTGCGCGGAGAGCATCCGCACCGCCGTTTGGTACAGGCGCGTACGGACTTTGAATCTCTCACTGGCGCGTGTCACGTAGCGAACGGCAACTTCCACGCCTCCCGCCGCGGGCCGCGTCATGATGCCGGGCGCGGCAGAGAATGTGATCTCCCGTTGTGAACGGGCTGCGCGTTTCCACTCGCGCTCCGCCTCACGGGCGGTGTCACCAGTGTACTCGAGCACCTCCTTGAGAATCGCCTCCGCAATCAACTGCGGATCGCGATCGTAAGGAACCAGCACCAGCACCTCGTCCCACACCCACTGGCCCGAGGTCGAGAAGTTGAAGTAGTGGCCCTGGATGGCGAAGCTGTTGGCAAACGTCACGCGCCGCCCGGTGGGATGCCCGGCCTGGGTCCAATTGCCCGTCTCCAGCAGCACGGTGTGGAACATGCCCAGATCCACCACCTCCCCGCCGACGCCGTTGATCTCCACCCAGTCCCCGAGCCGCATGCCGTTCTTGCCCATGAGCACGAGCCAGCCGATGAAGCCGACGATGAAGTCTTTCAGGGCGACGGTGAGGCCGGCGCCGACGATGCCCAGGAAAGTACCGATCTGGCCCGGCACACCCACGAGCACCAGCGCGATCGCGATGATCGCCACCAGCTGCAGCGCTACGCGGGTGACCGTGCGCAGCGTGGCGATCTGCCGCCGGTCGAGCTTCGTACGGCCGAACAGACTCTCCAGCCAGCGATCCAGGAACAGCAGCCCGATCAGGATCCCGAGCACGACGGCCATGTCGGTCAGAGAGGCATGCAGCGTCCGGGTCATGCGCGTGCCGACCACGCCCTGCCATTTGCGGTAACCGTCGACGATGTCCTTGCGGATGGCGATCCGCTGATCGAGCAACGTGAGCACTTT
>Ga0105240_10009385_pt1 | contig 13861 bp, 13 predicted proteins | sample KBSC54metaG_FD_80426 | JGI IMG/M metagenome (GOLD analysis project Ga0105240, IMG submission 80426) | Corn rhizosphere microbial communities from Kellogg Biological Station, Michigan, USA - KBS C5-4 metaG | ecosystem: Host-associated > Plants > Roots > Rhizosphere > Soil | place: Michigan, USA... | reverse complement strand
CGGTCAAGTGCGAGACAGGATCGATGCGCGATGACATCGTGCTCGCCGGTTACCTGTTCGGTCTCGCCTATTTCGCTTCGCTTGCGAAGTACCAGATCGCCAAGGCGTTCGGCGCATGAGTTACGCGATCTTCCAATACGTCGCGATCGCGCTGATCCTTGCGTGGAGCCTGTGGTTCGCCGCGCGGCGCCTGTTCCCGCGCAGCTATCGCGCCGCGCAGGCGAAATTCGCGCGGCGGCTTGCGGCATCGCCGAACGCAACGCTGCAAGCGCTCGGCACAAGACTCACTCCGCACCAGGTCGCAGGCGGTACGGGTTGCGGCAGCGGCGGCGGCTGTTCGAGTTGCGGCGCCTGTGCCCCTACAATGTCGCGACCCGACGACGCACGGCCCATCGTATTCCACCCGCGCGCGCGGTCCTGATCGGGACGACGAGCACTGTCGGCCACCCATACCTGACGAGAGGCGGGAATTGAGCCAGCGCGCCGGTTTTGCATCGTCTTTCGGGAACCCGATCCGCCCTCGCCTGCGATCCTTGGCGGCGCCGCTCCTCCTCGGCTTGATCTGCTTTCTGGTCTACAACGCGAACCTGCGCCAGATCGGCGCCGGCGACACGATATCCGCGCGCTACCTGCCACTGATTCTCTGGCATGACGGGACGTTCGAGCTCGGTGCGAGCGCGCATTTGCTTGCGCAGGGACACCCGACAGGTAAAAAGCTGGCCGGCGCGGACGGCAAGGTTGCCTACTTCGAACCGTCAGCCTACTGGATGATCCGCACCCGCGGGCACGAGCTGGCATCGCTGTATCCCGTGGTGACGCCGTTGCTCGTGGCACCTCTGTATCTGCCGGCCGTTGTCTGGCTCAACATGCGCGGCTGGGAGCAGCCGCAGGTCGACCGTGTAGCAGAGCTGATGGAAAAGCTCTCGGCGTCGATTCTCGCCACGCTTGCAAGCGTTCTCATGTATCTCGTGCTGCGTCGCGAAGGCAACCGCTGGAGCCTGCCATTGGCCTTCGCGTTCGCCTTCGGCACCAATACCTGGATGATTTCCAGTCAAGCGCTCTGGCAACACGGCACAGGGGAACTGCTGATCGCACTGGCATTGCTGCTCGCCTTGGCACCGGCCACATCCATGCGCGCAACGCTGCTCGGCGCCGTATGCGTTCTCATCACGGCGAATCGGCCGCCCGACGCGCTGATTGCCGGGGCCATCGCACTTTTCGTCGTCCATCGGCGCTGGCGCGATGCGGCGTGGCTTGTCGCCGGCGCCGTCATACCCTTGGGCGCACTTCTGTACTACAACCTCGGTTTCATTGGCCATCTGTCCGGTGGATACGGATTGGTGAGGCCGCCAAAAAATTTCTTCCAACACGACTGGTCTGGGCTGGCCGGGCTGCTGACCAGTCCAACACGCGGGCTGCTCGTCTTTTCGCCGTTCCTGGTTTTCATTCCGCTGGGCCTGATTCAACGTTTGCGCGCGCCCGAGTCGAGAGGATTTGCCGTGGCGCTCGGTATCGCTGTCGCCGCGCAAATCCTGCTGTATTCGCAGGTCGACTGGCGTGCCGGAGTGTCTTGGGGGCCACGCTACCTGACCGATTTTTTGCCGATCCTGATGTGGATGCTGGCTCCCGCCCCGCTCGTCCTGCGTCCATTCGCGCGCGGCCTGCTCGCGCTCGCGATGGTCGCGTCGATCGGTGTGCAGATGGTGGGTGCGTTCTGGTACACGAAGACGAGCGACGAACTCCTCTACGCCGGAGATCCCTCTTCGATGCGTGCCGCGTGGGACCCGGGGAATATCCCGTTCTTCATCGAACTGCGCCATCCGCCTGCGCGCGGTGAGCTGCTGTGCAATGCCGTCGGCTCGATCGATCGCGTGGGCAAGACCCTGCTTCCCGTCGCCGGTAAACTGCCTGAGCTGGAGCCCGGCGCTGCAATTGAAGGATGGGCGCTTGCCTGTGCGCGCACACCCGCCCAGTTGGCGGTGGTGATAGACGGGGTCGTCGTCGGCTCGACTCGGAATTTCCTGCCGCGGCCGGACGTCGACGCAGCGATGCACACTGACGTGCCTACGGGCTGGCGCCTGTCCGCCAATCTATGGGGCGTTGCGCCCGGCGAGCGCGTGCTGCAGCTCGCCGTGCGCCTCGAACCGAGGAGCGAGTTCCGTATCATCCGCGAACAGCGGGTGTTCGTGATCGCGCAGCAGCCGCTCGCGAATGCCGCCGCGAAGCCGGCGCAGTCGCCATCAACGAGCGCACTCGAGGCGATGGCCGCGCGCGCCGCGACGGTGCTGCGCGAACATCAGACCGGATACGGTGCCTGGCTCACCTCGCATACGACGAAGCCGCGCTACGAAGCGCCGCAACCGGAGATGAACACGTTCCTGACTTCGCTGCTGGTGGATCTACTTTCGCCGCTCACTCGGCGGCAAGACCTCGATGCTGCACTGGCGCGTGCGCGCGCGCACCTCGCCGCACAGATCGAAAGCAATGGACTCGTGCGCTACCACGGTCTGCCCGACGGGCCGACGATCGGCACCCTCGGCTGCGCCATCACGCCGGATGCCGACGACACGGTGCTGGCGTGGCGAATCGCCGGCCGCGGCATCGATGATCCGAGGCGGCAAGGCATGCTCGACACGCTCGCTCGCTATCGCGATGCCAGAGGCTTTTATCGCACCTGGCTTGCGCCGCAAAAACAATACCAGTGCCTCGATCCCGGCAGCGATCCGAATCCGACCGACATCGTCATCCAGATGCACGTGTACCTGATGCTGCGCGATCTCGACCGGCCCGCAGCGCAAAAACTTTGCGACGCGATGCAGCGCTCGTTCCGCGACGAAGACGTCTGGGTCTACTACGCCATGTCTCCGCTGCTGCCTTATCTGCGCGCCGCCGAACTGGGGCAACTCGGCTGCTCATTGGCGCTGCCGACAGAACGACTTGCGCTTCCCGTCGTGGGGCAGGAGGTCTGGAGTGAGGCAGCGCGGCGCCTCGTCGAAGCGCCTGCATCGCCACAGGACGCGGACGTGCGCCAGGCGATTCGTGCCCTGCTCGCGCAACTAGGTGATGATGATTTCGCCCTGATCCGCCGCTCGCCGCCCCTGCTGTACCACAACGATCTGAGCGCGAGCGTGCGGCGGTACTACTGGTCCGAGGACGTCGGTTACGCATTGTGGCTGCGGCTCTACGAAACCGTCGGCACGGAAAGCGGCTCACTTGGCCAAACCTCGCCATGACGCCGGCATCGCCCGCGCGTCGATACGCGCGCGTGCTGTGGCACTTCGCATCGACGCGCGCGCTCGAGGTATTCGCGCTCCAGGCCTCGCCGTTTCTCGGCGCCGTCCTCGGCGGCTACAGCGTCGAACGCAGCGGCATCATCCCGCTCGGCCTGCTGCTGCTCGCCAGCGTTGCGCTCACGGCGCATGTCTTCGTCTTCAACGATTGGGCCGGCTACAACGGCGACCTTCGCGATCCGCGCCGTAGGGCGCTCGTGTTCAGCCGGCAGGGCATCACCTGGCGCGAAGTCGCGTGCACGGCGATCGTGCTTCTCATTATTGCCAACCTCGCCTTCGCCGCAGTCGGCGCCCAGGCGCTGCTGATCGGCAATGCGATATCCGCGCTCGGCTTGCTGTATTCGGGTTCGTCGTTCTTCGGCAAGAGCACACCTGTCGCGGCATCGCTCAATCATCTGATCGGGGGCACGCTGCATTTCTTGCTCGGCTACACGTTGGCCCACGCGTTCGATATGCGCGGTCTTGCGATCGGCCTGTTCTTTGGCCTCGTATTCGCCGGCGGCCATCTCAACCAGGAAGTACGCGACCATGAAGGCGACTTGCTCAACGGGATACGCACGAACGCCGTGGCGTTCGGTTGTCGGCGCACGTTCCTCGCCAGCCTGTGTACGTTCACCGCGGCGTACGCGCTGCTCACCATGCTGGCCGTGTTCGACATCCTGCCGAGGCTGCTGCTTTTCAGTCCGCTCGCATGGCTGCTGCACGTCACGTGGACCCTGCATGCCCTGCGGCGCGGACTGGGATTCGAGACTGCAGTGTGGATGCAGCGCCGGTATCGCTGGCTGTTCGCGCTTGTCGGCCTAGTGATGCTGACCGGATAGGCGGACGGGTTTCTTTTTTTCGGAACATGCGAGTCCACAGCACACCTGCGAGCGAGGCCAGACAGGTAGAATCTCCTCGGGGTCGAACGCAATCCGGGGATTTGCCGCAAGCATGAAACTTTCCGTCGTCATTCCTTGCTACAACGAAGAAAGAACCATCCGCGCGCTCGTCGACGCGGTGCGCGCATCGCCCTGCGCGCCGCAGGAAATCATCATCGTCGACGACTGCTCGCGCGATGGCACGCGCGCGATTCTGGAAAAGGAAATCGCGCCGCTGGTGCAGCGCATCCTTTATCACGACGTTAACCAGGGCAAGGGCGCGGCCCTGCGCACGGGCATCCGCGCGGCGACCGGCGACATCGTCATCATCCAGGACGCTGATCTCGAATACGATCCGAACGAATATCCGCGACTCATTGAACCCATCCTCGACGATCGCGCCGACGTCGTGTTCGGCTCGCGCTTCCGCAACGGCATGCCACCGCGCATGCTGTTCTGGCAGCGACTCGGCAACCGCCTGCTCACGTGGCTGTCGAACCGGTTCACGCGCCTGCGCCTTACCGACATGGAAACCTGCTACAAGGTGTTCCGTCGCGAGGTCATTCAGGCAATCCATATCGAGGAAAACCGTTTCGGTTTCGAGCCGGAGGTCACCGCCAAGGTCGCCAGGGTCCGCTGTCGCATCTACGAAGTCGGCATTTCCTATCACGGCCGCAGCTATGCGGAAGGCAAAAAGATCGGTTGGAAGGATGGCCTTCGCGCGCTCTACTGCATCGTGAAGTACAACGCGCCGGCTCGCGAAAAAGGGCGGCCGCGCGGCCGGCTGGCCACAGCGATTCGCGCCGTTGCCTCGGTCGGCGGTGCGGCATAGTCGGCTGGAGGCCCCGACATCACGCTGCTGTTCCGGGCCCCGTGCTATAACGCAAGGACACAAAAAAACATAACCCGCGCCGCAATGAGCGCCTTGCACAACCGCAAAGATCCGATCGACCTGCTCGTGGTCGGCGGCGGCATCAACGGCGTGGCGATCGCGCGTGATGCGGCCGGGCGCGGCTTGTCGGTGCTGCTCGTCGAGCAGGACGATCTCGCCGCGCATACCTCGAGCGCGAGCAGCAAGCTGATCCACGGCGGCCTGCGCTATCTCGAGCAGTACGAATTCTCACTCGTCGCCCGGGCGCTGGCCGAGCGCGACGTGGTGTTGAACTCGGCGCCCCACATTGTGCGCCCGCTGCGCTTCGTGCTGCCGCACGAGCCGCATCTGCGCCCCGAGTGGATGATCCGCGCGGGCCTGCTGCTCTACGATCATCTCGGCCGACGCCGCGCGCATACGCTGCTGCGCTCGCGCCGCGCGGACCTGCGCGATCACGTTGCCGGCGCGCCGCTCAAGGCGCAGTTCGAGACCGGCTTCATCTACTCGGACGCCTGGTGCGACGATGCGCGCCTGGTCGTGCTCAACGCGCTCGATGCGCAGGCGCGCGGCGCAGAAATCCTCACACGCACCCGCTGCATGCGCGCGCGACGCGGTGCACGAACGTGGCGGGCACAACTGCGCGGCGCCGCCGGTATGTTGCGCGACGTCGAAGCGCGTGCGCTGGTCAACGCGGCCGGGCCGTGGGCGGCAAGTTTCCTCGACCAGGTCGCACACGTACCGCATGCACACGCGCTGCGCCTGATCAAGGGCAGTCACATCGTCGTGCGCAAGCTCTACGATCATCCCTACGCCTACACGTTTCAGCAGGCCGACCGGCGCATCGTGTTCGCGATTCCGTTCGAGCGCGACTACACGCTGATCGGCACGACCGACATCGAATTCACCGGCAAACCCGAAGCGGTGCGCATCGACGACGACGAAATCGCCTACCTCTGCGCCGCGGCGAACCGCTATTTCACGCGCGCGATCGCGCCGGCCGACGTGGCCTGGAGTTACAGCGGCGTGCGCCCGCTGCTCGAAGAAGGAGGTATCCGCGCCTCCGAAGTAACGCGCGACTATCTGCTCGATTTTGATGACGCCGCCGGCGCACCGCTGCTCAACGTGTTCGGCGGCAAGATCACCACGCATCGCCGCCTTGCCGAAGATGCGCTGGACCGCCTTGCACCTGCACTCGGCAGCCTGCGCGGCGCGTGGACCGCGGACGAACACGTGCACTTGCCCGGCGGCGAGTTCGCCGACGCACAGCGTTCGGGTGAAGCCGCCTTCGATCATTTCCTGCTCGCGACCAGGCGCCGCTATCCGTGGCTGCCCGACGACCTCGCGCTGCGCTACGCGCGTGCCTACGGCACACGCATCGAGCGCGTCATCGGCGCGGCGAGCACGCTCGCAGACCTCGGCGAACGCTTCGGCGCCGACCTGCACCAAACCGAAGTCGACTATCTCGTGCGCGAGGAATGGGCGCACAGCGCCGACGATATTTTGTGGCGACGCAACAAGCTCGGTCTGCGTTTCGATGTAAAAGAGCGGCAGCGACTGGAACAATATCTCGGAGTGGAGAGCAATCGATGAGTCCATATCTCGGCGAGTTTTTCGGCACCGCAACGCTGATGCTGCTCGGCAGCGGCGTGGTCGCCGGCGTACTGCTGCCGCAATCGAAATCGCAGCACGGCGGCTGGCTTGTGATCGCCGTCGCCTGGGGCTTGGCCGTGCTGTTCGGCATCTACGCGGCAGCGCCGAGCGGCAGCGGTGCACACATGAATTCGGCGCTGACGATTGCACTGGCCGCGCTTGGCAAGTTTCCGTGGGCGCTGGTGCCGGGCTACGTCGCCGCACAGGTTTCGGGCGCCGCAGTCGGTTCGACGCTCGCGTATCTCGCCTACCTGCCACACTGGCGAGGCGATCTCGATCCACTCGCCAAGCGCGCGGTGTTCTGCACGGCACCGGCGATCCGCAACTTCCCGGCCGCGATCCTGTGCGAGGTGATCGGCAGCTTCGTGCTCATGTTTGGTGTGCTCATCATCGGCGCGAACAAGATGACCGAAGGCCTCGCACCGTTCGCGGTCGCCGGTCTCGTCGTCGCGATCGGCCTGTCGCTCGGCGGCCCGACCGGCTATGCGATCAACCCCGCGCGCGACCTCGGCCCACGCATCGCGCACGCGCTGCTGCCGATCCCTGGCAAGGCCGATTCGGACTGGGCCTATGCCTGGGTGCCGGTGGTCGCGCCGGTCGTCGGCATGCTGCTTGCGGCCGGTTTCTGGCAGGCGTTCTACGCATGAAAAGCATAAAAGTGCTGAAACGGAGAAAAGCATGAGCCAGTACGTCCTCGCCATCGACCAAGGCACGACGAGTTCGCGCGCGCTGCTGTTCGATCATGCCGGCGACATCGCCGCGAGTGCGCAGCGCGAGTTCGCGCAGAAATTCCCGCAGCCGGGCTGGGTCGAGCACGATCCGGCCGAAATCCTCGCCAGCGTCGAAGCGACGGTCGCCGAGGCGATTGCGACTGCGAGCAAGCTTGGCCAGGCCATCGACATCGCCGCGATCGGCATAACCAACCAGCGCGAGACGACCGTGGTCTGGGAGCGCGCGAGCGGCAAGCCGGTGCACGACGCGATCGTCTGGCAGTCGCGGCAGACGCGTGCGATCTGCGATGAACTGATCGCCGCCGGCCACGACGCGCTCGTGCGCACGCGCACCGGACTCCTGATCGACGCGTACTTCTCGGCGACCAAGGTCAAGTGGATCCTCGACCGCGTCGATCCCGCGCGCGAGCGTGCCAAGCGCGGCGAACTGCTGTTCGGCACGATCGATACCTGGCTGATCTGGAACCTCACCGACGGCAAGGCGCACGTCACCGACGCGAGCAACGCGTCGCGTACACTTTTATACAACATCCACGAGCAGCGCTGGGACGACGACCTGCTCGCACTGTTCGGCGTGCCGCGCGCGATGCTGCCCGAGGTGCGCGCATCGAGCGAAGTCTACGGCCATACCACGCATTTCGCGCGCGGCCGTTCGATCCCGATCGCGGGCGTCGCCGGCGACCAACAAGCCGCGCTGTTCGGCCAGGCCTGCTTCGAGGCGGGCATGGCGAAGAACACCTATGGCACCGGTTGCTTCATGCTGATGAACACGGGCACTAAACCGGTGGCGTCGAGCAACGGCCTGTTGACGACGATCGCGTGGAACATCGCCGGCAAGACCGAATACGCGCTCGAAGGCTCGATCTTCGTCGCAGGTTCGGTGATCCAGTGGCTGCGCGATGGCCTGCGCTTGATCGATGCCGCGTCGGACTCCGAAGTCTACGCGCGGCGCGCGAAGTCGAACGAGGGCGTGTATCTCGTTCCCGCCTTCGTCGGCCTCGGTGCGCCGTACTGGCGTAGCGACGTGCGCGGCGCGATCTTCGGCCTCACGCGCGGCACGCGCAAGGAGCATCTCGTGCGCGCCGCGCTCGAATCGATGGCCTACCAGACGCGCGACGTACTCGCCGCGATGCAGGCCGACGCGGGCCTCAAGCTGTCGACGCTGCGCGTCGACGGTGGCGCGATCGCGAACGATTTCCTCGCCCAGTTCCAGGCCGATGTGCTCGGCGTGCCGGTGCAGCGTCCACGTCAGCTCGAGACGACTGCGCTCGGCGCGGCCTATCTCGCCGGCCTTGCGACCGGCTTCTGGCAAAACCGCGAGGAGATCGCGCAGCACTGGGCGATCGGTCACAGCTTCGATGCCGAGCTGGGTGAAGACGAACGCGAGCGTCTGTATGCCGATTGGCAGCGCGCGGTTGGCGCGACGCTCGAATTCCGCATCGCGCCGGGCTGAATCGGCGGTTCGTTTTGCCGCGGGAGATTTGCGATGAGCGCGAAAACGCATATCGAGACACGAGCCTTCGAAGTCGAGGACGAGCACGGCCTGCGCTCGATTCTGGTCCACACGCAACCCGTCAGCGTCGACGACCATGGCAACGCAACCGCGTTGCCACTCGGCTCGGAGTGGCGCCTGCGCAATGGCGAATCGGCGACTCCGCTTTCCGACACCGAGTTCGAAACCGCGCACGGCAAGCGCTGGCGCAAGGTGGCGGGAAGCGAAGCACGTCAGGGAACGTCTGAATAAGCTACAGCGCTTGTTCGGACGTTGTTCAGCGCACAACACACAATTCCATCGCGTTTTTTCCGTTTTCTTCACGGCGTGCTTGCCACAATCGACCAAGCCACATTTCGACGCCGTTCAAACCCGCCCGCAAGCGGATCAAGAGGAGACGGAAAATGCCACAGCAAACCTCGCCCACGCCCGCCGAGGCGGATGCGCGTCCCGCCGGCTTCCTGGTCAGCCTGTTCGGCCTGCTCGCCGATTTCCTCTTTTTGCGCGAAGGTCAGACGCGCATCGACCTCTACGCCTTCCTCGCCTGGCTGCGGCGACATCGGCATGCGGATCAAGCGCAACGCATCGAGGCCGATCCGGTTCTGCTCGATGCGATCCGCAACGCGCTGGCCGAGGGCCATGGCGAAATCGTCACCCGTCTCGAAGCACTCGACGACGCACTGCTGCGCCTGTGCGAGCCGCCCGGCCCATTCGCCGCGGTCGCACGCGCGGCACGTCCCGATCTCGCCCTGAGAGCCTTGCGCACGTGATTGCGAAGAAAACGTCGGCGCGTGCGGACGCGCCGACGTTCGGCGTCGAGGAGGAATTCTTTCTCGTCGACCTGCGCACGGGCCGCTCTCCGGGGCACGTGCCGAAGACCTTCGTCAAGGCCTGCCAGCGCAGACTTGGCGAAGCTGTCGCGTTCGAGTTGCAGCAGGCCCAGGTCGAACTCGTCTCGCCGATCTTCGACGATGCCGCGCACGCGCTCGACACGGTGACCACGTTGCGTCGCCAGATCGCCGAGATCGCGCAGGCCATGCACCTGGGCATCATCGCCTCGGGCTCGCATCCGATCGCACGCTGGCAGCAGCAGGCGCAGACCGACAAGCCGCGCTACCGGCGTTTCGCCGACGAATACCAGATCGTCGGCCTGCGTGGGTTCTTCTGCGGGCTGCACGTGCATGTCGGCGTGCATGACGTCGACCGCGTGCAGCTGATGAACCGCATGCTGCCGTGGCTGCCGCTGTTTCTCGCCTTGTCGACCGCATCGCCGTTCTGGAGCCTGCGCCGCACTGGCATGTTTTCCTATCGCCAGTCGGCCTACACCGAGTGGCCGCGCACGGGCACGCCGGATTTTTTCGCTGATGAAGCCGACTACGGACGCTTCATCGCGATCCTGAAACGCGCCGGCAGCATCCGCGATGGCGGTGAGCTGTGGTGGACGATCCGGCCGTCGCCGAAGCATCCGACGCTCGAGTTGCGCATCGCCGACAGTTGCACGCGCGCGGCGGACACGATCGCGCTGGCGACGCTGTTCCGCTGCCTGGTCAGTGCGCATCTGCGCCTGCCCGAACTCGGCGCACAGCGCAGCTCGGCGACGCGACGCTTGATCGAGGAGAACCGCTGGCGCGCTGAGCGCTACGGCATCGAGGCCGAGTTCATCGACGAGGCGCGCGAACGCACCGTGCCGGTGGCCGAGCTTGTCGATGAAGCGTTGACGCTGGTCGAGCCCGATGCGCGCAGGCTCGACCCGCACGGATCGCTGCGCGCGCTGCGCACGATCCTCGCGCGCGGCACCAGTGCGCACGCGCAGTTGCAGGCCTACGACGACGCGCTCGTCGCAGGCCTGAGCCATGGCGATGCACTGCGTGCCGTCGTCGATTGGTTGCTGGAGGCGACGGTGCCGGGGCAGCGGCTCGCCTAGGCCGCGACCGAACCACGAATCACTGCGGCTCTTCGATCACGTAACCCTTTCCTCGCATCATCGCGAGGCGGCCGTCGGGATTGACCAGTTCGGCAACCGGGAGCACCGCGAACGTGCTCGCGTTGCTCCACAGCGCGGCTTCGGCGGCGTCGAGCCACTCGCCGCGGATGCGTTGCCGCGCGGCGTCGAGCTTCTCGCGCAGGTTCGCATTCGCGGCGAGGGCGTTGAGGCAGACCGCGCGCTGATCCGGATACGGCAGGCTCTTCAGTTTTTCCAGATCGCCAATGGCCCAGGCATTGGCGCGCGCGCGCATCGCATCGAGATCGGTTTCGAGTCGTGCGATCGTCGTCGCCAGGCAGTCGATGTCGAGCTGGCCCGCGGTGCTCTTGAAGTCATCGATCGCCTTGCGCGCGTTGTCGACGGGAATCTCGACGTCGATTTCCTTGATCGGCACTTTGTACTGCTTCGCGATCTTCTCGATCACCGGCCACAGCGCGTTCTTGTTGGTCATGCCCGACTTGCCGATCGCCTTGCCGTACAGCTCGTTCGCGGCGAGGATCGGGCGCAGGCGTTCGACGCCGTCGTCCTTGCCAAGATAGCGCTGTTTCAACGGCAACCAACGCGCGTACAGATCGGCAGGCAGGATGTCCTTGAGCGTCTTGCCGTCGGCATTCTTCTTCGCGCCGAGCGCGGCGGGCAACAGGAACACCGCTCGGAAAAAGCCGACTTTCAGTTCCGCTTGCGCATCGGTCAGCACTTCCTGCGAGGAGGCGATGATCTTTTCCACCTCATTGGAACGCCAGCTGATCGTCTTCGGCAACGGCGCCTGTGTGCCGAGGATCCAAAGCACATGATCGCTGTCGCGGCGTGTCACCTTCCACAAACCGGGGCCGGGCTGCTCGCCGGCGACGAGCACGGTGTCGAGCGTCGGCGCTGTTGCGCCTGCGGGCGGGGGAGCTTGCGCGCTGGCTAGCCCAGTCAGCACCCACAGCAATACGACGACGAAGCGGATCATCACAATTTGGGGTTCACCCCTTTCGTTGCCGCTGCCGGGCCGCCCGTATAGCGCACCGCGAGCTGGTAGTCGTCGCCGCTTTTCACCCACACATCGACGATGAACTGCGTCGCCGCATAGCTCACCACCGCGGTCGTGCCGAATTCATGCACGGCGATGTCGCCCATGGCGAAACCGTCGCCGCCCGATTGCGTAAGCAGCCGCCGGATAAAGTCCGCACGCGGCAGCGGCTGACCCGGCGCCGCTGCGTCGCGTTGTTCGAATCGTGGCGCGAGGAGTTTTTCCAACGCGGCCTGATCGTGTTTGCGCGCAGCATCGTCGATGCGGATTTCGAGATCGCCGAATTGTTTCGCGGTGCGGGTCATCGTCATCACCCGGCCCGGCGCCTGCGCATTCGCCGCGGAGGACGCGGCCACGAACAATATGCAGGCGACGATCGAGCAAATTTTCATGCGCATGGTCCTGCTCAAAAAAAAACGGTGCGGCCCAGTCGGACCGCACCGTTGTTTTTACACTCGAAGCCGAGCGCGAATCAATAGTTCAGCGCGCAATACCCGCCGCCGGCATTGACCCAGTTACGCTGGATCAGATAGTCCAGCGAGCCGAGCCGCATATTGGCCTTGGAACCATTCGACACGGTGTATTCGGTGCCGAAGGTCCACGCGCACTTGTCGGCATTTTCCTGGCCGCGGCGGTCGTACCAGGCATTGAGGTCCGGATCACTCACCGCCTCCTCGAGTTCGTGCGAGAGCACGCTGGCCATGCCGTCCGCGCCGATGTCGCCGTTCGGACTGGTGCTCTGCGCCGTGCAGCTCGACGGGCACTGCGAGGCCGCATCGCCGACGAAAGCGTATTTGATGTCCTTGCCGCCAATCGTCGCGTGCGTGTGCCAGCCACAGTAGCTCGTGCAGAAGCCCGAGGACGCGGTCACGTCGGGACCGGTAAGGACGAAGTACACGGCGTTGCTGTCGGTCGGGTTGGTGTCGGCGACGATCTGCTCGATCTGGTTGTCGCTGAGCGAGGTGCCGTACGTTTCGGAGTGCGTCGCCGAGCCGTTGTAACTGACGGCATTCGTCACGTGTACATTGCTAGCGTTGTAGTAGGTCGTGTTGATGTTGAAGTACGGCGAGCCACCGATGTTCTGCGCCAGATTGGTCAGGATCGAGTTGGCCGAGTTGGTCGGCCAACTCGCGTTGCCGTACCAGATGTAATAGACGTGGGTCGTGCCGAGAATCACAGGACCGCCGTGGTAGTTGATGCCATTGGTATTGCCGCCGCCACCGGGCTTGGCGTTGTTGTCCGGTTTCGAGAATGCCTGGCCTTCACCCCAGCCCTTGCCCGACGGTTTCAGATCGCCGTCGCCGTTGGCATCGATCGGTCCGTTCGCATGAGCGACCGCAAACGCGAACAGGCCCGAGATGCAGAGTGAGAGTAACGCGGATTTTGCGATACGCATGCGGCTGTCTCCAGATGGGAAATAGAAAAAGGGAACCGTAAGCTCGGGGACGTGTACGCACGAAGGCCCGCGCCGAACCGGCTGGAGAGAGCCTGTCGCATCAGACAAAGGAATTGGAATTGTCCCCGCGGCAACTGGTAACAAATGAAACCATTTGATGCAACTTGCGGTGCAACAGACTCGGCGCCGCCGGCGAAACATGCGACTCGCTTTGTTAAAATTTCCTGAAATTTGCGAAAATTCCGCAAGAAAAACTGGTATCGGTACCTGTGCGGGCACAAAAAAAGCCGGCTGTGCCGGCTTTTTTTCGGAGGCGGAAAATGGATTTCAGCGTTTCATCGAATTGAAGAACTCGTCGTTCGACTTGGTGTTCTTCATCTTGTCGAGCATGAATTCTATCGCCGCGAGCTCGTCCATCGGATGCAGCAGCTTGCGCAGGATCCAGATCTTCTGCAGCACGTCGGGCTCGATCAGCAGGTCCTCGCGGCGCGTGCCGGAGCGGTTGATGTTGATCGCGGGGTAGACGCGCTTCTCGCTGATGCGGCGGTCGAGGTGCACTTCCATGTTGCCGG
>Ga0105240_10009384_pt1 | contig 13861 bp, 7 predicted proteins | sample KBSC54metaG_FD_80426 | JGI IMG/M metagenome (GOLD analysis project Ga0105240, IMG submission 80426) | Corn rhizosphere microbial communities from Kellogg Biological Station, Michigan, USA - KBS C5-4 metaG | ecosystem: Host-associated > Plants > Roots > Rhizosphere > Soil | place: Michigan, USA... | reverse complement strand
TGCATGGAGACGCCGCGTTTGCAGGCCAGGGCGTTTGGGCCGAGACATTGACAATGTCCAACTTGGAAGGCTACACCGTCGGCGGCTCGGTGAGTATCATCGTCAACAACCTGATTGGGTTTACCACGGCGCCGCGCGATTCGAACTCAAGCCGCTTCTCTTCCGATCTGGCAAAGCGCTTGGCGATCCCAATATTTCATGTGAACGCCGAGGATCCCGACGCCGTGGTCCGGGTTGGGCATATGGCTCTTGAATATCGCAACGCTTTCGGAACGCCCGTTGTGATTGATCTAATTGGTTACCGCAGGCACGGCCATAGTGAAGTCGACGATCCCACAATTACGCAGCCCATACGCTACCGGAAAATCGAGGCGCATCCGCCGCTTTACGAGATCTATGCGCAAAATACTGGAGCGGACCCGGCACCCGTTGTCGAGCGCGTGCGAGCGGAAATTGAAGAAGCACGTCAGCGTGCGAAAGAACTCGAGAAAAGCCCGCTTATGCGCCGGCTTCCCAGTTATTGGAGTAACTACCGGGGCGGCCGCTATGACAGCTCATTCGAAGTTCCTACAGCAGTTCCGGAGGATGTGCTAACAGCCGTTGGCAAATCCCTGGTCAGTTATCCGGAGGGCTTTCACGTTCATCCGAAGGTGATGAAGCTACTCGAGCAGCGGCTGGAAATGGCGGAAGGGAAGCGCCCGCTCGATTACGGCATGGCGGAGGCCTTGGCGTTCGGTTCTTTGATCTCGCAGGGCACCCCCGTGCGCCTTACGGGACAAGACAGCCGCCGCGGCACATTCAATCAGCGCCACGCGTCATTGATCGATATCGAAACCGAAGAAGAATACGTTCCTCTGCAACATCTTTCCGACACAACGTGGTGTGAGATTTACAATTCGCCTCTTTCCGAAGCGGGCGTACTCGGATTCGAATATGGATTCAGCCGGGATTATCCGGAGGCGTTAGTTTTGTGGGAGGCACAGTTCGGCGACTTTGCGAACGGCGCTCAGATTATCATTGATCAGTTTATCGCGGCCAGCGAAGACAAGTGGAACTTGCTTTCGGGTCTTGTCATGCTGCTTCCGCACGGCTACGAAGGCCAGGGACCCGAGCACTCCAGCGCGCGCATTGAGCGTTACCTGCAGCTTGCCGCGCGTGACAACATTCAGATTTGCTATCCCTCGACGGCCGCGCAATATTTTCATTTGCTCCGGCGGCAGGCGCTGCGCTCATGGCGCAAGCCGCTCGTCGTATTCACTCCCAAGAGCATGTTGCGGCATCCTGCCGCATCCTCGCCGCTGTCAGATTTGGCAAATGGTGCGTTCCAAACCGTGATTCCTGATCCCGGCGATGGATCGGCACAGCGCGTACTCATCTGCACGGGGAAAATTGGACACGAATTGAATGCCGCAAGAAAACGGCGCGGCGGCGACGGAACTGCCGTCGTTTTCGTCGAGCAGCTTTATCCTTTCCCGCACGAAGAGCTTGCTGCGGAGTTAAGCCGATATGCGGATGCGGAGTTCGTTTGGGTGCAAGAGGAGCCGGCCAATATGGGCGCACTCGGGTTTATCCTGCCCCAGCTTGAACGCGTTACAGGCGGACGGCCTGTGCTTTCCGTCAAACGTTCCGCGGCCGCCAGCCCAGCGACGGGATCCCACAAGGCCCACGAGATGGAGCAGAAAACTCTGATCGCGTTGGCTCTGGGAACTCCGGATGATGAGGGCGCGGAAAGCTCCCAATAATCGCTAATGCCCGGGAATCGTTCTGAGGAAATGCGTCGAGACTAAAAACCCCACAAATAAGAACGAATTGTAGCCAACGTGCATGCAATAGCTCGCCATCACGGTCCGCGCAGTCGCGCGGATCCAAGTGAAAATGATCCCCACGATTACGAGAAGGGCAATCTGCCATAACGCTCCACCTAGTTGAAAACCGTGCAGCAAACCAAACAAGGCGCCCGTGATAAGCACGCTGACCACGACACCCCAGCTCTTTGCTATTGCCGGATAAATATAGCCGCGGAAGATCGTTTCCTCGACGAGTGGCGCGAGAAGAACCGCCATCAGCAAAAATAAAAACGCACTCAACCTGTCCTGGTAAATAGCATCGATCGGCAGGTTTCCTTTAGGAGGATGTAAATTTGAGGCTGCATCCACGAGAAACGAAATAACCACGCCTGCAAAGACAAGCCCGGCATAAGCGAACGATCGCGGAATAATGCCGGAATCGAGCTTGCGCCACCCGATCGTCTGCCAGAAAGGCTCCCGAAATTTCAAACGAATCTGGAGCGCTAGATAGCCTAGCAACGCAAAGTCGATGATCACCTGGGCCACAATACTAACGAGCGCCTGATCGCGGCCTGCTTGCTCGAGTGCCGTGATCTTCACTCCAAATGCCACGAACGCGCCTACGACAAGCAGTCCGATTACAAATGTAGCCACGACGGCAAATACGATAAAAAAAACCAAGTCTCCGATGCCCCATGGCACGCGGATGTCTTCAGGAATTCGGGGATGCGAAAAGTGAGGCGGCTCGTTGGAAAATTCCGGACTATCGTCAACTAGCTGTCTGGAAGGAACAGGCGTCAAATCGGAGCTCATTTACCGCCGCCGTTCCGTTGGCCGAGCAGGCGAGCCAGACTTTGCCCTGTGAACGATTTCTTATTTCGCGCAACGACCTCAGGCGGGCCCTGCGCGACGATTCGCCCGCCCGCCGCGCCGCCTTCGGGCCCCAGATCAATGATCCAATCGGCTTGCTTGATCACATCCAAATTGTGCTCCACGACCAGCACCGTATTGCCCAGTGAGACGAGACGATTCAGCACGTCGAGCAGCTTTTTCACGTCATCGAAATGCAAGCCGGTCGTTGGCTCGTCCAGAATGTACAGCGTGCGCCCAGTCTGCCGTCGGGACAGCTCGCGCGCGAGTTTAGTACGCTGCGCTTCGCCTCCCGAAAGAGTAGTTGCCGATTGGCCCAGCCGCACGTAACCGAGCCCCACATCCACCAGAGTTTGAAGCTTCTGCTGAATGGCCGGAATATTCTCCAACGCCTTAAGCGCTTCCTCAATCGGTAGATCCAGCATATCGGAAATCGAGAGGCCTTTGTAACGAACGGAAAGCGTTTCCGCGTTATACCGCTTGCCGCGGCACACCTCGCATGTGACGTAAACATCCGGCAGGAAATTCATTTCGATGCGCCGCTGTCCGTCGCCCTGGCACGCTTCGCAACGGCCCCCCTTCACGTTGAAACTGAAACGCCCTGGCTTGTAGCCGCGCTCCCGGGATTCGGGCAGCATCGCATAAAGTTCCCGAATGGACGCGAAAACACTCGTGTATGTCGCCGGATTCGACCGCGGCGTGCGGCCAATCGGAGCCTGATCGATCTGGATCACTTTATCGATGTGTTCAATGCCCATGACTGCGCGATGCGCCGCCGGTTTTTCCATCGAGCGGTAAAGTCTGGCGGCGAGCGCGACGTAAAGAATGTCATTCACCAGCGTCGATTTGCCCGAGCCGGAAACACCTGTGACGACATTGAGCAAGCCAAGCGGAATCGCCACATCGATGTTCTTCAGGTTGTTGCCGCTTGCGCCAAGAATTGAGATCGCTTTATCGCCGGGGCTCCGTCGAGTGCCCGGTACCGGAATTTCTGTTTTGCCTGAAAGGTATTGCCCCGTAAGCGAAGCAGGATTCGCTGCAATCTCCTCCGGCGAACCGGCAGCCACGAGATAACCCCCTGCTGTGCCCGCACCTGGGCCGAGATCCAGCACGTAGTCGGCGCGCCGGATCGTCTCTTCATCGTGCTCCACAACGAGCACCGTATTCCCGAGATCTCGCAGCGTTTCCAGCGTGGTGATTAGCCGCCCGTTATCGCGTGCATGCAATCCAATCGAAGGCTCGTCCAGTACGTAAAGAACACCGCGTAGCCGGGAGCCGATCTGCGTCGCGAGACGAATGCGCTGGGCCTCGCCTCCGGAGAGCGTCGCAGCCGAACGGTCGAGAGTCAGATAGCTAAGCCCCACAGCAAGCAGAAAATCGATGCGTTCTGCAATTTCGCTGAGCGGTCGCGCGGCAATCTGGCGCTGCCGCAACGTAAGCTGACCGCGAATCTTGTCAACCGCGGCGCGCCCCTCATCGAGCGATAGCGCCGTAAAATCCGCGATAGAGAGACCTGCAATCTTCACAGCAAGACTTTCGGGCCGCAGCCGTCTTCCTTCGCAAGCGGTGCAAATCGAGGGCGACATGTACTGCGTAAGCCACTCGCGATAGCCGTCCGACCGCGATTCCTCGAGGCCGCTTTCGAGATACGCCAAGATGCCTTGAAAATTCAGCCCCTTTGACGATCCGCCATTTTCCGGATTCCCGTGAAGAATCAGATTCTGCAGTTTGCGAGGAAATTTCTCGAAGGGCGTGTCCAGGTCAAAGCCGTACGCAACCGAGGCAAGCTTCAAAGTGCGCTGCAAATGCGCGGATCCCGAACCCGGGCCCAATCCGCCTTCAAAGAGAGGCTTGCTCCAATCCACAATCACTTTGGCTGGATCAAACTCGTAATTCGAGCCAAGCCCATGGCATTCCGGGCAGGCACCGTAAGGTGAATTGAAACTGAAAGACCGCGGCTCAAGCTGAGGCACGGAAATGCCGCAGTCCGGGCAAGCCAGCTTTTCGGAATAGACGTGCTCTTCGCCGCCTACAACGGCGATCGTCACCAGGCCGCCCGTTAGTTTCAGCGCTGTCTCGATCGATTGTTCAAGGCGCTGCGTAACTCCGCCTTTCAGCAACACGCGATCGATAACAATCTCAATCGTGTGATTCTTGCGGCGATCAAGCTGCGGCGGCTCGTCTAAATTGATAAGCTCTCCATCGATTCGTGCGCGCACATAGCCGTCTTTTGCGTATTTCTCCAGTTCCTTTTTGTATTCGCCCTTTCGCCCTCGCACCACCGGCGCGAGAACCATAATCCGATCGTCCGGCTTCAGCGCCAAAATCGATTGCACGATTTGCTCCGTCGATTGCCGCGTGATTGGCTTACCGCACGTGGGGCAATGGGGCGTACCTATCGCGCTGTAGACTACCCGCAGGTAGTCGTAAATTTCGGTAATTGTTCCAACTGTCGAACGCGGCGAGCGCGTGGTCGTCTTCTGCTCAATCGCGATGGAAGGCGAAAGACCTTCGACTGAGTCGACCTCCGGCCGCTCCATCTGATCCAGAAATTGCCGGGCGTAAGCTGAAAGCGACTCGACGTAGCGTCGTTGGCCCTCGGCATAAAGCGTATCGAATGCCAACGACGATTTTCCTGAGCCCGATAGGCCGGTCACCACCGTCAGCGTATTGCGAGGAATTTCCAGATGAAGATTCTTCAGGTTGTGCTGGCGCGCTCCCCGAATGATGATGTTTTTCAGGCTCATGGTCCGATAGGAGGAATCAGACGGCGGGTATGTCTGACACGGCGCAAATTTCCCCTAGTGTAATTCTTCAACATAGCAAGCATAGCTTGGCAGGGTCAAGAAGGGTTACGGCGGGTCAGAAATATAAATATATATAGGCAAAAAAATTGGGGGTCCCCCACGGACCCCCATGTCGCTTGCTCTACCCCTAGAATCCGGCTCCGGCGCGGCGGAAACCGGCCCACCCCGGGATACGAGACAGCCGATGGTTTCTAATGCACGCGCATTGCCACCAGAATGGCAGTTACCATCGGCAGCTTAAGTCTCTCAATGGCAGTAGGTTAGCCGTAGAGCGCAACCACACGAGCATTACTTCGAGAAACGATTCTCCACTTTATGAAAGTGCAAAGTAGCCAGACTATGTTCTTTGGAAGATTTCAGCGTTAAGGCAGTAGGGAGCCAAAATCTCACGCGCCAATTGTGGAGCGCAAGGCACTGGCTAGGGCATCCGTCCATTGCCGAACGTCATCCTCTCGTTCTGCCTCTACCATTACGCGAGCAAGAGGTTCGGTCCCCGAATAACGCAAAACGACCCGCCCCGCTTTCCCCAGTGCTCTTTCCGCTTTCTGCAGCAAAGACGCAACTTCGGGCAGGCTCTCCAGAGCAGGCTTCTTCTTTACGCGGACGTTCACGATCTTTTGAGGGAAAATTTTCAGGTCGCTTACGAGCGAATCCAAAGGCCCGGCAATAGATATGATCGAGGCGATTTTTACGGCCGTAAGCATGCCATCGCCGGTTGTCGCGTCATCCAGGAAGAGTATGTGCCCGGACTGTTCGCCGCCGAGATTCGCTCCGATCCTCTGCATCTCTTCCAGCACATAACGATCGCCCACCGCAGTGCGCACCAACTTAAGTCCCGATCTGTCGAGCGCGCGCTCCAGGCCTAGGTTCGCCATCGTCGTGCCGACGATCGTATTTCCCTTCAGTTTGCCGGTCGACTTCAAATAGCGGCCAGCAACCAAAAGTACGCCGTCTCCGTCGACCAGCTTCCCGGACTCGCTCACAAACAGAGAGCGATCAGCGTCTCCATCGAACGCGATGCCAAGAGCTGCCCGTTCAGTGACCACGCGCTGCTGCAGGCTCTCCGGGTGCAACGAACCACAATCCGCATTGATATTCCTGCCGTCTGGATGATTATTAGTGGCGATTACTTCCGAGCCTAAGGACCGGAAGAGCTGGGGTGCAAGATCGCTGGCGGCGCCGTTTGCGCAGTCGAGCACGATTTTCATGCCCGCAATATTAGCGCCCGCCAAAACGCTTGAACGCAGCCCGGCAAGATAATCCTGGTGCAAAGCTTGATTCCCGTGCAGATCGATAGTTCGCTTTGATCGCTTGGCTCGATTGCCTGCCAGTATCACGCTTTCAAGCTGCGCCTCCACCGCGTCGGGGAACTTCATGCCTGCGGACGAAATCAGTTTCACGCCGTTGTCATGATAGGGGTTATGCGAAGCCGAAATTACCACACCGGCCGCAAAACCTTCGCGGTTCACGAGCCATGCAACTCCCGGCGTCGTGAGAATGCCCGCCGAAACAGGTTCCGCGCCGCCATCGGCCAACCCGCTTGCGATTAGCTCCGCAATGTGAGGCCCGGATTCCCGGGTGTCGCGGCCAATAAGTACGCGAGCAGGCTGATTCGCGCGACTGGTTACCAAATACTCGCCAAGGGCCCGGCCCACGCCTTCGAGCGTGGCATCATCGAGCGGGTAGGTACCTGGGATTCCGCGGATTCCGTCCGTGCCGAATAGGTGTTTTGCCATGAGTGTGCGTGCCTAGCGCGCCGGGAGAAGTATTTTAGCATTACGATCCCGCCCGCGATGCGTCGCATCCAAAATACGCTTCGAAACATCAACAGTTAGCAATACGCGCAGTGGAGAATGCACGGCCTCGCCGCTGTGCTATCGTACGGCCATGCCGGTAGAAGAAGCCAAGATTGTTACCGCCGCTTCAGCGAGCGCCCGAATTATTGCCGCTGGCATCGTCATTGCCTTCTGCTATTTCGCCTCGACCATCCTGATGACCCTGATTATCGCGGTGCTCACCGCGTATTTCCTCGATCCCGTTGTCACCTGGATGGAATCGTGGCACATGCCGCGAGCGCTGGGTTCTCTCCTCGTCGTTCTCGTGTCGCTTGCGCTCATCGCAGTGCTCGGATGGACGCTCGTCGACCGCATCGATCAATTCGGGCAGGACTGGCCGCAATATCGCGAACCCTTGCGCTCGGCTTTTGTCGTCGTCGAGCAGCGGCTGTCAACGCTTGAGGCGCACGTTTCGGAAATCACGCCGTCTCCACAGGCGGGGCAGCAAATTGTCGAGGTCGCCGAATCCCATCCGGTTCGCGCGGCTGTTCTGTCGCGGCTTGGTTCTGTTTCAGTCTTTCTGCTTTCGGCCACGTTTGTGCCGTTCCTGCTATTCTTTATGTTGGCGGCAAAACGTCAGGTCTGGCACGCCACCATGCAGCTATTTCCGCCCGACCAACGTACGCAAGTGAAAGAAGCTCTGTCCGATGTGACGCAAGTGTTGCGCAGCTATTTGGTTGGCACCGCGCTCGTCGGCCTTGTTCTCGTCATTGCGAGCTGGCTGTTCTTCTGGATCATGGGGTTGGATTTTCCATTCCTTACGGGACTGGTATCGGGCCTGTGTAATCTCGTGCCCTACCTCGGTGTTGTTCTTTCCTGGATTCCGCCGCTGCTAATCGGCCTCAAGCAATACCACACGATAGGGCCGTTCCTTGGAATGTTTTCCGTGCTCGCTCTGTTCCACATAGTTACGGCAAATCTGCTGATACCGGCGCTAGTGGGTTGGCGGGTCCGGCTCAACGCACTGGCGCTCACGGTCTCTCTCTTGTTCTGGGGATGGCTTTGGGGGCCAATGGGTTTATTGCTGGCAATTCCAATTACCGCGGTTCTGAAAGTGATCTGCGACCATGTGGAAAAGCTTCAGCCCGTAGGCCGCTGGCTCGGAGCCTAAACACACTATTTCTTTGCGTTTGTGGCAGGATAAATCACGAGCTGGCGACGATCGCCAGTGCCTTCGCTTACAGTGCGAACGCCCGCCGCCCCCGCAAGCTCCACGTGAATGAGCCGTCGCTCCCGCGAAGACATGGGGTTAAAGCGGAACGCCTCGCCCGTCTCGCGAACTCGTTGCGCCGCTACACGGGCGGACAGTTTCAACTCATCGAGCCGCTCGGCGCGATACCCGCCGCAATCAAACCGAACTCGATCGTGCAAACGAGGATCGAGTTTTAGCCAACGGTGTGCGATGTACTCGAGCGCAAGCAGCAGCTCGGCATTGCGTTCCAGCAACAGACTTTCGTCCTCTCCGCGAAAACCAACCACGATCGAGCTTTGTCCGTCTTGCCCCGCTGGTTCCGCAGCCACTTCCCACTCCAACGCAAACTGCGCGGACCGGATGGCTTGCTCAAGAAAGGATTTCAGTTCGCGAATGGCTTGATCGGTGTCCAGGCGAGGTAGTGGCGATTGGACGCCGCTTCTCTGATGTCCCGGCTTTCGAGTCGGTGCGCGTCGGTCGATCATTGTTTTTGGTTCTTTTTGAACTTACTCCTCGTCGGGAGCGGTTGGGTTCTGTTTAGATACCACTGCTGTCCGGTGCCCACAAGATTAGACAAGAAGTAGTATAGATTCAAACCGGCTGCGTACCGAAACAGAAACAATACAAAAGCCAGCGGCATCAACATCATCATGCGACGCTGAGCGGGATCGGTCGTCGTCGGCATGGGCGTCATCTTCTGCATGGTATAGCTCGTAATCGCCATTGCGGCAGGAATAATGTAGTAAGGATCGCGCGCGGAAAGATCGTGTATCCACCAGATCCATGGCTCATGCCGCAGTACGATCGAATATTCCAGCACCCTATAGAACGCCCACAAAATCACGATCTGCGGCAGCATCGGCAGGCAGCCGCTCGCGGGATTGATTTTTTCGCGCGAGTATACCGCCATCACTTCCTCGTTCATCTTCTGCTTGCGCGGATCGCGCATCGAGTATTTCTTATAGCGATCTTGAATCGCCTTAATTTCCGGTGCGACGATCTGCATCTTCCGCGCGGATTTGAACGAGTACATCTTCACGGGGAATAGAGCCATGTTCAGCAAAAGCGTGAAGACGACAATCACCCAGCCATAATTGGGGATGTAGTGGTGCATCCAGACCAGGCAGAAAAGCAATGGCTTGGCGATAACGCCCGTCCAGCCGAATTGAATCAGGCCTTCCAAGGAAGGCGTCTGCGCCGCTAGTACCTGCAAATCCTTAGGCCCAACGAACAGCGTCGCTTTGAATAAGCCGGGCGTCATGGGGCCTGCGGCCATTTGCGGTTCAGGATCGGCCTTTTGCTGATTATCGGCGGTGTAATTGTTCCATTGCGTCCAATCCCAAAGCGCTAGGCCGTCGTTCTGGGGGATGAATGCGACGGCAAAAAACTGGTCCTGGATACCGGCATACTCCATCGGTCCGCCGCGCTCAAACGGCTGGATGCGATTCGCAGGAAGGCCGAGATCCTTGTAGGAGAGAGGCTTCATCTTTCCGTTTTGGCTATAAAAAACGTTCAGAAGCGTCGACTGGTACACGTCCTTGTCGCCGAACTCTCCTCGCCAGGCTACAGCGAAGGGAATCGGCTTCCCGTCTAAGAGCACTGAAACATCGAGCCGCGCGTCGTAGCTGTCCTCGAAATCTAGCTTCTTGGTGACGCTCAGGTGGCCGTTACTCCACTCCATCGTAATTTGTGTCGGCGCCTGAAGTGCATTCGATGATGGCGTGATTTTATATAGCGCCGAATTGGCTTCGTCCTCGAGAGTCGAATCGTTCAAATAAAGTGAGAGTGGCCAGCCGATCTGCTTCGATACGTCCTGATTCACGAGATCGAGAGGTTGTGGGGGCTTTTGATCGTTGAGGTACTTTTTTAATTTCCAGCTTCTTACGACGCCGCCGCGATTCGAGAGTTCAACGTGATATAGCGAACTCTGCACTGCGACCACATTTTCGGCCTTTGCTGCGAGAGCGGGCGTCGGGACGGGCGCGGTGGGCACAGGCGCGACGGATTTTGCTTGCCCCGTCGATGGCGAGGTCGTTTGTGCGGTCTGTGCTGTCGAGTTCTTTTGAGCAGACTGCGACGGCGGGGGTGTTGCAGGCATGAAAAAATGCGACCAGACGAGGAAAACTGCAACGGCGATAACGAAGAAAATCGCGGCGCGAGTCTGGTCCGACATTTCCTTCACAGTCTGCGCTCCACGTTTAGCGTACCGGCCGCTGACCACGTTTCGGTGATTACAGGCTGCGTTGGCCTGTGCGTTCTCCCGGCGGGCAGGGCCTCCACAGCTGCTTCCGGTGACTTCGGCTCCTGCAAAGCATCTTCTTCATAAAGGACTTCCGGCACCGGATCGAAGCCGCCCTGGCAAAAGGGCTGGCACCGCAGAAGGCGTTTGACCGCCAGCCATCCGCCGCGCCGCGCGCCATGCCGGGCGACCGCTTCATAGGCGTAGTTCGAACAGGAGGGATAAAACCGACACGCCCCACCAAAAATCGGCGAGAGGAATACGACGTAGAAGCGCACGATCAGGAGCAGCGTCCACGCACCGATCGAGCGCCGGAGCTTGCCATCTACGCGCGGGGCAACAGCCTCAGCAAGTCGGCCGTTAGCCGCGCAAATTCCGCCGTGGCCGCCGTGCTGCGCGGGTGAATCACAACATCCCATCCCGGTAATATCTCCTTACGATGTAACCGAACTATTTCGCGCAACCTGCGCCGAATACGGTTTCGCCGCACAGCGCCTCCGAGCGCCTTCTTGATGCTCCAGCCAAATCGGCTGTGTTCTAAACCATTCGCGCGGAGGAAAACGGTGAATTCGCGGCTCGACCGCCGTCTGCCATCGCGATACACCGCATCGTATTCGCTGCGGCGCAGCAGACGGCAATCGCGCGGCAGGCCGCGCGAGGCTCCGTCAAACGCGTGTGAGGCTGTGCCGTCCCTTTTTACGGCGTGCTGCAAGAACTTTTACTCCGCCTTTCGTTTTCATGCGGGCGCGAAAACCGTGCTTTTTGTGCCGGCGGCGCTTATGTGGTTGATACGTTCTCTTGGGCAACGAAATTTCTCCTGTTTTTGCTATTCAGGTTGTTGGTGGAGCTTCGCGCAATGTGCCAGCTAGTCAGCGTGCTTCGCGGCAGGCAGCGAATCATCTAGTGTATGCGAGCCATGCCGCAGGGTCAAGAAAACCGACGCATGATTCACGGCGAAATCGATTAAAAAAACCTCCTTTTTCGGTCGATTAGAATCGGAAGTTTTGTTGAGAGCACGCGAGATAGGCGGATTTCTAATCGGCAAGACGGTCGATTAGAAATTTCGGGTCATTTTCACCTTGCTCATTACGCCTCTCGCGTCGGCCTTTCCCGTCCCCGTTACCCCGTGCTGCGTAGTCTCACGCGTAAAACACAATAATTACGAAAATGAAGGTGTTCAGGTGCTCAATTTGGGCGCGAATGGCTACTTAAAATGCGATAAAACACGCTAATCGGCCACGTTTTCGTCACATCGCGCACGTTAATTTGCTAGTGCCGTGTCGGCGCTGGATGGCCGGCAGCAAAAGGCGCTAGGGCTAGACCGCGTCCGAGTCCTACAAGCGTCGGAGTAGCTCTTGATTGGAACCTTTATCCCTGAATTACCGTCTATCGGTTGTAAATGCCCGTGCGCCCATCTCGGTCGAAGTGCGTGGCTACGACGGCGTTGCTGGTTGTGGCTTGTGCAGCGCCTTTGATCGCGCAGCGTGGGCGCTCCAGCCCGATTCAGTCGTTTCCTGGCCCTCCGCCCGACGTCGCGGACGAGTCGCCACAACAATCGCCCACAATAAAGACGGAGACGATCGTCGTTCCCGTTCGCGTGGTGGTTCGAGACGCACAAGGACGCGCGATCGGCACTCTCCAAAAAGGGGATTTCAAGCTTTTTCAAGACGGAAAGCAGCAAGACATCGTCAATTTCACACCCGTAAGCGTCGCTGCGCCTGCGCCGACCGCCAGCATACCTAGCCCATCGACGAGCGTGCCTATTCCGGCGGCCGAGCCGATTGTGAGCACGATTCAGCTTGCACAGCGATTCGTCGCGCTCTTCTTTGACGACGTTCACGTCACGCTCGCGGATTTACAACGCACGCGCAATGCCGCGGATCATTTCGTGCAGACTTCGTTGCGGCCGGACGACCGCGCCGCGATTTTCACTGTCTCCGGGCAGTCGCAACAGGATTTTACGAGCGACCGTGGCGTCCTTCACAAAGCGTTGCTGGCGTTGTTACCTCATGCCGTTACTGCAGGCGATCCGGATTCGGCGGGCGATTGTCCTCCCATGGATTTTTACGAAGCGGACGCCATCGCGAACCAGGGCATGACGCAAGTGCTGGCTATCGCGACGCAGGACGCATTGCAATGCGCCTATAACGGCCAGCCAGGGTTTCGTGCGGAAGCCCAGGATCTGGCGAGCCGGACGGCTGAGCATCTGGTTTTCGCTGACGATGAGGAGACGGAAGCCTCCTTCCGGCGCATTCGCGAGGTGGTGAGACGCATTTCCGTGCTCTCGGGCCAGCGCGACGTGGTTCTCATCTCGCCCGGATTTCTCTACACGGGCCACGACACGGAACTCGCCGAAATTATCGATAACGCGATTCACTCTGACGTGGTGGTGAACACGCTTGACGCAAGAGGCCTTTACACCTCGGATTTGAGCGGAGACATCTCCCAACCCGCCGTCGGCCATCCTCCCGGCGCTCAGGCGCTGCTGGATTCTTTTCGCATGGCCGATCAGCATCTTGCGAACAACGTGCTCGTAGAATTAGCGGACAGCACCGGCGGCCAGGCATTCGTGAACAACAATGATTTTGATGCCGGTCTGCGGAATCTTGCGGCAGCGCCGGAAGCCTATTATTTGCTCGCGTACACGCCGCGAAATCTGAAGGCGGACGGCCGCTATCACCATTTAAAAGTGACGCTGACATTGAAGGACAACTACACCGTCGAAGCGCGGCATGGCTTTTATGCGCCCGCGCGCGGCGAGACCGTCGCGCAGGCTGCCCGGCGCGAGATCGACGACGCCCTATTTTCGCAAAGCGTGCAGCACGATTTGCCGGTCGATTTGCAAACTCGCGTAGAGAAAAAACCAGACGGCGGAAAGAAGCTCGATATTTTCGCCGATCTGGATATCGCGCAACTGCACTTCCACAAAGCAAACGGGGTGAACCAGGAAGGCCTCACGCTCGTTGCGGCGCTTTTCGACGGGAATGGCAACTACATCGATGGCACGCAGAAAGTGCTCAACTTTAATCTGAAGGACGCGACGCTCGCGCAATATAGCAAAACCGGCGCAAGCTCCGAGCTCGATCTGGACGTAAAGCCAGGCGTTTACTTCCTGCGATTCGTCGCGCGCG
>Ga0105240_10009381_pt1 | contig 13865 bp, 11 predicted proteins | sample KBSC54metaG_FD_80426 | JGI IMG/M metagenome (GOLD analysis project Ga0105240, IMG submission 80426) | Corn rhizosphere microbial communities from Kellogg Biological Station, Michigan, USA - KBS C5-4 metaG | ecosystem: Host-associated > Plants > Roots > Rhizosphere > Soil | place: Michigan, USA... | reverse complement strand
TCGGCGCCGGGATCGTCGCGAGTGGGCAGTTGCCGGTGATCCACGCGTCGGCCGGCAATGTGAATGCGATCCGGCTCTACGAGTCAATGGGGTTCGTCTTCCGGCGCAATCGCGAGTTCTTGCGGGTGCGCGCCCCGCGCTAGTTCGGGCCAGTTCCGCGCTGGTTCCGCGCTAGCGGCGGCGTCCGAGAAAACCTCAGCAGTGAACGGCCTGCCGTCGATAGTGCTTCATGCGACACAGCCTCTACCTGCGATTGGCGAGCGCGGCGGCAATTCTGGGCGTGCTGCTCTGCGTCCTCGGCGTCGGCCTGATCGTTTCACGCCAGAAGACCGAACAGGGCGCGCTCGACCGCGGGCTGGCCACCACCGCAGGTGAGAAGGCTGCGCTGGTCGATACCGAACTGGAACGGGTGCGCGCGCTCGCTCTGTTGACCGCCCGTATCCCGCCGTTCTCCGAGTTCTACGCCGACGCCGGCTCGCAGGCGGCCGCCATCGCCGCGGTGGCCGGTCCGGGCCGCGAGATCAACGAGGCGCTGGAGTACCTGTCCACGCTCTACCCCACCCGCATCGTCGCCGCCGGTTACGTCGACGTCGACGGAGCGGAAAACGCACGCGTCGTTGGCGCAAAGGACACGGCGCCGGAGGACCTCCTCAAAAACGTCAGCAACTGGCCGGGCTTCGCCCAGGGAGTGGCAACACCGGAGGGCCAGGCGGAGATCAGCGCGCCGTTCATGTCGCCGCGTGCCGGGGTGCAGGTCGTCGCCGCCACGACCCCCGTCGTGGTTGACGGACGCACCCGCGCGTTCGTCGAGTTGGAGTTGGCGACGTCGGCACTGAGCGGGGTTCTGTCATCGGACCTCACGGGCAAGACCGGCGTCCAGATCGTCGATTCCTCCGGGAACGTCATAAGCGGCACCAAGGTCAGCTTCCCTGCCCTGCCACACGCGCCTCGAGCGGGGTTGGCCTCACACGGCGGCTGGCGGTACGCCGTGCGTCCGGTGCCGACGGCCTCACTCAACACGCAGTGGTACGTGGTGGCCGCGGGACGCACCCACTCCGCCTTCGCGCTCGCGGAGGGTCCGACCCAAGCCAGCGTGCTCGCCCTCGGCCTGTTCATGTTCGCGGTCGCCGGGCTGGCCCTGCGGCGCGCCCAGCGGGCAGCCGCAGACTCGCTGAAGGCCGAGCAGGTCGCCCGCGAGGAAGCGGAGCGCCGGTCAAGGACCGATGCCCTCACCGGACTCTTCAACCGCCGCCACGCCGTCGAACACCTCGCGCACGAAGTCGCCCGCAGCGATCGTGAAGGCACCGGTGTCGGCTTGCTGATGATCGACATCGACCGCTTCAAGCGGGTCAATGACAGCCAGGGGCACGCCGGTGGTGACGCCGTCATCGTCGAGGTCGCGCGTCGGCTGCAGGTCGGCGTACGGGAGTGGGACATGGTGGCGCGCATCGGCGGCGAGGAGTTCTTCGTCGTCGTCCCGAGTGTCACTACAGAGGACGACGTGGCCGAACTAGGCAACCGGCTGCGCGAGGCGATCGCAGACCGGCCTATCCGGCTGCCACGCGGCTCCGAGATGGCGGTCACCGTCTCCATCGGCGCGGTGCTCGTCCACCGCCACGAAGGCTCCCCCGAGTACGCGATCGACCGGGCCGACCGCGCGCTGTACGCGGCGAAGCGCCGTGGCCGTAACAGGCTGTGCCGCTTCTCGCAGCTCGATCAGCTCGACCTGCGCGCCGAGCAGCCCGAGGCGCTGCTCGTCGCCGAAGCAGTGGCCCTTACTAACGACCTGCGTCGCGGCGCCCCCGCGGGCCGCAGCCGACTGGTGGCTGACCTGTCTGCCGCCACCTCTGAGCGCTTGGGGTTGTCTGAGGAAGCGATCCTGCTCGCCACGTTGGGTGGTTGGCTTCGCGACGTCGGAAAGATCGCAATACCGGACGCGATTTTGAACAAGCCTGGCCCGCTCACCCAAGCCGAATGGGAATTGGTGCGCGCCCACCCCCTTGTCGGCGAGGAGCTGCTGCTGAAGTTCCCCGAGCTCACCTCGGCGTGCCCGATCGTGCGGCACCACCACGAACGGGTCGACGGCACGGGTTACCCCGACAAGCTTGCGGGCAACGCTATTCCGCTCGCAGCGCGGATCGTCGCCGTGGCCGACTCGTACTCCGCGATGATCTCGGACCGGCCACACGCCGCGAAGATGACGCATGCCCAGGCAATCGCCGAGCTGCGCCGCTGCTCAGGCACCCAGTTCGACGCCACGGTGGTCGACGCGTTCATCGCCGCTACGTCGTCTAAACAGTCGTCGGTGTCGGGCGGACAACGCAGGGCGGGCAGCGGCGCGCCCGCGTAGCGGCGTCGTCCGATGTCTCGTGGCGGCTAGTGCGCGAGCTCGGTGGCGCGCGATTCGCGGACGACGGTGACCCGGATCTGGCCTGGATAGGTGAGCTCTTCCTCGATCTGCTTGGCGATGTCGCGGGCGATGACCTGAGCCTGGATGTCGTCGACCTGGTCGGGCAACACCATGACGCGCACCTCACGACCGGCCTGCATAGCGAACACTTTCTCGACGCCCTCGTACGACGTGGCGATCTGCTCGAGCCGTTCGAGCCGCTTGACGTAGGACTCCAGCGACTCGCGCCGCGCACCGGGCCGGCCGCCGCTGATCGCGTCGGCAGCCTGGGTCAAGACGGCCTCGACCGTGCGTACCTCGACCTCGTTGTGGTGTGCCTCGATGGCGTGGACGACGTCGTCGTTCTCGCCGTACTTGCGGGCGATCTCGGCACCGATGAGTGCGTGACTACCCTCGACTTCGTGCGTGAGCGCTTTGCCGATGTCGTGGAGCAGGGTGCCGCGCTTGAGCAGCGCGGGGTCGAGCTTGAGCTCGCTTGCCATCACGCCCGCTAGGTGGGCGGATTCGATGAGGTGCTTGAGCACGTTTTGGCCATAGGAGGTGCGGTAGCGCAGCCGGCCGAGCAGCGCGACGAGCTCAGGGTGCATGTTCGTGATGCCGACCTCGACCAGCGCGTCTTCGCCGGCCCGCACGCACAGCGCCTCGACCTCGGCCAGGCTTCGTTCGTAGACCTCTTCGATGCGGTGCGGGTGGATGCGGCCGTCGAGCACCAGCTTCTCGAGCGCGACCCGCGCGACCTCGCGGCGCACCGGGTCGAAGCACGAGAGCAGCACCGCCTCGGGCGTGTCGTCGATGATCAGGTTGACGCCGGTGACGGACTCAAACGTGCGGATGTTGCGGCCTTCGCGGCCGATGATGCGGCCCTTCATCTCGTCACTCGGCAGGTGCAGCACGCTGACGACCGACTCGGCGGTCTGCTCGCTCGCGACCCGCTGTATCGCCATGGTCACGATGTTGCGGGCTCGCTTCTCGCCCTCGTCGTTCGCCGCTCGCTCGATATCGCGGACGACGATCGCCGCCTCCCGCTTGGCCTGGTTCTCCATGAGCGCCACGAGTTCGGCCTTCGCATCGTCGGCGGTGAGTCCAGCCGTGCGCTCGAGGATGAGACGACGTTCCTCCGCAACGTCTTCCAGCTCGGCCCGCCGCTTGGCGACCGCGGCCTCCAGTTCGGCGAGCTCACGGTCACGTAGCTCGAGGCGGCGCTGGTCGTCGTCCAGCCTCGACTCTCTGTCGGCGAGCCGATGCTCGCGGCGCTCGAGATCGGCGCGCAGCTCGCGCAGCTCCGCCTTGAGCGCCTGCACCTCGGCCTCGTGCGCCTGGCGCGCTTCGTCGAGAAGGTCAGCCTGCTCCTGCGCCCGGCGACGGGTCTCGGCGGCGTCGGCCTCGGCGCGCGCGCGCAACTCCGCGACTTCGGCGTAACTTCCGTCGAGGCTTCCGGTGAGGCTCCCGCCGAGGCTTGCCGGGCGCTGCCCGGCTGGGCCCGTCGCGCGGCGCATCGACATGATCACGACGACGCACGCCACCAAGGCCGCTACCGACACCAGGCCGACAACCGCGACCAGCGCCGCCGACTGCATCGTCGCCTCCTGCGTTCGTGGCGGACGACGAGCGGACGACGTGGACACATCGCAACGGTCGCCAGGCGGCTGGTGACGCGCCTGACGAGAAACAGCTTCCGCTAACCGGCCGGAGCCGGATCGTTGTTCGTTATCAGTACCCCAGCCGTAGCGGCCGGGGATCCACAGTCATTCGTTCGTCGTTTGAGCCAAGCGTTCGACCCCGATTGCCTCACGCGCGGCGAGACTGCCTGGGTCGCTCCTCCCTTTTCCTGAGGCTATGCGGGCCTCACTAGTCGGTCAAGGTGAACTCCCGTGGGAGCAAGGCGTGGAGCGCTCTGCGGCCACGGGGTCACGCGGCGAGCGGAGTGTGTTCGAGCGGAACTGTCTCCTCTGGCAGCGGGGGTGGCGGCGCGGTGCCGGCACCGAACGGGTTCCCTCCGAGCGCGTCGCGGCCGTGCTCGGTGAGCCAACCCGTGAGGTCGGGCCCGTCGGGGACGATGCCGGTCGGGTTGATGTCCTTGTGCACGCAGTAGTAGTGCCGCTTGATGTGGTCGAAGTCGACGGTGTCGCCGAAGCCGCGGGTCTGGAACAAGTCGCGCGCGTAGGCCCACAGCACCGGCATCTCGGTGAGCTTGCTCCGATTGCACTTGAAATGGCCGTGGTAGACCGCGTCGAAGCGGGCGAGCGTCGTGAAGAGCCGGACGTCGGCCTCGGTGATCGTGTTGCCAACCAGGTAACGCTGCCGCTCGAGCCGTTCCGACAGCCAGTCGAGGCGCTCGAACAACCGGCGGTAGGCCTTGTCGTACGCCTCCTGGGTTCCGGCAAAGCCGCAGCGGTAGACGCCGTTGTTCACGTCGGCGAAGACCAGCCGATTGACGGCGGCGATCTCCTCGCGCCGGTCGTCGGGATACAGGTCGGGCGCGCCGGGCCGGTGGTATTCGCGCCACTGCGTGGACAGGTCGAGGGTGATCTGCGCGTAGTCGTTGGTGACGACCTGGCCGGTCGGGACGTCGACGATGGCCGGCACGGTGATCCCGCGGTCGTAACCGGGGAACCGGGCGAAGTACGCCTCTTGCAAGCGTTCGATGCCGAGCACGGGATCACGCCCGCCCGGGTCGAGGTCGAAGCTCCAGCTTCTGTTGTCGTGGGTAGGGCTGGCGACGCCCATCGAGATGACATCCTCGAGGCCGAGCAACCGCCGCACGATGATCGCGCGGTTGGCCCACGGGCAGGCCCGGCTGACGATGAGCCGGTACCTGCCCGGAGCTACCGGGTAACCGTCGCGCCCGTCTTCGGTGATGCGCGTGGCGATATAACGCTGATCTCGGGTGAACTCGCCGGTTGGGCTTACATAGGCTCCGGAAGTTGCCTGTTCAGACATACCGGTCTCATTCCCGATGTCACGGCTGCTAGCCCTCAGGCACCGGGAGCGGTTCTGGCCGGCTCGCGTTCGAGTCGCCGGCCACCGCCGCCTGCTGACGAGCGTTCGCGGCCCGCAACGCTACGACTGCAGCAACGCCGACGAAGATGCTGCACGCGACGAGCGCTCGGTGGTAGCCCGACGTCAACGCGTGCGCCGTGTTCGCGTGTGCCGCCAGGAGGTCATTCGTCCGGGCCGTCGCAAGGGCCGAAAAGATCGCCAGGCCCAGCGCGGCGCCGAGTTGCTGCGCTGTGTTGAGAAGCCCGGCCGCGAGACCGGCCTCGCTTTCCGCGACACCCGCGTTGGCGGCGGTCGTGACGCCGACGAACACCGCCCCGAGCCCGAGCGACATCAAAACAAGACCGGGCAAGAGGTCGCGGGCGTAGCTGCCGTCGAGCGGCACCCTGGACAGGTAGTACATCGCGACCGCCGCCAAGGCCGAACCTGTGACGATCACCGGCTTGGTTCCGATGCGCACGAAGAGCTTGGCCGAGACGGTTGCTGCGATGCCGATGCCAACGGTGACCGGGAGGTACGCAGCACCGGCCCGGATCGGCGAGTATCGGAGCACGTTCTGCATGTACAGGGTGAGGAAGAAGAACATCGAGTAGAAGCCGGCAAAGCCGATCAGTTGTGTCGTGTCGGCAGCCAGTAGCCCCTTCGTGCGGAATATTGAGAATGGCGTGAGCGGGTTTTGGCGGCGCCTTTCGTTCAGGGTGAAGGCGGCGAGCAGCACAGCGGCGGTTGCGATTTCGCCGATCGTGTGGCGGTTGGTCCACCCGACATTGGGTGCCTTGACGAGGGCGTAGACGAGCAGCAGGACGCCGGCCGTCACGAGCGCCGCACCGGGAAAGTCGAAGCCGGACAAGGAAAATCGCTTGCGCTCGCCAGCGATCAACACGAATGCGCTTGCCAGGATGAGGGCGCAGACCGGCAAGTTGACGAACAGCACCCACCGCCAGCCAGGACCCTCGGAAAGGATGCCGCCGAGGAACACGCCAGCGGCCGCGGCCAGCCCGCTGATGGCACCCCAAAGCCCGAGCGCCTTGTGCCGGTCGACGGGGTTGCTGAATGTGGTCGTCAAGATCGAGAGTCCTGCCGGGGCCATCAGCGCCGCGCCGAAGCCCTGAATCAAACGGGCCGCGATCAGTGCCCCGGACGTCGTCGACAGCCCGCCCGCCAGCGAGGCTCCAGCGAAGAGCACGACGCCGGTGATGAGCACGCGTCGTCGTCCGACGAGGTCGGCCGCTCGGCCACCAAGGAGCAAGAAACCGCCGTAGGTCAGCACATAGCCACTGAGAACCCACTGCAGGTTCTGTTGCGAGAACCCGAGATCGTGCTGGATCGACGGCAGGGCGACGTTCATGATCGAAGAGTCGAGGATGTCGAGGAACTGGATCGCGCAGAGCAGCAGCAGCGTCGCCATACCGCGGCGGGTCGAGAGGAGCGACGCAGAGGCGGAGTCGAGGGCTACGGTCACGGCTGTTTACCTTCTTCTGGACTAGTCGGTCCAGAAGAAGGTAACAACAAGTGGACCGCTTAGTCCATAGTTTTGAAGGTGGCGAGATAGCCAAGAGCCGCATCCAGTGCGACTCGCAAGGTCTGGGCCTCCTTGCGCACCTGGCTGAGCAGCAACCCGCCCTCGATGCTGGCGAGAACGCTCATCGCGAGCAGATCGGGTTTCGCGTCGGCCCGCAGTTCGCCCGCATCGCGCATGCGGGTCAGCGCCTGTGCGAGCAGCCCCTCCCAGGCCGCGAATGCGGCGACCGTGTGCAGCCGCGCGCCTTCGTTGCGATCGGCGACTTCCGCGGCCAGCGTGCCGATCGGACAGCCCGCTGGGTCTTGTTCGTAACCCTTGACCATGCCGCCAAGCGCCTTCTCGAGCTGGGCGAAGGTCGCCACATTGCGCAGCAAGCCGGCGATGCCGGCGAGCACTTCTTCGCAGCGGTAGGCGACCGCGGACTCGACAAGCTCATCGCGGTCGGCGAAGTAGTGGTACAGCTGGCTCTTGCTGGCACCCGTGGCGGCGCGGACGTCGTCGAGGCTCGTGGCGTGTACACCGCGTTCGGCGAGCAGTTCCGCGGCGCTCTCAATGATTCGTTCGCGACTGGCCCGACCCCTTGACGTCTTCGGCTCGGCAGGCATAGCGCGATTCTAGATCGGCTGGACCGAGCGGTCCAACCAACCGTGGGGTGTCAGTCGACGATTTCCACGATGCCGCTTGGGGCGTCGAGCACTGCAATGGTGCGGCGGGCGGCCTCGTCAACGTGGATCCGGGGCGGGTCGGGCAGGTCGTGCTCGTGATACGTGCCCGGGCCGTAGAACATGCCATACCGGACGACGACACCGCCGGCGCCAACCACACTGGTCTCGAGTTCCTGCTTCGCCGCACCGCCCTCCCCGGGGAGCTCCCAGGCAACGCTTTGGGCAACGAACTTGTCGGCGCCTGCAGCTTGGGCGGCGGCGAGCAGGTTGCGGGTGCCTTCACGCCGGATACGTGCATTCGCTGTGCTGGCGTCTCGGAGCTGTGAGATGTCATCGGGCAGGTCGGTCAGCTCGTGGATGACGACCTGAGGCCGGAAACCGACCACCGCCTCGGCCAGGGCCTCGGCGTCGTACACATCGCACACGACGGGTTGCGCGCCGAGGCCGCGAAGCAGCTCGACCTTCGCTTCGGATCGAGTCATCCCGGCGACGGTGTGGCCCGCCTCGACGAGCTGGCGCGCCAAGGGCACGCCGATCGCTCCGGTGGCACCCGCTACGAAGATCCGCATGAGCGTGACACTACCGGGCGTGGGCATTTCTCGGTCGCCCCCGGCTCGCACCGGCCTGGCGGCTCGCACCGGCCTGACGAGTGGACGACGCGGCGCCCGCGTTACACGTCGGACAGATCGAGCGCCTCGGTAGCCGAATCAGGTTCGTCGGCGAGCATGTCGCGCACGGCTTTCAAGGCGACATCGCTCGGATATCCCTTGCGCGCCAGCAATCCGGAGAGCCGCCGCAGCTTCACGTCGCGCGGCAGGCCGGTCATCGTGCGGGCCTTGCGACGCACCAGCGTGCGGGCGGTGGCCTCAATCTCGTCATGCTTGACGTTGCCCACTGCCTCGGCGATGAGCGGTTCGTCGACGCCGCGTTGCCGCAACTCGTTGGCGAGCGCGCGCGGAGCGAGGCCCTTGGTGCGCTGACGCGATGTGACCCACGCTTGCGCGAAGGCCGCGTCGTCGATGAGCCCGACTTCACCGAACCGCTCGAGCACGTCGTTCGCTATATCGTCTGGCACACCGCGGCGCGCCATGGCCTGCGCAAGCTGGGCCCGAGTGCGCGGCGCAGCGGTCAGCAGATCGAGCGCAATGGTGCGAGCAACGGAAGCCGGATCGGCCGGCGCATCGTCAGGGTCTACCGGCTGACCTGACGACTCAGGCGGCTCGGTGGCTGGCCGCCGAGCCGCCCGTCGTCCGGCAAAACTGCCACTCAACGGCGGATCGCTCTAGTTGTCGATCGGCACCGGCGCGACCGTCAGGTCGATCGGGTCGTCGACGCGCGGGCCGATACCCAACTTCTCCTTGATTTTCTTTTCGATCTCGTCGGCGAGGTCGGGGTTGTCGCGCAGGAAGTTGCGCGCGTTCTCCTTACCCTGGCCGAGTTGGTCGCCTTCGTAGGTGTACCAAGCGCCGGACTTGCGGACGATGCCGTTGTCGACGCCCATGTCGATGAGGCTGCCTTCACGGCTAATTCCGACATTGTATATAATATCGAACTCTGCTTGGCGGAACGGCGAAGCGCACTTGTTCTTCACGACCTTGGCGCGGGTGCGGTTACCGACCGCTTCTTGCCCGTCTTTCAGAGTTTCAATTCGCCGAACATCAATTCGCACTGAGGCATAGAACTTCAGCGCCTTACCACCCGTCGTGGTCTCGGGGCTGTTGTGCACCATGACCCCGTCGACGAAGTAGTTGTGGTTGCCCTCGACCTCGATGTCGAATCGGTGCATCGAACGGGTCTTCGGCTTCACGTGAATGTCGAGGACGCGAGCCGGCACCGGGCGCTCGACAGCATCGACGAACACCGGTTCCACACTGAACATGCCACGGAACCGCGGCAGCAGCTTGTACTCCATCGATGGGTGGACGTAAGGCGCGACGATCGCCTGGAACTTCGCCGATGCCGCAGTCGAGAACTGAATCACCTGCTGCGCGCGGGCACCACGAGTGATGAGTTTGACCTCGAGGCCATGCGTGTCGCGCAGATAGTCGACCAGCCGCGCTCGGGTGCCCTCGGTCATAGCGTCGACACAAATCTCGATGCGGCCGCTGCCACCTTCCGTGCGCGCCTGCACGCCCTTCGACCGAACGGTGAAGCAGCCGTCGTCCATGTACCAGATCGCGAGCGCGAGTGGCGTGAGCGCCTTGAAGTACTCGTCAGACAAGTGCTTCTTGCCGTCACCGAAGTACACCGCCTGCTGCAACTCGCCAAGCTCAGGCAGCGGCGTGAAGTCGGCGAACACCGCGCCCGTCGAGCTTTCGCGGCGGCTGCAGCCGATGTTGCCGAGCAGAGACACCTTCCAGTCGAGGTAGGCGACCTGCTTCGGCCCGTGCCCCAAGCGGAATCGAACGCCGCTGCGATCGCGCCGGTTCGGCGACAGATTGCCGTCGCCCATGAGCGAGCCGAGCACGACCTGCCACTGCTGCGGGCTGAGCCGGTGGGTCTCGGTGACCATCACCCGGTCACCGGCGATGAGTTCGCCAGCCTCGCGCCAGCCCCCCGGCGTGCGAATGAGATGGTTCGCCGTCGCGGCAAATTGCGCCCGGCCGTTGCGGCCAGACTTGCCAACGGTGAATTGCAGGAACTGCTCGGCGACGCCGTTGTCGAACCAGTTGACGACCTTGCGTGGCACGATGCGGTCGGTCTCCGCGTCATAGGAGAGCACCTCGACGGGCATCTTCTGATTGACGATCTTGCCGATCTTCTCCTGCGTGCCGTCGGCCAGTGTGACGCGGGTGTTGTAGTTGAAACACCCGAAGAAGACCCCGATCTTCTCGCGCAGCTGGTTGATGAAAATGGCCGTCGTACCGGAATTGCTTAATGCACCGGTGATTTTGCGCAATGCCTGGCTCATCAACCGCGCCTGCAGACCGACGTGGCTGTCGCCCATCTCGCCTTCGATTTCGGCGCGCGGGGTCAGCGCCGCCACCGAGTCGATGACGATGACGTCGATCGCGCCGGACCGGATCAGCGTGTCAGCGATCTCGAGCGCCTGCTCGCCGGTGTCGGGCTGTGAGACCAGCAGGTTGTCGGTGTCGACACCCAACTTCTTGGCGTATTCGGGGTCGAGCGCGTGCTCGGCGTCGATGAACGCCGCGACGCCACCAGCCCGTTGCGCGTTCGCGACCGCGTGCAGCGCGAGCGTGGTCTTACCGCTGGACTCGGGCCCGTAGATCTCGACGATGCGCCCTCTCGGCAACCCGCCGATGCCAAGCGCGACGTCCAAAGCGATCGACCCGGTGGGGATCACTTCGATCGGCGCTCGCGCCTCATCTCCCAGGCGCATCACCGACCCCTTGCCGTGCGCTCGCTCGATCTGGGCGATCGCATTCTCGAGGGCCTTGTCGCGGTCGGGTGCTGCCATGATCGCCATCCCGTTCGAAAGTCGGTGTCAGGTTGGAGTCGGTGTGACTGTTGCGGTCGACGTTAAGTGCTGCCACCGACACAACAGGCCGGACGGCGAGCGGCTGTGGATCGCCCGAACACCTGTGGACATTAACCGAACATCTGTTCGAACGCAGCCGACACGCCGACGCCGCCGGGAGCGACCTAAAGAGATCAGTGCAACCTCAGCGCAGCTTCGCCGGGACGTCGACCGCGCGGCACACCGCGCGCCATACCTCGGCGGTGTCGACCCCCTGCTCCAGCGCCTCGACCACCGTGCGGCCACCGAGTTCGGCAATCACGAAGTCGCGGGCGAACGAGTCGGCGTAGGTGACGCCGAAGTGTTGCCGCATCCGGCTCCAGAAGTCGGTCAGTCGCACCGCCGCAGTATGCCCCGGGCTTTGACATGCACTGACATGCACCCGAACGGGTTGCCTCGGCGTCCACGGGTAGGCACCCTGCCATCGATCAGCACGATCAATCCTGCCGACCCCACGATCAACACTGCCGACCCTGCGAGGACTCGATCAACCGCCGTGATTTCCTCCGCCTGGCCGCCACGGCCGGCGTGACCGCAGCCGCGGCGGCCTGCACCCGGCGGCCCCCAGCGACTCAGCCGGGCAGCACGCCAGTCGGGTCGTCGACGCCGCTGCCACCGAGCCCATCAGCGAGTATCGCCAGCCCATCGGCCACGAGCAGCGTGGCCGACCTGGCCGCACTCAAGCGCGCGCTCGGCGACCGGTTGATCGTGCCGAGCAACCCGCAATACCCCTCTGCCGCGCAGCTTTTCGACCCCAGGTTCGACGGCGTGCATCCAGCCGCGATCGCCCGCTGCGCAAGCACATCCGACGTCCAACGCTGTCTTGAATTCGTGCGGACGACGGGTACTCCCCTCGCCCCGAGAAGCGGCGGCCATAGCTACGGCGGCTACTCGACGACGTCCGGCCTGGTGATCGACGTCGGGCCGATGAACGCGATAGGCCCTGGAAAATCGCCCGGCACCGCACGCATTGGAGCTGGTGCGCGGCTCACCGACGTGTACGCCGAGCTGGCGGCGTCCGGCACATCGATACCGGCGGGGTCGTGCCCGACGGTCGGCATCACGGGGCTCGCGCTGGGCGGCGGGATCGGCGTGGTCGGGCGCAAGTACGGCCTGACCTGCGACGCGATCACCGCCGTCGAGGTCGTGACGGCCGGCGGCGAGCTCGTTCGCTGCGACGAGAACACCGAGCCCGACCTGTTCTGGGCCCATCGCGGGGGCGGCGGGGGCAACTTCGGCGTCGTCACGGCCCTCGAATTCCGCACCACCAGACGAGAAGCCTGAGCTACTTCCTCGTGCGCTGGGAGTGGGCACACGCCCACGACGTTGTCACCGCCTGGCAGAGCTGGTTGCCTACGACGCCGGACGAGCTGTGGGCGAGCCTGCATCTGGACGGCGCTGCATCGGCGTCCGACTCACCACACGTGTACGTGAGTGGTGTGTTCGTCGGTGATCTGGCCGGCCTACAACACCAGCTCGACGAGCTTCAATCGGCGGCGAAGGCTCCGATGTCGAGCCGGTTCGCGAAGGAGACCGACTACCTGCACACGATGATGATCGAGGGTGGCTGCGCAGATCTCTCGGCCGCGCAATGCCGGCCGGTGAGCGAGGGCGGCAAGCTCACGCGGGCATCACAGCTCGCGCGGTCGGATTTCATCGCGCAGCCGCTGTCGTCGTCCGGCATCGATGTCGCGCTGAGCGCCCTCGACGCGCGGCGGACGACGGGTCTGCACGGCGGTGGCGTGCTCTTCGACGCGTACGGCGGGGCGATCAACCAGGTCGGCGCGACCGAGACGGCGTTCGCACACCGCGACAAGCTGGCCTGCCTGCAGTACGTCACGCCGATCTTCGCGGCGGCGCAGACCAAGCCCAACCAGGCCTGGCTCGACGACCTCTACGCCGCGATGCGGCCGCACGTGAGCGGCTACGCCTACCAGAACTACATCGACCCGGAGCTCACCGACTGGCAGCACGCCTACTACGGCGTCAACCTGGCGCGCCTGATCAGCGTCAAGAGCAAGTACGACCCGGATGATCTCTTCCGGTTCGCACAATCGGTGCCGAAGCGATGAGTACCTCTACCCTCAGAGCGAAGCCGAATGTACGCGGGACGAAACCGGATGCAACCGAACCCGAAGCTTTGGCGTCCTCGATTCCGTACGACATGCCCGGGGTGAAGGTGGACGAGGAGCGGCGCAGAGTCTTCGACGAGTTCGCGCGCGCCCGCATGCCGGAGCTACTCCGCTTCGGACATGCCCTGACCGGCAATCCGCACGCAGCGGCCGACCTGGTACAGGACGCGTTGGAGCGCACGATGCTCGCCTGGCCCCGCGTCGAGAAGCAAGGCGACCCGGAGGGTTATGTGCGGCGCATCATGGTCAACCGCAACATCAGCATCTGGCGACGGCACCGTCGCGAGACGCTGGTGCTAGAGATTCCAGAAGATCCCGGACGACGTGGTTCAGCTGAACCGGCGATGCGTGACCTCGCACTCTGGGACCGAATTCGCGCCCTGCCACCGCGGCAGCGCACCGTGATCGTGCTGCGCTACTACGAGGACATGTCCGAGGCGCAGATCGCCTCGTTGATGGGATCTTCGGTCGGCACGGTGAAGAGCCAAGCCTCACGCGCATTGGCGACGTTGCGCAAGGACGCAGCGTCGTTCGTCGACTCCGACCCGGCCACCCCCTCCAGTGGTGAGGCCCGCCGATGAGCCACAACCTTCCCGACGACGACCTCGAGCGCCGCCTCCGTGACGTGCTGCACTCGCGGCAACTGTCGATCAACCCG
>Ga0105240_10009380_pt1 | contig 13866 bp, 13 predicted proteins | sample KBSC54metaG_FD_80426 | JGI IMG/M metagenome (GOLD analysis project Ga0105240, IMG submission 80426) | Corn rhizosphere microbial communities from Kellogg Biological Station, Michigan, USA - KBS C5-4 metaG | ecosystem: Host-associated > Plants > Roots > Rhizosphere > Soil | place: Michigan, USA... | reverse complement strand
GACCATTGAGGGTCCGTGTCGTTCCATTCGTCGCCGGAGGTCAGTTGTTGATCCTCGCCCGTCCGCGAGTCGACCACCCAAAGGGGGTGCGCCCGTCGTCATACCGGCCGGTGTCGTTGAACTTATAGCGGATGTTTGTGTAGTGCCGGGTATCGGAGGGGCGGAAGTTAGTGGGATATTGATCGCTGGGGCCGACCTTGCTCACGGCGACGAGACGCTGGCCATCAGGCGACCATTGAAATGCGCTGACGCCGTTCTTCAAGTGCGCGAGCACATGAGCCTCGCCCCCATCCATGGGCAGCAGGCAGATCTGCGGGCTGGGGGGCGGTGTTGCCCGTGGAAACCTCAGTAGCAAGGGAGGAGAAGGTCGCTATCTTTCAGTTCCTGTAAGGCTTAAACATCGCAAAGCTGATATACATTGCGGATCTTTGAAGTGTTAGAGGGAACCAGACTGCTACGGCGCTTAGGAGACAAGGCAACATGCTGATGTGCTCCTTGTCGCTGACTCTTGTATATCAAATAACAGTCGGTTACGATTGAAACGCGGTAGGCCTCGGTTAAGAATTGTGAAGCACACATCTCTGCTTTTTATTTTTCTTTTTGGCGCGGCAACATTATGCGCGGAGCAGGGCGTGGGCGACCGCGCTAAGAAGGCACTGGATGGCGACGCCAGCGCGCAGATCTCCTTAGGGGAATCGTACCGCCTGGGGCTCGGCGTGAAGCAGGATTACGCGGAGGCGCGGCGGTTTTACAAGCTCGCGGCGGCGCAGGGGGCACCTCAAGCGCAGTTTGCATTGGCTGAGATGAATCGCTTCGGCGAAGGCGCGGCGCCGGATTATGCCGAGGCCGTGCGTCTTTACAAATTGGCCGCGGCTGAAGGGTTGCCGGAGGCGCAATTCGGCTTAGGGGTGATGTATGACAACGGTCAGGGAGTCGCGCGAGATTACAAAGAGGCCGTGCGCTGGTACAAGCTGACCGCCGAAAAGGGCATGGCGGATGCGGAGTATAACCTGGGATTGATGTACGCCGAGGGGAAGGGCATCGGTCAGGATTTCGCGGAAGCCGCGCGCTGGTATCGCAGCGCTGCGGATCATCGGAGTCTGCCGGAAGCTCAGTACAACCTGGGCGTCCTTTACGATCATGGCCAAGGAGTGAGACAAGACTTTCAGCAAGCAGCGCAGTGGTACAGACTTGCGGCCGATCAGGGCCACATGGAAGCGCAGTTTAATTTGGCGGCTTTGTACATGAATGGGCAAGGCGTAGCGCAAGATTATCGTGAATCAGCGCGCTGGTACAAATTGGCTGCGGAGCAAGGGCAGGCGGAAGCTCAGTACAATTTGGGCGTTCTTTACGCTGGCGGACAAGGGGTTTCGCGCGATAACGGAGAAGCGGCACGCTGGTACAGGCGCGCGGCCGAGCAAGGGCACATGGACGCTGGATTCAACCTGGGAGCTTTGTATGTGAACGGTGTGGGAGTCACCAAAGATCTGGTGGAAGCGTATCGCTGGTTCACGATGGCGGCGAACCAGGGCGATCAGGACTCAGTGAAGGCGAAGGAGTGGGTGGCTGCTCGTATGTCCCCTGAAGAACTACGTCGGTCAAAGGCCTTCGCGGCCGCATGGTCTCCTTGTAAAAGCAAAGTCGAATGCGACGCGAGGGCCGGCCGTTAGAAGATGATCTTCAAAGCGAACTGAATCTGCCGGGGCGCCGACGGTTGTGATTTGGCCTGCGGCACCAGTAGGCGTGCCGAACGGCATTCACAAAGAGCGTAGCGGTATTCCCTATCCCACCATTCCGTTCAACTCACCGAACCTGGGAAAACCCAGTTCCACACCGGCATTCGACTATAAGTCGAGCACCACTCCCTACGCCGCTTTGTGTACGCAGGTGTAAAGAAAACCTTAGATTTTTACACTTGCTCCCGGATTTAGAATTTAGAAAGTCAGCTTGAGCGCCAACTGAATCTGCCGCGGAGTACCAACGTCGTAAAGGATCTTGCCGGCATTGGCGTTGCGTACCAGGTTGCCGTTCGCAAACGCAGTATACAAACTCGCGGAGCCATTTCCCATAATCGGGACGCCCCAATTGACGTGATTGAAGAGATTGAAGAACTCGGCTCGGAATTGCAGGCCCACGTTCTCTGTGATCTTGGTGTCTTTGGTGATGGCGATGTCGGTGTTGTTGAATCCGGGGCCGCGCAGGCTGAGACGGCCGGAGTTGCCGAAGGTGCCGATGGGCGCCGCGGTAAACGCATTGGGGTCGAAATACAATCCGCCTGGAATGCCGGTTACCGGATTACCTCTGCCTACGAAATTGGGGCGCGGATTGACGACGCCGGTCCCGAAGCCGAGTGTATCGACTCCTTGGAAGACGGTGAACGGTAGTCCAGTGGTGGAGGAAACAATGCCGCTGACTTGCCAGCCGGAAACCAGCCGATTCTTCTTGAAGGGGAGAGCCCACAAGCCATTTACGCGGAGCGATTGCGTGATGTCGTAATTGCAAACGCTTTGGTCGTAATGCTGATTGTAGGGATTGCCCCAGGCCGCATTCGCGTTGTTATTGAAGCTGCCGACGAAGGACCCGTCATCGGTGCACTTGCCCCAGGTGTAAGACACTTGCGCTTGCACATTACTACGGAAGCGGCGGTTCAAGGCGACTTGCATCGAGTTGTAGCGCGAAGAGGTGGTGGGGATGAAATCCGGAAACGAGCCCAGCTTAGTGTTGACGCGCCCGAAGGTGGCGACAGCGGTCTTGGCGGCGCTGGTGAAGCCGCCAAAAGCGTTGCCAGTATTTACGGTGGAACCGGTTGTCGGATTCAAAACTAAAGGATTCTGCTCCACCTGAGTGAGCAAGTGAACTCCGCGTGAGCCGACGTAGCCGACGGTAAGCACCGTGCCCTGCATCAATTCGCGTTGGATGCTGAAGTTGTATTGAATCACGTAGGGCGTGGTGTGGTTATTCCAATCGAAGCCCGGACTGGAAGTGACGAGCGGAGTTCCACCAGTAGGGATGTTGGGGAAAGTGGGCGGAGTGCTTCCCGGCACTGATAATCCCGATTGGAAGGTGGTCCATGGCGGTTGGTCCCAGTAGGCCAGAATGTAATTCGACGGCAGGATTAGGTCGTGATAGATTCCGATGCCGCCGCGGACGGAAGTCTTGTGGTTGGAAAATGGATCCAACGCAAAACCAAAGCGCGGATCGAAATTTTTCCAGGTCGCATTCGAGGAGAATGCATTGGGGACGTGCGTGAAATTCGTAGCCGTCGCAAAATTTGTAATCGCGTAAAGCTGATCGTGCGTTTCGTAAGGATTGGTGATGAAAGACCAGCGCACTCCCATATTCAGTGTCAGTTTCTGCGAAACTTTCCAATCGTCCTGAATATAAGGAGTGAATTCGATGTCGCGCAAATCGCGGTTACCATATGCGGGGCCGGCGCCTGGCAGCCCAGCCGGGATAGTTAGCGGAGTCCAGGACAGCACGGTCGGGGTGCCGGCGAGGAATCCACTCAGCCCCGCGAACGCCCATGTCGATCCAATCCGAAACGGCATGTAGGTATTGGTCTGCAGCCGGGAGACGGAGGCGCCGAACTTCAGCGTATGTGCTCCGTGCGTCCAAGTGATATCGTCGCCTTCTGTAAAGCGGTTCTGGACTTCGTTGAACGGCAATTGAGTGGCGCCGCCTAATCCGGCTAACGTGCCGCTAAACGTAACCTGGCCATCCTGCCTGCCGGCCCCAGGGAAAAACTGCTGCAGTGCGGGCGTCGAATTGGAGGTGATCCCGTCGGTCGCGGTGCGCGTATAGTGCACCCGGGTGATATTCACCATTGCCGGAGAAACGATGTGGCGCCATTCGAGCGTGGTGAATTGAGCAAGCGAGGTGTTGCCTTCGGGCCACAGCGGAACTCCGCCACCGCCGCCGCCGAATCCGCCGCCGCCGAAGGGGTCCGTGTATTCGACCTTATCGGTAATCGTGCGGACAAAAATCGAATTCTTATCGGAGAGAATGTAGTCCAGGCGCCCCAACCCGTAATGTTCGGTGGCAGCCTGGTTGGCGAGCTCGGTGGCAATGCCAGTGGAACTTGTGGGATTAGCGACGTCCGGAGCTGGGTACAGTTTCAGGACGTTGATGATCGCTTGTTGTGTGGCGGGACTGGTAGCCGTGGGAGTGCAAAAGCCCCCGGTGAAAGCATTCGCCGCAGTGCAATTGGGAACGGGAATAGATCTGACCACGCCCAGAACGCGCCGGATGCCTTCGTAGTTTCCGAAGAAGAAGAGCTTGTCTTTTAGAATGGCCCCCCCTAGGCTGCCGCCAAACTGGTTCTGGCGCAGCTCCGGCTTCAGAGGATTCGCGCCACGCTTCGCGAACGTGTCGTAGGCGTCCATTTTATCGTTGCGCAAGAATTCGTAGAGTGAGCCATGAAGCCTGTTCGTGCCGGACTTGCTTACAGAGTTGATTACACTGCCGTTCCCACCGAACTGCGCGCCGTACAGATTGGTGAGGGTCTGAAACTCGGCGATGGCCTCCACACCCAGCGATGAACCAGTCACCGAACCCATGCCTTTATTCCAGAAGTTCTGCAGACTTTCATCGTCGAGGAGCATGGCCTGGCCCTGCGGCCGGGATCCCGCGACGGAAAACTCGGCAGCTCTGCCCTGAAATCCGGAGGACTGGAAGGTGCTGACTTGGTTTACGCCCGGCGCGAGCAGAATGAGTTGCTCGAAGTTTCGCCCGTTCAGCGGCAATTCGCGCATCTGCCTCTGGTCCGTCAAGGTCGCGACAGCGGAACTGGTCGTTTCAACTTGCGAAACCTGGGCTTCCACGGTCACCGTTTGGTTCTGTTGCCCGACCGGCATCGTAATGTCTATCACCACTTCGCTGCCGACGTTTAGTGTGACCTGGCCGTGCACCACAGTCGAGAAGCCCATCTTGGCCGCTTGTACATCGTAAGTCCCGATGCTGAGCTCTGGGATTCGGAACCGACCCTGCGAATCGCTCGTTGTGGTTTGCACCACGCCGGTTCCAGCGTTTTTCGCTTGGACGCTCGCACCCGGAATGGCCGCGCCGGTTGAATCGGTCACGGTTCCTAAAACAGTTGCGCTCGCCGCCTGTCCCCACAGGCGCGTCACGCTCGCGCTAGTAATCAGTAGTAGCGCAACGAGTATACGCAACCGTATTCCAGTATCACGTACAGCGCACCCATCGTCAGTCTTTTGAGTTTTGACCACGGATCAGCCTCCCCTTAAGGCCCGTCAATTCTACATGCTGTGGAATGGGGAGTAAAGACGAATTGACACAAGTTTACAAACGCTTGCACAACTTGCTGGCCGGTGCGCCCTGATTTACCTGGGCGGCTGTTTAAGACTGGTGTAGACGGTCTCCCCAATGGCGGTGGTCCCAAGGCCGGAGGTTGCGGGTACCTAATTGAGAACACCAAGCGCTCCGAAACAGCGCCTATCGAGGCGCGTGGAGAAACTAAGCTCGTTACCAGGGGACTGGGTCCGGGGGGGAAACTACGCACCAAGTCACGGATCGGGCTAGAGCGCCTATCTAAGGTCTGGAGAGTGTATAGTTCTTGTACATTTTTTACACGATACGGGTCGCGTCGTCTTTGGAAGGCTCATCGCGCGCTGAGTGTCTGATGTCGTTTCAATTGAGGAGGAAATACTTATGAGTTCTTCAGCATTTCGTCGCGCCATTGTTTGGTCGTCTTGTAGGCTGCGGTAGCAGCCGCGGTCTCGAGGGGGTCTACCACGGAGCCCCTGGGAGTCCGATCACAATCACAATTAAAGGAGATAAAGCTGCAGTACTGATAGGCAACGTGTCCAGACATTGGACTACAACGTTGAAGGCAACAAGCTCACGATCGTCAATCCGCGTGAAGGCGATCTGGTGCTCACGATCAACGATGACGGCACTCTCACCAGTGAACTCGGTGTATTGACCAAGAACAAGTCGTGAACGAGAGGAGAACCGTCTACAACGGATGTTGAATTGCTGGGTCACACGCTGGCAACTCTGGCCTATCGTGGCGGCAAAGCTATGCGCGGAGCACCAGTTTCGTGAAAGGCGAAGCCTCGTAACTCTGCCGAATCTTGGATACAATCTGAGATCATCCGTGGCAATGTCCGCCGAGACGAGGTAACAAACATGAAGGGACATCTCCGAGATCTGTTGATCGCAGGTTTAATCCTCCCGATCTTCTCCACTGCTCTTTATCCACAAGCCCTCAACCCGACGTATCTCTCATTGATGCCAGCGCCCGCGCGCGTCCTCGCCGAAATTAAGGGCAGGGACGCCGAGGACACAATGGAGCGTCAGATGGGCGCATTTCAAACGCTAGTCGATATCATCGACGACATGGCGTATGGAATTGGCCACCGCTACGTCAGCGTCGCCGACAACACCAAGGCGACACCCGACGAGAAACGCATTCGGCTGGCATACCAAACCGCGTACGCAGACCTTTGGAAAAAGGCGGCCCAGAAAGACACGTATACGCACAATCGCGAACTCCTTACTGAGATTCTGAGCAAACTCTTCTCCGACGAGTTCCGGAGGATCTACGCCCAATCGAACCAGAATGCCGCCGCCGCGATCAAGGCAGTCCAGGATAGGATGTACAGTGCTCCTCCGGCTACTGCGCCTACGCAGCAGCATGTGGCGATTGCCGCAAACACCGGGCCCGCTGCGCCCGGTAGTACCGCTGAGATGCGGCGCTGTGTGGCCTCCGGCCGGACTCTGCGCATGTGCATGTCGGAGTCGATGGGGGGTGGCTTCACCCAACTCCTAGGCATTGACTTGAGCCAACTGACGGGGCCCGCTCCGGTCGGCCTGCGCATGACTGGAGACTACGCTGCCGCCGACGGCTTTCGCCTGATCTTCGAACCGGACCAAGTGACCATGGTCTGCCGGGGCGTCCCAGGACAGCGGCCTTACAGCGTGAAGATGACCGACACGCAAGCCACCCTCACCATCGAGAACGACAAACCGCTGGTGGTCGCCTTGCGTGCGGATGGCAAGCTCGCCGGCTCCGGTCCGGTCCGCGTGACGGGGCAGGTTCCCGCTGGCACTCGTACTGAGCAGACCATGGGCACGACGACGCAGACAACCAGGACGACGCGGGAGCTGACGCCGCTGGAAGCTGGGCAATACCAGAACGCGCGGCAGAACGGCCAGATGTACACGGTCCAACAGGACTCCTCGCAGCTTGTCTACGGACCCACGGGTACGCGCACCGTCACCAATTTCATCACCAAGACCTCCGACTGTACCGTGGGTGTTTTATCGCCCATCGGCGCTAGCCCACTGCAGCAGCTCAAGAATGACGCAGACATCCTGACGGCAATCGGCGCAGGCATGGGTGTGTTGATGAAGGGCGGCAATCTTGACAGCGCGACGAAAGAGATGATCGCTCCAGAGGCGGATCAGAACATCGCACCTGGTCTCCGGATGGCCGGCAGCTACGGCGGCGGAAGCTTCGGCCTCACCTTCCATCGCGAATCCGTAACGATGGCATGCGGCGATGCCGAACAGGCGCTCCCCTACTCGATCCGACGCTCGGGCGGCAAAACATCGCTGGTGATTGAGGCTAAGCCCAACCCAATCTCGCTCCAAGTTATGCCTGACGAATCGATCAACGGTTCCGGGAACGTGCAGGTGAACGGCCGCATCATTACCGGCACCACCGACGATATCAGCAATCCGTTCACGTTTGCCCCGCATGTGGCGAGCTGCGCGATGGGCCGCTTGACAGCCGGCACCGCGATTACAATGCCCGCATCGATGGTATCTTCTCCCATCGCTCCGGTGCCGTCGGTCGGCACCGCATCCGCTCCTGCGCCCACCAACGTGCCTGCGGCAACGGGTGGCACGTCGCTGAAGATTTCCGCCGCGCCCGGGGTCGCGAAACTTCTTGCGAACAAGCCGCTGGCCGTATTGAGGGACAGCTTGGAAAACGTCCTGGCTGCGGGCGGCATCAATCCTCAGGGCGCCTTGAGCAGGGTCGCCATATGGGCTCAGGCCTGCGAACGCGCGGCTAGCGATCCGGTCTGCCAGCGGGGTCTTGCCATTTTCGGCGGTTATGCGGTTGCGCGTGCCGGATTCGACGCCAGTGGGGTGGCCACGTTCAACAACGTGCCGAACTCGGGAACTTTCTACATCGTCGCCGACACCTCTTACACTAACCACCTTCTCTGGAACATTCGCGTCGACCTGAAGCCCGGCGCGAACATGGTCACATTCGACGAGCGCAACACTACGCCCATCCGATAAGCCGAGGGCTCGAATCGGCAGTGATGCTCCGCTCGGCGAACGCTGGCCCAGCTAGGAGTCGCTCGCCGTAAGTTTGAGCGTGACTGCCGCATGGTCTTCGGGCTATCCCAAAGAGAACGGCAAGCGATCGTTTACGGCGCGGCTGAGATCTTGCTTGCATCCGATGTAGCGCTCGGTGGTCTGGACGGATGCGTGACCGAGGAGAAACTGGATCTGTTCCAACTCGCCACCGGCGGCGTGGCACAGGCGTGCGTACGTCCTCCTCAGGTCATGAGGGGCGAGCGCCTTTATTTCCGCCCGACCAGCGCACGCCTTCACCACGTACCAAACAACGTTTTGTGTGATGCCACTTCCCCAGACTGTGCCGTTCTTGCGTATCGATCTGAAGAGCTTGCCGCTGACAACGGGCACGCTCTCGGTCCATCTATCAACGGCGGTCTTGACCCAGTCTGGAATGGGAACCGTTCGCACGCGGCCGCCCTTGCTTACGAGATCCACGATTGCCCAGTGATCCTCCCGACGTTGAATAGCGTGAACTTTAAGCCCCACGACCTCTGAGCGTCGCAGGCCGCAGCCGAGCAACAGAGAGATTATCGCCGCATCGCGCTTGCCACGGAGGCTCAGCGGATCAAAGCCTGATAGGAGCTTCTCGCCTTCAGAGGCGGTGAGCCAATTTCCCACTCGACGGCCTAGCTGAGGAATTCCCTTTACGCGGCGGATGCCAGCGACGAGTTCGGAACTCAGCAGTCCGGTATCGGCCGCTTCGTAAACGAGCCGCCGAACGGCAGCCAGTCGTACGTTGATGGTCGCTGGCGCGAGTTGCTGAGTCTCCAATTGCATCCTGTATCGAAGAACCACACCGCGATTGAGTGCGAGCCTCGGTTCTGAGCAATACCAGTCTATGAATTCGTCCATGGCATGTTGATACGATCGGCGCGACTGGAGGGATGCCAGACTATTTAGGACGGACCTCTTGGTCTGGTCGAGTTCGGGCAATGTAGGCCGGTCCGTACGCTTGGACTTCTTGCGATTTGAAGGTTTCATGAGCAGGCGGCCTCCTACGCCACCTACTCCGATGTTCATGCCCGATACCTACCACATCCCTTGGCGACTAGGGCTGTTATCAAGAGGAATCGACCAGGTGGGCGAACCATCATGTGGGCGCAGGCGAACCGGCGACGTCCAGCTTGGGAAAATCAGTGAAGGTTCGTCTACAGAGGCACATCGGCGTCTATGGCGTCTTTCTTGGTCCACTGAAACTCCCATATTTTAAGCCCTTCCCCTCTAAGCGTTTCTTATTGGAGTGCGAATGGCGTGTCAGCATTTTGGGCACCCTCCGTTAACACTCCATTTGCCTTCGCCTTTTCTATGGCCAATTTTTCAAATTTGTGCGCCCTGAGACGCCGAACCGTGGCGTCATTAGCGAGACGGACCTCGACATCATCGAGGCGATTTTGCGTTATCGCTTCTCCCCCACCGATGATCTCTGTTGGACAATTCGCCCATACCGATCAGTTACTCAAATACTTCTTCAAGAACGCGATTGCCCTCGGCCATGAGTCAAGTACCGCAGCGGGATTGCCGGCCATTTCCTGGAAATACAAGAAGGAGTGGGTGGCCTTCGGGTAGATGTGCGACTCATAGACCTTCCCGAGCTTTTCCATTTTTTCGATCGTGGGTGCTACAGTGCTGGTGACGCGGGCATCGTTCTCGCCGTAAAATCCGATCACCGGAGCTTTGATGCGCGCCATTTCGGCATCGTCCGGCGGCGTTCCGAAATAGACCACGGCTGCGTTAAGCGCCGGATTCAAGGCGGCAAAACGGAAGCTCTGCCCGCCGCCGTCGCAAAAACCGATGCTTCCACTTTTGCCGTTGGCGCGGGGAAGCTTCATGGCCCAGTCCCAGGTGGCCTTGTAGCGCCGCTGCTTTTCATCTCCCGTGATCTTCGCCCCGGCGCGCATCGCATCGTCGACGAACTCAAAGCTATCGATCCCGCCGCCGTTTGGCCCCGTGCCCGACCACGCATCGGGAGCCACCGCGATGAAACCTTCCTGCGCGAGTTGATCGGCCACGGAGCGCACCCATTCGTCCATGCCGGTGCCGTACTGCATCACGATGATGACTCCGGCTTTCCCTTCTCCCGCCGGATATTCGACCCACGTGTGCAGTTTGATATCGCCGTACGGAATATCGATCCACTCCTTGCGCAGCTTGGATGCCGCAAGCGTCGCGCGGGCCGTATAGTGGCCTGCGGGAAGATCGGGTTGCTTCTCAATGGTGCTGGTGGCCGCACCGCCGCCGGCCGAAGCCCGCGAGCCCTGCTGCGCGAGCAACACTCCGCCATGCAACATGCCCATGTGAGCCGCGTGTTCGGAAGGGTCCTTCCCTCCCATCGCCATTTCTCCGCCCATCATCATTCCCGCTCCCATCTGCATGGCCGCTCCCATTTGCGGATGATTCCCCGTCTGCGTGGTCAAAAAGTCCATGGCCTCGCTCCATCCCTCGGAGGAGAGCGGGAAATCCTTGGCGCGGACACCGGATTTCGCGTGGATCGATCGAGCCCTGCTATCGAGGTCGAGAGCCGCGCTCTTTCCATCGGCCGCAGGCAGGGCGAGTGAGAAATCGCGAATGGCTTTTTCGCGCCTGGCGACTTCAGCCGGCCCGAGCCGCGCGAGCATCGCGTTACGCACCTTCGCTGTTGCAAACGATTCGCTATCGCCGCCGCCGGGACCGGTATTGGTGAGCACATCGCCTGCGACCGCGATGAATCCGTCGGCGGCGACCTGATCGCTTACGGCGCGGACCCACGAATTAAAACCTTCCCGCTTGGCCGAAACAAAGACCACGGGAGCGCGATCGGAACGCTCCGGGTAAACGATGAACGTTAGCAGGACGGAATTTCCATAGGTCACGCCCACCCAGTCGCGGCAGCGCGGCGTGGTCTCGAGCACCGATTTTGATTCTGCGGTGGTGATCAACGCCGAATGTAGCGTGGGCGCGAACGTGCCGAGCACCGGACGCGTGCCGGAGACCGGCACGCTATCGTGATTCGCATGGAATCCGGCCGCCGCGAATTGCTGCGCCGAGGCGCACGCGGCGATCGAAAGGGAACAGAACAGCAGCGAATGGAATTGTTTCAAGCTCATGCAGCCACCTTCACTTCAGATTTTGTTTCAACCACTCCATGGCCAACGTCCAGGATTCGGCAACGGCCTGCCCGTTCATTCCCTCCACCTGATAGGAGAGGAATGCATTGGTAGCACCCGGATATACGTGATATTCAAAACTTTTGCCAGCTTTCTTCATTTCCGCGGCAGTCTGCTCCACCCGGGCCGACGTTTCCGCCGGATCGTCGGCGCCGTAGAGCCCAAGGACGGGCGCTTGGATCTTCGCCATGACGGCGGGTTCCGGTGCAGCCCCATAAAATACGACCGCGGCGTCCAACTTTGGCGCCTCCGCCGCGAAGCGGAAAGCCTGGGTTCCACCAAGACCGGAGCCAAGGACCGCGATCTTGCCGTTCGCGCGTGGCTGGCGCATCGCAAAATCGTATGCGGCGCGGTACCGCCGCATGGCCTCGGCCGCGGAGACCTTCAGGTTCGCTCGCCAGGCTTGATCCGGAAATTTGAAGGATTCATAATTTCCTCCATTCGGACCGAATCCCGAGATCAAATCCGGCGCAATGACGAGAAACCCCTCGGAGGCAAGCTGATCCGCCAGCGCGCGCTGGAGATCGTCCAGACCAGGATCGTACGGCATCAGAAGTACGACCGGGACTCTACCGTCGCCTTGCGGATAATGCACCCAGATGTGCAGCTTTCCTTTGCCATACGGAATGTCCTGCCATTCATGCTTCAGCGGGGATCGCGCAACCGTGGACGCCGCAGTAAAGAGGTTGGCCGGGAGCTCTGGAACCTTGCCGGTAAGGCCCCCCGGGCGCGGCGCATTCTTCTTCTCATCGTTTTTTGCGGCTCGCTCGGTTTTCCGCTCGTTCCTAGTAGATTGCTGCGCAACGGCAGATCCGAACAGCCAAAGCAGTCCCGATACGGCAATGAACGCAACACTGATTCTCACGCGGCCTAGGTTCAAGATCATGGGCGATTCTCCCAAAGTATTTTAATCTATGTGAATCAAGGAGCGAAGCCAAAGTGTCTCACTCTGGCTCTCACACCGTTTCTTTCTGTACCGGATCTCTCTTTCAAACTGTCACAAAAAGGCCCGGTCATGTCATCCAAGGTTGCGCTAGGCCCAGCGGAAGTCGTGCTTAGAGAGCGGTAGGGACCGGACACGGGTTCCCGTCGCCGCGAAGATCGCGTGGCCCACGGCTGGCAAGATGGGTGGCAATGCAGGCTCGCCTAAGCCAGTCGGGGAATGATCTGTGATTTCGAAGTGCACGTCGATTTCCCATGGCGCTTGTGCGTGGCGGACAAACGGGAACTGGTGATAATTGCTTTGCACGGTGCGCCCCTGTTCGAGCGTAATCTCTTGCGCCATGAGTTCGCTGAGGCCGTCGATAATGGCTCCCTGCGCCTGGCCCGTCGCGGAGCTGGGATTGACAATTTGCCGCCCGACATCAAGCACCGCCCAGATCTTGTCGACCTTCACTCGCCTCTTCGCGTCGACACTTACCTCCACGGCCTCTGCCACGTATTCGAGATGGCTGAACTGGAACGCGATTCCTTTTCCGCGCCCCTTCGGGAGACACCGTGTGCGCCAGTTCGACCGCTCGGCGACGACTTCGAGCACTCCGCGCATGCGACCGGCATCGAAGACTTCGCGACCCGTGCCCACGACGTCCCAGCCGGCCAACAGGTCCAGCCTGAACTGCAGCGGATCGGCGCCCGCGCTCGAGACGAACGTCCTGCCACCTGACGTCAAGTTCGTCCGCGATTGTCATCGACAGCACCGTCTTGATACCTTGGCCGACTTCTGGGTTCTTGGCGATGATGGTCACGATCCCGTCCGGAGCTACTTTTATGAACGAGATGGGCGAGAGGCGCGCGGAAGGCGGCGCACCATGCTGCGATTGCGCAAAAGTCTTGCTCGGACTCCTGAGCAGGAAGGTCACGCCACCGCCAGCGTGCGGCGGTCACACTGAAAAAAGAGCGGCGATTCACGGTTTTCATACCGGGCTCCTTTACCTAACGAGCACGGTCTCGACCGGCTTAAGGTCAACGTGGATCCCTCCAGCCGTGAGGTGTTTTCTTACGAGCCGCAGATTGTGAACCGCGATCCCGTTCTGGTGCCGTAAATTCTGCACGGGAAAACCCCCTTAGGACCACATACTCAGGCATAGGCACAGGCCCCGTTGCAGCTTGCACGGATCCGAGAGCGTGAGCGATCCGCGGTGACTTAGCCATGTACCAAAACCTTGGCACGGACCGCTTGCGGAAAGTATTGTGTTTACGTGAAGAATGGCGTAACAATCGCTATGCCATAACCAAGGGTTTCGGCACCGGGCGTAGGCGAAGCTAGGGTGTCCAGCTTGGAAATAGACTTCGACGAAATCCGAATGCGCATTTCTGCTGGTGAGAAATCCTCATAACGCCAGGAACCGGTTTCTCGTGCGAAGGGCTGTTGTCAGCAGCTATCGCTCCG
>Ga0105240_10009379_pt1 | contig 13866 bp, 9 predicted proteins | sample KBSC54metaG_FD_80426 | JGI IMG/M metagenome (GOLD analysis project Ga0105240, IMG submission 80426) | Corn rhizosphere microbial communities from Kellogg Biological Station, Michigan, USA - KBS C5-4 metaG | ecosystem: Host-associated > Plants > Roots > Rhizosphere > Soil | place: Michigan, USA... | reverse complement strand
CGCTGGGGCCGTCGTCGAAGGTGAGGGCGATGGCCGGGCGATCGCGCGGGCCCCGCCAAACGGAAGGCCCGAACACCGCTGCGGAGCGTCCGCGGACCGCCCACGCCAGCGCGCCGGCCGCGACTGCCGCTCCGGCGATCGGGGCATATTTCACGAAGACCATTGTAAGGCGATGAGCCGGGCCTAGAATCGCTTTTTGTAAAAGAAGTCGATGCCGAACATACCGTTTTCTTCGCGCAGCGCGACCACGCTCCACTTCTTGGCAAACGACCACTCCACCCGGACCACCTGTGGATTACTGTTGGTCACGTTGGTGATGTAGGTGAATGTGATGTCCGGAGTCACCTGCTGCTCCAGCGTGACCCGCGCCTGCGGATTGCTTTCCACGCCCGGCAGCGTGGGGTCGATACGCAAACGGCTCACTCCGAAGAAGCGCTGCAGTCGCCCGGCGACCGGACTCGCAATCGCCTGTCCCAGCAGCGCCGATGCGCCGATCTGCTGCCACGATTGCGGCGCGGTGGCCTGTTGGGCCAGCAGCGTGGGGTCGCCGGTCGGAGTGCGGCCGGTGGCCAGCAGCGCCACGATCTCGTTGAACTGCAGCGGCGGATCGCTGCGCGGCGTGAGATTCAGTTTGCCCAGCGGTCCCGATACGGTCAGCGTCACATCGATGCCGCGCGCTTTTGTTTCCAGATCGAGATTCAGCACCGGCTCGATGCGCACCGGATTGTAGAACGAGACGGAGCCCTGGTTGATCGTATACTTCGTCCCGAAGAAAACGATCTGACCCTGCGTGATGGTAATTCGCCCCGTCACCGCGGGGTTGCTGAACGTGCCGCGCAGCCGCAGATTCGCCTCCATATCGATGTCCTCGGTGAGCGTGCTCTGCACCTGGATATCGGGCGCCGTCTGAATCTGGATGTCGAAATTCATGCCGCCGAGAATTCCCGATCGCGCCGACGGCGTGCGTACCGGCTGGGCCGATGCCGCAATGATCGAACTGAAATCCGACTGCGGATTGAACGCGGTGCGCAGCACGGTGACACTGCCGGCCAGCATGCTGCGATCGCTGCTGCCGGTAAAATTCAACGACGCATCGGCCACCGTGCTCACGCCCTCCGGATAGCGCAGCCGGACCTGGTTGATATTGGCGTGAATGCGGAAAGCCAGCGGGCCGCCGCCGTACGCCGCGAACCCGAACAAAGTGATTTTGCCGCCGCCGGTTTCGCCAGTGAAGCTCTGAATGGTCGCGCGATCCTTCGTAAACACCAGGACCCCGTTTGCGTTCGAGATTCCGTTGGGCAGGTCCACCACTTCAAAAGTGGCGTCTTGAAAAGCCACGCGCCCGTTGATATTCGGCGAATCGAGAGTGCCGCGAATGGTCGCGTCGGCGTTGACAGTACCGGAGGAGGCGAAGTCGCGATTGATCTCGTGGACGATGGCCAGATCGACGCGGCCGTTGACGCGAAAATCGAGCTGATTTTTCTCTTGTAAAGACGCCTTGCCGGTCACCGTGAGATTCGTATCGCGGCCGACCAGGTGCGCCGCGGTCACTGTGGCGACGGAATTGGCGAACGTGGCAACGATCGGGCCGGAGTTGCGCAGCACCAGCGGAGCGGTGGCCCCGGCCGGACGGAGGCCGTTCGCGGACTCGGTGATTTCCAGAGATGGAATGGTCAACTCCGCGCGGCCGGTGCGCGGCTGCAGCAGCGGGACCTGGATGGTAAGCCGGCCTTCGGCGTAGCCGGCGAACGGCAGCGGCTCGGCAGTCGCGCCGGGAGTGATCCATTGCCGCAGCGCGGCGAAGTCCACGCGCGAGAAAGTGATGGTCGCGCCGCCGGGATAGTCGCCCTGCAACTGCCATTTGCCGTCGCCGTGAATGGTCGAATTGGCGGCCGCCGAATCCAGGACAGCGTGTAGTTCCTGGCCTTGCGAGTCAACCGAGACATGCAGGTCCCCCAGCGTCTGCCCGCTCAGTTGGAGGCCGCGCGCGACTAATTCGCTGTGCACATCCTCCACCCTGACGCCGAGGTTGCCGCCGCGCGCAGGCACCACGTCCAGAACGCCATTAGCCCGGATTTCCATGGTTCCTTTAATCCCGGGACGTTCGGCTGCCAAAGTACGGATCTGCTCGACAGGCCAGGCGTTCGTGTTGGTCTCAAAGGTGAGCCGTCCGGCGTCCAGTACGCCCCGGGCATGATCGAACGTGGCGTCGAGTTGGGCGGTCTTTCCGCCGGCGGTGAGTTGTCCGCCCGTGAGTTGGATTTGGCTGCCGGTATAGCGCAGGTGGCCGGCGAAGCGGTCGAAGGGCTCGTTTTGCAGTTCGCCCTTCACGACATTGAAATCGGCGGCGATCAGCGGCTCGCCGATGGACCCGTTGAAGCGGGCAGTCGCATTGACGGTGCCGGAGGCAGGCACGGGAGTCGATGTGAGCAGCGCGGCGAGTTGTTTCACCGGAGCGTCGTGGATGGCGCCACTCCCGTCGATGAGGCTGGCGTCGCCCGCCTTCCATCGATGCAACGCGACCGCACCCTGGAACTGGGCGCGCATTCCGTCGCGCGCGATGGCGCCGTTGGTGACATGCAGCATGTCCTCGGCGGCGTCGATGTCGGCCTGCACGGAATCGATCTGGCGCTCCTCGTAAAACGCGTTAGATGCGGTGACGTGTCCTGCGACCTGGGGATGATCGAGGCTTCCGGTAATTGCGCCATCGAACGCGGCCGACCCGTTCTGCAATTTCACGGGCAGGGCCGAGGCGTTCTGGCCGAGCAGCGGCAACAGGTCGTTGAAGTCGCGCGTTTGCGCGTGTACGGTGACTCGCTGGCCGATCGTGCCTGCGATTTCAGCGCGCGACGAAGGCAGCGTCAGGCTGGCGCGAGTCACCTCGATTTGGTCGCCGCGCGTATCGTAAGACGCAGTGAGTTGGCCTCGCGCCGGTGGCCCGTCAGGCGCGGGCGCCATGGTCACGTCCACCGACGCGCGCAGTTCGTTGCGCCGCTGCAGCAGTCCTTCCAAGTGTGTTTTGCCGAAGACCAGGCCATTCCAGGGCAGCGGCGCCGGATTGTAGAGAGCTACCGCGCGCTTGGCTTCGATGCCGCTGATCTCGCCGGTAACGCTGAAACGCAACAGATTTTCCAGCCGCGCCTGGCCGTGGAACGAGCCGCCCAGGAGCGTCACGGAAAGGCCGCGCAGGGCGAGATCGCGTCCGCGAACCTGTGCCGTGGCCGCGACTCCCGATAGGTACGTGGGACACGGCCACGTGCTTCCGGTACATTTTCCGCTGCCGCCCACGGTCGTGGAAAAGTGCAGGCCGCTCAATTCCAGACGCTCCCTCGTGAACGAAACCCTGCCCTCCGCGCGAGAATTGCGCAGTTGCACGTACGCGCCCAGATATTCCACGCCCGTAGCGTGGAGGTCGCCGGTCACCTCATAGTTGGCGCCCCCGCGCCAGTCCACCGTGCCTTGCGATTCCACCGCGCCGCGGTCCAGAAGTTTGACGCTGAGCGCGCGCGAAACATCGGCGACGGCGGCATTTGCCTGATAGCGGAAACTCCCGTGAGGACGTTTCAGCTCTTCCATGGCGCCGGTGAATTGCAGCCGCGTCCGGCCCGTATTCACGGACCCGTTGGTGATCTCGATGCGATCGTGACCCAGGGCGAGCGCGAGGTTGAGACTGACTGCGGTCGGCTGGATTCCGGGAGCCTCCACCAGCAGCGGTTGCATGGAAAGCGTGCCCCGATAGCGCGGACCGGCGGCCTCATAATACAGCGCGAGATCCAGATTCTGGCCATGCGCGTCGAACGGCGTGCTCTCGTGCTCTTCCATTTCGAAGATGCCGTGCTGCACCTGGAAACGCGCGGCCGCCAGTTTGAATAGCGGATCGAGCGGTCGCGACGCGGGATTTGGATTTCCCGGCGAAGGCAGATTCGTATTGCCGTCGGGATTGACGATCAGGTATACGTGCGGCCCGGTGACCTCGATGTAGCGGACGTCCACGTCCCGCCGCAGCAGCGATACTAGGCGCAGACCCACGACCACCTGCTTCGCTTGGACCAGAGGCGGCTTGCCTGCCGGTTCTTTCCCGTGGAGCGCGAAGCCGTCCGCCTCCGCCCGCAGGCGTGTCCAGTCAAACTTGAAGGACTGCAACTCGGCGCGGCCGCCCGTCGCCTTTTCGGCCTCCGCGATGATGCGCAGCCGTACCTTTCCGTAGAACCAGGAACTCTGCAGCGTGATCACAACGACGAGCGCCAGAATCGCCGCGATTCCGGTGAGCCAAAGCGCGATCTTCAGCAACCGCCTCACCGGAGGGCCTCTGGATGGTAGACGATCTGGTTGCGTTTACGCGCCGCCGCCATCCAGCGATCCATTTCCGCGTCGACCTTCTGGCCGATCAGCTTTTCTTCGATCTGGTCGCGGTAATCCTCCAGTTTCACCGGCTGGCCGGGATGGGCCAGGCGGGCGGCGGGAGCCACCGTCTGATCGAAATAATCCTGAATTTCCTGATCGGTCACCTGGACTCCCGGACGGAAGCGAACTTCGATGAACAACAGCAAGCTGCGCTGCCAGAGCAGTTCATCGCGTACGTCCTTTTCGGTGATTCCCGCGGCGGTAAGGGCCTGCTGATATGCGGCATCGTCTTTGAAGAACTTCTTCTTGAACTGCGCCAGTTCCGGTTCCACCTCGGCCGGCGTCGGGCTGGGATAGCGGGCGCTTTCCAACTCGTTGCGCACCAGTTTCTGTTCGATCAGGCGCTCGAGGGTGTCGTGCTTTGCGGTCGGGCTGAGATCGGGCGCGACACCGTTGAGCAGGGCGGAGACGCGGATCTCGCGATCCAGGTCGCTGGTGGTGATCACGCGATTGCCCACCGACGCCGCGATCCGGTCGATGATCTCCGCGCGCGCGGCGATGAGCGCTACCGCGGCCAACGCGGCAGGAACAAGCCAGCGGGTTGTGGAGCGCCTCGTCAAAACGTTTGTCCTATGGAGAAGAAGAATTGAAAATGGCCCGAGTTTCTGACCGTGCACAGTGGGTTTCCGTTGGCGCACGGAGCGACACCGGCGTTGATGAGATCCTGCTGCGTCCCGTTCCAGCCGAAAAAACGCGGGGGATTGAGGCTATACGCCATGTCGACGCGCACCGGGCCGATCGGGGTACGGTAGCGGAGGCCCAGCCCCACGGCGTGGACCATGAAATCGAAATCCTGCAGATCTTCCTGCTTCACGCGGAACGACAGATTGCTCACCGTGGAATACGTGTTGCCCATATCGTGAAACAGAACGCCACCTATATTTTCACCGATCAGCGGGAAGCGCATTTCAACCTGGTTGAAAAACTGAGCGTTGCCGCCGATCGGGAAGCCCGTCTGCAGATCGCGCGGACCGGCCTGATTCTCGCCGAACCCGCGGTGGGACGTGCCGCCGCCGCCGAAGAAGCGCTCCGGCAACGGGACAGCGTCGAACGGATCGCCGCTGTAGCGGAAAGCCTGGATATCGCCGAATGCCGTGCTGCGAGCCAGCACCACGCGCTTGTTGACCTGATAGTAGCTGGCATTGCGCGCCAGCAAGCGGGTGAAATTTCGCTGCGATCCGAAGATGTGGTCGGCCAGCGCCATATCCAGCGTGTTGTAGTAGCCCTTATGCGGGTCCAGGGGATCGTCGCGGCGGTCCTGGATGATGCCGACCGAGACCTCGCCCAGCAGCACCGACTGCGACAGGGCAGGGATCAGAAACTGGGAAATCTTGAGGGTGTCCTCATCCACGCTGACACGCCGGTACGAGTAGCGGTAAAACGCGGTGGTCGCTTTCGTGAGGCGCTGCGAGATCTGCATGTTTCCTTCCTCGCGTTTGGAAGAGAACGTTCGTATATCGCGCGAGTTGTCGTAGAGGCCGGTGATTGCGAAACTCAGGTTCGGATTCCCGCCGAACCGCGGCCACGTGTACGTCAGCAGCGCCTGCTGCTCCAGGGTGGACGCCCGGGTGCGCAGACTCAGGCTGTGCGCCAGACCCCATAGATTATTGCGCGTGAAGTCCACCGAGACTCGCGGAGAGAAGCCGTTGCCGCCCACCGGCGCGTCGAGGCACGTGCCGCAACCGCCGATGCGCGCGATTTCCGCGCCGAACCCGAAGGCCATGGAAAACCGCTTGGCTTCTTCCAGGTCGTAGAGCACGTACTTGCGGTCCGTTTCGCCGTCCGGATCCTGAATGGCGGCATCCACTCGGGCGAACACGCCCAGGTCGTATAGGCGCCGCTGGGTGTCCGTGATCGCGGTCGGGGACAGCGGATCGCCCGGATTTAATTCGAGCAGGCGATTGATCACGCGTGCTTTGGTGACCTTGTTCCCGGTGTAAATCACCTGCCGGACGTATTGCGCCTTGCCCTCGTGGATTACGTAGCTCAGCGCGACCCGCTGGGGATTGGCGGCCGGCTTGGAACTCCATTCGAAGGTAGCGTCGGGGAATCCCTTTTCGAAGTACTTGGCCAAAATGGCGTCGCGATCGACCGCCACGCTGAATTCGCTGAACGGCTGGCCCTGCGACGAACTGAGGCTGGACAGCAGGATCGTCTTATCCAGCTTCTCGATCCCGGTCACGCTGAGGCTGTCTATAAAGTATTGCGGCCCTTCCTTGATTTCGATGAACACCGCGATCTCGCCGGCCCGGCCTTTGTAATCGTCTTCCGAACTGTGCGTGACCTCCACGTCGCGGAAACCATTGGTCTGGTACAGATTGCGAATCGTATCCTCGTCGCGCGCTACCAGATTTTCGCTGTACCGGCCGTGGGGAAACTGCAGAAACGATGCGGTCCGCAGGAACATTCGCTCGCGCAACATCTCGGTTTTGAAATAGTGGTTGCCGGAAATGCTGACGGCCACCAGTTTGTGCTGCCTGCCGGTGTTGATCAGGTAATCGATGGTCGCGCGGTCGTTGGTGACGGCTTGTTCTTTGAATTCCACTTCCGCTTCGTAATACCCAGCCGATTCCAGGTAGTCCTGCAGATTCCGCGCTCCCTCGGCCAGCAGGTCGTGATCCACGGTGTGCTCTTCGTAGATCGGGATGTAGCGATGCAGCTTGCCGTTGGAAATTTTTGCGCCGATGGTGCGCACCTCAATCCTCGGACCGGCATCGATCCGCAGGGTCGGGATTGCGCTATTCGTCTCCGCATCGAACTTCATGGAATCGAGCGACACCTTGGCTTCCAGCCGGTTGTCCTTCTGGTACAGCGATCGCACCCCATCCAGGGCCTGCCGGACGCGCGTTTGCGTCATCGGTTTCCAGGTGTGAATGATCCAGCGCTGAAACTTGGTGGCCTTGAGGATGCGGACCGGGTCCATCTTGATGTCGCCCGCCAGCACCGGTGTGGTGAAGCGGGCACGGGGGCCGCTGTTCACGTTAAATCGAATGTTGACCTGCTGATAGTCCTTGCCGGTCTCCCAATCGAGCACCGGTTTCAGCATGGGCTGGTAGAGTCCGTTGGCTTCGAGCAGGCGCTGCTGCCCGGCTTGGGCGGCGGCGATCTTGGATTCCGTGTAAGGCTCGCCGAGATTGAGCTGGCTGGCGTTTTGCAATTGCGTGACGTTCGGTGGACTGGAGATGGCTCCGTCCACCGTCACGGAACCTATAAACCAACTGTTCGTGGTGACAAAGCGAACGATGACGCCGTCCTGATAGGCCTCGGCGTCCACCTGGATATCCGTGTACCGGCCGGTCGCGAACAGGTGCTCGATGCTCGCGCGGACATCGTCCACGCGCAGGGGTTGGCCCCGTTTCAGCGGCAGGATCTCGAACAGCTCATCCGGTTCGAGCGGCTGGACGGTAGGACTGAATTGAATGTTCCTGACCGGCTTGCCTTCGAATTTCTGGTATTGCGCCCATGCCGCCGGAGGTCCTACCACGGCGAGCAGCAGAACCACGCGAAGGACAAAGGCTAGCAGCCGGCACACCTTCCTCATGATAGCGTAAGTGCTTCAAAGCAACTTTGTTACCATGAGTTTCGATGAATCCGGCCGAGCTGGAACGGTATTCCCGGCAGATCCTCTTCGCGGGGATCGGAGAGCGCGGGCAGGAAGCTTTGCTGCGGTCGCATGCGGCCATTGTCGGCTGCGGGGCGCTGGGCAGCTTCCATGCGGCGGCCCTGGCGCGCGCCGGAACCGGCCGGCTGACCATCATCGATCGCGACTATATCGAGCCCGGCAATCTGCACCGGCAATGGCTGTTCGAGGAGTCCGACGCGGCCGAGGGTCTCCCCAAAGCGGCCGCGGCACAGCGGAGGATTGCCCGCATCAACTCCGGCGTGGAAGTCCGTGGGATCGTCGCCGATGTCACGGCGTCCAATATCGATAGCCTGCTGAACGGAGCCGATGTCATCCTGGACGGCACCGACAACTTCGATACCCGGTACCTGATCAACGACTATGCCGTGAGCCGGGGAATTCCCTGGATCTACGGCGCCGCGGTCGGCAGCTACGGACTGGTCATGCCCGTGATTCCGGGGGTCACGGCCTGCCTGCGCTGCGTCTATCCGGAACAGCCCGAAGGGGCGCAGCCGACCTGCGAGACGGCCGGTGTACTGAACGTGATCGTGTCCGTGATTGCCTCGTTGCAGGCGGCCGACGCGCTGAAGATCCTGTCCGGGCAGGCCGGTCGAGTCCAGCCCCGCATCACCACGGTGGACGTTTGGGACGGCGGCATCCGGCAGATCGCCGCCCCGGAACGCGACCCCGATTGTCCTACATGCGGCCGCCGCGACTTCCAGTATCTGGAGCGGACCCGGTTGCCCGACGTCAGCCTGTGCGGCCGTAATGCCGTACAGGTGCGCGATCGCGAGCGGACCATCGATCTGGTGGAACTGGCCGCGCGACTGGCGCCGCTGGGCGAGGTCCGCGCGAACGAATACGCGCTGCGTTTCCTGATACCGCCGTACGAGATGACGGTCTTCCCCGACGGCCGCGCCATCGTCAAGGGCACCAGCGACCCGGGCGTCGCCAGGAGCCTGTATTCCAGATACGTGGGATAGGTACTTTGTCACCTATTCATGAACGGGTAATGATGGCCCACATAGAAATTTTCAATTGGACTGTCCCCCCGGCGGAACGGTAGCTTGGATTCATGGGGACCGCTACGATGGCTTCTTCCGAATCTCAGGTATCGATCTTTCACCGGATCAGCAACATCGTCAGTTCGGATCTATCGCTCGACGAAATGCTCGGTGAAGTGATCGGCCTGACCGTCCAGGCGACCGGTTGCGATGCCTGCCTTGTCTACCTCATCGACCACGAGTCGAACGAAGTTGTGCTGCGCGCCTCGCAGGTTCCGCACGCCACCGACCTGGGCATGCTGCGCATGAAGGTGGGCGAGGGCGTCACCGGCTGGGTCGCCGAACACAAATCGGTTGTCGCGCTGAGTTCGAATGCTGCCCAGGATGCCCGGTTCAAGCGCTTCCAGGGTCTGATCGAAGATACGTACCAGGCGTTCCTCTCCGTGCCCCTGGTGAGCGGCGGCGAACTGATCGGCGTCGTCAACGTGCACCATCGCGAACCGCACGACCACACCACCGAAGAGATCGGCGTCCTGGTGTTCATCGGCGAGCAACTGGGAGTCACCATCTCGAAATCGCTGCTGGCCGAGGAAAATGCGCGCCTGTTGGAAGAAACCCAGGAGATGAAGCGGGAACTCCAAACGCGCAAGCTGGTGGAACGGGCCAAAGGAATTCTTCAGCAGCGCCACGCGATTACTGAAGAAGAGGCCTATCTGCGTCTGCGCAACCAAAGCCGCAGGCTTCGTCGCCCCATGAAGGAACTGGCCGAGGCGATCATTCTGTCCGAAGATCTGAACCGCGAAGAACAAACTCTGTAGTGCCTGGGCAGGCCAAGCGCCTGCCTTCCCCTTTCTCCCCGCCCGAGAACCAACTCAAACATCATTGGAGGATTCTTGTGCGACACTGCGCCGCGCGCTTTTGCGCGACCCTGTTACTTCTCTGCTCCATCGTTCCCTGCCGCGCCCAAAGCGGCGAACTGGGTATCCTGCGCTTCGAACTGAAGACGCAGGCCGGAACGATGCGATATGACGTGGAATTGTACGGTCTGCGCAACCATCAGAAGATCGATGCGACGGACGTACATCCCGATGGCACGTTTACTTTTCGTCACGTGCCGTATGGCGATTACCAACTGATGGTTGTGGATGCCGCCGGAAATCCCGTACATCAGCAGTACATTACCGTGACCGGGATGATGTCGCCGGTGACCGTCGATATCACCGCCACGCAACAGCAGCAGCGCGCGCCCGGAGGTCCGATCTCGGTGGCGCAGTTGCAGCATCCGCCCACCAGGAAGGCATTTCAGGATGTGCAGGCGGCGCAGAAGTTGTCGAACGCGGGGAACTTCGAAAAGGCGGCCGGGAAGTTGCGCGAGGCCGTAGAGATTTCGCCATACTGGGCTGACGCGCATACCAATCTGGGAGTTCAGTATATCCGGACAAGCCGTTATGCCGAGGCGGAGGTGGAGTTATCGCGCGCCGTGGAGCTCGGCGGACCGAATGCCATGGTGCTGACCGACCTGGCGACGGCTCAACTGGCGGAAAAGAAGTATTCCGACGCGGCCGGGACGGCGCGCCGCGCGCTGCAGGTCGAATCGGGATACCCACAGGCGCATTACATTCTCGGGATGGCTCTCTGTACCGAACCCGCCACCGTCCGCGAAGGGCTGCAGCATTTGCGGGAAGCGGCGAAGACACTGCCGCGGGCAGAGGTCCAGATCGAGAGGGTGCAGCAGTTTTACGCGGGAAGGTAGGTGGGGCGGGCAGGCTGCTTTCGCCTGCCCGCTTCCGAAGGAAAAAACTAGAACTCCAATTTGGTCTTGGTGCCGCCCAGTTCGATGTCCTTGATCACGTCGGTGCCGCTGTCCTTCTGGGCATCAACACGCGTATCCTCGAACTTCTTGTCACTGGTCTGAACTTTGGCCGGAACCGTGAACTGCTTCGAGGTTTCGACTTCAGTGAAGATGGCGTTGCTGCCGTCGACCTTCAGACGATATTGCCCGGGTTTCAAAGTGATGCTGCCGGCCTTCGACGGCCCGGCCAGAGAAATCTCGTAAGTCTTTGCACTGGCGAGAGATAGAGTAGAAAGAGCAAGCACTCCAGCGAGGAGTACGGATTTGACGGTCATGGTCGTTTATGGGTCTCCTTACAAACGTTCAACAGGGAACTGCTGTTGATAATTACAGCTATTCAAGTTCTCGCTTGTGTAGGCGTTTTCTACTATGCCCTGGTTACACCCACCGGCACGAGGAGGGCAGAAAAGGTTAAAGTTGTCTGATATCCTGAATTTCCCGTAATAAGGTATGCTGTGGCAATGAGAAAAATGTGCGCCGGGCTGTTCGTCTGCGGTTTCTTGGCCGCTCAGACCGCCGTCGACGAGAGAAACTTCGCCAGGATTCGCAGCGAAGAGGCCGAGCATTCGCAGATCATGCATACGCTGCACATGCTCACCGACCGCTACGGCCCGCGCTTGACCGGCTCCCCGAACCACGAAGCCGCCGCGAAATGGGCAGTCAAACAGCTCACCGATTGGGGCTTCCAGAACGCGCACCTGGAGCCGTGGGACTTCGGCCATCCCGGCTGGCTCAATGAGCGCGCCGCCGGCTACATCGTCTCCCCGGTCCACGAGAATCTCAAGTTCGAAGTGCTCGGCTGGACCCCGTCCACCAAGGGCGCCGTCACCGCTTCGGCGGTCGAGATCGTGCTGCCCCGCGGTCCCGAAATTCCTCGCAATCCCGAGGCGGCGCCAGGACGCGGCGGTCGTGGCGCTCCCGCCGGTCCGCAATACCAGCAGCCCACGCAAGCCGAACTGACCGCCTGGATGGATGCCACCAAAGCCAGCGTCAAAGGCAAGATGGTGCTGGTCGGCAAGGCCGCCGTAATCCCGGTGAACTTCGAGCCGCCCGCACTGCGCCGTGACGATGAGCAGGTGCGCCAGAGCTACGACCCGAACAATCCCAATGCCGGCCGCGGATTCGGTCGCGGCGGCGGCGCAGGTCGCGGGACACCCGACCCCAGCCGTCTCACCGCGGCGCAAGTCGCCGAGAAGGTCGACGAGTTCCTGGTCGCCAGCGGAGCCGTCCTCCGCGTTAACGACGCAGCCATGGATCACGGCCTGATCCGCGCCTTCAACAATCGCACCTTCGATGAGAAGAAGGCCGTGCCCACCGTCGTCATGCGCAACGAAGACTACGGCCGCATCGAGCGCCTCATGGCCGACGGCGAAGACGTTAAGCTCGAGTTCAACATCGTCAATCACTGGTATCCCGAAGGCAAGACAACTTACAACGTGGTCGCCGAAATCCCCGGCTCCGAAAAGCCCGACGAGATCGTGATGCTCGGCGGCCACCTCGATTCCTGGCACGCCGCCACCGGAGCCACCGACAACGCCATCGGGTCGGCCGTCATGATGGAAGCCGCCCGCCTCATCCGCGCGCTCGACCTGAAGCCGCACCGCACCATCCGCGTGGCCCTGTGGGCCGGCGAAGAAGAGGGATTGCTCGGCTCGAAGGCATACGTCGCGCAGCATTTCGGCACGGCGGAAGATCCCAAACCCGAATGGGCGAAGCTGGACTGCTACTTCAACGTCGATTCCGGCACCGGCCGCATCCGCGGCGCCAGCATCTTTGGACCAGCCGATGCCGCCGCCGTGCTCCGTCCCGCGCTGAAGCAGTTCGAGGACTTCGGCGTCTTCGGCGCCAGCGTCACGAACAGCCGCGCGACCGGCGGCACCGACAGCACATCTTTCAATGCGGCCGGACTCCCCGGCGTTGGTCTGGGCCAGGATCCCATCGAGTACCAGAGCTTCACCTGGCACACCAATCTCGACACCTACGAGCGCATCGTCCCGGAAGACGTGAAGCGCGCCGCCACTGTCGTGAGCGCCGCGATCTGGCATGTCGCCAACATGGACCAGATGGTCCCCCGCTTCACCAAAGAAACGATGCCCAAGCCCCCGGCGCAATAGCTAAGAGCCGGCGGTGTCTTCTTCACCGCCGGCTCACCTGCCCTCTGCCTCTCGTAACACCGGCGGGCTTCACCGCCGGTGCCTTTCCTCTCGCAACGCTGCTCACCCCCGCCCCCCCGCCCCGGTCCCCGGCCCCCACCCCCACCCCAGCCGCGACACTGGCGACCTCGCCACCGAGCACATCTCCGGCCTCGCCAGTCTCAAAACCTATTACGCCGGCCGCACCCGGATCACCGACCGCAGCCTGGAACTCCTCGGCCGCATGTCGTCGCTCGAGCGTCTTGAATTCTGGGAATGCGCCGCGCTCACCGAGGCCGGATTCGCCGATCTCTCCGGCCTTCCCCGGTTGCGGGAAATCACCATCGGCGGCATCCCTGCCATCGCCAAAGATGCCGCGCGGCTCTTCCCCAAGAAGGTGCGAGTGACGATCGGCTAACCGCCTACCCCAGGAAGCCCAGATTCTGATTCGGGAAGTGGTACAGATTCGGGAACACCGTCGAGGTGCTTCCGGTATCCACACCGAACCACTGCGCCATGGTCCACGCGTACTGGTCCACCGACGTCGTGGGGATGAGCGTTCCCCGATTGTTGGCGTCGTTCGCGCCTCCCAGCGCTAGCAGCGGGAATTGACCGTAGAACTTGCCTCCCTGCAGCAGGCCGCCCGACGCCTGTCCGGTCCCGATCACGAAGTGGTGGCCGCCCCAGGCATGATCCGTTCCCAGGTTGCCGTTCGGCGTCAGCGTACGGCCGAATTCGGAAGCAGTGAACGTGGTGACCAACTGATCGACGCCCAGATCTTTGGTCGACTGGTAGAACGCCGCGACTGCCTGGCTCAGTTGCTGCATCAGCGAGTCCTGCACGGGCAACTGG
>Ga0105240_10009378_pt1 | contig 13866 bp, 11 predicted proteins | sample KBSC54metaG_FD_80426 | JGI IMG/M metagenome (GOLD analysis project Ga0105240, IMG submission 80426) | Corn rhizosphere microbial communities from Kellogg Biological Station, Michigan, USA - KBS C5-4 metaG | ecosystem: Host-associated > Plants > Roots > Rhizosphere > Soil | place: Michigan, USA... | reverse complement strand
GATGGGCGTGGACTCCTGGGCGCGATGCACGGCGTCCAGATCCACGTGCCACGCGAGCTTCAGCTGTCCCACGTTGTCGGCGTTGATCTGCTTCAGTGGGCTGAAGCGTTGCTCGTCGTACGTGCGGCCGTACGTGAGCCAATCTCCCGCGTCGCTGTCGGCTGCCAACAGGCGAGCCGTGTCGACTGCGGCAACCTTCCGCGCGGCCGGCACTGCCGGCGGCGCGGCCTGCGGGGCCGGGCCGGTGTTGGATCCACAGGCCGCCAGCAACGCGACCCAACCACTGGCAACGAGGCTCGACGCCCCCAGGCGCAATGACCGCATAGACCCCTCTTGCTGAAATTGTTTTTGCCGCAGGCCGGGCCGACCATCGGGTCGAGCCCGGCATCCGCATTGCGATCAAACGGCGATGCACACCGACTTCAGCTCGGTGTAGAGATCGATCACCGCGCGGCCGTGCTCGCGCCCGAAGCCGGACTGCTTGAAGCCGCCGAAAGGCATGGCCGGGTCGACGAAGTTGTGACAGTTCACCCACACGGTGCCCGCCTTGATCTTCGGTACCAGGCGATGCACGGCGCTGATGTCCCGCGACCAGACGCTCGCCCCGAGGCCGAAGGGCGTGTCGTTGGCCATTGCGGCGATGTCATCGAGGTCCTCGAACCGCTGTGCAACCAGCACCGGTCCGAAAATCTCCTCGCGCACGATCCGCATGTCGGGGCGGACGCTGGTGAGCACGGTGGGCCTGACGTAGAAGCCCGGCGATGAGGGCGCATCGCCGCCGGTCAGCACCTTCGCCCCGTCCTTGCGCCCGGAATCGATGTATCCCAGGACGCGCTCCTGTTGCTCGCGTGAAACCAGCGGTCCCATCTGAGTCTGCGGATCCAGGCCCGGTCCGAGCTTGATCGACTGGGCGGCGGCACTCACCCCCTCCAGCACCTGGTCGAATACCTTCTTGTGGGCGAACAGCCGCGTACCCGCGCAGCACACCTGGCCGGCGTTGAAGAAGATGGCATTGGCGGCACCGCCGATCACCTGGCTCATGTCCGCATCGGGCATCACGATCACGGGGGACTTGCCGCCGAGCTCCAGCGACACGCGCTTCAGGGTATCGGTCGCTGACTTGTTGATCAGCTTGCCGACGGCCGTCGAGCCGGTGAAGGCGACCTTGTCCACCCCGGGATGCGCCACCAGCGCAGCCCCGGTGGTTTCGCCCAGGCCGGTGAGGATGTTGACGACGCCGGGCGGGAAACCGGCCTCCTTGATGAGGTCGGCCAGGCGCAGAGCCGTCAGCGGCGTCTGCTCCGCCGGCTTCAGCACCACCGTGCAACCGGTTGCCAGCGCCGGCCCGAGCTTCCAGGCCGCCATCGAAAGCGGGAAGTTCCACGGAATGATCTGGGCCACGACGCCAACGGGCTCGCGCGCGGTGTAGGTATGGAACTTCACCCCCGGCGGTCCGTGAATCGAGGTATCGAAAGTCGAGCCCTCGATCTTGGTGGCCCAGCCGGCCATGTAGCGGAAGTAGTCACGGGTGCCGGCCACGTCCACGACGGTGGCCATGAACTTTGTCTTGCCGTTGTTGATGCTCTCGAGCTCGGCCAGCTCGTCCATGTGCTTCTCGATCAGGTCCGAGAGCTTCCACAACAACGCCTGGCGGTCGGCGGGCAGCATCTGGGGCCAGGCGCCCGATTCGAACGCGGCCCGTGCTGCCGCCACCGCGGCATTGACGTCGGCGGCGTTGGCGTCGGCGACAGAGGCGATCTCACGGCCGGTGGCGGGGTCGACCACGGAGATGCGCTCCTTGGATTTCGATTCGACCCATTCCCCGCCGATGAAGAGGCGGGGTTCGCGTTTGAGAAATTTTGCCACCGCGGCGGAAGGGTCCGGCTGCGGGGCAATCTGGGGGGCAGAGGGGGCAATCGAGGCGTTCACGCGGGGACCTCCGGATGATTGAAGCCAATCAAGCCTGCCCGGAGCCCGGGCGGGCTCAACCCAAAAGGAGATAGTATTCGACCGATAGCGAATGGAACCATGTGTCAAGGGAGGTAGGCGCAGGTATTGCACCGCGCAGGCTGTTCCGCTTGACTAGACCCGGACCGTAACCACCACACCAAGGGGGGGCGATGCCTCTGCTGGAATCGTTCTCGACGTCCGAAGTGCCGCCCATGCGGCGGCTGGACTACTGGAACGAGCTCACCGGAAATGCCTTCACTCCCCTGGTGAGCGATCCGCTGGACCGGCTGGCGTTTTCGGGTCGTTTGACGCGGACCCAGGTTGGCGATATCCGCCTGGCCGAAGCCCGGTCGGAACCGGCCGTGGTGCATCACTCCCGACAACATGTGGCACGCGCCCGCGAGGCGCTGTACTTGCTGTGCTTGCAGCTCGACGGCCTCAGCGTGACGCGCCATCAGGGGCGCGACTCCGCGCTGCGCTATGGGGACTTCCATATTCTGGACAGCTCGCGTCCCTACGAGCTGTCCTTCCCGCAGTCCAATCGCATGCTGGTGCTTGCCATCCCGCAGCACGACCTGGTGCGCCGGATGGCCCATCCCGAGAGCGTCATCGGCCTGCCCATGTCCGGCCGGGGCGGCTTGCCCGGGCTGCTGTCGACGCTGCTGTCCGGATTCTGGGAGCAGCGCTGCACCGGGGAGTTCCTGTCCCCACGCTTCGGCGAGGCACTGCTGGATCTCATCGCAAGCGCCTATGCCTCGGTCACGGGCGCGGGCACCGACGAGTCATCCATCGCGGTCGCGCGACGCGAGCAAGTGCGTACCTACATCGAGTCCCATCTGCACGATCCCGCCCTGACACCGGCGCGGCTCGCATCGGCGGTGCACCTTTCAACACGCCGCCTGCACCAGCTCTTCGAGGCGGATGGCGAGACCGTCGGGGCCTACATCCTCAGGCGCCGCCTGGAGGAGTGCGCGCGCGCCATCGCCGATCCGAGCCAACGGGGTCGCACGATAACGGAGATCGCATTCCTGCACGGCTTCAACAATGCCTCGCACTTCGGGCGTGTGTTCAGGGAGCGGTTTGCGGCCACGCCGAGCGAGTTTCGCAGCAAGAACAGCGCTTCCTAGCGGAAGCTTTCACAGGACTTTCCGGCTTGCGGTTGCGAACAGCCGCGGCGCTATGATTGATTGGCACTAAACTGACACGGATCGCAGATCCGTGCGACACACCTAGCGGGGAGAATGTGGGTCAGTCCCTACGACGCGCCGTCCGGCACCGCACCGGCTCCATCCTGATGTTGACTGCCCTCGCGGGGGCGGCAGCCACGGACGCCGGAGCCGCCACCATCGGAGGCCAGGTGACTGCCGTCACGGACTACATCTTTCGCGGAGTGTCCGAGAACGACGGCCGGCCCGCGGGGCAGCTGGACGTACATGTCGCAGCCAACAACGGCTTGTTTGCGGGGGTGTCGGCGACCAGTCTGAGCGGGCCACGAGCTACCGCTCCGCCGCCGGGCGCCATGACGACCGGTCCCGCTGGAGACTTCGAGATCCAACCCTATGTGGGCATGCGCTTCGTGCTGTCCAGCACCTGGAACGCGACGCTGAGCGCGGTGGACTACACGTACCTCCATCACGAATACGGAGGGTCGGACGACTATCAGGAGCTGTCCGTGGCGTTCCAGTATCTGGACGCCTTCACCTTCTCCCTGGCCGCTTCGCCCAACGCTGTGCACTACTGGCGCGGATTCAGGGTCGGGCGCTATGCCGGCTACGACGCCAGCGTGACGGGCGAGTGGCCCGTGTTCGGTCCCCTCCTCGCGACGGCCGGGGTCGGCTACTACTATCTCTCCGGTCCTTCGAGCCACGTCTCGAGGCTGAACACTCCCAACGGCCCCGTGACCGTCATCAACTATTGGGGGACCCAGGGGTATGGCTATGGGAACGTCGGGCTCGCGGTCGAGCACGGGCCCTGGCGCCTGGACGTCGGGTACTACTTCTCGGACAAACAGGCGCAGAATCTGTTTCCCTACTCCGCCCGGAACAACCGGGCGGCGGCGACCTTGAGCTGGCGTTTCTGAGCCGTCGCACGGTTTTGAACTTAAGTCCAACCCCATCGGCCGCGAAGGGCGAGGCCCGGAGGGCCGAGTAATCCCCACCAATCCCCGTGGGAACCGCCCAGAGGGGTGCCCCGCCTGCGGGGAGGGCGAGGCCGCGAGGCCGAACCCAGGTCCGACTGGGAGCGCGCAACGCGCGCGATTCAGGCGGCCCCGATGGGGCGAGGCCGGAGGGCCGAGTAAACCGCTTGAACCGGAGACGGGGCCGGAGACACTTACCGGAGACAGCCCAGGGTCAGCCCCTGGAGGATGCCGGCCTTGAGAGACTCACCGCACAACGACACTGCCCCCGAACGGCCGTACCGCGGAGGCGCCACTGCGGCCCGTGAGGCTGAGCTGGTTTCGAGAATCGCAGGAGGCGACCGGCGCGCTCTGGAGGAGCTGTACAACCTCTATCACCGCCGGCTGGCTCGCTTTCTGACACGCCTCACCAGCCACTTCGATGTCGCTGAAGAGATCATCAACGACACGTTCCTGATCGTGTGGCGCAAGGCAGGCGACTTCCGCGGAGACTCGCAGCCCTCGACCTGGATTCTCGGAATCGCCTACCGCCGCGCGCGAAACGCGTTCCGGTCTGCGACCCGCATCACGGCCGGCGAGAACCTTGAAGCCCTGCTGCAGCCACTCACGAGCCACGAACCAATGCAGACGGAGGAGCTGCGTGACTGGCTGGTGCAGGCGCTCGCGCACTTGCCGGTCGAGCAGAGGATGGCCGTTCAGCTCTGTTACGAGCTGGGGTATTCGTGTGAGGAGATCGCAACGATCATGAACTGTCCGGTCAACACGGTGAAAACGCGTCTGTTCCATGCGCGCGCAAAATTGCAGAAGCTGCTGCCGGCGCTGGGAGGCACTGCAGCGCCGCTGCGTGACCGTGCCGCGGACTCGACCGGAGAGACGCCGTGAGCACCGCCAAACACTCTTCCCTCCACGAGCAGACCTGGTTGCTGCTGCCCTGGCTGGCGAATGACCGCCTGTCAGGTGCGGAACGCGAGCATGCCGAGGAACATGTTCGTCTTTGCGACGCGTGCACCCGGGAGCTGGCCGCACAGCGTGCCTTGTGCGATGCGCTATCTGCGCCGGAGCGGGTGACTTACGCGCCGGGGCCCTCGTTCCGCAAGCTTCTCGAACGCATCGACGGCCCGGTTGCGCAAGCTTCCCGCGGCAGCGAGCCGGCCGCGCCGCGAGGAGAGACAGTCGCCCTGCGCATCCGCGCCAAGACCCGCACCGCAAACGCGGCCTTGTGGCGTCCTCCGGGGCTCGCCTGGGCAGCCAGCTTTCTCGCCATGGTGGCGATGACCGCCCTGGTGGCCGTCGCCTATCACTGGTCGGAGGCACGTTACGTCACTGTGCTCGACCGGAGCGCTGCGCACCCTCCGCAGGTCCTGCAGATTGCCTTCGATCGCGAGCTGACGATCGGTGAGGTCGGAAAGCTGCTGCGCGCGGACGGTGCTCGCGTCGTCGAGGGCCCCGATGCGACCGGCATCTTTGGCGTCGCGCCCGTCGCACAACCGGGCGAGCACGAGCTGAATCAGCAGCAGCTGCGGCGGCTCGCGAGCCGCTTGCGTGCCGACCCGCGAGTGCGTTGGGTACAGCCTATCGACATGGACGACACCCCGCCCGAGAAGTCGCCCGGCAGAGGACCGTGATGCGCCTTTCAGCGCTGCTACTGGCTGCGACTCTGTCGACGCTCTGCGTATCGCCTGCGGCGCGTGCGGATACCGCTGCGCCGGCGACTGCCCCCGCGGCCGCAACCGAAGCGCATCACCCGCTGATCGTGGTCACGTTCGCCAACGTCCCGAGGCATCCCGCGGGGCGCGCGGGAACGACAGGGAGCCATTACGGCGGATCCGGCTATCTCGTAGGTCAGAGCGCCCACCAGCAGGCACAGCGCGTTGCCAGGGCCTATTCGCTGCGCGAGGTAGCCAACTGGCCCATCAAGGCCCTGCGAGTGCACTGCGTGGTGTTCGAAGTGCCCGATGACCGCCCCATCTCGAAGGTGATCAGCGTTTTGGCGAAGGATCCAGACATCACTCTCGCGCAGCCGCTGCAGCAGTTCCACACCTTGACCGACAGCTCCGCCGACTCCCGCTACAACGATCCTCTGTACGATCTGCAGACCAACCTGGCCTCGCTCGGCATCCCGCGGGCACACGAGCGCTCTCAGGGCGATGGCGTGCGCATCGCCCTGATCGACACGGGCGTGGACACCTCGCATCCGGATCTGCTCGGACGCATCGCCGGCTCACGCTCCTTTCTCGATGAGATGGCGCGCTCCTCCGATGGCAACCGTCATGGGACCGCCATGGCCGGGCTGATCGCCGCGACCGCCAACAATCGCGTCGGTATCGTAGGCGTGGCGCCGCGCGCACAGGTGGAAGTGCTGGAGGCCTGCTGGCAGCTCAGACCGAATGCAGACGACGCCGCTTGCAACACCTTCACCCTGGCAAGGGCACTGGCGGCCGCCATCGACGCGGAAATCCCCCTCATCAATCTGAGCATCGCAGGTCCCGCCGATCCGCTGCTGTCCGCGTTGATCGAGGCGGGGTTGAAGCGCGGAGCCATCTTCATCGGCGCAGCCTCCGCGGACGCCGACTCCTTTCCGGCGAACGTGCCGGGCGTCATAGGCGTAGGCAGCGTCGAACATGTGGTGGGACATCCGACGGTAACGGCTCCGTCGATCCACGTACTCACACTGCGCCCGCGCGCGCAGTACGATTTCGTTTCAGGCACGTCCGCCGCAACGGCCGAGGTCACCGGCGTCGTTGCGCTGCTGCTCGCCAGCGATCCGCACCTCAGCGCCGGGGCCATCGAGAAACTGTTGAAGCGAACGGCGGGCTCGGGTTCGCAGGCCAACCCCGCGGAAGCGCTCAGCACCGCGAACTCCGTTGACGCGAGCGCCGCGCTGGCCCAACTCGAAGCCACGCGCGCCCGACGCGTCGCTGCCACTACGACGCATTAGATCCTGATCACCACCTTGCCGAAGGAGCCGGCCAACTGATGGCGGTAGGCGTCAGCGGCAGCCTCGAACGCAAACGTCCGGTCGATGACGGGCTTGATGCGATTGACCTCGATCGCGGCGTTCAACTGCTCGAAGTGCGTCCGGCTGCCGACGAAAATACCGTGCAGGCTCGCTCCCTTGAGCATCAGAGGATGCGGGTTGGTGTCCCCCTCGATACCGGCGAGCACGCCGATCAGCGCGATGTGTCCCGCGTAACCGACCGAGCGCATCGAGCGCGCCAGAGTCCCCGGGCCGCCTAGCTCGATCACATGGTCGACTCCCCGCCCTTGGGTGAGCGCCAGGACCTCTTTGTCCCATTCCTGGTTCTTCTTGTAGTTCACCCCGGCGTCGGCGCCCAGCGTACGGGCGCGCGCGATCTTCTCGTCGCTGGAGGATGTCACGATCACTCGAGCCCCCGCGGCGCGAGCCAACTGCAACGCGAACATGGACACGCCTCCCGTTCCCAACAGCAGAACGGAATCGCCCAACTTCACGCGGCACACGGCGACGATGGCGTGCCATGCCGTGACGCCCGCGCACGCCAGAGTCGCTGCTTCCTCGAACGACAGCGATCCGGGGATCGATACGGCATCGTTCTGATCGAACACCGCGTATTCGGCCAGCACGCCATCGGCGGGCGAGCCGAGCGCGACGAGGGGCCCGGGCGGTGGACCGTCCTGCCAGCCTCGAAAAAAAGTCCCGGACACTCGATCGCCGATTTTGAAACGCGTGACACCCGCACCGAGCGCCACGACCTCTCCGGCCCCATCCGACAGCGGGATGGTGTTGCGCGATACCGGACCTCCGAAGTAACGGCCGCTGACAATAGCCAGATCGCGATAGTTGAGCGACGCCGCACGCATGCGTACGAGTATCTCGCCCGCCTGCGGCTTCGGATCGGGTCGCTCGACTTGCTGCAGGCCCTGCAGGGACTGAGCACCTTGCTGGATTTCAAACGCTTTCATGGCGTGTCTTTACTTCCTGGATGGCAGCGTAAGAGGGCGCCGCGGCGGGACTGTCATCTTTTCGCCCCTCGCGTGAGCCGCGTCAACGCCCGGCTGGAGGCTGCGTCACAGCCCCGACAACCGCAAGCACACTGCGCTCTGAGGCGATGATTACGTCACTCTCAGGAGAGTGTGCCGCGCGCGGCAGCGGCGGCGTAGAATCCCGGCATGAGCAAAGTAGATTTGATCGCTTCCTACTGGACCCTCGGTGGCGGTGCCCTGCCGCATACAGATCGGGAATACAGCACCTTCGAGTTCCGCACTCGCGTCGAAGAGGCGGCGCGTGCAGGGTTCAAAGGCATCGGCCTGTGGCACGCCGACCTGGTGCACGTGCGCAAGACGCGCACGCTCCAGGAGATGCGCCAGATCCTGGATGCGAATGGCATGCAGCACGTGGAGATGGAGTTTCTCACCGACTGGTTCCTGGAGCCGGGCGAGCGGCGTACGCAATCGGATGCGATGCGGAGCCTGTTGCTGGAGGCCGCCGAGGCGCTCGGCGCCCGTCACCTCAAGGTGGGGGACTTCTTTCGCACGCCCGTGGTGATGCCGAAACTGATCGAGGAGTTCGCGCGCCTGTGCAAGGACGCCGAAGCTCGCGGCACGAAAATCGCCTACGAGATGATGCCGTTCTGTGGGATCAACTCGCTGGAGAAAGCGCGCGAGCTGGTCGTCGGAGCCGGCGCCCGCAATGGCGGGATCATCTTCGACCTGTGGCACATCGTGAAACTCGGCATTCCCTACAGCCAGGTGTGGCAATTCCCGCCGCAGTACGTCATGGGCGTGGAGCTGAACGACGGCTATCTCAAGAACCTGCCGACCCAGGATCTGGCCGAGGAGACGACCCAGCATCGCCGCTTCTGCGGTCAGGGAGAGTTCGACGTGCAGGGCTTCACGGCCCTCATGAGCTCCTACCAGGGCCCGGTCGGAATCGAGGTGCTCTCCAGGGAGCTGCGCACCTGGCCGTTGCAGAAAGCCGCGCGCACCGCCTACGAAACGACGGCGGCCCAATTCGCGCGCTGAGCCGGCCGGGAGAATTCCACATGCGTATGAAAAAACTCGGCAATACCGGCCTGATCGTCTCCGAGATCTGCCTCGGGACCATGACCTTCGGCGGAGAATCACAAGGCATCTGGGCGGCCATCGGGCAGCTCAACCAGGACGCGGTGACGGCGATCGTGCGCACTGCCATCGAGCGCGGCGTGAATTTCCTCGACACGGCGGACGTCTACCACGCCGGGCGTTCCGAGACGCTCACCGGCCAAGCTCTCAAGACACTGGGAGTTGCACGCGATTCAATCGTGGTTGCCACGAAGGTTCTCGGCCGCATGGGACCGGGTCCGAATCAAACAGGCTTGTCACGCGCCCACATTCTGCACGCGGTCGATGCGAGCCTGAAGCGACTGCAGCTCGACTACATCGATCTGTATCAGATTCACGGGCGCGACCCGGTGACGCCGCTCGAGGAGACTCTCGGAGCATTGAATGACTGCGTGCGTGCCGGGAAGGTCCGTTACATCGGGCTGTGTAACCTGGCCGCGTGGGAGATCACCAAGGCGCTGTGGATCTCTCAGCGGGAAGGCTTCGCACGTTTCGAGAGCGTGCAGGCTTACTACACGCTGGCGGGCCGCGACCTGGAGCGCGAGATCGTTCCGTTGGCCCTCGACCAGCAACTGGCCATTCTTCCCTGGAGCCCGCTGGCCGGCGGCCTGCTGTCAGGCAAGTTCACGCGCGACGGCCAGGGACCGCAGGGCGCGCGGCGCCTGTCATTCGACTTCCCCCCTGTGGATCGCGACCGGCTGTTCAACTGTATCGATGCGATGCGACCCATTGCGGAGAGCCACGGAGTGTCGATTGCCAGAGTGGCGCTGGCCTACCTGCTGCACAAACCTCACGTGACGTCTGTGATCATTGGCGCGAAGACCGGTGAGCAGTTGACAGACAACCTCGCCGCGACGGACCTGCGGCTGAGCGGCGAAGAGATGAGCGCACTCGACAAGGTGTCGGCCCTCCCGGCGGAGTACCCCGGGTGGATGTTCGAGCGCCAGGGAGCCGATCGGCTGGCGCTGCTCAGTCCCAAGTAGGAGCGCCGCATCGGGGCTGCGCCGCGCATCGGAGGCTGCGCGGCGCATCGCGAGTAAACGCGCTCACGGGCCGGCCGCAGCCGCGACCGTAGGTCTACCGCGTTCGCCGCGTCACCAGTGCGGCACGGCAGATGCGCTCGCACAGCTGCGGGAAGTCGATCCCGGCCACGCGCGCCGCCTGCGGAAGCAGGCTCGCCGCCGTCATGCCAGGCAGTGAATTCGCCTCCAGGCACCAGAAGTCGCCTTGCGCGTCCATGCGGAAGTCGATCCGGCTGTAGACCCCGAGCTTCAGCGCTTCATGGGCCCGCAGGGCCAGTTCCTGGAGGCGCGAAGTGGCGTCCGCCGGCAAATCCGCGGGGAAGATCTCGCGCGCACCGCCTTTCTGATACTTCGCGGCATAGTCGAAGATCTCGCGCGTGACGAGGATCTCTCCCACCGGGAGCGCGCGCCCCTCGAGGATGCCAACCGTAAGCTCACGGCCTGGAATGAATTGCTCGACCATGACCTCATCATCGAAGCGGCCGGCAAGCTCCAAAGCCGCGGGTAGCTGTTGCGGCGCGCGCACGATCGTCAAGCCGACCGTCGAGCCCTGCTTGTTCGGCTTGACGACCACCGGCCAGCCGAGGCGCTCGACATCGCTCGCGAGCACCGGAGCCATGAGCCAATCCGCTGTAGGGACGCCCCTGGCGCGAAACAGCCGTTTGGACAAGTCCTTGTCCATCGCGGTGGCGCTGGCGATGTGATTGCTCCCCGTGTAGGCCAGACCGGCAAGATCCAGCACCGCCTGGGTGCGGCCGTCCTCGCCTGCCCCCCCATGAAGTGCGAGGAACACGACATCGACGTCGCGCAGATCCGCGGCGCTGTCCCTCAGCGCCAGAGCCGACTGTCTCATGCCGGACAACACGGAATCCGAGGGTGGCTCTACCGCGACCCCGGCCGTGAGCAATCTCTGCTCGGCTGCACCCGACAACCTCCCCGTTGCGGCGTCCACCGCAACGACCTCGTGTCCCAGCCCGCGCAATGCGGGTATTACTTGGGCCGCGCTCGCGATCGAGACGTCGCGCTCCTCGCTGGTGCCGCCGAACAGAACTGCGATCTTCATTGCACGCATTCTGGCAGCAAAGATCGCGACGATGTATGCGCCGCTTCGCGAAAACGCGCGGGTCGAGGGCTAACGAGCGCGGCCAAGGTCGCGGGCGCGACCGGTGGGCAGCGATCTTTGCCCGCTAGAACGGATAATGGCGCGGTGTCGTCTGGATGGTGATCCAACGCAGCTCGGTGAACTCCTCGATCCCGGCCTTGCCGCCGAAGCGACCGTAGCCGGATGCCTTGACGCCTCCGAAGGGCATCTGCGCTTCGTCGTGGACCGTCGGTCCGTTGATGTGGCAGATCCCCGACTCGATGCGCTTGGCCAGCTCCAGGGCGCGCGCGATGTCCTTGCTGAAAATCGCCGCGGCCAGGCCGTACTCGGTGTCATTCGCCAGCTTCACCGCCTCGTCGGCGGACTTCACGCGGGTGATCGATACCTGGGGTCCGAAGGACTCCTCGCGGAACAGCGCCATTTCGGGCGTCACCCGGTCGACGACGATTCCCTTCATGATCGTTCCGTCGCTCTCGCCCCCACAAAGCACTTTCGCGCCCTTGGCAGCAGCGTCGCTCACCAGCTTCTGCACGCGCTCCACCGTGGGCTTGCCGACGACCGAGCCGAGCACGAAATCGCCTTTGCGCGGATCACCCGTTGGAAGGGCGGCGACGCGCTTGGCGAGCTTGGCAGCGAATTGATCAGCGACCTTCTCATCGACAATGACCCGCTCGGTCGACATGCAGATCTGACCGGAGTTGGCAAATGCACCGAATACGGTCGCGTCGACCGCCGCGTCGAGGTCCGCATCGTCGAGCACGAGCAGCGGCGCCTTGCCTCCTAGCTCGAGAAGCACCGGCTTCAGGTACTTCGCCGCGATCCCCGTGATGATCTTGCCCACGCGGGTCGAGCCGGTGAAGTTGACGCGCTTGACCGCGTGATGGGAAATCAATGCTTCGGCGATCGCCTCGGCGTCCTTTGGGTCGTGCGTCACGACGTTCACCACGCCCTCTCCCAGTCCCGCCTCCGTCAACACGGCACCGATCAGCCGGTGCGTGGCCGGACAGACCTCCGACGCCTTGAGGATCACGGTGTTGCCGCACGCCAGCGGCATTGCGATCGAGCGCACGCCCAGAATGATCGGCGCATTCCAGGGCGCGATGCCCAGAACGACGCCGACCGGACTGCGCAACGCCATCGACATACTTCCCGGAACGTCCGACGGCACGACCTCGCCGGTGATCTGGGTGGTCATCGCGGCGGCCTCGCGCAACATGCCGGCGGCCAGATGCACGTTGAAGTGGCCCCAGCCGCCCGTCGCACCGGTCTCGGTCGTCAGGATAGTAGCGAACTGCACGGCGCGTGCTTCGAGCAGATCGGCAGCCTTGGCCAGCTTGGCACGGCGCTCGCTCGGGCCGAGGGCGGCCCACTTGGGGAATGCCGCGGCCGCGGCATCCGCCGCTGCGCGCGCATCCTCGACTGAGGCTGCCGCAGCCCGCGTGGCCACTTCCCCGGAGATCGGATTCTGCCGGTTGAAAGTGGCGGACCGGGCGGCAGGCACATCGCGACCTGCGATGAGTAGTTTGATGTCTTCCATCGTCGTCGTCTCCGGGCGCGCGCTCGCGCGTTCAGGGTTTGAGAGAATAGTCGGTCTGAGTCTTCGCGTAGCTGATGAAGTAGTCCAGCGCCTGTGGATTGGCGACGGCGTCGCGGTTGGCGGCCTTCTCCGGAGCCACTCCCATCAGGATCCTGCGGATGGGCACTTCCATTTTCTTGCCCGTCAGGGTGTAGGGGACGCCGTTGACCTGATAGATCTTGTCGGGCACGTGGCGCGGAGAGTATTCGCGGCGCAGCGTCGCGCGGATCCGGTCCTGCAGCCCCGCATCGAGCGAGCTGCCCTCCTTGAGCTTCACGAACAACGGCATGAAGAACTTGCCGTGCGGCAGGTCCAGGTTGACGATCAAAGAGTCGTCCATCTCCGGCAACGTCGCGAGCGAGCGGTAGATCTCCGCTGTCCCAATGCGCACACCGTGGCGGTTGAGAGTGGCATCCGAGCGTCCCAGCACGAAGCTGCCACCACGCTCGTTGATCCGAAAGAAGTCCCCGTGCCGCCACACACCCGGGTACTCCTGGAAATAGGACTCCAGGTACCTCTGATTGCCCGTGTCGTTCCAGAAGCACACCGGCATCGAGGGCATCGGCTCGGTCATCACCAGCTCTCCGACCTGGTTCACGACCTTCTCGCCGCGCTCGTTGAACGCATACACCGCCGCACCGAGCGCGCGAGCCTGGATCTCACCGGCATACACCGGCAGAGTGGGCACGCCGGCGACGAACCCGGTGCACACATCGGTACCACCGCTGCCCGAAGCGACCCACAGATCCTGTTTCACGTTCTGATAGAACCACTGCATCACTTCGGGCGTGACCGGCGAACCGGCGAGCGTCACGCTCTGCAGGGTCGTCAGCTTGTACTTCTCGCGCGGCACGAACCCGCCCTTCTGCAAGGCGGCGACGTAGGTGGGGCTGGTGCCGAACAGCGTCGCGCCCGCATCGTCCACCATTTTCCACAGCACATCCGGAGCCGGCCACGCCGGGTTGCCGTCGTAGAGCACCGGAATGACGTCGGACAGCAG
>Ga0105240_10009375_pt1 | contig 13868 bp, 11 predicted proteins | sample KBSC54metaG_FD_80426 | JGI IMG/M metagenome (GOLD analysis project Ga0105240, IMG submission 80426) | Corn rhizosphere microbial communities from Kellogg Biological Station, Michigan, USA - KBS C5-4 metaG | ecosystem: Host-associated > Plants > Roots > Rhizosphere > Soil | place: Michigan, USA... | reverse complement strand
TGCGCCTAGGAAAAAAGGGAAGGCCACTATGAGTGTTCTTGCAAGGTTCTTCATTCGGGTCTCCTGTCAGTGAGTTGAGGTTTGCGAAACATCCTGCACCGGAGCGAGCTTAAGGAAGAGGGCAACGGATGCGATCTGCTGGTCGTTGAGGTATTCGTGCCCAGGCATGTCGGTGCCGGGGATTCCGAATTTAGTGATCTGAGCGAGTTTGGATGATGACTCATGCGCGGCATGGTCTCGGAGTTCCGGCAGGGTTTGCGGCACTTTGCGCCATTCGCTGGCCCAACGCAGGCGAACTGCGCCCGCGGGGTCGTGGCAGGTTGCGCATTCCTGTTCGTAGATCGTTGCGCCTTCGCGTGTGTTCGCACTATTCAAGGCGGCGGGCTTCGGGAACCACGCGGATTCGCTCAGTAACTGCTGCTGTCCGTCGGGACCTTGCAGGCTGGACAAATAGGTCACCAGGTCATCGCCGCGCGCGTCTGCGAACAAGAATGCATACGAAGGCATGGGAGAGTGGTAGCTGACCTCTGCGGGGGTGATGAGATGTGCCCTGAGCCATAGTGGCGAACGCCGGAATCCGACCTGTGCGAGATCGGGTCCCTGGCGGCGATTGCCGATGAGCGGCGGCTTCTGGTTGTGAAGCTCTTCCATGGATTCGGTTGGCCCCCACATCAGCACATCCGGGCTGTCGGGCCGCACGTATTGCGAGTGGCAGCTGATGCAGCCTTCAGAGATATAAACCTGGCGACCGCGCTCAGCCGCGGTGAGAGCTGCAGATGTTTGCTGTTGCGGCAGAAGTGAGTAAAGCAGGAATGCGAGTGCGCCGACTACGGCGATGAGAGCGAACTCGCGGGTACGGTTCTTCAGGGCGGCAATGCTTAGCGGAGCGAGCACTGCGATGCCGGCTGCGACAACAAAGCCGAGCGGCACGCGGCCAAGGTTCTGTCCCATGCCGATGCCGAGAGCGGAACCGATCCAGCCGGCGATGGCGTAGATCCAGCCAGCTTGTTTCGCGCGATCGGCCGTTGATTGGGCACCCGTCAGGAATGAGGGATAAGCAACCAGCGCGACGGAGTAGAGCGATACGCCGATGGGATAAAGCAGAGACGCGCTCAGGATAAGCGAAGGATGCTGCAGCAGCACGCAGGCAAAAGCGAGCGCGGAGAACGCGAGTGCGAGGGTGGTTGCGGATCGACCGCGCTCGAGAAGCACAGCGGCGGCGAGTGCGGTGAGCAGGTGCACGGTGCCATTGGTCCACAGGTGCACGCTGCCGAGCCATGTTCCTGCTTTAAGAGCCGGAGTGTGCTGAATGATGTAAAAGGCGGCCGAGTCGAGCCAGATGAGCGCCGCGAACGAGACAAGCGCGATGGGGAAGGAGATGGTTGCACTCTGGCTCTTCGGTGCCGGCACCGCATCTTGCGCTCGCAGTGGAAGCAGGATGGCGGCGATGCATATGATCGCTGACAGAATGGCCTGACGCTCGGGAGTAGCAGTGAACACCCAAGTCAAATTGCAGATGAAGTAAGCCAGGCCGGTGCCAAGGCCGACATAGATGATGCTGTGCCGGTCTCCTGTCCAGAGTCGCAGGTGCGTGACCAGCGTGACGGTCGTGATCCCGAGGCCGGTGCCGATGAGAAAAGCAATAATTGCGGCTGTTGTTAACCCGAGAGGGAGAAGCGTGAGGATCGCCGCGAATGCACAGATCGCGAGTCCGATCCGCAGGGTGCGAGGAGGCGTTTCGATGAGCCTGGTACGCGGCGTAAGCAGACTGAATAGAATGCCGGCCGCAGCCATGGCTGCCATCACAACCTTCAGCGCATTATCAGCGATTCCAGATTCTGCAAGGCGAGTAAGAAATGCGAACTGCGCGAAGATGAGGAAGTAGACGTAGACAACGGCGATAAGCGCGACGCCGCGCCAGCCGGAGATGATGGCCCTATCGCGCATTGCGCAGCCACCCTTTGCGAAGGCCGATGCCCTGAATCAGGGCGCATGTTCCGTCGAATAGAACAACGCTCAACCAGGCGTGCTGGAGATTTCCGATCGAGATTTCCGGAAGCAGATAGAGAGCGACTGCGGCTCGCGCCAGAGCCGTGAGGAACCAGACGGTCTCGATGCGATCTGTTGATCCGGGCAATCTCAAAATGCGTGCGCCGTAGAGACATGCCAGACCAACGGACAGAACAAACGCACCGATGTAGCCGACGTAGGGCAACGCATCTGCGGGAGCGTGCACACCCATCATCCGCAGCGTGAAAGCAGGAACGGCGCAAAGCATGATGCCTGTGAGCGTGTCGGAGAGCCCGGTCACGAGTTGATAGGCCAACAGCACAGGGCGAGTCATGCGACTTTCACTCCAGACATCTCGATTGCTCGGGCCGCGGGCCTCTGCGTCTTTAGCGCAAGCGATGCGAGCAGCCACTCGACTGAACCGGCGAGCATGGCAACGCCAGTCAGCAGTCGAACTACATATATAAGGTTGCGAGCCTTGCCAGGGACGATGGTGAAAGCGGGGTTGGAACCCTCGATCCATCCGGCAACCATGATGACGATGACGTACGCGAGCACGCCGAGATTCCACGCATAGAAGGACCAGGTGCGATTGAGAATCCATGCGTCTCCTTCACCCAAGATCTGGACGAGAATGAAAACCACGTAGGCGCTGAGGAATCCGGCGACTGCGAGCAGTGAGTGTCCGACTAGCGCATCGGTGAACTTCACTCGATCAAGCACGCCAGGCAGAAACATGATCCAGCCGGTGATGACGAGTCCGGCCCACCATGCTTGAAACGCCGCTCGCCAACGGCGCGTCGCCGGGACCCATTCAAAGGCCGCATAGTAGGCGCGGATGAGTGGGATCCATACAAGCACGCTGGCGAGGCTGAGGTATTGCGCTGGAAGGCGATGGCTCACGTCTCCGGTGCCTAGAACTGCGGTCAGCAAGGCTTCGGCGAAGAAGACGGCACAGCAGATGCTCGCAAGACGACGCAGTCCGGGGCGGGGCCGCGCGACGCCGAAGGGCACTGCGAGCAGGATGAGCACGACGCCGAGGGTTGACTCAAGCTGGCTGGCACCAGTCGGGCCGCCCGTGGCGGGATTGATCGCGGGATAGTTGCTCGGGCTTGACGAAAGGTAGATGCCGACCGGGACGGGTAGCAGCGCGAGCAGACCCAGAAGCCGTGCGAGGAATTTGACACGTCCATTGAACCCCGGCTCGCGGTTTCTAACGAACGCGATAGCTAACAAGACCCAGAGGCCCAATAGTGCGAGAGGGAAGAAAACGCGCGCGTAGCCGGACCAATCGAGGAACAGCTTGCCGCTGGAGTGCCCCTGCAGCCAGGAGTATGAGCCGACGATCAGCGCGGCGGACCATAGCCACACAACGGGTCTGCACCATGGGTCGAGACTGCGGCGATCGGCACCGTAGGTTTTGAACAGCAGGGCGAGCATCGGGAGGCTGCACCAGCCGAAGAGGGCAGTGTTCATGTGAATCATCATCCAGCGGCCATAGGTCCACTCGCCTAGCCAGGGATTCAACTGGGGGAGCAGAAGGAGAATCGCGATCATCACGCCGAGGGCGTTGCCGAAGACGAGCCAGCCAAGCGCATGCTGCACGGCGGCAGTTACGCCGGCGGATCGAACAGGTTCAGCAGTCTGTACGGATTCGTCCATCGTGCATCTCCAGCACTCGATCGCATGCGGCTGCAAGGCTGCGATCGTGCGTCGCCATCAGCAGGGTAACGCTCTCAGTGTGCGCCAGATCGAGCAGCAGATTGAAGACTGTGCTGCTGGTTTCTTCGTCGAGCGAGCCTGTAGGTTCGTCAGCCAGCAGGATCCCGGGCCTGTTCATGAGTGCTCGGCAGATTGCGGTGCGCTGACGCTCTCCGCCGGACAGCTTCTGGATTCGATGCTTCAGACGGTGTCTAAGGCCTGTGCGCTCGGCGAGTTCCTGGAGCCGGCTCAGGGCTGCGGCATTTGGTGTGCCGGCGGCTACAGCAGGCAAGAGGCAGTTTTCCTCCATAGTGAGGTCTGGGATGAGATTGTGAAGCTGGAAGACGAAGCCAACCTCGTGACGCATGAAATGGACCATGTCGCGATCGCGGCCAAGCTCCTTGTCGTTGACGAGTACCTTGCCTCTTGTCGGTTTGTCGAGGCCGCCAATCAGATGGAGCAGAGTGCTCTTTCCGCACCCGGAGGGACCGCACAGCGCAATTGCCTCGCCCTTATGTGCTTCCAGATCGACGCCGTTGAGCACGGATATCGTGCCCTCGTCATAGCTCTTCCACAGCCTCGAGGCGCGAATCACTACGGGAACCTGGTCTGATTGAGGAGGCATTGTCATTCGAAGCGGAGCGCCTCCACCGGCTTGATGCGCATGGCATATGCCGCAGGATAGAGTGCGCCGGCAAGGCCCGTGAGCAGAGCGAGCAGCACAACGATCAGCATCAGAGCGGGATGAATCGTGACATCCACATAGCCGTGCAGGGCCGGAACTTCTTTGAGTGCGTATAGCGCGATGGCCCCGAGGGCAAGTCCGGCGAGGGCTCCCGTGATTGCGACAATCGCGGACTCGCCGAAGATGGTGGCTGCGATCTGGCCGTTGGCGAAGCCGTTCACGCGCAGGATTGCGATCTCGCGAATTCGCGTGAAGACCGACATGATCATGGTGTTTGCGACCCCTAGTCCGCCCAACGCAAGACCGCATCCGCCCACGGCCCATGCCGTCGCTTTCAGGATTTTGAATTGCGAATAGGAGCGCGAGAACTCCGCATCCTCGAGTGCGATGAGATTGGGAAACTGAGTGTGAACCTGGGCCTTGAAAGCTGGCGCATCTTCCTTGTTGTGCAATTTGATCGTGATGACCGAGGAACCTTCTTTGTGGAAGAACTTCTGAGCGGCTTCGAGTGGCATGAAAACTCCGCCGTCTTCAAAGCCATTGCGCGTGCGGATTACGCCGATTACATGGAACGTTCCATGCCCGATGGGCACATCCATGCCGGTTGAGGCTCCCAGGAATTCCGCCGCACGCTCGCCGAGGACGACGAGATTGCCGCCATTCGCAAACGGATCGGCATTGCCCGACACCCAGGTTGCGTTGCGGATCCGCGCATCCTCGGCGGTTACGCCGAAGCATGTGATGATCGGGTGGTCAGCACTGGAGACAACGCCAAACAGCACGGCGTCGGCATGGGAGACCATCGGCCAGGTTGCGATGCTGTTTTTTGCGGCTTGCGGCACATCGCTGAAGAATAAGTCGGAGACGTTGCGCTCGAAGACGATCATCTCCGAACCGCTGGACAGAATACTGGAAAACATGCCGACGGCTCCCTGGAGCACTGTGACCACGGTGATCATTGCGGCTACGCTGAACGCGATTCCGGCGATGCTGATGAAGGTGCGGATTTTGTGCCGCAGGAGGTTGACCAGGATCAGTCGAAGAAAGATCATCGTTTCTTGTCGATCGGAATGGCGCCTGCCCCTTCGATGACGCGGTCCAGCTCGTCTTTCAGAGTCGCGCGGAATTCTCCGAGAAAACTCAACGAGGGGCGAATCTCTATCAGCATTCTCAAGCTCCAGTCGCCCAGATGCAAGAGACGAGAAAGACGGTGCATGGCTCCGGCGACACCAATGGCGAGGACCATGTTGGGGCGGCCCAGAAATTCGTCGCGTGCCGCAGTTTTGCCGGACGATGCGGAACTCTCAAGAACATCCTTGAGATCGTCTACGATCTGGTAGCTCAGACCCCAGCAGGTGCTGATGCGGTGCAGCAGCTGCAACTCGCGCTCGGTGGCTCCTCCGGCCATGGCGGGAAGGACGAGCGTCAGGGAAATGAGCGAAACGGTTTTGCCCTGGGCTACGCGCTCGGTGCTGTCGACGGTGTGCGGCAGCTTGAAGTAATTCAGGTCCAGGCTCTGTCCGTTGAGCAGGCCCTCGGTGCCGAGGTGCTGCTCGAGGTATGCCTGTGCACTCTTCTGATGAGCCGGCGGGCAGGATGCAATAGCACGCCATGCCAGCGCGTAGGCGCGATTGATGAGCGCGAGCGCAGCCAGAATGGCGCCTGCTTCCCCGAATTCGATGTGAACACAGGAGGCGCCCCGCCGCATGGTCGCGTTATCCATGCAGGGAAGATCGTCGAAGACGAGAGAGGCGGTATGGAAGTACTCGAGCGCGATCGCGAGATCGGTGGCCGGTTGTTCTTCGATGCCATAGGCCAACGCAAGCTTATGAACGATGCGAGGCCGTACCATGCTTCCGGGATGGTCGAGTAGATACTGAATCGCGCCGCCGAGAGTGGTCTCAACCTGCCGTGAGACGGGTAGACCCTCTTTGAAAGCGGAAAGCAGTCGTCTCGTCGTGGCGTCTCGCCTGCCTGCTGGAATCAGGTCCTGATGAATCGCATTCCTCCGGTTGTCGATTTCGGCATTGCTGCCTGATGCCATGCTCATCTCCGAATCCTTCTTGCGGAACGTGATTCTGAGACGCTGCGCTACCTCAATTGGAAGCCATCCTGGTTCGATCCAGCGATGACAATTTGTTCATTCCTATTCAGATGCCTCAATTTGATCCATCTCGAAGAGCAAGGTTACGGCCTGAAGAAATCCGCACCAGGAGGCGATGACGATTTGTTCATTTAGCCCGAATAGGATCAACAGGATGCACCGGGCTGCGTCCGTTCGACTAACATTTTGTATATGCGGCTCTTGATGGTTGAGGACGAGCACGACATCCAGGCCTTCTTGCAGCAGGCACTCTCAGAGGCCGGATACTCGGTGGACGTAGCCCCGGATGGACGGGCAGCGGAAGCTCTTGCGAAAGCCAACACATACGACATCCTGATTGTTGACCTCGGCCTGCCGGATCAGGACGGCATCACGTTGATTACGCGATTGCGGCAGATGGGAGTACTCGCACCGGTACTGATCCTCTCTGCGCGGCGCTCGGTGGATGACCGGGTGCGCGGCCTGGAGCAGGGCGGGGATGATTATCTGACCAAACCTTTTGCGCTTGCCGAGTTGCTGGCACGACTCCGCAACCTACTGAAGCGCAATGCGCCGCAGGGCAGCGAGCTGACAAGGCTGAGGGTGCAGGATCTGGAACTCGACCTGTTACGTCGTGAGGCGATTCGGTCGGGACAGGTGCTTCAGCTTACTCCTCAGGAGTTTGTGCTGCTCGAGTACCTTTGCCGGAACGCAGGCAGAGTCGTTACACGATCGATGATTCTTGATAAGGTATGGGGCATGCGCATTCAGCCGGACACCAACGTAGTGGACGTGCACATCTACCGGCTTCGGGGCAAAGTGGACAGCAACGGCCAGACGCCTCTGATCCGGACCCTGCGGGGGGTGGGTTATGTCCTCCAGGACCGGTAGACCGCCGGTTCGCAGCGCTGCGTGGCGCATATCGATGTGGGCTACGCTTGCGTTCACCTTCGGTACGCTCGTCGTGTTCATCTTTCTAGACCGATTTGTTGCGAACGATATTCAGAGACGCAGCGACGCTTGGTTGAGCGGGGAAGTGGAGGTGCTCGGGGACGTGGCCGAGCGTACGCCTAATGATGCGCTCTATGGCCGCGTGGTGGGTGAGGTGGCCGAGCTGGCATCGCGCGAAGTACCGGAGAAGGGCGCTTCGCAGCAGCCGGAAAACGATTCGGTGTTTTTCATCCAGACAGCCCGCGACGGATCGCTGAAGTTGTGGGTGGGCGCAGGCGATGGGCAGTCTCACCTGCAGGCGATACAGGCATCACAGCTCGCCGCGAGCCGGCCCGTCAGTATTCATGTGCGTGGATACGCTGTGCCCTTTCGAGTGGCATCGGACAGCATGGGCGATGGCGGCCGCGTGTATCTCGGCCTTTCAGAGCGCGACCAGCGCAGGGTGATTCTCAACCTGCGGATACGATTTTTCGTGTTATGGCTCTCGATTGTTCTGCTGGGCTTCGCAATTGTGTTCTTTACCTCGCGTCGAACGCTGAGTCACGTCAGAAACATTACCGAGGCGGCGTCGCACATAGGCGAGTCGGATCTGAAACTGCGTGTGCCAACAAGCTCGCGGAATGACGAGATCTCTCAATTGGGCGACACGCTGAACCGAATGCTTGATCGCATTGAGAACAGCGTGAATCAACTGCACACCATTACGGGTTCACTGGCTCACGATCTGCGCAGTCCACTTACAGCAATTCGAGGCAAGCTTGAGACGTCGCTGGCATCGCATGACGCAGACCATGCGGAGCCGATCGTCTCTGCAATTGAAGAACTCGATCGGCTTACGGATTTTCTGAATAAGTCGCTCGATGTCGCCGAAGCCAAGGCAGATGCGCTTCGTCTGCACCCCACAAATATCGACATGGACGAGCTGCTGCGTTCAACGATCGATTTGTATGAGCCGTCAATGAACGACAGGGGAATTCGTCTGCGCCTGCACAGCGCCGCGCCGGTCCACATTGTGGCCGATGAAGGGCTGATTCATCGCATGGTTGCCAACCTGTTCGACAACGAACTAAAGCACCTTCCCTCCGGGTGCAGCGTCGATATCTACTTGCAAAGCCAGGAGGGCGAGGCGAAGCTCATCGTGCGCGACAATGGCCCAGGCTTTGACGCCGAAGTACGCGAGCATCTCTTCACAAAAGCGGTGAAAGGCCGGCGATCGAGCGGCCATGGCTTAGGACTTGCGTTCGTGGATGCTGTGGTGCGAGCTCATGCGGGCAAGGTGAGCGCGGATAACTTGAGCTCAGGCGGTGCGCGCATATTGGTTTCTTTACCTATGGCAGCTCACGAGGCAGATCGCATGCCTACTGCTCACGCGAGCTGATCACGGGATGGACCTTCAACTGACAGCCCAAATCTTACTGACCGCCTTCTGCTCGATTCAAGGCATTACCACCATCATTCTCGATCTGAACCGGACGCATGCGGCACATCCTCAGTGGCTCGGGCATGCGCGGTTTCATGTGGTCTGGCAGACGGTGACGGTGGGTTTTCTGGCGGTCATCGAGGTATGCCTGCTTTGGTTTCCGGGGCGGCTCGTGTCAGAGTGTTTCTATCTTGCCGCGCTACTGGCGTGTGCGCCGATGGCCGGTTTTTTTGGCGCGCTCGTGTCGCGGCGTATCTACGGCGGCACACTGTCGGACCCAGGCGGAATTCCTCCCGTGCGCGTCAAACTCGGCGACCGCGAACTGCAGGTGGATATGAACCTGGTTGCTGAAGTCGCGGGCCTGGTTACGGTCGCCGGCCTGGTTGCGCTGTTTCGGTATGGCGCGGCGTCAACATAAGAAATCTCCGCCAAGACAGGCACGGTGCTTTTGCTGGTTGCTTGTGGACGGCATGAGAGGGGGGCCGAAATGCTTGCCATATGCGCATGTATACGATTACATTCCGGGCAGGTGATCCCGACATGACTTCTGGTCTTCTGTTTCGCTCTGCGCTCCTGCGCACTATTGCAGCCCTTTCCTTCTTTCTCTTTGCCGCAGACGTTTCGGTGTTTGCAACAGAGGCGCCGAAGCTGATCCAGAAGGATGGGCGCTACACGTTTCTTGTCGACGGCCGTCCTTACCTGATACTTGGCGGACAGATTCACAATTCGAGTGGATGGCCAAGCGAACTGCCCCAGGTGTGGCAATCAATGGCTGCTCTCCATGCGAACACGGTGGAGGCTCCTGTCTATTGGGAGCAACTTGAGCCGCAGCCCGGCAAGTTCGACTTCAGCAATGTTGATGCGATTGTGGACGGCGCTCGGGCCCACAATCTACACGTCGTTATTCTGTGGTTCGGGACGTGGAAGAACGGCAACATGCATTACGTGCCCGCATGGGTGAAAGAAGACGCGACGCGTTTCCCGCGGATCATTCGGGCAGATGGGGAGCCAATCGACGTGCTCTCGCCTCTTTCTCGGAACACTCTGGAAGCGGACAAAGCCGCATTCACGGCGCTGACGCATCACCTCAACCAGATCGATGGCGAACAGCACACCGTCATTCTGATTCAGGTCGAAAATGAATCGGGCAACGTTGGTAGTGTGCGCGACTACTCCGCGCAGGCGAATAAGGAGATCGCTGGAGATGTGCCGGCTGATCTGCTTGCAGCGGCCGGTAAACAGCGTGGGACCTGGGCGCAGGCTTTCGGCAATGAAGCTGACGAGATGTTCCAGGCCTACCACCAGGCAAAGTACATCAACGAGATCGCGGCAGCGGGGAAGCGCGAGTTCAACGTTACGTACTACATCAATGTGTGGATCGATTATCCAGCGGCGCAGTTGCCGCAGAGGCAGATCTCGCAGCCTGGCATTGGCTATCCAAGTGGCGGTGCAGTGCAGAAGCTGGTTGGATTGTGGCGCAAGCTTGCTCCGGCACTGGATATGATCGGCCCCGACATCTACACGGACGATTCGCAGTTCTATCGCGAGACGATGGCTGCTTATCATCGCCCTGACAATCCGCTGTGGATTCCAGAGACCGGCCGCGGCGACAGTTTTGCCAAGTTTTTCTTTTATGCGATTGGTGATGGCGCAATCGGATTCTCTCCCTTTGGCGTTGACCAGAGCGGTTGGAACATTCTTGGCGATGAGGCGTGGACGGCTCATGCGCGCAACTACGCGATCATCGCGCCAATGGATCGGGAGATTGCTCAACTCGAGTCGGAGGGAAAGGTCAAGACTGCCGTTGAAGAGCCGGGAATGGCCACGCAGGAGATCGATTTGGGTCCGTGGCAGGCGACGGTGGCTTTTGGATTTCCGCAGAATGATGGGCGACGCGCGCCGGGCACCAAAGATGCGCATGGCGCGGCACTCGTTGCGCAGTTAGGACCGGATGAGTTTCTCGTTACGGGCGTCGACGCGAGCGTCGTGTTTCACTTGCCCGGTAAGCCTGCATGGATTCACAGCCAGATTCTCACTGCCGAACAGGGAACTTATGAGAACGGACAGTGGAAGCCTGCGCGCCTCTGGAACGGAGACGAAACAGATCGCGGTCTTTGCTTCTATGACAAACCAATGGTGGTGCGCGTGAAGATGCAGCGCTTCTAGAGGAGTGATCGGAGATTTTGGGCGCGATTGCGGAGTCTAGTCCCACCCCTCGTCGTCACCGATCGGCATGCCGGGGGGTGCTTCGATGGGCTTAGCAGGAGCGATCTTCGATGGATCCTGCTCGAACCTCTCGAGGCGGTCGATCATCGCAGTACGGTGAATAGCCTCGGCAGTATCTTGCGGCATCGGGTTCGACTTCCACTGCTTCAGCATGTCGCGAAGATGCCAGAGCGCAATGGCGCGTGCCTGGCTTGAGGCTGCCGGATCGACCGCGAGGGCTATCTGTGCTTCGAGCGCGCGGAACTCCACTGCGCGTTCTACCTCCGACGACATGGTGTGTCCGCCCTCCGGCCGCTCGGCCACTTTGGCCGAGATTGCCTCCATCATGCCGCGCAGCGATGTCGAGCCAGGTACGCGCATGTGGTACTCGATGATGCGGCTGGCGCGCTGAGGATCGAGCAGCACCTTCAACGTCAAATCCGCGGCTGACTCCGCTGCCGCAACTGGATCGAACGTAAGGCCTGTGTGCGAGGGGAACGACTCTTTCGTGCGCGGGTATCCGGGCGGCACTGGGGGAAGCAGCTTCAGGATCGACTCAGGGAGGGTCAGCGTTTCCGGCGAGAGAGTATTGAGTACGGACTGCAGTGCCTTCTTCTGCTCTTGTGGATCGACCACCTTCGGATCTGGCAAGCCGTCTCCGCGCTGGTTGTAACGATAATCGAGCCCGGCAATTTCCTTGATGGCCGCCTCGGTCTGATAGCGGTGGTAGAGGTACAGCGGCACCAGCGTTTTCTCCAACCCCGACATCGGTGTTCCCGGCTTGATCGCGTTTTCGCCGAAGTTCTTCAGCGCCGCTTCCCGTACCGCAAGCACGCGGTCGAGTTCCGCAGCAGGATCGTCGCCGTTATCCCAAAGGTGCGCGCGCGGATGCGCCGATCCGAAAGGACGCGCATCTTCATCCGTGATGAACACCTGGCCTGCATGATCCGCATCAGTCAAAATCTTGGCGAGCGCGGCGCTCTGTGCTTCCGGCGTTGTTCCAGCCGGAAATTCGCGATAGCCGTAGTTGATGGTTATTTTGTCCCAGTCGCCGATGGCAGTTCCGTAAGCATGTGACGAGTCGAGGTGTCCGCTGCTGTCGAGCGTGAAGAGAGGATGCGGGTAATCCATCACGCTGTCGCCCTGCTTCACGGTTGAGGCTGCGAAGTTGTGTTCCAGTCCGAGCGTATGTCCCGTCTCGTGCGCCGCAAGCTGGCGAATGCGCCCGAGCACCATCTTAAGCATGGGATCGTCTGCCGGCATTTTTCCGTCTGCATACGGCGAGAGGAGGGCTTCTGCGATTAGATAGTCCTGCCGCGCACGCAGTGATCCAAGCGTGACGTTGCCCTTGATGATCTCGCCCGTGCGCGGATCGGCAACAACAGATCCATAGCTCCAGCCGCGGGTGTAACGGTGTACCCACTGAATGATGTTGTAGCGGACGTCCATTGGATCGGCGCCTTCCGGCAGCAGATCAACGCGAAACGTGCCTTTGGCCCACCCCGCGGCCTGAAAAGCTTCGTCCCACCAGCGCGCACCCTCGAGCAACGCAGTCCGCACCGGCTCGGGCGCTCCGCGATCTAGGTAGTACTGGATGGGTGCAACCGCTTTGCAGTCGACCGTACAGCTCGGGTCCTGCTTCACGAGCCTGTGGCGGACGAGGAACATCTGATCCAGAGGTTCGCCTAGAGGCGCGGTGTAGTCGCGAAAGGTGCTCGCAAAGAATCCAGCTCTGGGCACGAATTTTCGCGGAACGAATCCCGGTCCCGGCAGTTCGATGAATGAGGTTCGTTCGCGAACTGTCATCGCGTGCGGGTCCGGCGTCACGTCGCGAACGAATTCACCACTCGGGGGAGCGTCGGTGACGAAGGTCAATTCAGTTTCGATTTCTGTGTTCTTAGGAAAGCCCTTCGTGTCATCCATCGCAATCGCCGAGCGGGTTGCGTCTACCCGGTAGGAGCCCTGCTTCGTCCGTGTCAGGGCATCTGCCACTCCGTGGGAATCGTGCAGGAAGAAGTCTGTTGCATCCACCAGCACAGCGCTGTCGCTTGACTCGGCGGCGACTGTGAAGCCCCACAGAACAGACTCAGCGAACGACTGCCTCACCGCAAGCTGCTCGTCCTTGTCGCTGCTCGATGTGCGGAAGGCGAGGTTAGGCTGCACCAGCAGCACCTTTGGCCCGCTTCGCTCGAAGTGGACGATACGGCCTTCTGAGACCTGGCCCCGATCAAGACCGAGATCATTTGATCCCGTTCCAAAGGGAAGGGAAGTAGCGTAGAGAAAATCGCCGCTCTTGCCCGCCGTATCGAGATGCTGGATTTCGATATATAGCTTGCCGCTTCTTGCATCCCAGTCGAGCGGGATCAGCCCTTCGAGATGCTTCATGGCCGCCACCTTCTCGCGAATACTTGGAATCGCTTTCGACGATTCTTTGGCGGCTGGAGTCTGTGCGGCTGCGACAAGTGTCAAAAGGGAACCGAAGGCCAATGCAAAAGGAGGAAGCTTGCGCATTCCTCCTTCTATCACGTCGAATTCAGTTTGGGCTGATGTTCAGGGCAAAGGTGACTGGGTCAGGAGAATCGCGTTGGTGTTAACGCATGGTCTTCAGATCCACCGGATCCATATCCGCGTAATCCTGATTCTCGCCGCCCATGCCCCAGCAGAACTTGTAAGCCTGCGTTCCGACGCCGGCGTGAACGGACCAGCCGGGTGAGATGACTACTTCTCGATCGGCCACGACAATGTGGCGGGTTTCAGCCGGTGGACCCATCAAGTGAAATACGCGCGCATTCTCGGCGACGTCGAAGTAGAGG
>Ga0105240_10009374_pt1 | contig 13873 bp, 12 predicted proteins | sample KBSC54metaG_FD_80426 | JGI IMG/M metagenome (GOLD analysis project Ga0105240, IMG submission 80426) | Corn rhizosphere microbial communities from Kellogg Biological Station, Michigan, USA - KBS C5-4 metaG | ecosystem: Host-associated > Plants > Roots > Rhizosphere > Soil | place: Michigan, USA... | reverse complement strand
TCGGTCGTAGTATTCCTCGGCAAAGCGCCAGCCTGGTCGGGGCCGCAGGCTCGGCACCGCCGGCGCCAGAAGCGCGGCATAGAGCGAGGCGGCGCGGGGAGCCTTGGCGATCAGCCAACGACCGAAATTGTCCAGATGATAGCCGACACCCGAGGCGATCAGGCCCCGTACCCCGAAACTGGTGAAGGATCGACGAGCTGTAACTCTCGGCGAATTATTGGCCAACATTTGCCCGACCCGGCTAAACCACCCGCAGGGCATCGTCAAGCTTGCCTGTGCCTCAAACTCAGCGGCCTACGGTCCATTGCGGCGCCAATGCCGCCGAATATAATGCGGGCCCCTCTCTCAATGCCCACGGTTCAATGTCCGCGCTGATCATTCGCGCCTTCCTGGCGGTTACCCTTGCCCTCTGTCCGGTCCTCGCTTCGGCGCAGGGCCTGCGTGTCGTGGCGCGGGTGAACGATGCCGCCATCACCGATTTCGAGCTCAACGAGCGTGTCATCCTGGCGATCCGGACCACCAACCAGACCGACAGCCCGGACCTCCGCAAGCGCCTCGCCCCGCAGCTCCTCCGTCAGATGATCGACGAGCATCTGCAGATCCAGGACGCCCGGAAGTTCGGCATGAAGGCGTCGGAAGCCGAGATCAACGGCCGCGTGGCCGACATCGAGCGCTCCGCCGGCCTCGCGTCCGGGCAGTTCAAGCTTTACCTCAAGGGCATCGGCGTGCCGTACGAGATCGCCACCCAGCAGATCGAGTCGACGATCGCGTGGCTGAAGCTGGTGCGCCGGCGAATCCGTCCACAGGTCGATGTCTCCGAGGGCGAAGTCGATGACGCGCTGGCCCGCATGCGCGCCAACATCGGCAAGACCGAATCCCACGCAGCGGAGATCTTCATTCCGATCGATCGCGCCGACCAGGCCGACGAGGGCCGTCGCATCGCCGAGCGCATCATCGAGCAGGTCCGCCGTGGCGCGCCGTTCCCCGCTCTCGCCCAGCAGTTCTCGCAGGGCGCGACGGCCCAGAACGGCGGTGACCTCGGCTGGGTCCTGCCGGGCTCGCTCGATCCCGCGCTCGACGCGGTGATCGACAAGCTTCCGGTCCGCCAGGCCTCCGAGCCGATCCGTACGACCGCGGGCTGGCACATTCTTTTCGTCATCGAGCGCCGCCAGTTCGCGTCGGCGCGGCCCGAGGACGCGCGCCTCAACCTCGTCCAGATGACGCTGGCGTTGCCGGTGAATGCCTCGCCGGCGGAAGTCGACCAAGCGACCGCCGAGGCGAAGAAGGTGATGGGTAGCATCCGCCAGTGTGCCGATCTTCATGTCCAGGCTCGCCAGCTCAAGGGCGCGACGTCCGGCGACCTGACGAACGTCCGCGCCGGCGACCTGTCGAGCAATCGCCAGATGTTCGACGAGATTCCCAAGTTGCCGCCCGGCGGCGTGGCCGGTCCGTTCCGCGTCGCCGAAGGGCTGCAGGTCGTGTCGCTGTGCAGCAAGCAGGGCGCCGACGGGCTGCCGACCCGCGACAGCATCTCCCAGCAGCTGCTGCTGCAGAAACTCGAGGCGGCGGGCCGCCGCTACATGCGCGATCTGCGCCGGTCGGCGACGATCGACATCAAGCCATGACGACCGCCGCCGCGCCGCTCGCCGTGACGATGGGCGAGCCGGCGGGCGTCGGCGGCGAGTTGAGCCTCAAGGCGTGGCTGGCACGCACCGTGGCGGCACGGCCGTTCTTCGTGCTCGACGATCCCGCCCGCCTCTCGGCACTCGCTCGCGGCTTCGGCCTCGACGTGCCGGTGCGCGAGATCGCCGACCCGGCCGAAGCCGGCGCCGTGTTCGCCACCGCCCTTCCCGTGCTGCCGATCCGTCTGCGCGCGCCGGTACGGCCGGGCCATCCCGACGTGTCGAACGCGCCGTCGACGATCGAGGCCATCGAGCGTGCCGTGGCCCTGGCGCAGGCCGGCGCGATCGCCGGCCTGGTCACCAACCCCATCCAGAAGAAGACGCTGCAGGATGCGGGCTTCCGCCATCCCGGCCACACCGAGTTCCTGGCCGAGCTGGCCGGCGGCATCGACGTGGCGATGATGCTCGCCTGCCCCGAACTGCGGGTCGTGCCGGTGACGATCCACCTCTCCCTCGCCCGGGCCGTGCACGCGCTCGACACCGACAGCATCGTGCGCGTCGGCCGCATCGCGGCGGCGGGATTGAAGGCGCTGTTCGGCATCGCCCGGCCGAGGCTGGCGGTGGCCGGTCTCAATCCGCACGCTGGCGAGCAAGGCGCGATGGGCGACGAGGAAAGCCGCATCATCGCGCCCGCCATCGCCCGCCTGAAGGCCGAGGGAATCGACGTGCGCGGCCCGGCTCCGGCGGACACGCTGTTCCATCCCGCCGCGCGCGTGACCTACGATGCCGCGCTCTGCATGTATCACGACCAGGCGCTGATCCCGATCAAGACCATCGACTTCTCGGGCGGCGTCAACGTCACGCTGGGCCTGCCCTTCGTCCGCACCTCGCCCGATCATGGAACCGCGCTCGACATCGCCGGCAGCGGGCGCGCCGATCCGGCCAGCCTGATCGCCGCGCTGGCGATGGCCGACGACATGGCGCGTCGCCGCAAGGCCTGACCAGTGACCGACAACGACGGGCGCGTCGCCAGCCTGCCGCCGCTGCGCGAGACCATCGCCACCCACGGCCTCGACGCCCGCAAGCGCTTCGGCCAGCATTTCCTGCTCGACCTCAACCTGACCCGCCGCATCGCGCGCGCCGCCGGCACGCTGGCCGAGGGCACGACCATCGAAATCGGCCCGGGTCCGGGCGGGCTGACGCGCGCGCTCCTGCTCGAGGGCGCGTCGCGCGTCGTGGCGATCGAGGTCGATCCGCGTGCCATCGAGGCGCTGGCCGAACTGCGCGAGGCCTCGGACGGCAGGCTCGAGGTGATCGCCGGCGATGCGCTCGCCATCGCGCCCGCGACTCTGGGCCCCGCCCCGCGCCGGATCGTTGCCAATCTGCCCTACAACATTTCGACGGCCTTGCTGATCCGCTGGCTGCATGCCGCCGAGGACGTCGCCGACATGGTGCTGATGTTCCAGAAGGAAGTCGTCGACCGGCTGGCCGCCGTGCCGCGCACCAAGGACTACGGCCGCCTGTCCGTGCTCGCCCAGCATGTCTGCGAAGTGCGCCGGCTGTTCGACGTGGCGCCGTCGGCCTTCGTGCCGCCCCCGAAGGTAATCTCGTCCGTCGCCCAGCTCACGCCGCGCCCGGCGGCCGATCGCCTGGCCGATCTCGCGCCCCTGGAACGGGTCACGGCCGCCGCCTTCGGGCAGCGCCGCAAGATGCTGCGCGGCGCCCTGTCCAGCCTCTTTGCCGATCCCGTCGCGGTGCTGGAAGGCCTGGGACTGGCACCGACCGCGCGCGCCGAGGAACTTGCCGTCGCCGACTTCGTCCGGCTGGCGGCCGCGCTCGACGCCTAGTTCGCCGGCCTTAATTCCGCGGTCACGAGATCGAACATGCTGCGGCCGGACGCGCGAAGATTGCGCACGACCAGTCGGGCCGGCCGGCCGGTGCCGACCGCCCTCAGCGTGACGAGGCGACTGTCCGGCCCTTCCTCGACTGAGACCTCGGCGCCCGGCAGGTAGGCACCGGTTGCATCGACCAGGCCGATACCGACGGCGCCCCGGGTCACGCGGCACTCGAGATCCACGGCGACACCCGGCAAATCCGCGGCCGTGCCCGACACTGCCTGCAAGGCTGCGACGAGATCGATCGTCGCGCTCGGCGCGAACAGTCCGGCCGCGCAGACGATGCTCCGCCCCAACCACTGCCGACGTGCACCGGCGGCCCGGACCGGCGGGCTCTCCAGGAGGTTGGCGCGGCGCGACAATAGCGCGACGTCGTGATCGTCCGGCCGAAAGGGCCGGCTGGCCGTGTAGACCAGGTCGAACCAGCGATAATTGTGCGCGCAGAACGCGAAATCGAGCAGCGTCCGCAGCGGTGCGGGAAACAGTCGCCGCCGCACTTTCTCGATGTCATGCCACTCGGCCCACGGCGTGCGCTCGCCGTCGGTCAGCTTGCCCCACTGCTCGAACGGCGGCGCTCCTTCGCGCAACCAGCGCTCGCGCGGATACGCCAGCTCCATCCATCGTCCGCCCGGCTTGAGATGCGCCAGCAGGTCGAGCGCCTCGCACCGGGCGATTTCGAACGGCACGTGGTGAATCGAGCCGAACACCCAGATCGCGTCATAGTCCGCCGGCAAGGCGGCGAAAGACAGGTCGTCGCCGACGAGATGGAAGCGCACGCGGTCGCCCAGCCCCTTCAGGGCGGCGATTCGGCAGATGACGGCGAGGTTGTCGACGACGATGTCGCAGAAGGTCCACAGGGCGCCCTGCTCGGCGAAGCGGATGCCGTCGAAGCCCAGCCCGGAACCGAGTTCGGCCACCTGCCGGCCGCGGAACGTGTCGAAGTAAAGCGGCCCCAGCCAGCCAATCTCACCGGCATAGCGGCGCGCCGCCATTTCCTGCCAGGCCGCCAGGAAAGTGTCGTCCGGCATGGCCAGCAGGTCGGTCGAGAAGATGCGGCCGTCGGTATCGCTGCCACGCGGAGCCTCGCGCCACTTCTCCCGATGGGAAGCGAGCGCGTCGGTCGGCATCAACGGCCCTCGCGTAGCGCCTTCACGAAGTCCGACAGGCCGAACTGCCGCTCGCGCTTCAGCCGCTCCGCCGTCAGGATCGACTTGAGCTGCACCAGGCTGGTCGCGATGTCCTTGTTGATGATCGTGTAGTCGTACTCCGCCCAGTGACTCATCTCGTCGGCGGCCTTGGCCATGCGCCGCGCCACGACTTCGTGCGAATCCTGGGCGCGCGTGATCAGCCGCTTCTCGAGATCGCGCGTAGACGGCGGCAGGATGAACACGGTCACCAGGTCGTCGCGCCCCTTCTCCTTGAGCTGCTGCGTGCCCTGCCAGTCGATGTCGAACAGCATGTCCCGCCCGCCGCTGATCGCTGCCTCGACCGGCGCCGTCGGCGTGCCGTAGTAATGATCGAACACACGGGCGTGCTCGAGGAACTCGCCGCGGTCGATCATGCTGCGGAAGAGCGCGGTGTCGATGAACTTGTAGTCGACCCCGTCCTTTTCGCCGGGGCGCTTGTCGCGAGTCGTGCAGGAGACGCTGAGCTGGATCTGCGAGTCGTTGGTCAGCAGCTGCCGCGACAGGGTGGTCTTGCCCGCGCCGGACGGCGAGGACAGCACCAGCATCAGGCCGCGCCGCTGGATCGCGGGCGCGTCGGCTTCATTCGACATTCTGGACCTGCTCCCGCATGCGCTCGATGGCGCCCTTCAGATCGATGCCGATGCGCGTCAGCTCGATGTCCGCCGACTTCGAGCACAGCGTATTGGCCTCGCGATTGAACTCCTGGCAGAGGAAATCGAACTTCCGGCCCACCGGGTTGTCCGGCCGCGCCTCCGAGAGAAGCGACCGTGCCTGGGCGATATGGGCGGCCAGCCGGTCGAGTTCCTCGCGCACGTCGGCCTTGCCGACCAGCAGGGCGGCTTCTTGCGCGAAGCGCTCCTCCGACAGCTGCGGCGCGCGTTCCAGCAGCTCCGCGAGCTGGTTCTCGAACTTCGCGCGCACCAGGCCGATTTGCGCCTGCGCGCGTTCGGCGGCGCGCTTGCACAGACCGTCGATCTCCTCGACGTGGCCGCCGATCACCGTGTCGAGCGCCTTGCCCTCGCCGGCGCGTGAGGAGGCCAACCCCTTCAGCGCCTCGGCAAGCGTCGCGGTGAGCGCCTTGTCGAGCTTGGCGAGCTGTTCCTCGGTCTCGCCCGCGCCTTCGTCCTCTTCCTCGATGACCCCGCGCACGCGCAGCAGTCCGTCGGCTGATGGTGCCGCGGCGCCGGTGCTCTTGCGCACTTCGTCGACCAGCAGGCCCAGCTCGGCCAGCAGCGCGCGGTTGATGCGCAGGGGCTTGGCCTGCCGTTCGCTGGTGATCGTGAGGCCGATCGAGACGTTGCCGCGCTTCATGTGGGCACCGACCGAATTGCGCGACGGGTTCTCCAGGCGATCGAAGCCCTGCGGGACCCGGCAGCGGACCTCCAGGTTGCGGCCGTTGACGCTTCGCGCCTCCCAGACCCAACGTCTCAGTCCATCCGATCCCTGCGCCCGGGCGTACCCGGTCATGCTTGCAATCAAAATACCCACTCCACTGGCCGTGATACGGCGGGGCACTCTAATATCCGCCCCCAGCGCGCACAACGCGGCGCCCCGCGAGGTTATCCCATGCAGAGCTTCACCAGCATCGTCATCACGGGCGCCTCCAGCGGAATCGGCGAGGCGCTCGCCCTCGACTATGCCGGCCCCGGCGTCGCCCTCGCCCTGACCGGGCGGGACACGTCGCGGCTGCAGGCCGTCGCCGCGGCGTGCCGCGCCAAGGGAGCGGCGGTGGAAGCCGGCCAGATCGACGTCGCCGACCGCGCCGCCCTCGGCCGGTGGCTGGCGACGGTCGACGACGCCCATCCAGTGGATCTGGTGATCGCCAATGCCGGCATCTCGATCGACAAGGACAACTCCTCGCTCGACGATTTCTCCATCGTGCGCAGGACGCTCGACGTGAACGTAGGCGGCGTGCTCAACACCGTCGAGCCGCTGGTCGGCCGCATGATGGCCCGCCGACGGGGCCAGATCGCCGTCGTGTCCTCGCTCGCGGGCTACATCGGCCTGCCCTACTCGGCGTCGTACAACGCCAGCAAGGCGGCGGTTCGCGTGTGGGGCGAGAGCATCCGCTACGTGCTGAAGAAAAGCGGCATCGGCGTCAGTGTGATCTGCCCGGGTTTCGTGATCAGCCGGATGACGGCGCAGGCGCCGTTCAAGATGCCGTTCCTGATGACGTCCGAGCGTGCGTCGAAGATCATCCGCGCCGGCCTGGCGCACAACAAGGCGCGCATCGCCTTTCCCCTCCCGACCAAGGCCGCCGTGTGGTTCGGCATGCTGCTGCCCGGCAGCTGGGCGGCGAAGCTGCTCGGCGCCTAGTCTTTCGACGGGACGATGTACGGCGAGTCGGCGACGCGCCAGCGCGCGGGCGGCTCCTGGCGGAAGATCTGCCGGAGATGCACCTCGTCCGGGCCGTCGGCAATCCGCAGCAGTCGCGCCATGGCGAAGGCATGATGGATCGGCGCGTCGTCACTGCCGCCCATGGCGCCGAAGATCTGCAGCGCCCGGTCGGCCACGCGCTGCGCCATTTCCGGCACCGCGACCTTGGCCATCGACACGTCGCGCCACGTCGCCTGATGGCCGTCGCGGTCCAGCCGCTCGGCGGTGCGCAGCACGAGAAGCCGCGCCTGCTCGATCTCGATGCGCGAGCGGGCGATCGCCTGCTGGGTGGCATCGTAGTCGATGACCGGCCGGCCGAAGGCCGTGCGCTCGGACGCCCGCGCCATCATCAGCTCGACCAGCACCTCGGCCGCGCCGATCGCACGCATGCAGTGGTGCAGCCGCGCCGGGCCGAGACGCACCTGGGCCGTGGCGAAACCTCCGCCCTCCTCACCCAGCAAATTGCCGGCCGGAACCCGCACGTTGTCGAACGCCAGCTCAGCGATGGGGGCGACGTGATCCTCCCATCCCATGAAACGCAGCTCGCGCACCACGCGCAGGCCCGGAGTCGGCATCGGCACGATGACGCAGGAATGGCGGCCGGTGCGCGGCGCGGTGGGTCGCGACACGCCGACGACGATCACGAAGGCGCAGGCAGGGTGGGCCGCGCCGGTGATGTACCACTTGCGGCCATCGATCACCCAATGATCGCTGTCGCGCCGCAGGGTCGTGGCGATGTTGGTCGCATCGGAGGACGCCACGTCGGGCTCGGTCATGCCGAAGGCCGAGCGCACACGCCCCTCCAGCAGTGGCTCGAGCCACTCGCTCTTCTGGGCCGGCGTCGCGGCGTGCTGCAGCATGATCATGTTGGGCACGTCGGGCGCCTGGCAGTTGAACACCTCCGGCGCCCACGCAAGCCGGCCCATGATCTCCGCGAGCGGCGCGAAGGCCCGGTTGCCGAGCCGGTCCGGCAGCGCCAGGTTCCACAGGCCGGCGGCGCGCGCCCTGGCCTGCAAGGCCGGCATGAAGGGCGCAGGCTCGCGCCGGCGCACGACGTGCTCCACCCACTCGCGATGGCGCGGCAGAATCTCGGCGTCGAAGAATGCGCGGACGGCGGCCTCGCGATCGGCGGTCATTTGATCTGGCTCGTGAGCAGCGTCGCGGCCCCGCCCCGCTCGCGGCCATACTTCAACAGGGCGTCGCGGCCGCCGGCGGCATAGGCCGCGACCGCCCCCAGCAGGCGCTTCAACTGATCGGGGCTCGAGCGGTCGAACCTGCAGTAGGCGCCGCGGGTCAGCTTGGCGATCTGCGGAAAGAGACGCGACGCGGCGCGATCATTGCCTTCCTGGAAGACGAACACCGGCAGGCCGAGCAATCCGAGCTGGCCCGCCTCGTGGCCGACCTGGTCGACGTCCTCCTCGCAGCAGTCGCCGACGAAGACCACGGCGTCGATCCGGCTCTCGCGCCGCTGGTCGGCGGCGTAGCGCAGCAGGCGGCCGACCTGCGTCCGCCCGGCGAGACAGCGCACCGAGCTCATGAGCCGCGCCAGCTCCCGACCGTCCGACGTCCAGCGGCTGACCTTGAACTCCTCGAAGCCGCGATAGAAGGCAAGGCGGACGTCGAGACCGCCCAGGGTGTCGGCAGCGACGAACATCTCGCCCTGGATCGCGCAGGCATGATCCCAGGTCGGTTCGCGGCTGGCCGTTGCATCCATGGCGAAAAGCAGCCGTCCGCGGCTTCCGGCCGCACGCCGCGCCGGCAGGCTTCCGACCTCGCGCACGAAGGCATCGACGGCTGAACTGCCCTGGCGCGGCGCATCAATCGCCCGTGGATCGCCTTTTTTCGTCACCAGAACTGCCTCCAGACTCACGAGATTGGCCAAATTCGCGGGCTCGATACAGCATTACTTGGGGGTGCTTCCCATGGGCGGGATGAGATACAACCGTCCGGCTTTTTCCCGCCCCCTCCCAGAACAGAGAACCTGTCCGTGTTGAAGAACATCCTGTTGGTCCTCGGCGTAACGCTCGTCTGCCTGCTCGCCCTCGAACCCCTGACCCGCCTCTTCGTCGACAACGGATCGGTCTACGAACTGGAGATGTGGAAGTACGCCACGCGCGTGAAGGAGCGCGATCACCGGCCCGACATCGGCCACCGCCATCGCGCCAACGCGCATGCCGAGCTGATGGGCGAGGACGTGCAGACCGACTCCCATGGCTTCCGCAGCCCGCCGATTCCCGACCAGGCGCCACCGGGTGTCGCGCGCATCGCCTTTTCCGGCGACTCGATCGCCATGGGCTGGGGCGTCGCCGAGAAGGACACGCTTCCCATGCAGGTCCTGTCGGCGCTCAAGGCGCAGGGCCGCAAGGTTGACGGCTTCAACCTCGGCGTCGGCAACTACAACACCTGGCAGGAGCTCGCGTCCTACAAGGACATCGGCGCGAAGATGAAGCCCGACATCATCGTGCTGATCTACTTCATCAACGACGGCGAGCCGATGCCGACCTACCACGACAACGACTGGCTCGAGGAGCATTCGATGGCGTGGGTGGTGATGAACTATCGCTTCGACGCGCTGATGCGCTCGTCGGGCGAAGTGCCCGACTGGAAGAAATATTATCGCGACCTCTACAAGGACAACGCGCCGGGCTGGATCAAGACGCAGGAAGCCCTCGCCGGCTTCGCCAAGGTCGCCAAGGACGCCGGCATCCAGCTGGTCGTGGTCCACGTTCCCGAGTTGCACGAGCTGAAGCCCTATCCGTTCGCCGACGTCACGGCCAAGGTCCGCGCCGTCGTCGAAGCCCAGGGCATCCAGTTCGTCGACCTGCTGCCGACGGTCGAGAACCTCAAGCCGTCGACGCTGTGGGTCACCGTGCCCGATCCGCATCCCAACGGCACCGCCGACATCGCCATGGCAAAGGGCATCGTGCCGCCGCTCCTGCCGATGCTCGACAAGCTCTGCAGCACGCAGAACAAGGGCTGCTGAGGCCTATCGACGGAATGGCGCCCGCCGGAGCCAAAAAGCGATCATCGCCGTGGGCCGACACGCTGCTGGTGATGGTGTCGATCCTGGTCTGCATCGCCTTTACCGAAGGCATCGTGCGGTTCCTGAACGGACAGCCGCTGTTGGCCTTCCCGCTGCCCGATCCGATCGGCACGGCGAGCGTGAAGGCCGACGAGCTGGACAAGATCCCGCTCGCCGCCGGCGTCGACCGCGCCTGGTACTTCAGCGATCCGCCGCCGCTGCCCAATCGCGCCGACCCGCCCAAGGGCTGGCAGGAGCTGTTCAACCACCTGCAGGCCCATCCATCGGGCACCAGCGACTTCCAGCCCAATGACGTCTTCAAGGTCTGGAACAGCGTCTTCGCGGGCGATCCCTGCCAGCACCGCTTCCTGCGCAACGCGCCCGGCCAGCTCTATCTCTACGATCCAGCCGACGGCCAACCCGTTCCGCGCTATCGCTTCTATCCCGGCGTCACGCTGCCCGACCGGCTGGTGACCAACCAGATCGGCTGGCGCGGCCGCCCGATCGCGGTGCCACGCGGACCGAAGACGATCCGCATCGTCTTCGCCGGCTCCTCGACCGTCGTCGAAGGCCACTTCGTGCCGTTCTCCTACCCCGAGTTCGTCGGCCACTGGCTGAATATGTGGGCGGCGGCCAAGCATCTCGACGTGCACTTCGAGGTGTTGAATTCCGCGCGCGAGAGCAACGATTCGACCGACATCGCCCATATCGTCCACACCGAGGTCCTGCCGCTGCGCCCCGACCTCGTCGTCTACTATGAAGGCGGCAACCAGTTCCATCTCGACTCCATCGTCGACAAGGTGCCCACGGGCAAGCCGATGCGCCCACCGGGCAGCGGCGTGCCGGTGTCGCCCGAGTGGCTGCGCTCGGCCGCGCGCTATTCGGCACTGGCCGGCCGCCTCCAGGCCGCGATCGGCCTTGCCGCCTCCGACGGCGACGGGCGCGAATGGCCCAAGCCCGGCTACAAGATCGTCTGGCCCGAGGGGCTCGACGAGCAGGACCCCGACCTCGCCTATCCCGACCTGCCGGTCAGCCTGAACGTCATCGAGCGCGACCTCGACCACATCCGCGGCGACCTGGCGACGATCGGCAGCGACTTCGCGCTCAGCTCCTTCGCCTGGATGGTGCGCGACGGGCTGGTGCTCGATCCCATCCGCCACCGCTACATCATCGAGCAGCTCAACGTCGGCAACTGGCCCTACCGCTATCGCGACATCGACCGGCTGGTGAAGTTCGAGAACCGCGTGTTCGCGAAATATGCCAAGGTGCACGGCATGCCCTTCGTCGACGTGGCGGGCCAGCTGCCGTCCGATCCCGACCTGTTCATCGACGCCGTCCACACGAGCTATGCCGGCACGCGCCTGCGCGGCTGGATCAACCTCCAGCAGTTGCTGCCGGTCATCGAGAAGCACCTGGCCGACGGCTCGTGGCCGCGGCCGGCTGGCCCCGAGCAACCGCTGCCGACCTTCACGCCGCGCGAGATCAAGTTCAACTGCACGGCGCCCGCGCGATGAGACGGCGGGCCGCCTTCTGGCTCGCCTACGGCGCCCTGCTGCTCGTCACCCTTCTCGCCGGCATCGAGGGCATCGCCTGGCTAGTGACCCCGGCGTGGCCCGGCTACCTGCTGCGGCCCGCGCCTGTCGGCGTCGACGCCGTGGCCCAGTGGAGCGGCGGCATGCCCGACGTCGTCTTCGCCACCAACCGCTGGCTGATGCGCGATCGCGAGCGCTCGGTCGCCAAGCCGGCCAACGTCGCCTTCCGCTCGCTCTTCGTCGGCGACAGCTTCCTCGAGGGCGGCTTCACCCGCGCGGCCCTTCCCGCCCGCGTCGAGGGATGGCTGGTCGGCGCCGGCCGCGACGACATCGAGGCGATCAACCTCGGCGTCGCCGGCACCAGCCCGATCGAATACTACTATCGCATCAAGGAGCTCGGCCTCGCACTGTCGCCCGACGCCGTCGTGCTGGCGTTCTACTCGGGCAACGACACCGTCACCCAGCCCTTCCCGGGCGATCATCCGTCGCTTCCCTTCGTGGCGGAGCTGCCGCGGCCGTCGATCCTGGGCGCCGTCGCGCCGCATGCGACGTGGCAGGTGGTCAATGCGCTGCGCCTGTCGGGCGCGGCCAGGGGCGGCAAGTACGCGCCCAACGAACACGAAGTCATCACCGACGCGCTGGCCCGCCCGCGCGCCGAAGGCCTGCCGATTCTCGTGAAGATGATGCACCAATATTATTTCCCGACGCTGCCCGAGAGCACGATCCACGAGATCCTGGCGCGCGGCGGCGAGCGCTTCTGGGAGGAGTTCAAGCCGCGCCGCTTCGACCGCGAATACCTGCAGGGCTGGATCCTCGACGGCCTGATCTCGATGGAGACCAGCACAGCCGCGCTGCCGACCACGCCGGCCGAGGCCGACGCCACCGTCTCCCCCGACGAAATCAAGGCAACGATGACATGGCTTGCCGCGACCGACGCCCTGCTGAAGGCGCGCGGCGTGAAGCTGCTGGTCGCCGTCATCCCCGTCGGCACGATGGATCCGGCCTTCGCCGAGTTCTGGAAGCCGTGGCCGCGCTACTACAGCTACACGCGGCAACGCGCGGCCATCCATCGCGCGATGGTGAAGGCCCTCGGCCCTTCGGGCATCCACTTCGTCGACCTTGCCGACGATCTCGACGGCGTGCGCGGCACCTACCGCAAGACCGACCTGCACTGGACCGAGGAAGGCCACGAGGTCGTGGCCGCCCGCCTTGCCAAGGAAGTGATGGCCCTCGCCCACTGAGCCTTTTATGGTGTGCCGCGCTTCGACGCCAAAAAAGACGAGATGCCGGGAAACACCAAGACGTTCGTGACGCTGCTGCTGCAGGTCTTCCTGCCGTTTGCCTTGGCGTACTTCCTTTCGTACATATTCCGCGGCGTGAACGCGGTGATCTTCCCGTACCTCGAGCGTGACATCGGCATCACCGCCGCCGACCTCGGCCTTCTGACCTCGGCGTTCTTCCTGTTTTTCGCACTGATCCAGACGGTGCTGGGGGTGGGCCTCGATCGCTACGGCCCACGCAAGATGCAGGTGGCGCTGCTCGCGGTGGCCGCGCTCGGCTCGGCGCTGTTCGGGCTCTGCGACTCGTTCGGCGAGCTGATCGTGGCGCGCGTTCTGATCGGTCTCGGCTTTGCCAGCGGGCTCACCGCGGCCATCAAGATCTTCACGATGTGGTACCCGCGACGGCAGTGGGGCATCGTCATCGGCTTCTACATGATGGCGGGCGGCGCCGGTTCGATGGCGGCGACGCTGCCGGTGCAATGGTCGCTGTCGGTGATGAGCTGGCGCGAACTGTTCTTCTGGCTGGGTGCAGCCTGTCTCGCCAGTGCTGTCGCCATCTTCATCGTGGTGCCGGAACGCCCGGCGGCAGGTCGCACGGCCACGCTCGGCGAACAGTTCCGCGTCATGGGCGCCGTGCTGACCGACGGCTACTACTGGCGGATCCAGCCGCTGCTCGCGGTGCAGCAGCTCGCGTTCATCGGCTGCGTCAGCCTGTGGATCGGCCCCTGGCTGCGCGACGTCGGCGCGATCGCCACCGAGCCCGACCGTGCCAACATCCAGCTCTACGCCATGACCGCGACAGCGGTGGGCTTCGCCGCCAGCGGCGTGTTCACCGGCTGGTGCCGCCGCATCGGCATCAGCGATTTCGCCTTCTCCAGCATCACGTCGCTGCTCTTCATCGTGGTGGTCGGCTGGATCGCCTTCGCGCCTCCGACCCATCCGACTTTGGCCTGGGTCCT
>Ga0105240_10009373_pt1 | contig 13875 bp, 12 predicted proteins | sample KBSC54metaG_FD_80426 | JGI IMG/M metagenome (GOLD analysis project Ga0105240, IMG submission 80426) | Corn rhizosphere microbial communities from Kellogg Biological Station, Michigan, USA - KBS C5-4 metaG | ecosystem: Host-associated > Plants > Roots > Rhizosphere > Soil | place: Michigan, USA... | reverse complement strand
GGTATCGTGTGCTGGACGTTGACCATGTACTCGTGCGCGGCGCGGTCGATTTCCCTCGTCGTCACGCCGGCGGCGACGATCGGCGTCAAATGGTCGAGCAATTCGGACGCGAGCCTTCCGGCTTCGCGCATCCCCGCGATATCGGCTTCCGATTTGAGATGGACGGACATTGGCGTGTGAACGAGGCCCCTCAGAGGCGCAGCAATTCGTTGATGCTTGTCTTCGCACGCGTTTTCGCATCGACCTTTTTGACGATGACGGCGCAATAGAGGCTGTGGCTGCCGTCGCGCGCCGGCAGGGTGCCCGCGACGACGACCGATCCGGCGGGCACGCGTCCGTAGCTGACGGCGCCGCTCGCGCGGTCGAATATCCGCGTGCTTTGTCCCAGAAAGACGCCCATGCCCAGCACGGCGTTTTCCTCGACGATCACGCCTTCGACGACTTCGGAGCGCGCGCCTACGAAGCAGTTGTCCTCGATGATGGTGGGGTTCGCCTGCAGCGGTTCAAGCACGCCGCCGATCCCCACACCGCCCGAAAGGTGCACGTTGCGGCCGATTTGCGCGCACGAGCCGACCGTTGCCCAGGTGTCGACCATCGTGCCTTCGTCGACATACGCACCGATGTTGACGTAGGAGGGCATCAGCACCACGTTGCGCCCGATGAAAGCGCCCTGTCGCGCCACCGCCGGTGGGACGACGCGCACGCCGGCCTGCGCGAACGCCGCATCGTCGTAGCGCGCGAATTTCGTCGGCACCTTGTCGTAGAAACGGAACGGAACCTGCGGCCCGGCGAGGCCGATCGGCGCATTGTCAGCCAGGCGAAACGACAACAGCACGGCCTTCTTGATCCATTGATGGGTGACCCAGACGCCGTCGAGCTTCTCGGCGACGCGCAGGCGTCCGGCGCCGAGCTCGTCGATCACGTGGCGGACCGCATCGCGAATGTCCGCGGCGGCACGCGACGGCGACAAGTCGGTCCGCGCTTCCCACCCGGCGTCGATGGTTTCTTGCAGGCTGGCCATGCGAACGCCCAAAAGGACGAAATATTACACGCCGATCATCCCCTTGATCCTGTCGCGCGTCAGCGGCAGGTCGCGCAGGCGCGCCCCCGTGGCGTCGGCGATCGCATTGGCGAGCGCGGCGGCCGTCGGACCCTGCGCGGCCTCACCGGTGCCGAGGAACGGCTGTCCGGGACGGTCGATCACGTCGACGTCGATGCGATCGGGAATGTCGGCGAAGCGCGCGATCGGGTACGCGCTCCAGTCGACGCTCGTGATCCGCGTGGCGTCGAACGTCACCGCCTCGAACAGCGTCCAGCTCATCGATTGCACGATGCCGCCCTCGACCTGGTTGCGCAGCCCATCCGGATTCACCGCCTGACCGCTGTCGATCGCCGCCGCAGCGCGCACGAGTCGCGTGCGACCCGTTTCACGCTCGACCGAAACTTCGACCGCGACGGCGAAATACGCGGCAAGGTTCTTGTAGCGCGCGAACGCGAACCCGCGTCCGAGTCCGCGCCGGCGCTGAAAGCCTTCCCAGCCGAAACGCGTTGCCGCGGCATTGACGACATCGCGCGCCCGCTGATCGGTCAGATGGCGAATCCGGAAAGCGACCGGATCGGCGCCGGCGGCTTTTGCGAGCTCGTCGACGAAGCTTTCGATCGCGAACACGTTCGTGTAGGCGCCGAGCGAGCGCAACGCCGACACGCGTAGCGGCATGCTCGGAATGAAGTGATGTACGACATGGACATTCGGCAGCGTGTAATACGGGATCGAATTGCGGTCGCCGCCGCCTTCCGGCATCGGAATCGGCTCCGGGGCGGGTTGCTGAAAGGGTGACGCGAGATACCACGCGGGCATCAGGTTGCCGGCGCCGCCGGGCCGCGTGCTATGCGAATTGCTCCAGCCTTCGGAATCCCATTCGACGATGTTGCCGCTCGCATCGAGACCGGCGCGGACTTTGGCGATCATTGCCGGCCCGTACGGCTCGAAGGTGTGCTCCTGCTCGCGCATCCATTGCACGCGCACCGGCCGCCCCGGCATCGCGCGCGCCAGCAGCGCCGCATGTGCAGCGGCATCGTCGGCCGCGTTGTGCCCGTAACAGCCGGAGCCCTCGGCGTGGATGCAATGCACGCGATCGGACGGCATCCGCAGCATTTCGGCGATCGAGCCGCGCAACGGATACACGCCCTGGCTGTGCGTCCAGACCGTCAATGCGTCGTCCCGATAGAGACCGATTGCGCAGGATGGCCCGATGGCGCCGTGCATCTGGTACGCGCGCCGGTACGTGGCTTCGAGCGTGCGCGCCGGCGCTGCACCCGATGCGTGCGTGTCGGCGTCGACGATCGTCTGCGAGGGTAGCGCCTGCAGCGCTGAATGGACATCGCCCTGCGGCAGCGACGCGTGCTCATCCCAGTGCGCGCTCGCGCCAAGCGCACGCATCGCGCGAATGGCCTCGAACTCGTGCTCGGCGACAACGCCCAGAACGCTGCCGTCGCGGAAGACCTTCACCACCCCCGGCATCTTCTCGACGTTCGCGATATCCGCGTCGCGCAGCCGCGCCCCGTAGCTCGGCGGCAACACGACGCGCGCGTGCAGCATCCCGGGCAGGCGCAGATCCTGCACGTATGCGACCCCGCCGGTGACCTTTGCCGGAATGTCGACCCGCGCCAACGGCGTACCGACGATGATGTAGGTGCGCGGGTCCTTGAGCTTCGACTGCGCTTGCGCGCGCACCGTTGCGTAGCTTTCCGCGACAAGATCGCCGAACCCGAGTCGGCGGCCATCGTCGGCGACGATGGCGCCGTCTCGCGCGTGCAGACGATCGGCAGCAATCCCGAGCTTGCCCGCAGCGCGCTCGATGAGAATCTCGCGCACCTGTGCCGCCGCATTCTGGATTGCGGTGCCGCTGTCCTTCATCGAGTTGCTGCCGGCGGTGTAGCCTTCGTTGGGTGTACGACTCGTATCGGCGGTGATCAACGCGACACGTGACGGCGCGACACCCAGTTCCTCGGCCGCGAGCGCGATCAGCGCCGTCTTAACACCCTGGCCGAGCTCCGCCTTGCCGGTGAAAACCGTGACGCTGCCGTCGGCCGCGACGCGAATCCATGCATCGAGCAGCGGCGCCTTGTCGAGGCTGCCCGGAAGCTTCTTGTGCGTGGCGGCGTCCTGCGCCGCGACGTGAAGCGGCGCGAGGGAGAACGTGACGATCAGGGCGCCTGCATGCGCGAGAAACGCGCGTCTCGACACGCGGATCGGCGCTCGCGTCATCCGTGTTTCCCTCCTGTGCTTGCCGATGCGGCATGCGTCGCGTCCACGGCGCGCCGTATCGCCCGCAGGATGCGCATGTGCGTGCCGCAGCGGCACAGGTTCGGCATCATGTGGGCGCGGATCTGCGCGTCACTCGGCGATGCATTCGCGTCGATCAGCGCCTGCGCGCGCATCATCATGCCGGCGATGCAGTAGCCGCATTGCGCGGCCTGCTCGGCGATGAACGCGCGCTGCAGCGGCCCCGGGTCGTCGACGGTGCCGAGCCCTTCGACGGTCCGGATCGCGCGTCCGCCGAGCACCGAAATCGGCGTCACGCACGAGAAGACCGCCTTGCCATCGACGATGACCGTGCACGCACCGCACTGCCCGAGGCCGCAACCGAACTTTGCGCCGTTCAGTCCGAGGTGATCGCGAAGCACATACAGCAGCGGTGTGTCGGCATCGGCGTCGACCGCCCGCGCACGGCCGTTGACGTTGAGCGTGATCATTTCCCATCTTCCCGGCGGATCTTGCGCAGCGTGTCCGCGATGTTGGTCCAGCGCGGCGCGTCGCTGAAGCGCGCACGCGCATAATCGACGACCGCCACGATCTGTTCGTCAGTCAACGCTCCGGCGAAGCCCGGCATGATGGCGCCGGCGTCGCCCGGTTGCGGGTGCAGGCCGTCGACGACGATGCGCAGCGCGTCGCGCGGATCTGTCGCGTTGATGCTGGTCGCAAGCGCGAGCGGGACCGGTTTTCGCGCCGGAAGTGCCTCGCCGGCGTAGTGACAAATGGCGCAGGCGCCTGCAAAAATGATTTCGCCCGCGTCACGGCTCGCGGCACCTGCATGCGATGCTTCGCTCGCGCGATCCGGTGCGTGACGTGCCGTCGGATCGAACTCGCGCGCGCTCGCCGCTGCGACGACATCCGGCGCCGCGGCGTTACGCCGTTCTCCCGGAAGACGCGTAAGGTACGTCGCGATCGCGCGCACGTCGGACTCGGGAACGTTGGCGAAGCCGTCGACAACCGACATCATCGGGCCGGCCGCCAGGCCGTGCCGGGCGTCGAACCCGTTACGCAGATAGCCGAAGAGCGCATCGGCGGTCCAGGGGACGGGGGCGGGCGACGCGGCGAGCAGCGCAGGCGCGTGCCAGTTCTCGGCATCGCCGCCTTCGAGCCGTTCGCTTCGTTTCTCGGCGCCGGCGAAATTGCGCGGCGTATGGCACGCGCCGCAGTGCGCGAGACCCTCGACGAGGTACGCGCCGCGATTCCACTCGGCGCTCTGCCGTTCATCGGCGACGAAGCGTCCGGGGTCGAAGTACAGCCATTTCCATATGCCAAGCAGCGGACGGATGCTGGCGGGAAAGATCAGCCGGTTCGCCGGCGTGCGCGCCGCCACCGGCTCCCGCGTCATGATGAACGCGTAGAGCGCGCCGACATCGTCGTCGCTGACGAGCGTGAAGTGATCGTAGGGAAACGCCGGGTAGAGCTGATGGCCGCCGCGGTCGACGCCTTCATGCAGTGCCCGGCGAAACTCCGCTTCGGTCCAGCGGCCGATTCCCGTCTTGATATCCGGTGTGATGTTCGTGGCGTAAATCGTGCCGAACGGGGTCGGCAGCGCGCGGCCGCCGGCAAACGACTGTCCGCCCTCCGCGGTGTGGCACGCGTGGCAATTGCCGATCGCCGCCAACTCGGCGCCCTTCGCGACCCGCGCCGGATCGAATGTCGGGGCGGCCGCGGTGTCGGCGGCCGGTGGCGCCTGTGCGCACCCCAGCGAAACCCCGGCCGACACAACCAGCGCGAAAAGGCCATTCACGACCCGTGATACGCGCGTGTGCTCCCCCCACGCTTGCGGCTGCGCCGCTGCGCTGCTCCCAGCGGGGGCGGAATTCGCGCCTTGAGAGGGCTCGGCGGCGCTCATCGCCGTCAGACATGCTGGAGAAGGGCGATGTTCACCGCCGGTGCGGTAAATCGCGCGCGATGCGGCTTCGCGCCGACGAGCGCGCTACATCGCCTTGAAGCGATGCGCAAACGTGCGCGAAACGGTCAGCTTTTCCGGACGCGATTTGAGCGTGATCACCGGCTGGTCGCGAAAATCGCGCTCGACGCGCGCGATCGCCTGCAGGTTGACGATCGTCGCACGATGAATCTGCCAGAAAGCTTCCTGGTCGAGCTCGTCGTAGAGATCCTTGATGGGCTTCCTGATCAGCGCGGCCGAGTCTCGCGTCACGACCTTCGTGTATTTGTCCTCGGCCTGAAAGTAGACGACATCGACCACGGCGATCATCTGCATGACATTGCCGAGCGACGCACGGATCCACCTGAGCGGCGCGGCCGATTCTTCGCGCGCGGTCAGCTTCGCGAGCAGTGCGGCGAGGTCGAGCGGCGGCGTGGCGAGGCGGGCCTTGATACGGGCGACGACCTTGCCGACGCGATCGGCCGTGACCGGCTTCAGCACGTAGTCGATTGCACCTTCGTCGAACGCAGCGATCGCATATTCATCGTACGCGGTCACGAACACGACGTGACAGCGCCCGGCGATGGCGCGCGCCACGTCGAGACCCGATTGCCGCGGCATCCGGATGTCGAGGAACGCGACGTCCGGCCGGCGTTCGTCGATCAGCGCGAGCGCCAGGTCGCCGTTTTCTGCTTCGACGATGTCGCCAAGCTCGGGCCATGCTTCGGAGAGCCGCGCCTTGAGCTGCGCCCGCAGCATCGGCTCGTCTTCGGCGATCAGGGCGGTGGGCATAGGGGCATTCCAACGGCCGTCAGGCCGCGACGGCCTCGAATGGCAGCGACAGCGTCGCGCGCATCCCGCGCGGGGATACCGGCTCCAGCGTAAAGCGGCCGCGCGAGCCATAGAGCGCCGTCAGCCGCTCGCGGACGTTCGTGAGGCCCACGCCCTGACCGTTGGTGACGCGTCCGACCGTCGGGCCGCCTCCGGTGTCGCGCACGCTCACGACCAGGGAATCGCCGCTTTGCCTCGCGGCGAGCTCGATCGCGCCGCCCTCGGCCGACGGCTCGATGCCGTGCTTGATCGCGTTTTCGACGAGCGAGATGAGCAGGTTGGGCGGAAACGGATGGTCGCGCAGCGCGTCTGGCAGATCGATCGCGAAGACGAGCCGCGGCCCGATCCGCATCTTCAGGATGTTGAGATAGGCTTCGGCGAGCAACACCTCGCGCCCCAGCGTGGACGAACGCGCGCGAAGCTGCGGTAACGCGGCGCGCAGATAGCCGATGAGGTGACCGAGCAGCACGTTGGCCTGCGCAGGATCGGTCTCGGTCAGGTACTGGACGGAAGCGAGCGTGTTGAACAGGAAGTGCGGCTCGACTTGCGCCTGCATGAGCTTCAGCTCGGCTTCGATCGCCTGCTTCGACAGCAGGTGGCGTTCCGCCTCGGCCCGGTGCAGCGCTGCGGTAGCGCGCGCCTCGCGCCGCTTGACGAAGAACATCAGGCCGATGGAAAGGCCGGTCACGAAGGACGCGAGCACATTGAACAGGAACCCGGAAGGCATCGTCCGCACATACTGGAGCGAGTAGCCCTTGACGACGATCACCAGCACGAGGCCGATCAGCGAGCCGGCAAGCGTGGCGATCGCAAGCCGCCGCAGCGGTGTGTCGTGGTCCCAGGGCGCGGCGACGTTCACGCAATAAGCAATGGCAAGCCCGTTGAGCTGCACCGTGAGAAACGGCTGCCAGAACGACCGCGTGTTGTGCTCGTCGATCCAGAGCACGAGGGCCACGCCTGTGTCGATCGCGAGGATCAGCAGCAGTGTTGCCCAGTTGAAATGAAAGCCGGCGAGCAGCGGGTGCGCGCGGGGCGGAGCGGGGACGGTCGCCATGCCCGGCATTGTAGTGGCGCTTCGGCGGACGCCCGATTGCCGGCGACAGGGCGCGCCTGCGTCGGATGAAGCGTCTGAAATGGAGCCGGAGCTGTAATCTCTTGCGGCGGAGTATGACAAGAAGTATCGCGAAGCTCACGCCGCAGCAATTAGAGCGCTGACCCCATTTCCCGCCGCGCGCACGCGATGATCCGCTCGATGGCTTCGGCGCATCGCGAAAGCTCGGGGACGAGCGCGATCCGAACGCGCCCCGCACCCGGGTTCGCGCCGTGCGCGGCGCGCGCGAGATAGCTGCCCGGCAGGACCGCGACGTTCTCCTCCGCCAGCAGGCGACGCGCAAACTGCGTGTCGTCGCCAGGCGTGCGCGCCCAGAGGTAGAACGCCGCTTCGGGCGTCGCGCAGGACATCACCTCCGCCAGCCGCGGTGTGACCGCAGCAAACTTCGCCGCATATTCGGCGCGGTTCTGCACGACGTGCATCTCGTCGCTCCAGGCCGCGATGCTCGCTTCGGCGACGGCGCCGGACATTGCGGACCCGTGGTAGGTGCGGTACTGCAGGAACGCCTTGATCAGCGTGCGATCGCCGGCCGCGTAACCGGAGCGCAGGCCCGGGGCGTTCGAGCGCTTCGACAGGCTGCCGAACACGACAAGCCGCGGAAAGCCGTCGCGGCCGAGCGCCTGCGCCGCACCAAGCGCGCCAAGCGGCGGCCGCGCCTCGTCGAAATGGATTTCGGAATAGCATTCGTCCGACGCGATGACGAATCCGTACCGGTCCGACAGCGAGAACAGTTCTCGCCATTCGTCGAGCGGCATCACGCGGCCGGTCGGATTGTCGGGCGAGCAGACGTACAGCAGTTGCGCGCGATTCCACACATCGGCAGGCACCGTATCCCAGCGATGCGCAAAGCCTGCGGCGGCGTCCGCGTTCACGCAAAACGTCTGCGCGCCCGCAAGAAGTGCAGCACCTTCGTAGATCTGATAGAAGGGATTCGGGACAACCACCGTCGCGCCGGCGCGGCTGCCGTCGATTACCGTCTGGCCGAACGCGAAGAGTGCTTCGCGGCTCCCGAGCACCGGCAATACCTCGGTTGCAGGATCGAGCGCCGCGAGCCGATGCCGGCGACAAAGCCACGCCGCGATCGCCTCGCGCAGCGCGGAATGGCCCGGCGTCGTGGGATAATTCGCGAGCCCTGTCGCGGCCCCGCGCGCAAGCGCATCGAGAATCAATTGCGGCGTTCGATGTCTGGGCTCGCCGATCGACACGTTGATCGGGGTCTTCGCGGCATTCGGGGTGACGTCCGCCGTCATCGCGCGGAGCCGCTCGAAAGGATAGGGCTGCAATTGGCGCAGCAGGGGATTCATGCGGGAAGCAATCGTGGGTGGGAAGCGAGCGCGATTATAGCGGCGGCACCCGGCGCGACCTGAGATGAGATTCGTTTCCGCTTTCGCGACGTTCGCTGCCGCTTGCGCGCTGGCGCTCGTGATCGCGTACTGGGGCTGGCAGCTGTTCGGACCCGCCGTCGTGCACATCCCGGCGCCGGCACCCACCGATCCGGCCGCGACGATCATCGCGTCCGATCTGTTCCATGGCGGCGAGGCCGCTCCGGGGGTGAGCGCGTCGGCGGACGCCGTGCTTGCCGGAGACGCGCGACTGCTCGGCATCATTGCCGAGCCGCAGCAGAAGGGCTATGCGCTTTTTCGCCTGCCGAGCGGTCCGAAGCTCGTCGCACAAGGCGAGACGATCGCCACCGGGGTGACGCTCGTATCGGTGCAACCGGACGCGATCACCATCCGCGACGGCGCGGGCGAGCGCCGGTTCGTCCTGCGGCCGAGCGCGATGCGTACCAGCCCGGCATCGAACACGTCGACGGCGTCCGGCGGCGCAGGCCTGCGTCCGGCAGCAACCGCAACCTGTGCGCCGCCCGCCGGCTTTCGCGGGACCGTCGTGCGCCTCAACGCGGAGTTGCTCGGCGGACTCGCCGGCGATACGGCTCCGTGGCGCGCGCTGGTGGCGTCCGGCCCGGACGGACTCGTCGTGCGCGACAACGGCGGATTCGGCGCGATGCTCGGCCTCAAATCCGGCGACCGGATTGCGCAGGCAAACGGCATCGCGCTCCGCGTGCCGGACGACGTGACGTCCGCAGTGATCCATCCGCTGATCGCCAACCAGGGCGTACGGCTCGTCGGCTCGCGCAACGGCGCGACGCAGGAGCTGTGGCTCGCGAACGTCGCGTGCGCCGGATAAATCCTGCAGCGCACCGTCCTCATTCCCCTCATCGTCGCATGCGCGTTGTTCATGGAAAACATGGACTCGACGGTGATCACGACCTCGCTCCCGGCGATTGCGACCGACATCGGCGAGAGTCCGCTCGCGCTGAAGCTCGCGCTGACGTCGTATCTCGTGAGCCTCGCGGTGTTCATCCCGATCAGCGGCTGGGTCGCCGACCGCTATGGCTCGCGCAGCGTCTTTGCCGCGGCGATCGTCGTATTCATGGGCGGATCGCTTTTGTGCGCGGCGTCGGGCACGCTGACGGCGTTCGTGATCTCGCGTTTCCTGCAGGGGATCGGCGGCGCGATGATGGTGCCGGTCGGACGTCTGGTGCTGATGCGCGCGGTGCCGAAGCGCAACTACGTCGCGGCACTGAATTACCTGACTATTCCGGCGCTGCTAGGACCGGTGACCGGCCCGGCCCTTGGCGGCGCCATCACGCTCTACTTCCACTGGCGCTGGATTTTCCTTGTCAACGTGCCGATCAGCATCCTCGGCCTGTTCCTGGTTCTTCGCCACATCACGAACGTTCGCGAACCGGACATGCCGGCATTCGACCTGCGCGGCTTCGCACTCTCGAGCGTCGGGTTGTCCGTGCTGATGCTGGGATTCTCGGCGCTGGGTGGCCACCTGCTCCCGGTGACGGCTGCTGCCGCCTGCATCGTCATCGGCACGATGACGTTGATGGCCTATGGATGGCACGCGCATCGCACGCAGCATCCGGTCGTCGACCTGCGCCTGCTGAAACTGCCGACTTTTCGCAACGGCGTATTGGTGGGAAGCGTCTTTCGCGCCGGCCTCGGTGCCACGCCGTTCCTGCTGCCGCTGCTGTTTCAGATCGGTTTCGGGCTCAATCCGCTGCAATCCGGCATCCTGACCTGCGCGACGGCGGTCGGCGCGATGTTCATGAAGACGATAACGGTCTTCATCCTGCGCCGCTTCGGATTTCGTACGGTGCTGTCGGTCAACGGCGTCGCCGCATCCGCGATCGTCGTCGCGTTTGGCCTCTTTACGGCGACAACGCCGCACGTCGTCATCGCCGCCGTGCTGCTCGTGTCGGGGTGCCTGCGATCACTGCAGTTCACCGCGTTGAACGCAATTTCGTTCGCCGACATCGCTCCGCAGAACATGAGCCAGGCGGCGAGCGTCTCCAGCATGGCGCAGCGGCTTTCGCAGAGCGTCGGGATTGCCGCAGGCGCGTATTTTCTTCAACTGTCGAGCGTCGTGCAGAATCATGCGACGATCGTTACCGCCGATTTCTGGCCGGCGTTCCTCGGCATCGGGCTCATCTCGGTCGTGGCGCCGCTGCTGCATCTTCGCCTGCCCCCGGAAGCCGGCATCGAAGTGTCCGGACATGCAAGGGCTTGAGGCAACGGATTTCGTTACACTGATGGATGCCACCGATGAATCAATCGATACATGCTCCGCCATCCGATGCCCTGGTGTTTTTCGGCATCACCGGCGATCTTGCGTTCAAGCAGATCTTTCCCGCGCTGCAGGCGCTGATCCGCCGCACGCAACTCGACGTGCCAATCATCGGCATCGCGAGGTCGCCATCGAGCCACGAGCAACTGTGCGCACGCGCGCACGCCAGTCTCGAAGCGCACGGCGGTGTCGATCCGGAGGCGTTCGACAGCCTCTGCGCGCGACTTCGCTACATCGACGGCGATTATGGCGATGCCGCCACGTACCAGCGCCTCAGAACGGCGCTGGGGGCGGCCAGGCGGCCGCTGCATTACCTCGCCATCCCGCCGAGCCTTTTCGTAACGGTCGTCGACGGACTCGCGCGGTCCGGTTGCACCAAAGGCGCGCGCGTGATCGTGGAAAAGCCGTTCGGCCACGATCTTGCGTCGGCGCAGGCGCTCAACGCGACACTGCGCGAGCACTTCGCGGAGCCGGCGATCTTCCGCATCGATCACTACCTCGGCAAGGAGCCGGTCGAAAACCTGCTGTACTTTCGCTTTGCCAACTCGTTCGTCGAGCCGATCTGGAATCGCAACCATATCGCGAGCGTTCAGGTGACGATGGCCGAGAGCTTCGGCATCGAGGGTCGCGGGCGTTTCTACGACGAGGTGGGCGCGCTGCGCGACGTCGTGCAGAACCACCTGCTGCAGGTTACGGGATTGCTCGCGATGGAAGCGCCCATTCATCACAACCCGGATTCCGCGCGCGACGAGAAGCTGCGCGTCTTCAAGGCGATGCGCCCGCTGAAGCCGGCCGATCTGGTGCGCGGCCAGTTCCATGGCTACCGCAACGAGCCCGGCGTCGATGCGCATTCGCAGGTCGAGACGTTCGTGGCGCTGCGGTTGCACATCGACACGTGGCGCTGGGAAGGCGTTCCGTTCTATATTCGCGCCGGCAAGCGACTGCCGGTCACGACAACTGAAGTGATCGTCGAGCTCAAGCGGCCGCCGCTCGCAGTCTTCGACGCGATCGCGCCCGGTCAGTCGAATCGCTTCCGGTTCAGGTTGAGCCCCGATGTCTTCATCGCGGTCAGCGCACGCGTCAAGGCGCCCGGCGAGGCGATGGTCGGCCAGGACGTCGAGCTCATCGAGCGCCGCCATCCGGGCGACGAAATGATGCCTTACGAACGCCTGCTGGGCGATGCGATTCGCGGCGACGCGTCGCTGTTCGCGAGCCATGACAGCATCGAGGCGACGTGGCGCATCGTCGATCCCGTCCTCGCCGGCATGCCGCCGCCGATCGAGTATGAGCCCGGCACCTGGGGACCGGCGGAGGCCGACCGGATCATTGCCGGCAATGGCGCCTGGCGCAATCCGGTAGCGATCGATGCGCCCGGATGACCGCTGTCGACCAGTGTCCGCCTGGAATCGGTGTCGGAGTAGCAATCATTCGGAAAGCACTGTTCCGATCCGTCACACGTGGGGCACCGATTTCGGCCGCGGGGGCAGCCAGCCAAGCAACGCGATCGGCGTGTCGATCCAGCCCGTCGCCGGCCAGTCATCGGAGCAGCCTTGCTCGCCAAGGTAGCCGTACTCCGCGACGATCGTCGCCATGCCGGCCGAATTGCCCGCGATGACGTCGCGCAAGTCGTCGCCGACATACGCGCAGTGCATGGCGTCGACACCGAGCAGCATCGCAGCATGCAGGAGCGGCGCCGGGTGCGGCTTCGGATGCGCGGTGGTGTCACCGGAAACGATGGCGCCGGCGCGTCGATAAAGGCCAAGTGCCTCGACGACCGGCTGCGTGAATCGCGCCGCCTTGTTCGTCACGATGCCCCACGGCAGCGCGCGTTCATCCAGTGCATCGAGCAATGCGGCGATGCCGTCGAATAGCTGCGTGGTCCGGTCGAGCCCCGCCGCGTAGTACGCGAGAAACTGGTCGCGGAGCGCCGGATAATCCGCATCGTCCGGCGTGATGCCCATTCCCGCGCCGAGCAGCCCGCGTGCCCCCGCGGACGCGTGTGGACGAAGTGCCGCGACCGGCACGGCGTCGAGGCCGCGCTCGGCGCGCATGCGATTGACCGCGCCGGCGAGGTCCCCGGCGGAATCGGCGAGCGTGCCATCGAGATCGAACAGGACGGCCGATATCGCCAGCGGCCGGGCGAGCGGTCGCCTTTGCACGTCAGTCGGAGCGAGCGTGGGGGGACGTTGTCCTACCCATCATCACGCGGCAAGCGCCGGTATGCGGCGAGATAGTTGACCGACGTGTCGCCCGTGAGGCGATAGGTGCGAGTCAGCGGGTTGTAGCCCATGCCCGTCATTGCGACGAGTGCGAGTTGCGCGCGCCGGCCGAAGCCTGCGAGCTCGGACGGCCGCAGAAATCGCGTCCAGTCGTGCGTGCCGCGCGGCAACAATCGCAGCACGTATTCGGCGCCGAGAATCGCCTGCGCATACGATTTCGGATTGCGGTTGAGCGTCGAGAAGACGACGAGGCCGCCCGATTTCGCAAGTGCGCCGCACGCCGCGACGGTCGATGCAGGCTCGGGCACGTGCTCGAGCAGCTCGAGGCACGTGACGACATCGAACGCGGACGGCATCTCGAGCGCCAGCGTCTCTGCGGCCACCAGCCGGTAATCGACGTTCGTTCCGGATTCGTACTGATGCAGGCGCGCGACGCCGATTCCCTTCTCTGAAAGGTCGATCGCCGTCACCAGCGCGCCGAGATGCGCGAGCGCTTCGGCGAAGATGCCGCCCCCGCAGCCTACATCGACGACGCGCTTCCCCTGCAAGCCGCCCGCGAGCGCATCGACCCAGCGCACGCGCAACGGATTGATGTCGTGCAGCGGCTTGAACTCGCTTTGCGGGTCCCACCAGCGATGCGCGAGCGCCGAAAATTTCGCGAGTTCGGCGGCATCGGCATTGCCGCTGGCGACCATGCGGGCAAGCGGCGCGGCTGCGGTCGGCTCGATCATCGGGCGTCACTTCCTGTCAACGCGAGTCGGTCCTGCCAGATGCGGGTGCGGGCGAGCAGGGCGGGAACGTCGATCCGCGTGAGACGGCGATCCTCGACAACGCGTTCCCCGGCCACCCACACATCGGTCACGTGCTCGCGCCC
>Ga0105240_10009371_pt1 | contig 13877 bp, 8 predicted proteins | sample KBSC54metaG_FD_80426 | JGI IMG/M metagenome (GOLD analysis project Ga0105240, IMG submission 80426) | Corn rhizosphere microbial communities from Kellogg Biological Station, Michigan, USA - KBS C5-4 metaG | ecosystem: Host-associated > Plants > Roots > Rhizosphere > Soil | place: Michigan, USA... | reverse complement strand
CGCGCGGCCGGATTCACGATGAGGAGGAACGAGCCGCCGCTCAGAAGCTCCACTCGCGGAAGAGATCGATGCCGTACTGTGGCGGCCGACTGCCGATCGATGTCAGTCCCGGGTGACACAGCAGCGCCGCCGACGATGGCTCGATGCTCGCTTGCAGCGAGTACCCATCGGCAAGACGCTGTTCGACGGTCAGGCCCAACGACTGACCGAACGAGATTCCCGACTGCTGACCCGAGAGCCCGCACAAGCCGGCGTTCACGGTCACGAACGTCTTGTTGCCCAACTGCTTGCCCACGCCGATGCGCGTTCCGGAAAGAAAGCCCGTCGTCGCGCCCGTGGTCGGATCGTTCGTGCTGCCGGTCTGCACCTGCACGTAGTCGATGAATCCGATTTGATCCGCAAGCGCACGCTCGAGCACCGCACCGACGCTCGGCAGCAGCGCCGCGGCGACTTGCTGCAACACCGGATTCGTCGTCTGGTCCGGATTGGTCGAGAACGATGGTTGACCGAACACGAGATAGCTCAGGATCTCCGTGTTGGACAATTGGAATCGCGAGTTGCTGGTCAGGTCGAGCTGCGGATTCGTCGGCGTGCCGCTGATGTGCGCGATGAGCTTCACGTCGTCCGCCACCTGCCGGCTCGGCTGACGAACGGTATACGTGGCCCAGATGCTCAGCTCCGGCGGAATGTGCGGATCGCCGTAGAACGTCACCGATCCGCTGTCCACCTGGAACGTGCGCTGCACGACGCCGAGGTCGAGGCGGTACGTGCCGCGGCTCACGCGCAGCACGCCGCTCTCGTAGCGCTGCGTGCCCGCCTTGGCGAGCGTCATGCTGCCTAACAACTTGATGTTGGCTTCCTCGGAACGGAGCCAGACGTCGTCGCCCACGCGCACGGCAAAGCTCGGGATGCTGAGACGTGTCACCAAACTATCGAGCAGCGGATTGGCCTCGAGCAGACTTCGATTCTGCACGAGGTTGGTGTCGACGATCGTATACGCTTCCGGGTCGTTCAGATTGACGACCTGTTTGCGATAGATGTCCGAGATGTACAGGTTGCCCTTGTCGACGGTCATGTCGCCCTGCAGCACAGGTTGCTCGAAGGTGCCCGTGAGCTGCATCGCGCCCGTCACCTGCAGTTGCGCAAAGCCGCGCTTGTCGATCGCCTGAAAGCTCCGCGCACTCAGCGTCAACCCGAAGCCGAGCGTTTGCACGTCGCGCCAGTTCGGCACCGCGAAACCGCCGGTGAGGCTCACGCGGCTGCCGCCGATGCCCGGACTCTCCGCCGTGAACGTGTCGACGCGAACGCTGTCGGCGGTGAACGCGAGCTTCGCGCGGATGCCGGTGAGCTGCACGCCGATGCGCGGCAGTCCCACCGATCCGGCGTTGACGCGCATCGCGCCTTCCACGGTGGGATGCAGAATCGTGCCGCCGATGTTGAGCAGCGTCGACGCGGTCCCGGCGCCGTTGGCGAAGTCGGGCGAGATGGCGTTGAGCAGCGACAGGTCCACGCTGTCGGCGCGGATCTGCCCGCTCAACGAGTCGTGCAGCAGGCGCTGGTTCACGCGCTCGAGCGCCAGGTCCACCGGTACAGTCGCCGTCGCGGTGAGCACCACCGTGTCCTTGCGGTACAGCTCGAGCTTCGCGCCTAACTTGCGCGATGCGTAGTCGCCGGCCAGGGTCGCGTAGGGCACGTGCACGTCGCCCAGCTGGGCGTCGGTGAACCGGCTCGTCCCGTGCATCACCGGATGCTCGCGCGCGCCGCTCATCGTGAAATCGAACGTCGTCGTGCCGCCTAACGGACGTGTCGTCTGCAGCAGCGTGCCCACGTCGGCCAGCGCCAGGCTGTCCCCCGTCACCTCGGCGTCGATGGCTTCATGCGCCGGGATCGTCCCCCGCACGCGCAGTACGCCGCCCGCCGTGCTCCGCATCACCGCCGTGTCGATCGCCAGGCCGCCGCTGTCCTCGACGATGTGCGCCGGCCGCTCGAGGTGCCAGGCGTGATCCTTGAGCGTGGCGCCGGCCGTGTCGACCGTGAGATGAAGCGCGCTCGAATCGCGCGCGAACGCAACCCGCGCCCCCGCCCTATACGCGCCGCGCTCGGAGTCCGCCACCACCACGAGTCCGATCGATCCCGAAGACCGATCCGCCAGTACCACCGAGCCGAAAATGCTGTCCAGCCGAATGTTCGCGATCATCACGCTGTCCATGGCGCCGGCCATCATCCCCGCCGGCGCGTGCGGCAGGCCGTGAACCGCGTACGAGCCGCTCACGTGATGAATCTCGTTGTCACCGTAGGCGATGCTCTGGCCCGTCACGGTGCCGTGCGTTTCGAGCGTGTCGATGGATCCGGTGAGCACGCCCACCCCGTGCAGCGTACCGCTCAGCACGTCCTCGATCGCCGTGGAATCGGCCGTCGTATCGGGCTGGCCATCGCCGGTGGTCGCGGCCACGGAGATGCCGAGCAGCGGCGCCAGCGCGCCTAACGAATCGACGTCCACGACGTACGACAGCGAGTCCGGCGTCTGCGGCCGCAACCCGATCGCGCCCTTGGCCGTCGCGCGCAGCAGATCGGTCGCGACCGCCATCGAATCCACGCGCATCCGCCCGTCGCCGAACGCGAGCGACGCCGTCGAACGTCGCACATCGATCGAATCGACGCGCGACGAATCGAGCATCACCGACGCCGTGCCGACGAGGTTCGCCACCGAATCGCCGTGCACGTCGGCCGTCATCGTCCCGGTAATGCGCGCCGGCATGAGCGTGGTGTCCGCGAGCAGCATCGGCACGTCGAGATCGTGCGCCGTGAACGTGGCTTTGGCGCCGTACGTCGGCGGCTCCAGGTTGAACACCCCATCCGCGCCGAATGCGCCGGCCGGCCCGACGAGCTCCGTGTGCAACTCGAGGTCCGAGGTCGTGCCGCGCGCCACGAGCGGACCCGAGTACGTGTCGCGGAATTTGAGTCCTGGATACGAGCGCGCGAGCGTCGTGAACGAAAGCGGCGAGGCCATGAGGTCGACGTCGAACGCCGTCGTCGTGCCGTACGTGACGCGCCCGCGTCCCGTCACGTGGGTCGGCGGCGCCGGACCGTCGTGCTGCGTGAGATCCGCGTCGCTGAACCGCACGTCGGTCCACACCGAATCCAGCGTCGCCGTCCCGCTGATCGTGCCGCCTAACTTCGCAAACGACGGAAAGAGATAATGGATGGTGCGCAGATCGAGCGATGCCAGCGTCACGTGCAAGCCGAGAAACGTCGCCTGCGACGGCTTGAGCATGTCCAGCGCGCCGCCGGATGCATCCAGCGTCGTCACCGCGCCGGGAACGTGCGCGTCGTGAAATTCGAGATGCGCATCGTCCACGTCGAACCGGGTGAGCGGACCGCCGCGCGCGCGCACCGCCCCCGTGAACTGCCCCTGCCAATCCACCGGAAACGGGCCGCCGTTGAATTGGCGCAGGAGATCGAAGTCGAGCGGCGACACGGTGACCGCCAGGTCCTTCACTCCCAACACAGGCCCGCCCACCGCAAACGTCATCGTGCCCTGCAGCCGCGACCGCGTGGTGTGCACGTCCATGTCGCTCAGCACGTAATCCAGCACGTGCAAGTTGAGCTCGTTGTGAATCGTTAGGCGCAAGTGCCCGCCCCCCGTGTGCGGCAGCGTCGGATACACCCACGCCACGTCCGCCAGCGAGACGGAATCGGCCGTCACGTGCACGTCGTATCGCGTTGGAATGTCGCCGCCCCACCACACTTTGGCGGTGGCCGATCCCGTGGACCCGGGCAGGTCGAAGTGGCGCATCGACAGCCACACCGAGTCGCCGCGAATCGTCACCGGCCCCGTCGCATGACGCACACGAAACGGCGGATCATTGATGTCGACGTCGAGCGACGCCACCTGCACGTACCGCCCGCTGCTGTCCGGGTCCGCAAGGCGCACGTTAGGCGCCGACAACTCGAGATGCGTGAACAGGCGCGTTTGCTTGACGCCCTCGCTCGTGCGCCGGATGATGCGCGACGTATCGCGCAGCGCCACGCGGGTCGCGCTGTCGCGCCGCGCGCCGTGCAACGAGTCCGGCGCATCCCACGGCTCGGTGAGGATCACCGTCCCGTCGTGGATCGTCACCGACGACATCGTGATGTAATCGCCGAACCGCAGCTCTTGCGGCCGGGGCACCCGCCGCGCGCCAGGCTTGGGCGGCGGCCCGCCCGGAAAGATGTGCTGGAAGTTCCAGGAGTGATCTGCGTGCCGCCGCAGATTGATCACGGGCCGCTCGAGATACACGGACGACAACCGGATCCGCTTGTCCACTAGATCGCGCAGGTCGTAGTGCAGCTTGACCGGCCCCGACGTCACGAACGACGAATCCTCGGCATCGCGGATGGACAACGAGTCGATCGTGAATCCACTCAGGAGATTCCCGCCTAACCGGCCGATGTACATCGAGCCGTTGCCGTGCAGCGCCGTCGCCAGCGTCTGCTGCACGTAGGTGCGCACCCACGCGCGGCCCATGTCGGTCTGCGTGAGCGCGAGCAGCACGCCGGCGATCACCACCCCGACGAACAGCAGCAAACCCGCGCTCGCGATCGCGACCAGCCGGCGGCGCGTCATGCTAGAACGCCTGACCGATGCTGAAGTTGAACGTCAGCCGGCTGAAGAACGAACCGGTTTGCACCGGACGGAACGTCGACGGGCAGTCCACGCCGGGCACCACCACGCCGCGATCGAATGGATTGTGCGGACTCACGCACCGCAGCGCGTCGCTCGACTGGTCCACGAAATACACCGAGCCCAGCGACGACTGATACGGATTGTACGCCACGTCCACCCGGAACGGCCCGACGAACGAATTGACGCGCACGCCGATCCCGGGCGTTAGGCGCACATCACCCAGGCTCACGTGGTCCGTCGGCCGGTTCCAGACCAGGCCCGCATCCACGAACCCCGCCAGCTGCACGAGGTCGCGCAAGAACGGCGACGGCGTCCGCAGCTCCAGATTGCCCACCAACATCGTGTTGCCGCCCGTCGGCGAGAATTGCAGAATTCTCGCCGAGTCGTTGGCCGTGTACACGTGCCGCCCCGCCAACACCGTGTCCCGCACGCTCGTCGAGTCTACGATGTACACCAGCGGGCCTAACAAGTTCTGGCTGTAGCCGCGCACCGAGTTCGGACCGCCCGCGTACAGCCGCTCCTCCGGCGGCACGAAGTCCGTCGCCGCGTTCGTCGAAAAATCGCTGAACACGCCGGCCAGCTCGACCCGCGCCGCCAGCACCGTCTTCCCGCCGAGACTCTTGTAAAACGACGCGTCGCCCTCGGCGCGCGTGAAACGCGACGCCCCCGCCGTGTCCAGACTCGTCGTCCCGCTCCTCAGCACGAGCTGCAACATCGATCCGCGCGATGGATCGAGCACGTTGTTCGTCCGGTCGCGCACGAGCGTCGCGCTCAACACCTGCAAGCTGCTGTTCTGCTGCAACCGATCGATGTCGGCCAGACTGCACCGGTTGAAGATCTGACAGAACACCGCCGGGTCAGCTTTCGTTCGCCCGTACTCCAGCTGATACCCGAGCGTGAGCGGCAGACCCGCCCGCAGATCGCGCGGCTGCAGATCGCGCGTCACTTGCGCGAGCGCACCGATGGGCGTGTATCGCACGTACGTCCGAAACTCGGACGTCCGTTCGCTGAAGACCGTGAGCGATGGAATGTTTCTGGGACCAAACAGCGAGGGCAGCCGCAGCGTCGCGCCGGCGTAATAGTTGACGAGATTGCTGAACGCCGTGTCCTGCCGCACGCTCGACGGACACAGCGCGATGTGCGAGAGCCGGGCGTTGAGCTCCAGCCACTGCGCCCCGCCGAAGAAATTGCGGTCGGTGAGCCGGCCTTGTGTGCGCGCGCAGTCGAGCGACGCCCATCCGATGCCCAGCCGCATCGTCTTCATCAGTCCTTCGGCCACGAACACGCGCACCGTGAGCGACGTGTCGTTAGGCTGCAGGCTGTCCGGCAGCAGCTCGACGTCCACGTGGTTGTACGTCTCCAGCGCGTAAAGATCGCGCTGCGACCGCAGCAGGTCGCGCTGGCGGAAGAGGTCGCCCGTGTTGATCGACAGCAGATCGTGCACGGTCTCCGTGTCGATCGCTGGCTTCTCTCCTTGTTTGTTGGCCTCGGCCTGGATGTCGATCCTCCCGATGTGCGCGATTTTGCCGGGGAGGAACGTCAGATTGACCACCGCCCGGTTGGCGGCTTCGTCCACCTCGATGTCGCGCAGTGGATCGGTCGCGTGCGCGTAGCCGTTGTTCAGCAGCCGCGTGACGGTGGTGTCGATCACCGCCAGCAGCGTGTCGCGATCGTAAATGCCGCCGCGCAGATGATCGAGTGGCCGGATGAGGCGCTCGCGCAGCCGGGAGGGCACCGAGTCGAGACCGGCCACCGTCAGCGAATCGATGAGCACCGGCGGCCCTTCGACGATCTGAAACATCACCGACACCGCGCTCGTGCCGTTAGGCGAGATGTGCGGCGTCGCCTGCGTGTGGTAGTAGCCGTGCTGGCGGTACAGCAGCCGCAGCCGGAGCCCGTCGCGCGCCACCTCGAGCGTGTCCAGACAATGCTCGGCGCCAATCGGAATGTGCAGCACCCGCCGAAACCAGCTCGACGGCGTCGTGACGATGGCGTTGCTCAGCTGGCTGTCGGAGAAGTGGTCGTTCCCTTCGAACGACAAGCTTCGAATCTGCAGATTCCCGGGACCGGCGCCGCTACACGAGAGGTCTTGCGCAGGCAGTGGTCGCGCGAGCACGACGAGCGCGAGCGCGAGTACGAGCCGCCGCATCAGGCGTGAGACGCCCCGACGACAAAAATCGACTGAACGACAACGGCCCGCCGTGATCGGCGGCCGACGCGGGTTGCTCGCATGTTCGCTCTCGTTGCCTTACGATCCGCTTTCACTACACCGCCTGCACGAGAATCGTGCCCGGCCCGCGCTGCTTCGCCCGCCGCTTCATCTCGGCAGCCAGCGATCCGATGTGGCTCACCGAGATCCACCGGTCCGGATCCACAAAGAGAATCGCCGTCGACAACCGCGCGATTGGAAATTCTCTCGCGCGTCCTTCGCGATCGATGCCCATGAAGTGCCCGCGCCGGAGCGCCTCCTCGCCCACCGCACGACCCGCCACCTCGACGAACCGAACCGCACACTCGCGCGCGACCGCCTCGGCGTGCTGTTCCGTCGTCACGACGATGAAATCGTCGCCACCGATGTGCCCCACGAAATCCTCGTGGCTCCCCACCACGTCCACCGCGTTGCGAATCGCATGACCCATGTCCCGAATCACCACGTCCGCGATCGTGAAGCCGAACGTGTCCGCAAACGGCTTGAAGTTGTCGAGATCGATGTAGCAGATCGCGAATCGTTCGCGCAGCTTCGCCCGCCGCCCTATCTCATCCTCGATCGCTTGACCACCCGGGAGCCCGCTCGTCGGATTGCGATCGCCCTCGCGCCGCACCAACCGCAACAACGCCACGATCCGCGCTCGCAGCTCGCGCGGATCGAACGGCTTCGCCAGGTAGTCATCGGCGCCCGCCTCGAATGCTTCCACTTTGTGTTCGACATCGCCGCGCGCCGTGAGCATCAGCACGGGAATCCGCGCCGTGAACGGATTCAACTTCACTGCGCGGCACACCTCGATCCCCGACATCCCCGGCATCACGAGATCGAGCACCATCAACTCCGGCTCGCGCGCTTGAATCGCGGCCAGTGCCGACGCGCCGTCAGGCGCGAGATGCACGTCGTGCCCCGCCGAAGCGAGGATCTCGCGCACCATGAGGCGCATGTCCTCGTGATCGTCGACGCACAGGACGTAACTCACGATTGACGCTTTACTTGAGGCCCGGTAAGTTCACTCGTTTCACACTCGAAGTCAACGAGGCGCCGTCTGCGCACGATTCGCTTCTCCCTCGCGGTTCTTCTCGCCGTCGCTTCAGTTTCGCTCGCGTGCGCCTGCCGTGGCGCCGGCTCCACTCCGCAACGCAAAACGTTCATCGACTCGCGCGATCGCTACGATCCGCGCTCCCTCGATCCCGCCCTCTCTACCGACGTGCCAACCGGGCGCGCCGTCTCGTACCTGTTCGACGGCCTCACCCAGTTCACCGTCGACGCACACCTCGCTCCCGCCCTCGCCGCACGCTGGGACATCTCGCCCGACGGCCGCACGTACACCTTCCATCTGCGGCCGCACGTCACGTTTCACGACGGACGCACTCTCCAGGCACGAGACGTCGTGCACAGCTTCGAGCGCGTCCTCGATCCGCGCACGAAAGGCGGTCGAGGCTGGCCGCTCTACCCGATCTCCGGCGCACGCGCGTTCGCCGCGGGCAGCACGTCCACCATCAGCGGCCTCTCCGCTCCCGACGACAGCACCATCCGCATCACACTCGACACAGCCCTCGCGATCTTCCCAAAGTTACTCGCGATGCCCGTCGCGTCCATCGTACCGGACAGCGACACGGCGAATTCCGCGGAGCATCCCGTCGGCACAGGACCGTGGCGCTTCGTCCAGTGGAAGCACGACGACTACGTCCTGCTCGCGAAGAATCCGTCGTACTGGGGCGGCGCCCCTCGCATCGACTCGCTCGAAATCCGCATCGTGCCCGAACCCAGCACGGCGGTGGCGGAGTTCCAGGCCAGCAACGTCGACCTCCTCTACGTCCCCGAGGCGGAGACCGAACGCTGGGAGCATACGGACGAGAAGAGCGCGTTTCTCGTGTCGGCGCCCGCGCTGCGCCTCTGGTACGTCGCCATCAATTGCACCCGCGGTCCGCTCAAGGATCCTCGCGTTAGGCAAGCGCTCAACTATGCCGTCGATGTGCGCACCATGCTGCAGCGCCTCGTCGGCGGACGCGGCACCCTCGCCGCCGGCGTCATCCCGCCGTCGCTCGACGGCGCCGACACCGCGAGACCACCCTATGGATACGACCCCGCAAAAGCCCGCGCCCTGCTCGCCGCCGCGGGCTACGCGAAGGGATTCGCCGTCCAACTGTGGGTTGGGCAGGACGAGACGTTTCAGCGAATCGCGCAATCCATCCAGGCGTATCTGGCCGCCGTCGGCGTCCGGGTCGCGCTCGTCCAACGCGACAATTCCGCGGCCCGCGAAGCGTCGCGCCACGGCGACGCCGACCTCTTCATCAAAGATTGGTACGCCGACTACCCGGACGCCGAGGACTTTCTCGACCCGCTGCTCGTTGGCGCGAACAAAGGCGTCGGCGGCAACGTGTCGTTCTACGAGAATCCAACCGTCGACCAACTCGTCTCGCGCGCCCGCACCACGGCCGACAATGCCAAGCGCGCCGCGCTCTATCAGCGCGCGGACTCCGTTGCCTTCGGCGACGCGCCGATGATCTATCTCTTCTTTTACAACGAGCTGTACGCGGTGCAACCGTGGATCCGCGGATTCAAGGCGCCCGCCATCTTCAACGGCCAACGGTTTCTCGATGTCTCGATCGTCGGCCCCGGCGAAATCGCGAGCCCAACCCGCGACAGCGTCGCGCGCGACACCACCGCGCCGCATCGCTGACGTTCGCATGACACGAGCGGCGCACTGACCGTGGGCACCTTCCTGCTGCGCCGCCTGCTGCTCGCGATTCCGACGCTGGCCGGCGTCCTCGTGGTCGTGTTCGCGCTGCTCTACATTGCGCCCGGCGATCCGGTGATGGAAATGGTCGGCGAGCGCGCCGATTCCGCCACCATTGCCCAACTGCGCCGCCAGCTCCACCTCGACGAGCCGCGCCCCAAACAATTCGCCGCCTACGCGACCGGCGTGCTCCGCGGCGACCTCGGCACCTCGTTCATCACGGGACGTCCGATCGCCCGCGACATCGCCGAACGCTTCCCCAAGACCTTGGAGCTGGCGTGCGCGGCAATGCTTCTCGCCGTCGTGTTAGGCATCTCCGTGGGCGTGCTCACCGCCGCCTACCCCGGCGGCTGGCTCGATCGCCTCACGCTCGCCTTCACCTATCTTGGGATTTCTTTCCCCGTCTACTGGGTGGGGCTGATCCTCATCCTCGTGTTCGCGATGATCCTCCGCTGGCTCCCGCCGTCCGGCACCGGCGGGCTCGCGTTCCTCGTCCTCCCGGCCTTTGCGTTAGGCACGCGCTCGATCGCCTTCCAGGCCCGCATGACGCGCTCGTCGATGCTCGAAGTCCTCGGCAGCGACTACATCCGCACCGCCCGCGCAAAAGGCCTTCCGCGCCTCGCCGTGCTCGGCCGACACGCGCTGCGCAATGCGCTCATCCCCGTCGTCACGGTGATCGGCCTCGACTTCGGTTCCTACCTCACCGGCAGCATCCTCACCGAAACCGTCTTCAGCTGGCCCGGACTCGGCCGCTACGTGGTCAACGCGATCGGCAAACGCGATCTGCCCGCCATTCAGGGAAGCATCCTGTTCCTCAGCGTCGTGTTCGTCATTGTGAACATCATCGCCGACGGCGCGTACGCCGCCGTGGATCCCCGCGTGGAATTCGGCCGGTGACGGACGTACCCTTCGACACCAAGCGCCACAACGGTAAGCCCTGCGCGTGTTGCGCGATCGTCGATCGATGGCGGGACGGCAGGCCCCTTACGGCGGGGTCGTCGCGCCACGCCTCTTGAAAGCTCCGAACCGTTTGTTCAACGGTTTGCTCGACCGCGGCCGTCGGGAGCCCGACCTTGGCGGCGAGCCTCCTAAACGAATCCATCGTCACGGAATGCATCTGCGACTGCCCGCCCAGTGACAACGCGAGATCTGCGTTGGGCAGAAATGCTATGGTGCCAACGAGATCGTACGCCGGCGCCAAGCGTGCCGCGGTGCGCTCCGCGTAGCGCACGGACCAGTTCTTGAGATGCATGTCGGCGTTTCCGGTCAAGACGGTGAACACGAGCCGGCGCACGAACTCCAGACTGTCGTCGAGGCCTGACTCGGCCCATATGACCCGCGCGATGTCCTCGCTGCTCGCCGTTCCGTACTTTCGCTCGGGATAGACATTGAACACCTGCGCGAAATCCTCGATGTGCACGCGAGCGCCGTCCGGAGCGCGATCAAAACGCTTGACCGCCAGCGCGTGACCATCCAGCGGCCCAAGATCGCGTGGAAGACCATCGATCGCGCTGAGCGGTAGCAGCTTGTTCTCCGGAACGCTGATACCCACCGCTCTCGCAAGTCCAAGCATCGCGTGCTCGTGCTCGGGTACCGATTGAAAGCGCGTCGATGGAAGCTTGACGATCCAGTCGCCGCCCGCGCCCGAGACGGGAATCGTCAGACCTCCGCCTGTCTCGGCAAGTGCCGAGAATTTGAGTTGCACACCCGCCAGTGAAAACCGAAGAGGACTCTGGGCCGCGCCGTTAGGCGACTGCGACGGCGCGTCTGATGAGTCGACAGTCCACCTGTCGGATGTCGCGCGAAGGTCGATCGCTCCCGGCAGATCCCGGCCCAGCAGACCGATGAGGGGAAACTCGCGAATGGGTTTCACCCCGCCACGAGCCGCCAGATACTGCCGAAGGTGCCCTTCTGGCAGGAGATTCGAAAAGAATGGGGGTAGCCGAACACGAGTGCGGGCCGGTGTGCGCAAAGCGCCCGACGCCGTCTTGAGACTCAGACTCAGTGTCGCCCGGCCCACATCGTTCTCGTAGTCGAGATCGAACGCCGTTACGATCTGCTCACCTGGCAGCTGCGCGAGCACGCCAATGGGCGCGCCGTAGAGCAACATGCGCAAGGACGAGATCTGCGGGGCATCGCCCCTCACGACACCTCGTCCTCCCGCTCTGGCGCATACAGCGGCACCTCGTCCTGCGGCTCCGCGCTGCCACTTTTCGGCGGCCGCAGTAAAATGTCGATCGCGGGAACCATTTGCCTGGGCACAAGACGCAGCTCCAGGCCTAACGCGTGAGCGATTTCGAGCACGGTGCTGAGGCTCGGATCAGCGATCCCGCGCTCGATGCGGGAGAGTGCGGCCTGCGTTGCACCCGCCATCCTCGCCACGCGTTGCTGAGAGAGTCGACTTGCTTTGCGCTTCGCGGCGAGGCCGGCCGTCAACGCCCGGAAGTCGATACTTCTGCGGATTGGCATGGGATATAGTGTATGCTATATGTGTAGCTGACGTCCATAAAGCATAATATATAGCATTCCCGGGCGGCGCCAGCCGAATGATATTGCTGTAGATATAGGTGACGTATTTATATATCTTCAACAATATCACAGTGCTCCCCACGCACTTCAGTCATCGCTCTGACCGAAGATTCCCATGTTCGACGAATGGCCCGGAGCCACCTTCTTGTCCGGATAGATCCAGTGCACCGCCTGATTCACCGCAATCGCCGCCTCGCTGAATCCCGTCGCGATGAGTTTGAGCTTGCCTGGGTAGGTCGTCACGTCCCCCGCCGCCCACACCCCCGTGCGGCCCGTCTCCATCGTGCTGTTCACGACGATCTCGTCGCTCTCCACGCGCAAACCCCACTGCGCCAGCGGACCGATGTCGCTCACGAAGCCAAGCATCGGGAGAATCACGTCGACCTCGAGATCGAACTGCGATTTTGCCTTCACGTCCTTGAGCGTCACCGCGCGCACGCCGCCGCCATTGCCCCGCACTTCATGCAGCTCGTGAAACGTCAGCACTCGCGCCCGACCCGCCGCCGCCGCTGCGGTAACGTCCGCCACTGTCGCGCCGTGCGCCCGAAATCGATCACTGCGGTGGACGAGCGTCAGCTCCGCCGCCCGATCCAACAACTGCTGCGCCCAGTCGAACGCCGAGTCGCCGCCGCCCACGATTAGCACCCGTTGGCCACGAAACCGCTCGGGGTCCGACACACGATCGTAGATCCCCCGCCCATACCACTCCTGCGCCGACGCCTGCGGCAGCCGCCGCGGCGAGAATGCGCCGATCCCAGCCGCGACCACGATCGCCCGAGAGGGGAAGCGGTCCGTCTCGGTGACCAGCGTGAAGCACCCACCGTCCTCTTCCAGTGAGACCACCCGTTGATTCAGGTGGATCGAAGGCGAAAACCGGCTGGCCTGCTGCACCAGGTCGCGCACGAGATCCTTGGCGAGAATCTGCGGAATGCCCGCGACGTCGAAGATGTATTTCTCCGGATACAGCGCGAGCAGTTGGCCGCCCAGCTCCGGTAAGGCGTCCACGATGCGCGCCGTCGCCTTGCGCATGCCGGTATAAAAGGACGCGAAGAGGCCCGTCGGCCCCCCGCCGATGATGGTGATGTCTCGAATGTCGTGCGGCATGGAGTCGGATGACTGATGATCACGGCGCGGCACCGCCGTGGCTTGCGAGTCTGTAATAATGCACTCTGACGAGCACATACTGGAATACGCCGGCTCCTTCCGCCTCGTACGCAAGATCGCGCAGGGTGGGATGGCTACCGTCTACGAGGCCGAGCATTTAGGCCCCGCCGGCTTTGCCAAGCGCATCGCACTCAAGGTCATCCATCCGCACTACGCCAAGGAAAAAACCTGGCTCCAGCTGTTCATCGACGAGGCGAAGCTCTCGGCGAACCTCGTCCACGGCAACATCGTCCAGATCTACCAGCTCGGCGAAGTCGAAGGGCAGTACTACATCTCGATGGAGTACATCAAGGGTCCGACGCTGCGCAACATGATCGAGCGCCACCGCGAGCTCGACCGCCTCATCCCCGTGCACGTCGCTGCCTACGTCACGAGCCGCGTCTGCCGCGCGCTCGACTTCGCCCACACGTTCGCCGGACCGGACGGCCGCCGCCTCGACATCGTGCACCGCGATGTCTCGCCTAACAATATCATGTCCACCTGGGATGGCCACATCAAACTGGCTGACTTCGGCATCGCGAAAGCCAAGACATCCGCGGATCCGATGGACGAATCGCCGATGCTCATGATGG
>Ga0105240_10009369_pt1 | contig 13878 bp, 9 predicted proteins | sample KBSC54metaG_FD_80426 | JGI IMG/M metagenome (GOLD analysis project Ga0105240, IMG submission 80426) | Corn rhizosphere microbial communities from Kellogg Biological Station, Michigan, USA - KBS C5-4 metaG | ecosystem: Host-associated > Plants > Roots > Rhizosphere > Soil | place: Michigan, USA... | reverse complement strand
GGTCACGGTGAAATTCGGCGGGCAGACGAAAGTGGCGGTGGCCCGCGCGGATGGGAAGTGGGTGGCCGAACTCGGGCCGATGCCTGTGTCGTCCGAAGCCCGGGCGATGATGATTACCCTGGGCGATAACGAGCGGTCGCTGACCATCGAGGACGTGCTGGTGGGTGATGTTTGGCTGTGCTCCGGCCAATCTAACATGGAGATGGGCATCGGCGCCTGCAACGCCACCAGCGATATTGCGGCAGCCAATTTTCCTCAAATTCGGCTGCTCACAGTCCCACGCCTCATTGCGGGTGAGCCTGTGCCTTCGGCCGACATGCATTGGTCGCCTTGCAGCCCGGTCACCGTACTGCAGGGGCTCTGGGGAGGTTTTTCAGCGGCCGGCTACTTTTTTGGCCGGGAATTATACACTCAGCTCAAAATCCCAATTGGTCTCATCCATAGCTCGTGGGGCGGCACGGTGGCGGAAGCGTGGACCAGTGCGTCGGGCTTGCAGCCGATGGGAGATTTCAACGACCGCCTAAAGCAGCTCGCCGAAGCCAAGCCTGGGGAGAAGGTTGATTTCGCCGCGGCGTACGAGGCTTGGTGCCAGAGCAACGACCCCGGGACCCGCCAAGGCTGGGCCAAAGCGGAGTGCGACACCTCGTCGTGGAAGGGAGTCAGCATGCCCGAAGCTTTCGAGAAGACCGGTCTACCGGATTTCGACGGAGTGGTCTGGTTTAGGCGCACGTTTGAACTGCCGGTCGACTGGGCCGGCAAACCATTGACGCTCGGTCTGGGTCCCATCGATGACATCGATACGACCTGGGTGAACGGGACGAAAGTGGGTCAGATGAACCGGTATGATCTCAACCGGGTTTACCAGGTGCCGGGCGAGGTGCTGCACGCCGGCGCCAACACGGTGGCCGTCCGGGTGTTGGACACGGGCGGTGACGGCGGGCTGGTCGGCAAGCCCGAGCAAATGTTCATCAAACCGGCATCGCCGGGCGTGGGTGGACCCATCTCGTTGGCCGGTTCGTGGCAGATGCGTGATTCGGCGCCGCTCTCCAAGCTCCCCGCACCGCCAGTCGTTCCGGACGCAAACAATCCGAACGTCGTTACCGTATTGTATAACGGAATGATTGCCCCATTGCTGCCCTTCGCCATTAAGGGAGTGATTTGGTACCAAGGAGAATCCAATGCCGGTCGGGCAGAACAATACCGCAAATTACTTCCAGCCATGATCGAGGATTGGCGCGGTCATTTCGGAGTTGGGGACTTTCCGTTCTACATCGTCCAGCTGGCGGCCTTTCAACCTGTGCACGAACAACCGCGGGATAACGACTGGGCGGAGCTGCGCGAAGCCCAGGCATTCACGGCGGAGCACGTCCCGCACTGCGGACTCGCTGTGGCGATCGATATCGGCGAGGCCAACGATATTCATCCCAAAAACAAGGCCGAGGTCGGGCGGCGGCTGGCGCTCTGTGCTCTCGCCAAGACCTATGGGCAAAAGCGGGAATACTCAGGGCCCTGGTACCACTCCTCGAAGATCCGAGGTTCGAAGATTCAGCTCAGCTTTAATCATGTCGATGGCGGTTTATCGGCCAAGGGCGGGGAACTTCAAGGTTTTGCGATTGCCGGCGAAGACCGCAAATTTGTGTGGGCGAACGCCATTATTGAAGGCAAGAACGTCATTGTGTCCTCGCCTGCCGTGGCGAAACCGGTGGCGGTGCGCTACGGCTGGGATATCAATCCTGTCTGCAATCTCTACAATCAATCCGGCCTGCCGGCTGTCCCCTTCCGCACCGATGACTGGCCCCTGAGTACGAAGGGCAAGAAGTAGGGCTCAGCGGCCCGCCAGGCGAAATTTCTCACCCGGCGCTCCTGCTCGAACGCGATCCGACCTCAGCGCTAGCGGATCAGCTCGCGGCTACGCATCCAATCGGCGGCTCGTTGCGGCCAGGTCGTAACTAGATTTTTGGTAGGGCGCAGCCCATAGCCGTGACCACCGGTAGGGTAGACGTGCAATTCAAAAGGAACGTTCGCCTGCCGCAACGCTGCGGCATAAAACAAGGCCGTCTCGACCCTGACCGGATCGTCCTCCGCCATGGCAATGAAAGCCGGAGGCGTGTTCGTCGTCAGGTCAAACTCCGGCGCGATCTTGTCGTGGTCTTCCTTGACCGTCAGGTACGCGGGATAAATCAGAATTGAAAAATCAGGCCGGCAACTGATCGCATCCGCCTCATCCTGGACGGGGTAGCTGCGAGGCTCGAATTGGGCGCTAGCCAAAGCCGCTAAGTGGCCTCCCGCAGAAAAGCCAAGGATCCCGATACGTTTGGGATCGATCTTAAATTCTTTGGCTCGCGAACGCACCAGGCCAACGGCGCGCTGAGCGTCCTGGAGAGCGGCCGTATGCTTCTCCAGCCCCGGCCGGCTAGGCACCCGATATTTGAGCAGGATTCCGGTCATCCCGATGGAGTTCAGCCATTCGCAAACCTCAGTGCCCTCCAGGTCCATGGCCAGGATGTGGTAGCCACCCCCGGGGCAAACGACCACCGCCGCGCCATTTTGTTTCGCGGCCTCCGGACGGTAAATGGTGATCGTCGGATGAGAGACGTTGCCGAGGCGAATGACCGTTTTGTCACCGACGAGGCCGTCTTTGGACGTCGTTGTGTCACGCTCGTCGGCGAGGGCAGCCTTCTCGCCCGGCACCGTGCCGGGCCAGAGAGGGATGACCTGGGCATTTTCCGAAGCGCGACAAGGTCGGAACGGCAAGAGGCAGCACAGCGGCAGCAGAAAACGAGCAAGAACCAATCTCATGGGCGGCATGGAAACGACAAACCACCGGTCGAGTCAAGGAAACTATCAGAAGTAATCTCTGAGGCCCTGGCTAATCGCCTGCGGGGGATTCGCCGGGGGAGGTTGCTCTTGACAGAAAGGATTGAAATTCAGGAGATTATTAAACACTGCTTATGGCGTGGTTTGCGCGAGATAAAGAAAAAGAACGATTTTACCTGCTGCCCGGAATGGGCGGCCGGAACCTTCGAAGGAAGCGAAAAGTCATCTTACGCTGGTCGATTGTGGCTGGGATACTAACCTCCGCGGTTTTGGGAGGCATTCTCTACCTCATGAGCCGCTATTAGCCGTACTGAGCAAGCCAGAGCTTGCATTTTGAGATGAACGATGGCGTTTTTCAGGCATTGGCCGACGCGGCCAAAAGCCAGGAGCCGGTCGCGCTGGGAATCATCTCCGGAGTCAAAGGATCGAGCCCTCAAAAGGTCGGTGCCAAAGCCCTTTTCTACGGTGACGGCCGGATTCGAGGCACGCTGGGCGGCGGGTGCCTGGAGGCGGAGGTTCAGCAACGTGCCGTGCAGGCGTTGCGTACTGGGGAACCGGCGGCGTTCGAGCTCCTGCTGGACCATGACTTCGGCTGGGATGATGGCCTGATTTGTGGCGGAAAGGTCGAAGGTTTGATCTTGCCCAATGCCCAAGACGCGGGAGAGCGGTTTTGGGCGCAACTTGGGGAACGGCGAACGTCGCTGGCCTGGGGGGTGGGCAAAGATTTTTCACTGGGCCTCATCGGCGACGTGGCCGAGATCTCACCTGCCCGGCGAGCCGGCCCGGATTTCCTCTACCGCGAAACCATCACCCCACCCTGCCCTCTCTGGATAGCCGGAGCTGGCCACATCGCTCAGGCCGTTGCACCATTGGCTGCCCAACTCGATTTTGCCGTCACGGTCTTTGACGACCGCCCGGCGCTTGCCAACCACCGCTTTTTCCCGCCTGAAGTTTTCGTGAAATCAGACGTTTGGGAAAGACTGCTGGAGCTCCGGGCACCGGGCGGCCGGAGCTTCGGTTTAATAGTCACGCGCGGCCATCGCCATGACGCGCTGGTCCTGCAAAACTGGGTTCACCAGCCCTTCCTCTTCCTCGGGATGATCGGCAGCGCCCGCAAGGCCCGGATCCTCTTTGAACACTTTGAAGCGGACAAACTGGCGACGCGGGAAGAACTCAGCCGAGTTGCGTGTCCAGTGGGAATTCAAATCCACTCGCAGACTGTGCCCGAGATTGCCGTGAGCATTATGGCCCAATTCATCGAGAAGCGCGCGCGATCGGGAGCCCCGCAGCGGGACCCGAATAGCTGAGGGAAAAGAATCCGGCCGGGCGGTTCAGAACCGGGTTGGGCCAGGGCTGGATCAAATACGTTCGAAGTAGCGGACCTTTTCCCAATCGGTGACGGCGTTATTGAACGCTTCGTTCTCGAGGTGGGCATGATGAACGTAGAAATCAACCACCGCATCGCCGAAGGCTGACCGCGCCAGCTTGGATTTCTGAAAAAGATCGGAGGCATCCCGCAGACTGCTGGGCAACCGGGACAGGTTGGGATCCACGTATGCGTTCCCGATATATTCGGCGCCACAATCGAGGTTCTCCCGCACCCCGGCCATCCCCGCGGCCATCATCGCGGCCAAGGCGAGATAGGGGTTCGCGTCGGCGCCCGGCATGCGGTTTTCGATACGGAAAGATCGACCCTCGCCCACCACGCGAAAGCCGACCGTCCGGTTATCGAGAGCCCAAGCCATGCGGGTGGGGGCCCAACTGCCAGCCTGGTAACGCTTATAGCTGTTAATGGTAGGCGCGAAAAAGAGGCAGAGTTCCGGAGAGTACTTCATCAAACCGCCAAGGAATTGGCGGAAGAGAGCTGAGCCCGGCGGCGCTCCCCGTTCAGGACGAGCGCCAGCTCGTTTTGCGGCCGGGGAACCGTTCGCGCGGGGCGCGCAAAATAAATTCTGGCCGCCTTTCCACAGGCTTATGTGGATATGGCAGGAATTGCCTGCCTCGGAAGGCGCATACTTGGCCATGAAGGAGACCGCTTTGCCATGCTGTTCAGCCATCTCCTTGGTGCCTTGCTTAAAGAGCACATGCAGATCGGCCATGGGCAGGGGCTGGTCATAGATGAAGTTGATTTCGTGCTGTCCCCGGCTCCATTCACCTTTGCTGCTCTCGATCGGCACCCGGGCCACGGTCATTCCATTTCTGATCGCGCGCATCAGCCCCTCATCGCGCGTCGGCTGCATCAAATGGTAATCGATTCGGTAATCGCTGGAAGGCTGAAGCTCTCGATATCCAGCGGCGTGAGCGGAATGATAGGTCTGGTTGAAGAGATAAAACTCAAGCTCGGTCGCACAGAAGCAGGTCAAACCCTTGCGCGCCAGCAGATCGAGCTGGGCCCTCAAAACCGAACGCGGTGACTCCGGCACGAACGCGCCATCGTGGCGGACGTGATCGCACAAGACCAGCGCGGCACCGGGCTGCCAGGGCAACACCCGCAAGGTGTTCAAGTCGGGCTTAAGGGCGAAATCCCCAAAGCCCTGATCCCAGCTGGCCACCTTGAACCCGTCCAGTGGATCCATCTCCATGTTCACGGTGAGCAGGTAATTGCAGCCGTGGGTCCCGTGTTTGGCCACGGAATCCAAGAATACTTCGGCCCGGAACCTTTTGCCCACGAGCCGCCCGAAGGGATCGGCCAAGGCGACGATCACCGTGTCGATGCCGCCCGAACGAATCAAAGATTTTAGTTGAGAGAAGATCATGGGGACGTGATGAATGCGGTGCAGCGGAACGGTGCGTGTCCAGGTGGCCGGGTTTGCGCCAGCAATTTCTCCGGGAGCGAGGATGCAACCGAGGTTAAATTCAGATCGGACTCACTCCCCCACATACACGTTCTTTACCTCGGTGAACCCCTCCATTGCGCCCAGGCCGAGGTCGCGGCCCAAACCGCTCTGCTTGAATCCGCCGAAGGGGGCTTCGACATGCACGCTGCTGTGAGAGTTGATGCTCAGGACCCCGCTCTCCACCGCCCGGGCCACGCGAAGTGCCCGGCGCAAATCGTTCGTCCACAGGGAGCCGCTCAAGCCATAGGGAGAGGCGTTCACCTCCTGGAGCATCGCGGCCTCGTCCGTGAAAGGCGTGATACAAACCACCGGTCCGAAAATTTCCTCCCGCCAGCAGCGGTCCGCTTTTTGCACATCGAGGAGAACGGTCGGCTCGAGATAATACCCTTTCGAATGGGGGCGACCACCACCGCAAACAAACTTGCTGCCGCGGGCGCGCGCGTCCGCCAAGTACGCCTCAACCGTCTGCCGCTGGCCTGCCGAAACGAGGGGCCCGAGCTGCGTGGCGGCGTCCGCCGGGTCACCCACGACGAGCTTCTTTGTAGCCGAGACGAAGCGTTCGACAAAGGGTTCGAAGATGCTGCGCTCGACGAAGACGCGGCTCCGGGCGCAGCAATCCTGGCCAGTATTGGCAAATACGCTCATGGGGGAGGTTTCCGCGGCCCGTTGCCAATCGGAATCCGCGAAGACGATGTTCGGTGACTTCCCGCCCAGTTCGAGGGAGAGGCGTTTGATATCACGCGAAGCGAGTTCCATGATCCGGCGCCCCACCTCGGTCGAGCCGGTGAACGAGATTTTCCGAATCAGCGGATGGCTCGCCAGGGTTTCTCCAATCGCGCCCCCGGGACCGGGAAGGATTTGGAGCACACCCGCCGGCAACCCCGCGTTATGGGCGACCTGCCCCAACGCCAGCGCCGTGAGCGGCGACAAAGAGGCCGGTTTAAGAATGACGCAATTTCCGGCTGCGAGTGCCGGGGCCGCTTTCCAGCACGCGATCGGAAAGGGAAAATTCCAGGGCACAATGCAAGCCACCACACCCATGGATTGACGCAAAGTGAAATCGAAGCCGCCGCGCGCTACCGGCAAGGTCTGACCGCCAAATTTAGTCACCGCCCCGGCGTAAAACTCGAACACGCGGGCGCCCAGGCCGGCTTCATCCCGGGCATCCGCAATGGGCTTGCCGATTTGGAGCAATTCGAGCTGCGCGATCCATTCCAAATTCTCACGCAAGGCGCGAGAAACCTGATGCAGAATATCGCTTCGTTTTCCCGGGGCGAGATCACGCCAGCCGCCCTCCCAGGCTCGGCGGGCGGATTCAATGGCGGCATTCACATCCGCTGGATCAGCGGCGGCTACGGAGGTGAAAACCTCCTCGGTCGCCGGGTTGGTCAGGGGGAGTTGACCGCCGGAGGCGGAGTTCCTCCAGGAACCGTCCCAAAAGAGTTGCGTCGGGATATTCATAGCACTTCGAGATACAGTTTACGAAAATCGTCCGGGGTCACTGGCACCACATTCGTTTTGTGACACGGATCCTCCACGGCCTGTTGCACCAGGGTGTTCAAATGCTCGGGCTTCACTCCCTGCGAACTCAACCGGGTGTTCAAGCCGAGTCCGGCCAGGAAAGCCGCAACAAAAGCGATCGTCTTTTCATCGGCCTCTCTTTCGGATCCATTAACCACATCGAGGCCACAGGCGATGCCGACGCGACGATAGATTCCGGGCTTGCGGGCCGCGCAGAATTTCATTCCTACCACGAGGCACAAGGCGTTCGCCAATCCGTGGTGCAGCCCACAAACGGTCGACAGCGGGTGCGCGAGGGAGTGAACGACCCCCAGATCTTTTTGGAACGCCACCGCGCCCATCGCCGCGGCAACGAGCATTTTACCCCGCGCCTCCAGATCGCTACCCTGCCGGTACGCTCGAGGCAGGGCTTCCACGATCAGGCGTATCCCTTCCAAGGCGATTCCGTCGCACATGGGATGAAAGGCTGGGCAGGTGTAAGACTCGATACAGTGAGTCAAAGCGTCGGCCCCGGTGGCAGCGGTCAGGGCCGGTGGCAAACCTACCGTTAGCTCCGGGTCGAGAATGACACATTTCGCCAGCAGCTCAGGGTGGAACAGCACCGCCTTTCGGCGAGTAGCCTCCAAGGTAATGACGGAGCTTCGCCCCACTTCGCTTCCCGTTCCGGCAGTGGTCGGGATGGCGATAAAGGGCACCAGGCCGCTCCAGTCACTTTCGTCGTAAAACTTGGAGAAATCGAGGCCCGGGCGTTTGACCAGCAGGCGGGCCGCTTTCCCGGCATCCAGCGGACTGCCGCCCCCGAGAGCGATCACGCTGTCGCAATGAGACACGGAGAAGGCCTGCGCCGCTTCCCTCACGTCCTGCTCCAAGGGATTCGGGTGCACCCCAGAGTACAGGAACCAATCTTTGCCTTGCTTGTCTTCGCCCAAAACCGCCGACAACGCCTTGAAGGCAGGCGTGCGGACCAGGCCCGGATCGGTCACGACTAGCGGACGACGGATTCCGAGCCTGGCTGCGCGCGAGGGGAGTTCGGACAAAGCGCCCGGCCCAAAGAGAGTTGGGGTCGGGAAGGAGAAAGTGATGGCGCTCATTTCAAGTTCAATTGCATTGACTGTGGTTGTGATGATTCGCGAGTCATGTAAGCCAAAGAGGACCGGAAGTCAATTCACGGAGCCAGGCGCTTGCAGAGACGAGTAACTGGACTGGGCGGACCAAGTCGGCGGCCGGTAGTTCACAGACTCTGTGCCTGTGCCGGCTGGACGCTAAAGATCAAGCCGAGGGAGAGCGACGAGGCTTGCGAGGCACTTTCCCGTTTGCTGCTTTTGGACCACCCAGGCCATTCGTGGACTTGCGCAGCAACCGGCGGGCTTCGGCGAGTTCCGCTCGCAGCCGCTCGTTTTCCACCCGGGTTTTCTCGTTCTCGCATCGCACGCTGGTCAGGTCGCGCGAGCGCTGGCGTAATTCCAACTGAGAGACGACGTGCCGCGCCAGGATGGTAAGCGCTTGCTTTTGGTCCGGACGCAATTGGCGGGGTACTTTGTCGATAACGCACAAGGTTCCCAGAGCATACCCATCGGGCGTGATGAGCGGCGCTCCGGCGTAAAAGCGGATTTTGGGATCAGAGGTCACCAACGGGTTTTTGGCAAACCGCTGGTCCTTGGTGGCATCGGGCACAATGAACAACGCGGATTGCTTGATCGCATGAGCGCAAAAAGAAACATCCCGGGAGGTCTCGTTCACGGTGGTCCCGACCTTGGCCTTGAACCATTGCCGTTTTTCATCCACCAGCGAGATGAGGGCGATGGGAGATTCACAAATCCGAGCCGCTAGTTCGGTAAGATCATCGAATAATTCTTCGGGCACGGTGTCCAGCACGTCATACTGCCAGAGCACGTTCAGCCGCTTCTTTTCCTGCTGAAGAGTTGGGGCGCTCATGTGTCAATCCATTTTCCGTACGACGATGATAACGCGTGGAATTGTGAACGCAACGACTCTTTTTCAGGCCGGCCGGGGCGCCGGCTTGTAGCCGCCTTTGGCGGCTGTGTCCACTCGGGCACGCTGAAGATCATCGAGAGCGATAAGCCGGGCGTCAGCCGGTGATCCGGGGTGGGTCACTGCTGCTCCCCTGTTGCCTTTGACACCGTGCGAGCTTGAGCCCCCGTGCGAGCCAGCTATACTCGCTGCGATGAAGTCCGAATTTGCGGCGTCGCCGTGCCTCCGAACCCCCCAGCCGCTGTTTCTCGGAAGCCTTTTGAAGAATTGGTTTCGATTCATCCTGGGCGTATGGCTCCTGGTGGGCGCTTTCACAGTCTTCAGCTCCTTCGGCCAGGTAAATGGGCTCTACAGCACCCATGTGCAGGTGAATGTGAATGCCGCCGGGCTTAACGTCCCCGGAGATGCCGCGAACGAACCGTCGCTCTGCATGGACCCCAGGAATCCTAACCTCATCGCCGTCGGCTGGCGCCAATTCGACGATGTCCGAAGTGATTTTCGACAAGCCGGATGGGCTTACTCGACCAATGCAGGTCTCACCTGGACCTTCCCCGGCGTGCTCGAACCGGGAACCTTCCACAGCGATCCGGTGTTGGCTTCCGATGCCGACGGAACCTTTTACTACCTCGGGGTGCTGACGAACGACGTTTACCACTGCGACCTTTGGCGCTCCACGAATGGCGGGGCCAGTTGGGACTTTGCCGGGCTGGCGCTCGGCGGTGACAAGGCGTGGATGACCATCGATCGCACGGCGGGACCAGGTCGGGGAAACCTGTACCAGGCTTGGAGCCCCGATTTTAATTTTGCGAATGATCCAAGTCAGATTTTCAGCCGCTCTTCGGACCGGGGGCAGACCTGGCAAGCTGCCGTCGATATCCCGCAACGGCCCTTTTGGGGCACGCTGGATGTTGGACCTGACGGCGAACTTTATGTGGTCGGGTGGGATGGCAACGCGTTTTGGGTTAACCGTTCCACGAATGCGTCAGACCCGAGCGTGAGTGTTGCCTTTGATTTGACCGCATCGGTGGATCTCGGGGGGGCTCTGCTTTACGGTCCAGCCGTCAACCCGGTGGGCCTGATTGGGCAACCCTGGATTGCCGTCGATCATTCGAGCGGCCCGAATCGCGGGAACGTATACGTGCTCTCCTCGGTCAGCGGGATTGGCAATCCCGCCAATGTGATGTTCACGCGAAGCACCAACCAGGGCGCGAGTTGGAGCGCTCCCCGGCGTATCAACGACGACTCTCTCACGAACAACGCTTATCACTGGTTTGGAACATTGTCTGTCTCTCCGAGCGGCCGGTTGGACGCCTGTTGGAATGACACCCGGAACAACCCGGCGAATACCGTATCCGAGCTTTATTTCTCCTACTCAGAGGATGGGGGGCTGACGTGGTCCCCCAACAAAGCGATCAGCCCGCCATTCGACCATACCTCGGGGTACCCGACGCAGGAGAAAATGGGGGATTATATTGGGATGGTCTCGTTGGACGGCGCGGCGATGATTGCTTATACGGCCACCTTCAACGGCGAGGAGGATATCTGGTTTGGGCGTGTCGAGTTGCCGCTCAAACTGAAGTTGAACCTTTCCAAGGCCGGTGTCGCTCTCTCGTGGAACACCGCCCCTGGCCGAACCTACTGCGTCGAAGCGACAGACCATTTGGCCAGCCCCTGGGTGACGACCACGAACCTGGGATGCTTGACGGGTACGGGCGGCGCCCTGACGCTCACCGACCCACCGGGTAGCTCGGCCCGGTTTTACCGTGTGCTCGAGCAACCCCTGCCCTGAAGTTTTCAATGCCCACTAAAATCCAGGTCCGACCTTCCTCCAGGTTCACCACCGGGGCAATCTTGATCGTCTGTGGTTACGGGTTCATGCTGATGATCCCGGTGCTGCTCGCGATGATGACCGTCAGCCTGTTTCAGTTTAGCTGGATTACCTTTGCCGTGCCCTTCCTAATCATCTGCGCCGCCACTTTCGTCCTGCCCTTCGGCTTCGGCAATGCGCACATTACGCGTTTGGTTCGCCCCCTCGCCCCGCCCGGTCCGGTCCCCCCGGACAGCTTCACGGTCCAACTGACATTCCATCCACGGCTGCGCTCCGGCCTCCGAGCCCTGGTCGAGGACGCGGATGACATTGGGCTCCTGACCGTAACGGAGTCGGCCGTGGCTTTCCGCGGGGACTCCGTCGATTTGACTTTGGAACGCGAGCAGATCCGCCATTTGCGCGCCCAGAGCATCGGATGGCGAGGGCTTTTCATTTATCCGCGGCTCCGATTGACGGTATCAGGGCTCGAGGAGATCAGCGAAATCAGTGTTGCGGACCGCTCGGCGTGGATTCTGCCTACGGCCCGAAGGCGAACCCGGGAGCTATACCGGCGGCTGGCGCAGCGACCGAAAGCTGCTCCGGAGAGGTCGAAGGCCGGCGAGGAAACTCGCTGACGAATTACCTCGAATTTTGCGAAGCGGTCGGCGGCAGGGGCACGCCTGGAAGATAGAGGGCAAAGACGGTGCCACGCCCGATTTCAGTGTGCACATGAAGCGCACCTTTCGCCTCCTTGATCAGGCGCTGCACGATATTGAGACCAAGTCCAGTGCCGTTGCGGGCGCCTTTGGTGGAGAAATACGGCTGGAAAATCTTGGGCAGGATTTCCGGAGGAATCCCCGGACCCGTGTCGCGCACCGAAACCCTCAGTAGCGGCGCCAGGTTTTGGAAGTTCTCCACGTTCAGCAAACGGTCCTGCGGGCTGTCTTTGAAAACAGTGAGGTCGAGGGGATGGTCCAGAGCCTGGCCCTCGATATCGACGGAGTGTGCTCCCGGAGCGCACTGGAAGGCATTGACGGTCAGGTTAAGGAGCACCTGGATTAAATCCGTACCGTTCATGTGAACGGCCATGTCGGTGGGCAGCAACCGGACGTTAAACTCATGGTTCTGCCGACCGGGATGAACACGAGCCAGGTGACCCAGGTCGGTGAGGATTTGGTTTAACCCGACGCGCGGCAACTCATCGGTGTGGCGCCGAAGGAAACTCAGGTACCGGCGGGAAATCTCAATGCAATTCGTCACCTGCCGGGTGATGGTTTTCAGCCGATCCTTGATGAACTCGAGGTCTTCGACCTCCAACCGGGTGGCGTTACCGAGCCGCTGGTTCAGCAGTTGGACGAATCCCGAGATGACCGTTAACGGGCCATTGATATCGTGGATAATGCTGGCGTAGATCTCGCCCCGAGTCTGAGCCATCTGCTCTTCAATCTTCTGGTCTTGAAGTTCCGTTAGCAGGTGCTCCAGTTGTTCGGCGTTGTTATGAATCTCGCCTTCCAGAGTGCGGCGCTGCATGGCGTTGGCCACCGCCGCGCGCATGGTCGAGACATCGAACGGTTTGTTGATATAATCGCAGGCCCGCAAGCGCAGCGCCTGGCGCATGGTGTCGGTCGTCTCGAACGCCGTCATCATGACCACCTCGAGAGCGGGGGCGACGTACTTGAGACGTTCCAGCACTTCGATCCCCGACATCCCGGCCATCCGGACGTCCAACACTGCGACGTCAATCTTGTGCTGTTGGGCCAGTTGGATGGCGGCAGGACCGTCGCTGGCCATCAGGATCTCGTAATCGTCCTTGAAAATGACCCTCAACGATTGGCGTGGTCCATCCTCGTCATCGACGATCAACAACGTCCCCTTCCGCCGGGAAGGTACTGCGCTTTCCGGCGGCGGTTGCAAAATTTCCGGTGGAGGCACCGCGGACATAGTCACAGGTTGTTGCGGCAACTCAACAAGCAATTGATTAGGCCAGGCGCGCCCAGCACACAGGCATGCTACAAGACCGTGGAAGTGAGACAAGCAAAAACGGGCGGCCTCAGGCCTGAACCGTTAGCGGCGCGTCCAGGGGAAGTGAAATGCGCACCCTCCCGGACTGGCCGGACTTGCCGGCGACCAGTTCGAGTTTGCCGTGATGGGTCTCGATTATTTTACGGGAGACGGTTAGACCGAGGCCCAGGCCCACATTGCGCGTGGTGAAAAAGGGTGCGGGCGCCTTTTGCAGCGCTTCCGGAGTAAAGCCGCTGCCATTGTCCTGAACCTCAATTTGCAGGGCCGGGTGCTCGGCCCCATTGGCATCCGTGTGCAGGTGCACCCCGATTTTGGGATCGGACGGATTGGCTTGCAACGCGTTGAGCATAACTTCGGCTAAGGCGTGCTTGAGGGCAGCTCGGTCTCCCTGGAGCATGATCGGCTTGGGCGCGTGGTCATAGCGCAGTTGGGCAGATTTGGCCGGCTGATAGCGGCACGCTTCCTGGTAAGCTTCCTCAATTAGCGGGGACAGCGGGAACGATTCGCTTGAAATCATGCTGTCCCGGGCGAGAAAGCGCATTTGATTGATGAGCCGCGTAACCCGTTTCACCCCATCGGCCAGCGCCAGGTCCAACGACGCACGAAATTCGGCATCCTTCCATTTATCGCTGAGCAACTGTTGGTGCGTGGAGAGGGGCACCATGGCGTTGCCGATCTCGTGGGTCAAACGGTCGGCCATGTTTTTCACCAGGCGCAGGTTGGCAGCTTCCATCTCGAGATGCCGGAGTTGTTCGCTTTGCGTGAGGTCCTCGACCATGAGCAGCGCCGACGCGGCCTGCGACGTTTTCTGGCGCTGGAACGGGACGATGGTGACGTTGTAAATCGCGCCGGTGCCGGGCTCGAACTTGAAGGTCGGGAGCG
>Ga0105240_10009368_pt1 | contig 13878 bp, 11 predicted proteins | sample KBSC54metaG_FD_80426 | JGI IMG/M metagenome (GOLD analysis project Ga0105240, IMG submission 80426) | Corn rhizosphere microbial communities from Kellogg Biological Station, Michigan, USA - KBS C5-4 metaG | ecosystem: Host-associated > Plants > Roots > Rhizosphere > Soil | place: Michigan, USA... | reverse complement strand
CCGCAACGGCGTGAAGACCATCGATAACCAGGAGATCGCGGGGATTAGCGGCGGCGCGCTGGATGCGAACGAGGGCGAGCCGGGGCCGTTTTATCTGCAGGGCGATCACACAGGCGGGATGAAGTATCGGAATATTACGGTGTCGGTGCCTAAGTAGCGGGGGCCAGGGGCCAGGGGCCGGGGATTAGTCGCGCGCCGAGTTCGCACGAGTCAGGACCACGAGGAGAGATTGGCCGAACGGGGGAGGGACCAGGGCCTCCACTCGCGACATCACCGGCACCATGGCGCGGTCGAAGAGGGCGATTTGGGATGGCGATTGGGCCTGACGGCGGAACAGGCGGGCGTTCAGCCACCAGCCGAAAAAACCGATTGTGTTGATGTAGCGCGAGCGTTGGATGCGTAATCCGCATTGGTCCGATAGCGAGGCGATTGAGCGCCGCGTGTAGCGCCGATGATGGCCGAGATTCCGGTCGATCGGGCCGTATAACGCGGGAAATGCGGGGACCAGCAGCACGATTGCGCCGCCTGGCTGGAGGATCGACGACATGGCGCGCAGCATGGCGGCATCGTCCTCGACGTGCTCGAGCACGTTGAGACAGACGATCGAATCCGGCGCGAATCGCGCGAGGGTGCCGATGTCGTCACACACGAGCGCGTGGAGATTCGGCCGGCCGGGATATCGCTCGCTGAGGCGCCCCACGCAGGCGGGTTCGATATCGATGGCGACGACCAGTTCGCGATCGAGCAGCATGCCGGTGAAATTGCCGATCCCGCAGCCGACCTCCACGACGCGGCAGCCGACGTGCGGCAGCACCAGCCGGCTCTGCCACGCGAAGTAATTCGGCGCGCGCGACATGAATTCCTGATCGGCAAGCGTGTATGTCGCGTCCGGCGTCACTCCACTAGAATAGAACTTCCGATGCCGGGCTTCTTTGGATTTGGCGCCGCCGACCTGCTGCTCGTGTTCGTAAGCGCGGTCCTGCTGGGCGGCACCTGGGCGGCGCGGCGCTCCATTCTGCCGCGAGCCGGCGCGTTTGCGCAGAAAACCGCCTGGTGCATGCTACTGCTGGCGGCGTTGCCGGTGGCGCTGCGATTACTGCTGCTGGCGAATCATCCGGTGCCTGCCCCGGATATTTACGATGAGTTCGGCCATCTTCTGGTGGCCGACACGCTGCGTCATTTCCGGCTGGCGAATCCGCCGCTGCCATTGCCCGAGTTCTTCGAGACCTTCTTCGTGCTGCAGCAGCCGACGTATAGCTCCATCTATCCAATCGGTCAGGGACTCGCGCTAGCCATCGGATGGACGCTCTTCGGCCTGCCGTGGGCCGGCGTCCTGCTCTCCACGGCGGCGTTTTGCGCGCTCGCGTATTGGATGCTGCGCGGCTGGACGACGCCGGGATGGTCGCTGATCGGCGGACTGCTCGCGGTCGCCGAGTTCGGACCGCTGTGCCAGTGGATGAACAGCTATTGGGGCGGAGCCTTTCCGGCCATGTCCGGATGCTTGGTTTTCGGCGCGCTGCCGCGGCTGCGAAAAGGGCCGCGTACGCGCGAGGCCGTCCTGCTGGCCGTCGGGCTCGCACTGCACTGGCTGACGCGGCCGTTCGAATCGATCTTTCTGTTCGCCGCGGTCGCCATCTACCTGGCGCCGGACTGGCGGAAACTGCAGAAGGTAGCGCCGGAGGCGGCACTGATTCTCGCGACGGCGCTCGCCATCACGCTCTTCCACGATAAGGCCGTCACCGGCAGTTGGACGACGCTGCCGGAGAAACTCAGCCAGGATCAATACGGCGTCCCGGCCGCCCTGACGTTTCAGAGCAATCCCGTGCCGAACCGCGCGCTGACGCCCCAGCAGGCCATGGACTATCGGATGCAGCTTGGGTTCCGCAACCCGCGGGGCGAAACGCTGCGCAGCTACCTGGAGCGCATGGAATATCGCGTACGCTACTACCGCTTCTTCTTCTACCCGCCGCTGTACCTGGCGCTCGCGGCATTCCTGTTTACGCTGCGGCGGGATCGGCATTGGTGGGTGGCTGTCACATGCCTGCTGTTCGCGCTGGGCGTGAATTTTTTCCCGGCGTTCCAACTCCACTACGTCGCGGCGGTCACCTGCCTTTTTCTGTTCATGAGCGTGGCAGGACTGGAAGCACTCAGCAGGCTCGTGGTCCGCGGCCAGCCGGCCGGCGCGGAAGCCGTGCAGATTCTGCTGCTGCTGTGCGGCGCGCAATTCGTGTTCTGGTACAGCGTGCACGTGTTCGACACGTCGGAGATTTCGCGCGCCGTGCGCGGGTACGAGACGTGGGACGATATCAATCACACGAATCCGGAGCGGCGCATCTATGTGGATCGACAACTGGGGCAAATCCCGGGCAGACTGCTGGTGCTGGTGCGTTACTCGCCGCAACATATCTTTCAGGACGAGTGGGTCTACAACACCGCCGACCCGGTCAACTCGCGCGTAATCTGGGCGCGCGATCTCGGTCCGGAAAAGGACAAGGAGTTGCTGCAAACTTACCCCGGCCGCACTGTGCTGTTATTGGAGCCGGATGCGCGGCCGCCGCGGCTCACCCGGTACTAACGCTGACCACTACCTTGAATTTGTTTGCATTGCCTATGTCAGCAATATATACCCGCGCATGAATCATGCGAATTCACTCAGCGGGTTTAGTGCTGTCGTTCCTCGCCTTCCGCCTCGCGGCCCAGGCTCAGACGCCGGTCATCAGCAGCGTCTTGAATAGCGGAACCGTGCTCACCGTGCCCGTTGCGCCAGGCGAGAACGTCACGATCACAGGCACCAGTCTGGGCGATGCGACGAGTTTGCCTTGCGGAACCGGCGGCGCCACTCCAGTACCCGTGCCAACGGTGTGCGGCGGCGTAGCGGTCCTGGTAAATGGCACTGCCACCAATATCCGAAGTGAGCAGGCGCAGCAGATCACTTTCATCGCGCCGATCACGCTGACGGGAACCAGCGCGACCATCCAGGTAACGATGCAAAACGGGGCGCAGCAGAGCGGCAACATCTTACTGGTCGGCGAGAGCGCTACGGATAATACCTTCACAAACGGAGCGGCGTTTCAATGCCGGATCGCTCCGTCGGCGGGTTTACGGTTCCGTCGTACGTTCTGCTGGCGCTGCCGGCGGGATCGTTCGCCGGCCTGGACTTCATGCCCACAGTTACCCCGGTCAACTTTTCGGCTACCGGATTAAATCTCGGATATCTGACGGCACGGCGGGATAATACGGCGTTCGTCACGTTTAAGTAGGGGAGTCATACCGCCGGGAAGCGGCTGATTGGGAACGTCTCGACCTGCGGCGACCGCTGTTGCACGAGGACGCCGCCGTCCACTACTAGAGACACGCCGGTCATATAGCGGGCATCGTCGGTGGCGAGAAACACCGTGGGGCCGGCGAGATCCTCGGGCGTACCCAGGCGGCCGAGCGGGACCACCTGCCCGCGCTGGACGGCCGACTCCTCGTCGAGATCGTAAGTGCGGATCAGGCCCGGCACGACGGCATTGACGCGCACGCCGTAGGGCGCCAAGTCGAGGGCCATGGCGCGGGTCATGGCTTCAATGCCACCCTTGGAAGCGTCGTACGCCACGTTGCCGCGATGCGCCTTGGTGGCGCCGCCGCTCGACATGTTAATGATGACCCCGCCGCCCTGCCGCACCATGATGTGCGCGGCGCGATGCGCGCAGAGGAACGAGCCTTTGAGATTCACGTCGAGCACGTGATCCCACCAGGCTTCGTCGCCCTCGAGGAAATGACGCGCGGCGTGGATGTTGCCGGCGTTGTTCACCAGCACGTCGAGGCGCCCGAACTGCTGCACGATTTTGTCGAACATCTTCTCGACGCTGGCTGGATTGGAAACGTCGGCGGGTACGGCCAGCGCCTGCTCGCCGATGGCTTCCACGACTTCCCCGGCCCGCGCCTCGCTGACATCGTTGACGGCCACGCGCGCGCCTTCGGCAGCGAAGCGTTCCGCCACCGCGCGGCCGATGCCGTGGCCGGCGCCGGTCACCAATACCGTCTGATTCACAAATCTTTGGAGTTGCGCCATCATGCATTCCGATGCTACCAAAGGATGCATGCAGGAAATCGCCGCGGGCGTCGCTGTCTTCCCTACCCTGATCGCCAACGCGTACTTCGTGGGGGACGCGGCGTCGTGGGTACTGGTGGACGCGTGCAAACCGGGGAACGAGCGCGGGATTCGCAGCGCCGCAGAGGTACACTTCGGTCCGGGCGCGAAGCCGCGGGCCATCGTGCTCACGCATGGTCATTTCGACCATGCCGGGTCGGCGGGGCCACTGGCGGACCTTTGGCAGGTCCCCATCTACTGCCACGAACTGGAACTCCCGTTCCTAACGGGGAAGAAGCACTATCCGCCGTTCAACTTTTCCTCGCCGGGCTTCTTTACGAAACTGGCGCGCTTCTTTCCGACGAGTACGGTGGATCTGGGAACGCGCGTGCGGCCGTTCGACGGGTCGCCGATCGGGGGATGGCGTATGCTGGATACGCCCGGACACACGCCGGGACAGGTCGCATTCTTCCGCGAAGAGGGGCGCGTGCTGCTGGCCGGCGACGCCGTAACCACGATGGATCTCGACAGCTTCTTCGCCACGATCACGAAGCGCAAGCAGGTCTGCCGTCCGCCGGTTCCGGCGACGCATGACTGGCCCACGGCACGCGAATCGGTGCGGAGGTTGGCGACATTGCGTCCCTCGGTGATCGCGGCCGGACACGGCGCGCCGATGTCGGATGCCGCGGATGGACTTCAGCAGTTGGCCGACAATTTCGCGATACCGGCCGTAGCGTAGGGCTCCGGCCTGCGAACGCGCCTAAGGCGCGCCGGGCGGGCGCTGCCCGCCTGACCGGCGACAAAGATCGCCAGTGTTACCGAAAGGTCTCCTATACCAGCACCGTAAACGTGGACTCGGTACGCTGGACCGGGCGGTAGAGCGTATCGCGTTCCACGGGGACGCGGCCGGCCTTCCGGATCAACTGGAGGAGTTCGGCGCGGCGGAGGCCCTGCGTCGTGGTCGCGCCGGCGTCATGATAGATGCGCTCTTCGACGATGGTGCCGTCGAGGTCGTCGGCGCCGAAGCGTAGCGCGATCTGCGCGATCCGCGGCGTCATCATCACCCAATAGGCTTTGATGTGCGGGATGTTGTCGAGCACCAGGCGCGCCACCGCGATGTTTTTGATGTCGGCGAACCCGGTGGTCTTTCCGATGTGCTGGAGCGGCGTATTGTCAGGATGGAAGGCCAGCGGGATGTAGGTGACGAAGCCGCCCGTGTCATCCTGCAGGCCGCGCAATTTGATCAGATGGTCGACGCGGTCCTCGTCGCTTTCGATGTGGCCGTAGAGCATGGTGCAATTGGAGCGCAGGCCCAATTGATGCGCCGTGCGCGCAGTCTCCAGCCACTCGTTGCCGTCGATCTTGTGATCGCAGATGATGCGCCGGACGCGTTCATCGAAAATCTCGGCGCCGCCGCCGGGGAGCGAATCCATGCCGGCATCGCGCAGCCGTTCCAGCGTCTCGCGAATCGAGATCTTCGTGCGCCGCGCCAGGTAGGCGATCTCCACCATCGTGAAGGCCTTCAGATGCACCTGCGGGAAGCGCTCCTTGAGGCCGCGAAGCATCTGGCAAAACCAGTCCAACGTCAGTTCGGGATGCAATCCGCCGACGATGTGGAATTCGGTGACTGCCTCGCTGTAACCCTCGCCAGCCTTGTGCCACACCTCTTCCAGCGACATCGTGTAGGCCTTGGGATCGCGCACACGCTTACCGAAGGCGCACAAGCGGCAACTGGCCACGCAGACGTCGGTGGGATTGATGTGGCGGTTGACGTTGAAGTACGTCGTGTCGCCATGCAGGCGTTCGCGGACAATGTTGGCAAGATAGCCGACCGACAGAATGTCGTTGGTCCGGAACAGGGTGACGCCGTCCTCGAAAGTCAGGCGCTCTCCGGCTTCGACCTTTGCGCGAATCGGAACAAGGCGGGGATCATCGATGACGACTGGCATGTGATTTAAGCACCCGGTTTCAGGAGGAAAATATCAGCGGCCCAGAATAAAAAGAATAACACGCTGACGTAGCCGTTCATGGTGAAGAAGGCCGCGTTCACGCGCGACAAATCGTTGGGTTTGACGAGGCGGTGCTCGTAAATCAGCAGGCCGGCGATGGCGGCGACCCCGGCGATCGCCAGGGCGCCCAGGTGCAGGGAATAGACCAGCGCCAGCAGGCAGAAGACCATGAGGAAATGCAGCAACTTAGCCACTCGCAGAGCTCGTGCGATCCCGATGCGGCGCGGCAGGCTGTACAAGTCCTCGCTCCGGTCGAAATCGTAATCCTGGCAGGAATAGATCACGTCGAACCCGCCAGTCCAGAAAGTGACGGCGGCGGTCAGCCACAGGATGCGGGCGTCCAGCGATCCGCGCATGGCGATCCAGGCGGCGGCGGGTGCGATCCCCAGGCTGAAGCCCAGAACGAGATGCGAGAAAGCCGTGAAGCGCTTGGTGAAGGAATAGAAGAAGACCACGGCCAAAGCCAGCGGGGAGAGAAGCAGGCAGAGCGGGTTCAATTGCCAGGCGGCGAGAACAAAGATGAGCGACGCCACAGCGACGAAGAGCCAGGCGAAGCGGCGGCCCAGGAGTCCGGCCGGAAGATGGCGCATGCGAGTGCGGGGATTCCGCGCGTCGATCCCGGCATCGACCAGACGATTGAACGCCATGGCCGCCGACCGGGCGCCCACCATGGCCACGACGATCCAGAGGAGCGTGCGCCAGAGGTCGTTGGCGCTATAGCCGCCGGCACGGAAGGCCAGCAGCGCGCCGGTGAGGGCGAACGGGAGGGCGAAGATCGAATGCTCGAACTTGATCATGTCGAGCGTGAGGCGCAGACGTTGCAGGATCATTCAGGGATTTGACCTAATTATTTTATCCTTTCCCGGCCTTTCCTCGCGCGGAGTGAAAAAGTAGTTAAAATTACGGTTAACAGAAGCGACGGGGCGTGCTACATTTGGTTGCTTACGTCGATCATGGAAGGGAGTCTTTAGGGCATGTTGGAATCGTTCGCCCTCTCGGACAAGGGCTGCGTCAGAACGAACAATGAAGACTACTGCCTGATCGAACCCGAACTTGGTCTCTACATTCTGGCGGACGGAATGGGCGGAGCGAAGGCGGGCGAGCGCGCCTCCCGGCTGGCAGTGGAAACGGTGGCGGAACGTGTGCTCTTCGCACAGACTCGCGACTCCCAGGTGCTCCTGTCGGCAGTGGAAGAAGCCAACCGGCGGGTCATGGAAGCGGCGCAGAACGATTCCGCGCTCGAAGGCATGGGGACCACGCTGGTAGCGGCGCTCGAAGTCGACGGGCAGTTGAACATCGCCAGCGTCGGCGACAGCCGCGCTTACGTGATGGACGACCAGGGTTTCCGCGTGATCACCGACGACCAGACGTGGGTCAACGAGGTGGGCCGGCCGCTGGGTCTGGACGAAGATAGCCTCAAGAATCATCCGATGCGCCACGTCCTGACTATGGCGATCGGCGCCAGTTCGCCGCTCACGGTCAACTACTACCTGGTACCGCTCGAGATGGGCGCGCTGATATTGATCTGCAGCGACGGTCTGCACGGCGTCCTGGAAGGCGAGCAATTAGAGGAGATTCTGGGCGGAGTGCGCAGCGGAAGCACGCTGGAAGCGAGTTGTCAGAATCTGGTGCAGGCGGCCAAAGCGGCCGGCGGTCCGGATAATGTGACGGTCGTGCTGATGCGCAAGTGCGCGTAGGGGTAGGATCCCCGTTGCTGGCTGTATCCGCTCCATCCGGAACGGAGCCGCGCGCGTCAGCAAGCGAGAATCCCGCACGTATGCCGTGACTCACGGCATCGCTCCCTTAACGGTCGCGGCTCCGACCGCAGCGCGCCACATTTTCTTGAGATCTTTCCGACGCCCGGGACACTACCTGGATACAGGTGACAGTCTCTTGGCTCGCGGCAGCTTGTGTCTTCCTGCTGCCCGTCGCGGCGCCGGCACAAGCGCTCATTCTGCAGATCAAAGTTCTCGAAGGCGAGGGCGTGGTGCATACGCCCGGGTCGCGAGTTGCCCGTCCACTGATTGTCGAAATCACCGACGAGACGGGTAAGCCGGTAGAGCACGCGACGGTCAGTCTTCACCTCCCCGACGACGGACCCGGGGGCACATTCCTGAACGGGCTGCGAACCGATGTCGGGATCACCGACTCCGCAGGGCACTTTGTGGTTCCCGGAATTCAGTGGAACCGCCAGCTGGGACGCTTTCAGATCCGCATTCTGGCATCGCTGGAGCAGGCGCATGCAGGCATGCTGTCGTCGCAGTACATCGGGGAGCAGGGTGGCCGTGCGAGAACGGCGACGGCCACTCCCTCGCCGTCCAAAGCTCCGGCGGCCCGGGCGGCCTCCAGCGGGCGCACGAAATGGGTCGTCATCGCAGCGCTTCTGGCGGCGGGAGCTACGGCCGGAGCTTTGAATGGCGCCCGTTCCGGCACAGTTACGCCGGCGCCGCCTGCTCCTCCGGCGGCTACGCTGACCATCGGGACTCCCACGATCACGGTGGGCAAGCCATGAGCCGCCGCTGCGTCGCGGTGTTCCTACTCTTGATGGCGGCGGCGCCACCGGCGCAGGCTCAGTTCGAACTGTTCCGCGTAAACGGGAACGCCGAAGTGCCCGTTCCGTCGCTCTACGATTTTGGTTCGATCTACGCCGGCGAGACGGTGTCCACACACTTCCGCCTGCGCAACGCGTCTTCGGCGGCCGCTGTTCTGGCCGTGCTGAATGCCGCCGGAACGGGCTTTACCCTGACGGGTCCCGCAGTACCGCTGGCCGTCGCGCCGTCCGCCCCGGTGGACTTTACCGTGACCTTCTCCGCTGCGACCGTCGGCTCGTACAGCGCGAACCTCGAGGTGACCGGACTGCCCGTCCTGCTGACGGCCTCGGTTGCTCCCAGCCTGACCTACTCCGTAGTCCTTTCATCCGGAAGGCGGCAGTTGGGGACGACGCCCATCGACTTCGGTACGGTCACGATTGGCTCGGCCGGCTCGCTCCACTTCACAGCCGTCAATCAGACCCAATCGCCGCTGATCGTCCCCGCGATCGCCGTAGAGGGCCGCTACTTCGTATTGAGCGGCAGTTCTCCGGCCGGCCAGATTTTACAGGCGCAGCAGCAGGCCGCGTTCGAGGTCCAGTTCGCGCCGCTTTCCTCGGGGAACTTCACGGCGGACCTGGTCATCGGTGATCGCACATATTCGCTATCGGGAACCGCGCCACCCCTGCCCATGCCGGTGCCGAGGGTGTCGGTAAACCTGGCGCAAGCGCAGAGCGCGCAGCAGGGGAGCATCGCCGTGACGTTCGACGCGCCCGCGGCGGGAGATGGCAGCGGCACGCTCACCTTGGATTTTCAGCCGTCCACGTTCGCGGGCAAGGATTCGGTGGTGGCCTTCGCGGCGGGCGGGCGCAGTCTGGCCTTCACTTTCTCCGCAGGGGACACGCAGGCGCGCTTCGGCACGCAAACCGCGGCGCTGTTCCAGACGGGGACCACGGCCGGTACAATTACTTTCGCCGGACTCATTGGCAACACAACGGCCACGCAGAGTGTGACTGTATCCCCTGCTCAGGTTAGTATCTCCGCCGTCCAGGTCGAGCGAACGTCTGGCGGCCTGACCCTGCAGCTTACAGGGTACGATAATACACAGTCGGTGAGTGTACTTATTTTCACATTTTTCGATGCCGCTGGAAATACCATTCCGCCCGGCGGACTCACCGCAGATAGTCGGACCGCTTTCCAAAGTTACTATTCCGCCTCCGATCTAGGCGGGCTTTTCCGCCTGAATTCGCAATTTCCGGTGACAGGCGATACCTCCGCGATCCATTCCGTGGAGGTCCAATTGACCAATTCCGCAGGCACCGCCAAATCCACCCGCACCAGCTTCTGAGTTAACGCTAAACCCTAGCCGGAACGCATCGCACACATTGCGGTTGACAGCGTTTACATTCGGTGATAAACACCATAGAAGCGCTTTTTCGGAAGCCATGTAACACGGGTGCGCAGACACTCAAAGGGGAAAGAACACAACTGTAGGCAGGTGGGTAGTAAAACACCGGGGCACGTCTGCCCAGGTGTGAAAGAACAGGGGGGTCGTTTGAAAGCCAACGTTGTCTCTTCAGTGATTTGTCTTCTGTCGCTTGGATCTTTTGCGTTCGCTCAGGAATTCCGCGCCAGCATCGCCGGCCATGTTAAGGATTCGACCGGAGCGACGGTACCGCAGGCAAAAGTCCAAGCCACAAACCATGCAACCAAAGAAACCAGCAGCGCGGTGACGGATAGTTCGGGAAGCTATACAATTCCGCTTCTGCAGCCTGGAATTTACAAAATTACAATCCAGGCGCCGGGATTCAAGCAATACGTTCGCGACAACATCAGCCTCGAAATCACCCAGACCGCCGGCATCGACGCCAAACTCGAGTTGGGCGATGTGACCCAGACCGTCGAGGTCTCCGCCGAGGCGGCGATGCTGGACACGCAAACCGCCAACCGCAACGGTCTGATCGATAGCAAGGAGGTTGCCGAGTTGCCGCTCAATTCCGGCCGAAATCCGTTCATGCTGGGGCTTACGGCATCCGGGGTGACGTTCCGCGGCGCATCCATCTGGCAGCGGCCGTTCGATAACGGCGCCATCGCCCAGTGGGAGGTCAACGGAAGCTTGCAGCAAAACAACGAATTTCTGCTGGACGGCGCAGCTAACAACGCGCAAATGGGCACCAACAATATCGCCTATGTGCCGATCCAGGATACCGTCCAGGAATTCAGCATGATGCAGAACACCTACGACGCCCAGTATGGGCACACCATGGGCGGCATTCTCAATACCGTCATGAAAAGCGGCGGCTCGCAGTTCCACGGGGATGCCTGGGAATTCATGCGCCGCTCCGCCCTGGACGCCAACAATTTCCAGAACACCTCCATCGGCGCCGCCAAACCGACCCATTATCTGGACGACTACGGCGCGCAGGTATCCGGCCAGGTGATCATTCCCAAGATCCTCAGGCGCGACGGCTACCTCAAGCTGTACTACATGGGGGCCTTCCAGAACTATCGCGAAGCTACCGTGAATCCGCTGCTGGTGAACTGGCCGACCCCTGAAATGCGCACCGGCGATTTCAGCAAGTTGGTCGACGGCGCCGGCAACAAAATCACCATCTACGATCCGACCACCGCCATTTACGACGGCAGCGGAAACATCGTCCAGAACCGCCAGCCTTTCCCCGGGAACATCATCCCGCAGGATCGGATCAACCCCGCCGCCAAGGTGCTGACCAAACTCATGCCCCTGCCGAACACCTCGACGCCCGGTTTCCGGTACGGCACTCAGGACCTGAGCCTTCCGGAGGTGACCGACCACGATGCCTACTACAACATGACCATCAAGTTCGATTGGACCCTTGGCGACAAGAACCGCTTCTTCATGCGCGAGGGCTCCAACGACCGCACCGAGCACCGCCCCGTCAACGGAATTGTGGGACTGGGTGAGGACGGTCAGTTGCCCTTCCAGCGCATCAACGATACTTACGTTCTGGATTGGACTTCTACACTGAACCCCACCACTGTGGTCGACGTGCGCGCCTCCAATACCCGCTTCATTGAAAAAGGTTCCGGCTTCAACAACGCCGGTTTCGATTTGACTACGCTCGGAATTCCGAGTTCGCTCGTTTCCCAGTTGCCTGGCGGCTACTTGATGGGCGTGTGGAACGTCGGCGGATATCAGACCTTGGGCCGTACTAGCAGCGTCAATATCACCAACAGTTACGGCCTGGAAGGCAGCATTACGAAAGTTGCCGGCAAGCACACTCTGAAGGGTGGAATCGACGTCCGCCGTATTCAGTATCTGGTGGGCGATACCGGCAGCATTTTGGAAGAAGACTTCAACTCCGCATGGACGCAGGCGGTTTACAACACTGCCGGCAACGGTCTTGGCGGCGACGGCTATGCCAGCTTCCTTCTGGGCTATCCCAGCGGCGGTCAATCCAACTATGCGGCTTACCCGTTTTACCGTCAATGGTACATCGCGCCTTATGTGCAGGATGATTGGAAGGTCAGCAACCGTTTGACTGTCAACATGGGGCTGCGCTTCGACCTCAATGCGCCGCCCACCGAAAAGTACAACCGGCTGAATGCACCGTTCAACCCGGATGCGCCGAGCCCCATCGCGGGCATGGTAACTGCCAACATGGCCAAAGGCCTCTCAGGTCCCATACCAGCTCAGTTCGCCTCGCTCTATGCCAACCTTGCCAACATCAAGGGCAGCATGGAATTTACCGGCGTCAACGGCAACTCGTCTATGCCGGCCAAAATCGACTGGACAGGCATCCAGCCGCGCATCGGCTTCGCATACCGATTGAAGGACAGGTTGGTAATGCGCGGCGGCTACGGCGCCTACATGGTCAATCCGACCAACGACTGGCTGCAAACCTATGGATTCAGCAACAACACCGGCCTTGTCAATAGCCTTGACGGCGGCCGCACGCCCATTCAAGGTGTCATGAACAACCCATTCCCCACCGGGATCAACTTGCCGACGGGCTCCAGCCTGGGCGCGTTAACCTACGCCGGCAAGAGCTTCAACTGGTTCAATCCCAATTTCAAACTGCCCCGGTCGAACCAGTTTTCGTTTGGCTTCCAATATCAGGTAAGCCACTCCGGCACTCTCGAGGTTTCCTACGTCGGCAATCGCGTAGCTCACGAACAGACGAATTTCCCGTTCGACGTGAATCCCAACTACCACCAGTGCAGCGTTCTATATGGCGCCAAAGCACCGGCAGGATTCGCTTCGCCGGCGGCGTACTGCAACCAGACCCTTCCCAACCCGTTCCAGGGTTTGGCGCCTTTCCAGGGCACCAGCATGTACACTTCCAGCACGATCTCGCTCAACCAGTTGATGCGCCAATACCCGCAGTTTACCGGCGGCACCGAGTATGGCCTGAACGATGGACATGTCTGGTATAACTCGCTGCAAGTCAACTTCAACCACCGCATGCGCAACGGCCTCAATCTTCTGCTCAATTACACATTGTCCAAGCAGATTGAGCGCTACGGGTATCTGGACTACTACCAGAACCCGATCCAATACCAGCAGGGTCTCTACTACGCCGACCGGCCGCAGGCCTTCAAGGCGACAGTGGTGTACGCCCTGCCGTTTGGCAAGGGCAAGCACTTCCTTACCGGCGTGCATGGCGTGGCCGACAGACTGGTCAGCGGTTGGGAGTTCAACACCTTCATCACCGAAACGCCGTTCGGCGAGCCGGCCAACATGCCCGGCAGCATCGAGGCGCTTAAGAATCCCGGCCTGCCTACCGTGCACTGGGGCGCCAACAAGGTTCAGATCAACAACAATTGCATTCTGAACGAAGACGACACAGGAGCGGTAGCGCCGCTGCCCGCCAGCATCAGCAACGGTTGCAGCGCCACCGATTGGTCACAATACGCCTGGCTGCAATTGCCGCCTAACTACCGGCCGGCCCAGGTCAACTCCTACCGCAGCCCCAATGTCCGCGTGCAAGGCACCTACACAATAGATGCTTCGCTCATCAAGGAAACGCGGATCACGGAACGCATCCATGCCCAGTTCCGCGCGGAAGCGTTCAACGCGTTCAACCACTTCAACTACATGCTGGCCAACGTAAACAACACGGCCACCGACGCGAATTTCGGCGCCATCGTTCCGCACACCCTCGGGACGACGGCTACCGTAAATCCGCGCTCGATCCAGCTTGGGTTCAAGGTGCTGTGGTAATCCGCTAGACTAAGCGTCTGCCCCACTTCGATTCCCAACGGAGTGGGGCAGGCGGTAACTCCT
>Ga0105240_10009367_pt1 | contig 13880 bp, 8 predicted proteins | sample KBSC54metaG_FD_80426 | JGI IMG/M metagenome (GOLD analysis project Ga0105240, IMG submission 80426) | Corn rhizosphere microbial communities from Kellogg Biological Station, Michigan, USA - KBS C5-4 metaG | ecosystem: Host-associated > Plants > Roots > Rhizosphere > Soil | place: Michigan, USA... | reverse complement strand
TGGATGTAATTCTTGGATGCCAGTCTCGATCCCGTTTGTTGGCAGTCCTCGCTTCGTGGCGCCGAACCCGGCTTCGCTCTGCGATTCTAGTGATTGCGATCTTGCTCTCGGCAGCGGCTTTCGCAGCTGAGGCACAGGCGCCGGGAACAGGCGCAATTTCCGGAACTGTTTTTGACCCTTCTTCGTCAACCATAAACGGGGCGGGCGTCACCGTAATGTGCCAAGAAGCAGACGTTTCGCGCGAGACCACAACTACCACTGACGGAACATTTGGAATCTATCTTCTGCCACCCGGGCCCTGTTCGGTCACCGTCGCTGCCCTAGGATTTCAATCCCAAACCGTGCACACTGTGATGATCACTGTCTCCGAGACGGCGGTGATCGATCTCCGCCTGCCTCTCGCCACCTCAACCACGACAGTGAATGTGCCCGCGTCTCAAGAAATCGCACAGACGGAAAGCGCAAGCTTGGGCCATGTCGTTTACGCGCAACAGATCGTCGCCTTGCCGCTTGCTAACCGAAACTTTACGCAGATCCTCGGACTTTCTCCCGGGGTAGAAGTGGAACTTACCAATGCCGCACAATTTGGCCGCAACTCCGCCAACATCTCGGCCGCGGGCGCGAACACCACAGAGAACAATTTTCAATTCAACGGAATCGATGCAAATAATATTGCTCAAAATTCCGCTTCCGGCTTTCAGTCGGAAGTCGGTCTTGCAATTCCCGCGCCCGATACGGTTGATGAATTCAAGGTGCAAACGGCTCAGTACAGCGCAGAATACGGCCGATCAATCGGTGCCAACGTAGACTTGGTCAGTAAAGCAGGCACAAACGAGTTTCATGGCAACGCGTGGGAATTTCTGCGCAACGATGTCCTCAATTCGACCGATTACTTTCTAAAAGCCAACCACCAACGCAAGGCAGTTCAGAAGCAGGATCAATTTGGCGCAACCTTAGGCGGTCCGGCATTCAAGCGGTGGCGAACGTATTTCTTTGCTTCCTATCAGGGAACCACGCAGAGAAATGGAGAGTCCACTTCATCCCTTGTTACCACGCTGCTTCCGCCACTTACAGACGACCGGTCACGCGCGGCGCTGGGTCAACTGTTTGCAGGACAGTCCACTTTTTTTGGCGGAGCCAGTGTCGCTCCCGATGGGTCCAACATAAATCCTGTCGCTCTCACTCTGCTGAATTTCAAGCTTCCTGATGGCACCTACGCGATTCCGACTCCGCAGACGATTCTGCCAGCCCAAGATGGTAATTTCCCTGTAGGCGAGTCAACGTATTCCATCCCATTGCGCTATCGCGAAGACCAGTTCACAACCAATCTCGACCAAAGAATTTCGAGCCGAAATCAGCTGGCTGCGCGCTACTTCCATTCACGTGATGAGACCGACGAGCCATTTACGCCGTTCGCTGCGAACGTTCCCGGCTGGGGAACGCGCGAAACAGACAGAAATGACATGCTCGTGCTTTCTGATACGCACGCATTCTCTCCGGCTACGATTAATGTGTCGCGCTTTGGATATATGCGCTTTCATGGTTTCTCAACGAACAGTAATGCGATTACCGCGGTCCAAGCAGGCATAGCAACACCTTCGGGGCTCGCCGACCTGCCGCAGATCGATATCAACGGATCTTTCTTTATAGGTCCGGCCGGTCAGCCGCTTTATTTTCAGAATACGAATACCTTTACGTGGCAAGATACCGTTTCATCGACGCGAGGCAGGCATAATCTGCAAACCGGCCTCGAAGTCAAACGTCACCAGCTAGCTCTCAATGTCCCGTACGTAACCACAGGGTTTCTGTTTTTGGGCAGCTTCGAAGATTTTCTACTTGGTGAAAGCGCCGAACAGAATGGCAGCTCAGTCAGCAATATCTTTCAAAGCGCCGGAGCTTCTGGCATTTTTCCGAAAAACGAACGGTACACCGATTTCGCCGGCTTCCTTCAGGACGACTTTCATTTCACATCGCGTTTTACGATTAACGCAGGCATCCGCTATGAATATTTCGGTCCGCCCAGCGAGGTGGACGGGCGGCTCTCGAATTTCGATCCCTCGACCGCTTCATCGCAAGTTCCGGATTCAGGTAGTTTCAGTGGCTTCGTGGTTTCTTCTAACCTTGATTCGCAAGTGCCGGCGGGCGTGTTGCGCACGAAGGACAAAGGTTATTGGAATCGGGATTACAAGGATTTCGGGCCGAGGCTCGGGTTTGCCTATCGCCTTTCTAATCATCCAACACTTGTGCTGCGTGGCGGCTACGGCATGTATTACCAGCGAACATCAGGCGACCTCGCAGAACAGGACGTCGGTGAACCTCCATTCGCTGTGACACAAATGCTCCAGGGCGCACAGAATTCAGACGCGACTCTGCAGCAGCCCTTTGTGCCTCCTCTGCCACCCAACTCGGCGTATCCAATATTCCTGCCGCGGACGCCGTCCAGCGCCATCAAAGTTGCGGCGGTCACACGAACTATGCGAAGCCCGGCATCGCAACAGTACAGTCTCGGCATACAGTACGAGATTACGCCCAGCCTCTTGCTGGAAAGCGGTTACGTCGGTTCTTCAATGGCGCACCTAACGGGATGCACGCAATTCAACCAGGCGCTACTCGCCACACCGCAGACCCCCGTGAACGGAGAAACGACCACGACGCTCGACAATATTGCGCAACGGGTTCCATACGAGGGAATCGCGCAAGCAGCATACATCTGCGGAACGACATTCAGCGGAAATTACAACTCTTTGCAAAACAGCCTGACGAAACGTGTGGGCAATGGCTTGTCCGTGCTCGCCAGCTACACCTGGTCGAAAACACTCGATTATACAGTTCAGGAAACGCCGGCGTTCGACGTCGGATTCACGACCGGTGACCAGACAAAACCACGGCAATCATACGGCGCCGCGGCTTTCGATCGTACCAACCGCTTTGTGCTGAGTTTCTCCTACGATACTCCGCGTCCTCAATGGGGCGGCGCATTCGTCCGCCGCGCGCTCTCGGACTGGCAGTTTTCAGGGGTGGTCGTCGAACAATCTGGCTTGCCAATCACAGTCACCGATTCCAGCGCTGGATCCGTATTCGGCAATCTGGTCTTCACGAATCTTGCGGAATGCACAGGAGCGAATCCAGCCTCGATGGGTGCCGTCACGAGCAGGCTGACCAATTTCTTCACTCCTGCAGCCTTCACCGATCCTGCCGCCATTGGAAATGGAACAGGCTTTGGGAATTGCGGCATAGGAATCGTGCGAGGGCCGGGCCAGCACAACCTCGATTTGGGCATCATTCGAAACTTTTCTATTGGCGAGAGGGCGAAGCTTCAATTCCGCTCAGAATTTTTCAACTTCACGAACACTCCTGATTTTGGGTTGCCAGTCAGCGACCGCTCGACCGGTCCCGGAGTATTCGGCGCGATCACCTCTACCGTAGAGAATCCTCGATTAATACAACTTGCGCTCAAAGCCAGCTTTTGAGGAGTGGGTGGGCGCTTAACGCGCGCGACACCGATGTCAGAAAGAATCGACGCCGAAATGTCAGCCGGACGCCAACATAAGGATCCTTTACGTTTCGATTTTGACCTCCCCTTGGTAACTTGCTGTCATCCGTTAGGGTTCAGCTTGGAAATCGCAACGAATTCACCAGAGGTCCTCGTGGCGGCGGATGAGAGTTGGGGAAACTTTAAGAAACGGTTTGCGACCCCGCCTTTACAGTTGCGTCTGGGTGTTTTGGATGCGAAGCGAAACAAGAACTTTCAGGTGCCAGAGATAAGTGGGCAGTGGAACCTAATTGCCCGAATTGCGGACGAACACAACTTTGTTGTTACAAACACAGATGAAGGCCTTTCGTACGGGTGGCTGACCAGAGATCTCATTTCAGACAGAGCCTACTTCCGCTATCACTTTCTCGAATCATCATTTTGGCTGATGGCTGTGCCCATGTACCTGACCCCCATACACGGAGCATGTGTCAACCTCGGCGGCAAAGGCGTTCTGCTGTGTGGAGATTCTGGTGCGGGGAAGTCCTCGCTCGCCTATGCATGCGCGCGAAGCGGCTGGTCCTTTCTCTCGGATGATTCTAGCAATTTGGTTCGTCGCTCAAATGGTCGCACGGTGATAGGGAACCCTTACCAGATTCGGTTTCGTCCCTCTGCCGTCGATTTGTTTCCTGAGCTCCTCAATCAGCGCGTAAGCCCGCGCATAACAGGAAAGCTTTCCATTGAGCTTGTCACACAAACGATACCGAAGATCCGAACGATATCTGAGAGCCCCGTGAACTTGATTGTTTTTTTGAATCGCCGTAGGGGCCCGGCAGAACTGGTCTCGTTCTCTCGTCGCAAAGCGTTCGCGTGGTTCGAGCAGGAGATTTGCTACGGCAGCCAAGAGGTTCGATCCGAGCAGCGCGCATCGTTGAAGCGACTGCTCGGCGCGGAGGTTTGTGAACTTCGTTATCGAGACCTCGATCAGGCCGTCGCTCGATTGGAAATGATGGTCAATGCGTGCGGCACAGAAGCGGTTGGCGAACCGCTGCATGCGGGAATAAATCTGGATGTTTGAACTTCCCTTGCACGCGAGCGCCGCGATAGCTGCCCTGCGGTTCAGCGACGCAGATCCTAGTTCACTGGCCGCTTTGACAGCCGTGGAATGGTCGGGTCTCCTCACAGGACATGAATTTGTCCGCTTGACCATCCCTCTCCGCCAGACGTGTGCGGAACAGATGCCGTTGTGGGTCCAATCACGAGTGGACCGCTACATCGCCGACAACGTAGCGCGACTGGAGCGCATAAAGTCCGATTACTGCGAAATCAACCGAGTTTTGCATACAGCCGGAGCCGAGCATCTTGTGATCAAGGGATTCGCGCAGTGGCCAGGGTTTACTGATCATCCCTGCTTCCATTTGCAATCGGACATCGATCTATATTGTCCCCCCGAGTCGATCGAACTTGCCCGTGACGCAATTTTCAGCTTGGGTTACGAATTGAGCAAAGACAACCGCCAACACGCGAGCGATCATATCCCGGCTCTCGTCAGGCGCAACGGATGGCACTGGAATGGGAACTTTTTTGATCCGGAAATGCCTGTGTCAATCGAGTTGCATCATTGCTTTTGGAACAGGCGGGCGTTTCGGTTTGGAGTTGAGGTTGAGCAAGAGTTTTGGGCCCGGCGCCTTGAGCGCTGTCTGGATACCCTGACGTTTCCTGCGCTCTCGTTGCAAGACAACCTTGGGCATTCCGCCCTTCAAATCCTCAAGGATTGTCTGCAAGATGCCACATCGCCGGCAAAGCTCTATCAGCTGGCGCGATTCTTGCACCTGGCGCGCGAGAACGGAGCTTTTTGGGAAGTTTGGTCTCAATCTCATAACGCCCAAATTCGCCGCATGGAAGCGATTTCATTTCGTGCGGCAAAGCAGATGTTCGCCTGTGGGCTTAGCGATACTGCCGAAAAAGAAATCCGACTGCTCCCCCGCACAGTCGATAAATGGTTCGCGTGTTTTGGCGGTGCCGTCTTCGATCGCAGATTACATCGGCCAAGCGCAGGCATCTGGCTGCAGTTGGCGTTAATTGAATCGGCTGCGGATTTCCGTGCCGTAGCAACGAAACATTTTTTGCCTTATCGGCCGATCTCTCTCGAGGCTTTCGCAGATCGGGAGGCAGTTCGAAAAACAGGTCGCGCCACAGTTTCGATTCGCCGGAAACGTGCGCAGCATATTCGGATGTATGCAATAGCCCGTGCGCGAGCTTTCTGCCCGACGCTGCTGCATGGTCTGGTGTTCTGGTCGGAAACAAAAGATCTAAACCGGAACTACTGGATGTTTTACGGCGCTGGTTTGCTCTTTGACCTCGGTATGTACATTTTTTTTCTACTTTATAACGTGTACTTGCTCGATCGGGGGTTCACCGCACGCCTACTCGGCTTGATTGTCGGTGCAGGCGCATTGGGCAGCGTTTTCGGCACAGTATTGGGAGGAGCGATTTCGAGTCGATTTGGGCTCCGGAAGATTTTGCTGATCTGCTTTCCGATCGTTGCCGCCATATCCATCTTGCGCGCGGTGATTGCATCGCCTGTTCTGCTAATACCCCTTGCATTTGCCGGAGCCGCTGCCGCCGCGCTTTGGGCTATTGGGCTTTGTCCAGCGATAGCACAAATGACGAATGAAGAGAATAGGCCTTTCGCGTTCAGCGTAATCTTATCCTCAGGCATCGCCGTAGGTATTCTCGGCGGTTTCACAGGAGGGCACCTACCAGGTTGGCTCGGAGCAGGCAGCACGACCACGCAACTCCATGCAGAGCAAAGTGCCTTGCTAATAGGCTGTGCTCTGATTGGTCTGGCTGCTTGGCCCGTTTCAAGGATCGATCTCAAAACTACGGAGGTTCGAAGCCGGACTCTTTATCCCCGCAATCAATTTCTCTGGCGTTTTCTTCCGGCCATTGCGGTATGGAGTTTAGTGACCGGCGGGTTCTCACCGTTCTTCAATGCATATTTTTCGCAGCACTTTAATATGTCGGTAAGCCGCATCGGAACGATGCTGTCTTTATCACAGCTATCTCAAGTCTGTGCGGTGCTGATTGCGCCTGTGCTATTTCGCCGAATTGGTCTGATAAAGGGCGTGATATTCACTCAAATGGCCGCCGGCGTTGCACTTGCATGCTTAGCCGCGGCTCAAGGAGGTTTCTGGGCAGGAGCGCTTTACACTGTGTTCAGCGCGTTTGAGTGGATGAATGAACCAGGAATATTCGCGTTGCTTATGGGCCGCGTTCGCCCCGAGGAACGCGCGGGAGCATCGGCACTGATGTTCTTGGTCATTTCACTCTCACAGGGGGCTGCGGGAGCTCTGGCAGGTGCCGGATTTGCTCGCTTCGGATATCCACCAGTCATGTTTGTCATTGGGGCGGTGGCACTTGTTGCGGCGATGCTTTTTGGCGGTCTGGTTCGTGAGACTAGGAAGTCAGAAATCTCTACGGTCGAAAAAATGGCCGAGGTTAGGCCTGCAGCCGACTGAATCGTCGGCGCATGCTGCGTCGTCATGACGGCCATGGGCGGCGGTATTTCGGCGAGAAGAGATGTGGTCCGTGAAAGCTCCGCATCTCGCTGTATCTGCACGTTTTTGAATGCACGAACCGAAGCTTCAACGCTCTGTCCACTTTGCTGACGAAGCGCACCATATAGCTAGCGCACAATTACCAGAATCGCTCCCGCGAAAGCAGAGATGATTACAATTGCTGCAATCAAAAGTTGCGTGCGAAGCTGCAAACAGGCGCCCGCCCCTCCCCGAGTAAGGATGCGAGTCGTCTCTTCCATTAGTCTTGGCGCATACACTGGCTGGCGGGATGCCTCGGCCGGGTTCGGCAACCGGTGGCCGGAAAGTGAAGGCGCATACGAAGGGACTCCTAAGATTGCCGCCTCGAGGCGCAAACGCGTCCAATTTGCGCGTCGGCGGAAACCATTTGACCATTCATTGACATTTCTTTTGCAGAAGGTCGAGAGACAGAGCGCAAAACGGTTCGGGAGAGACTTGCTAAAAAGCCATAAGCCGGTTAGAGAGGGTTCCTGGCTGCTCGCTTCAGGGAGTCAAGAACTTGATCAGGAGCTGCTCATCTCTTGTGCTGAGATTGGCGCGGATGCGCATTTGCCGCAATACTGCGCGAACCTCGCGAGGCGGTATTTTTTCGGGGACACTGTGGCATCGAACGCAGTTTGTCGCCCAGACCTGTGCTCCTTCGGCAGTTGCGTTGGCTGAGGACGGCGACGTGGTGGCTCCAGCAGGCTGCTGACTTGCAGGACTTCCCGCGGTGCTAATTGAGCCAACGGAGAATAGAAGCAGCATTAATGATGCCCAATGGCGTCTCACTGCGAGCCCCTAGGCCATGCGGGGAAGAGAAATCGGTATGTCAATGCGAACTCCCAAATATTTCGGTTGGCAGATTTTGTAAACTGCCTGCCGTAGGTTGCGGTCAGCCGCACCTCATGCGGAAAGTGATATTGGGCTCCACAATCAACCCGCTGCGTATCTAGTCCGGGTAGCGAATCGCCGCTGCCTGCTTTGAGCCTCTGGAACTGCTGCACGCGTCCGATCGCTTCCAACCGCCCGAGTCCGGTGTAAATGACGCTCGGCTTTGCCAAGCGGTAGCCAGTCTCGAACCAATAGCCTTGTCCGTGTGGCGAGTGCGCATACTCTGATTTGATGTCCAAGGCCGCTGCTTGTGGCTCCCATGAAAAAAAAACGCCCTCGAAATTCATTCTCTCAGATTGAAGAAGTCTCCCGTAGGATGCGCCAATCTCAAGCCGCTTATGCGGAAAAAAGATGCTTGTTCTTCCGCCAGCCGATCGTTGTGATTCGAGCTTGTTGATCGTACTCAACGTCGAAAAATACGTGACATACGTGATCTGGTAATTGTCTCGCGAAATCAGAGAGCCGCGGAACATTACTCCGTCACTGTATCCCTGTGTCGTCCCGATTGGCACGATGATCGGAGCATCGATGAACTTATGAATCCAGACAGGCCCAAGCCTTTCATTATAAATGTCGAAAGGCGTCAGAAAGCGCCCTGCGGAGATCGTCAACCAATTTGTCGCCAGAAAATCGACTTGCGCGTATTCGAGTGTGTCAAAGAACTGTGCCTGGTAGGGACCGGTGCCATTTTGCGGAAAAACGAATCCACGTAAATCAGCGCGCGATTCAATCAGCCAGCGATCGCCGATGGGAGCGCTCAGTACGGGAGCAATCACAGGCTGCATCGTAGTGGTGCCCTTCGACGTCGCACTGACGAAGCCGACTCCGCCCGAAACAACCGGCACTGCTTCCTGGGCGTTGGTTGTAACCGTCAACAGAAGGGCCATAAAAACCAGACTTACAATTAGGCATCGCTCGATCGCGCAAAATTGCAACGGTTTCTTCCGGCACTTTTCGGTTTGCTTGAACACAGCGCTGATATTACTGGACTACGTTGGCTTGCTTGTCCGCAGAGTGTCAAAAATGCGTAATCTTAATGTCGTAACCCCGCGAATCGATTTCTTTGGTTTGATAGCGGACTTGATGAGAAACGCTTCGTTCTCAGGATCAAGACCTGATCCACACTTAGATTCGCGTCGTTTTTATAATGTGCTGGTCCAATAGCCGATGCGCTCGAAACGTACGTAGATGGCCCACTTACCGCCATATCGTTTCCATGCAGCGAGCTTAAAGTGGCGACAAGGTTTCGGATTGTACTATATCCAGCGCAGCGTACGACGTAGGAGCTGTCGCGCTCGGTCCGCCGTGTCAACTATTGGATTGACTGCAAAACTCCATTTACATCGGCCACGTGAACGGATTACGCTGTAGACGATTTTGTAGCGGCAAGAGCCTACCGGGTCCACAAACTTCAACAAAGCTCAACCACACCGCCCCAACTCGTTCCACCTAAACCAGTTTATTTTCTACAAAGCGCGCGAGGCACTGGCGCGCACTCGCGCTCTTAAGCCGTTGCCGTCGTTTCCATCACTGCCTTTCTTCCTTCGCCGTCGGGATCATCCACGGCGGCGCATTTCGTATCAAACACCATCGTGGGTACTCTCTCCGCGTCGTACTTTGGCCATGCGGGCAGCCCCGGATGGTTCGGATCCCCCTTACGCGCAAAACTAACCCACGCATCCGAGACTCGCGCCGCAAGATCGCGCGCTTCCGGCGTGTTGCCGGTCATCCGAGCGCAACGTTCCGTGTTGTAGAAAACGAATGGCAATTCGGAGCAGTGAAACGCCCGTCCTCTGCCATCCAGGATTGGCGACTGCCATTGGAACCAGTAATTGTATGCCGGCGCAGTGCCTTGAGCCGCTTTGCGCTGCGCCATTGTCAATGCGCCCACGCGCCCGCTCATCCCGCTGATTCGCGAATAAATTTCAAATGGCGTCGCGCTCGGATGCAGTTTCTGGAACACGGTGATCAGGTGCTCGGCCTTTTCCTGCCCGCGCTGCGCCGAAAGCCGGCTCTTCATTTCGTCCATGCTCCATGCATCCACAGATGCATCGCCCATTTGCACCGCATTCGCCATTTCGTTGAGCACACTGCCCACAATGAGAGGAACTTTCGCTGCATACGAGGGCGCATCAGGATCGAACGAATTCCGCGGCAATACTTTTCCGTCGACAACGGGCCCCCATCCGCCGCCACCGCCTCCCGGTCCGCGCCCGCCGCCGCGCGCCGCAGCCGCTGCTTTCCGTCCCGCATCGAACGCGGCCTGCACGATCGCGTGATCGGGCAAATCGTGAATCTTCGAAATGCTGTCTTTGTTCAACCCGAGCTCTGCGATCACTCCAGCTGCTATTTGAGCCGAGCGGTCCAGCGTGCCTTGCCGCAAGCTCGCTCCACTCTCCACCACGGCGCGATGGAACAGGCCCCCAGCCGAAGGCATCCCCATGAGCGCCGAAACTTTGCCGCCTCCGCCGGATTGCCCGAAAATCAGCACCGTATTCGGATCGCCGCCAAAATTCGAAATATTCGTCTTCACCCACTCGAGTGCTGCAACCAAATCCATCATTCCCACGTTCGGCGAACTCGCGTATTGCTCGCCGTACTCGATCAGGTTCATGTAACCCAGCACGCCAAGCCGGTGATTCACGCTGACCATCACCACGTCACCGCGCCGTGCGAGGCTCTCGCCGTCATACATCCGCAGTTCGTTGTCCGAGCCGCTCGTAAAGCCGCCGCCATGAATCCACATCAGCACCGGCCGCTTCTTGTTGTCGTTTATCGACGGCGTCCAAACGTTGATCCGCAGGCAATCTTCCGAAGGCTGTCCGTCTTCCCACTCGAACATGAACGACTCATCGTCGTGATTCCATCCATTGCGGCGCCCATCGAACGTGCTCGTGTAATTCTGCGGACTTACCGGACCCCAATAGAGCGCGCTCCGCACTCCCGCCCACGGCTCGGGCTTCGCCGGCGGCATAAACCGATTCTTTCCCGCAGTGGACGCGCCATAAGGCATCCCCTTGAATGTGACAATTCCATTGCTGACGAATCCGAAGACTTTCCCGCTGTCCGTCTCGACGATATTTTTCTTCGGCGAAGCAGTGACAATCGTTTCGCCGCCGGCCATCGACTTAGGCGCCGCATGAACCTCCGGCGCTAACATCGAAGCGGCTGGCGCAAGCACAGTTGCTGCCGTGCCTCCGGCCAACGCCGCCGCACCCTGCATCATGGCTCTCCGGCTCAGTTTCTTGCTCGGTGAAGCCGACGAATTGCTGCCTGCTTGCTTCTTCGCTCTCATAAAGTTACCTCTCTGTGCTTCGTTTCACCCTGGGTCGCCTAAGCTCGTGCCCCGCATCATACGCCACTTCATTCCAGGTCGGTCGGAGTAACTTTCGCGATCCACGAATCATAGTCCGCGTAGCCGATCGCCTTTTGTCGCTCCGCGACGCGCGAATCAATCGCGGCGATCTGCTCGCGCGAAAGTGTCGGCAGTTCCATAATTTTGCCGATCATCGATTCAGTCTGGGCGGCGGCCTTCGCCTCGGCTGCTTCATAGAATGGCGCAAGGTTCCCGTCGCTCGATCCCACATCCAGGTAATTTTCGATCAGGTGCATCGTCACTTTTTGGCTGTGCACGAGCGAGACGCGAATGTTCCCTTGTCCCGTCACCACATTGCCCACGCCAAAGACGCGATCGCAGCCGGTATAGCGCGGAATCTCCTCGCTCGAAAACGTGTAGTATTCGCCCTTCATCGCTACGCCCGGCAATGCCTCGGGCACCGATCCGATCGACGAAATCACGAGCGGCGCGCGCAATTCGTGTTCCGAGCCTGGAATCGGCTCCGCTTTGCGCCCTTCCACTTTCGTTCGCGCAACGCGCAGCCCCACCATTCGCCCGTTTCCCTCGACGACGCCCGTCACCATCGTGCAGTCCTGCACGCGAAACAGAAATTGCTCTCGCGCCAGCCGCAGCAGTTTCAAGCGCACCTGCTCCGTTTTTGCAATCTGATCCGGCGTGGCATTGTCTGGAGCCTGCGCGAGCGGCATATCCTGTTCTCGCCTGCGGTAAATCAGCAAACATCCTTGCACACCAAGCGCTTGCGGATCGATTCCGTGCAGTTTGCAGACCGCGGGTATGCCTTTCTTTTCCAGTTCATGCATTTCCACGTGAATGCCGCGCGCCGCAAGCGCCCGCTCGTAATTTTCAAGTTGCAGAATTTTCACCACGTCGATCGACGCGAGTCCGCCGCCCACAACGAGCGTTCCGTCCGGTGCGTCGTAACGCGGGCCATCATAGCTTTTTTCATTTTTGTGGTTGTACCAGTAGATAAAAGGATTCTGGTAAAGCAGGCCTTTTTCGATGAATTTGTCCGCGCCCGGTACGCCGAGGTCGCGATCGCGCCACGCGCCGTTTGCCAGGATCACGGCGGAAAATCCCCACTCGTTGCAGAAATCGTGGAACTTGATTTCGCGCCCCACCTTCGTCGACGGCAGAAAGCGCACGCCGGGCTTTTTCAGTCGCGCATCGATCAATGCATATTCCTGTTTGCGTTGTTGCGCGTGCCAGCGGGGAAGTCCGTCCTCGATTTTTCCGTATGGCCGGTTGTTCTGCTCGATCACCGCTACGTGAATGCCTTTTTCCGCCAGCAGCTCCGCTGCCACCGATCCTGACGTGGCCGCGCCAATCACCGCCACATAATACTTGCCCGGTTCGCCCATAGGATCCCCTCGATGCGCGCCATTGTACACGCGCAGGCCTCGATCTCGCAGCCTTTGCCTTGGGCGTTGCTTTCGCCGTCGGCTTACGTAGCGGCCGCCTCGTCGGCGAGCGCTCGTGCGCCTGGATATGCTTTTGTATAGGCCGGTTGTGGTTCAGGCGAGCGCTTCTGCTCTCGGTTAGTAACCCCGGCTTTCAACGGGCGCCTTTTGAATCTGCCTTTGCCGTCCTACAGCACCTCAGTCAGATGCTGGCAGCCTTTTACCCCACATCCGCTTGCAAGATACAGGTCGCACGGTTACAACAGCCGCCCGATTCTTCGGCGCATCGGGTCTGCCTAATATTATTACTGTATGAAGCGCGTCCTCATCGTCGACGATAGTGCTTCAGTCCGCTCTGCCCTGCGATCGCTGTTCGATAGGATCGGGCAGTTTTACGTTTGCGGAGAAGCTGTCGACGGAGTCGACTGTATCGAGAAGGCCAAGCAGTTGCAGCCCGACGTAGTGGTGCTGGACCTCTCGATGCCGCGGATGAATGGAGCGGAAGTTGCGCCGCTATTGCACCGGCTTAACCCGAAAATGAAAATCGTGCTGTTTTCGTTCTATTCCGATCTGATAGGCCATCAACTCGCCTCTTCAATCGGCGTCGATGCAGTCGTCAGCAAACGCGAAGGTATTGAAAGACTAATCCAGCTCATCGCGGAGCCTGGCGAATTACCGAATTAGTTGACCGTAGTCGGGCGCCTTTGCCGTTGCTCTGTTCCGCCATGCGCGATCAGTGCTTCTCCGCGGCATAAATAAGAGAATTACGGTACTCCTAAGCCTTACACCATTTTGGTAAGCTCCGCCACCTTCACAACTGGAGATGACTCGATGCTTGCCCTCATCGCTGGAATCTGGCTGTTGCTCTCGATTATCGTTGGCATCTACGCAGTCAAAAAGAGCCTGAACGGTGTCGATTACTTTCTTCTCTCATTCTTCCTGAGTCCCGTCGTCGGATTTGCAACACTAACAGTGGGGGAAACGCGCGCCTATTGTTGGCCCACAGAGGGTGTCTTGCCTCCCGCACTTCGCCTGAAGAGAGCCTCAGCCTCGCGCTATGCCCGGTACTAGTGACGGCCATTCTTCCGATTCTGCAAAGCAAAAAACGAAGAGCTTCGCTTGGTGAACGTCTCTGGGCGTACACTTACGTATCGGAGAATTTGCTTTGGCCAATCTCGTAT
>Ga0105240_10009366_pt1 | contig 13882 bp, 10 predicted proteins | sample KBSC54metaG_FD_80426 | JGI IMG/M metagenome (GOLD analysis project Ga0105240, IMG submission 80426) | Corn rhizosphere microbial communities from Kellogg Biological Station, Michigan, USA - KBS C5-4 metaG | ecosystem: Host-associated > Plants > Roots > Rhizosphere > Soil | place: Michigan, USA... | reverse complement strand
GACGCCGTGTGCATCTCCACCCCCGACCACTGGCATGCCTACATGGCCGTGGAAGCCTGTAAAGCGGGGAAGGACGTTTACGTCGAGAAGCCCTCCTGCACTTACGTCGAAGAGGGCCACAAGATGGTGCTCGCCGCGCGGAAATACAACCGCGTCGTGCAGGCCGGCACCATGCAGCGGTCGGGCGGCTACTTCAAGAAGGCCGCCGAACTGGTGGCCGCCGGGACCATCGGCGACATCACCTTCTGCCACACCTTCCAAAGCGGAGCCACCAAGAAGCAGGGCTTCGGTAACCCGCCCGACAGCGCGCCGCCTGAGGATCTCGATTGGGAAATGTGGCAGGGGCCCGCGCCCAAACGCCCGTTCAATGCCAATCGCTGGGGCGTGAAGACCACCACGTTCCCGACCTTCCGCTACTTCTGGGATTACGCGGGCGGCGCGATGACCGATTGGGGCGTCCACCTGATCGATCCGCTCCATCAATGCTTCAACGAAGTGATGCCGACCTCCGTGGTGGCGCTCGGCGATAAGTACTACGTCACCGACAACACCGAGACGCCGGACACCATGCAGGCGACCTTTCATTACCCCAAGTTCCTCGCCACGTACGAGAGCCGTACCTGCAATCCGCTGCCGATGTTCGGCCGCGATCTCGGCGCCGGCACTTCCATTCACGGCACCGAAGGCAGCATCTTCGTAGCTCGCAGCGGCTGCTGGGTGGTCCCCAATGAGCGGTCGTCACTCGCCGCCCAAGCGTGGGAGAAGGATTCCGAGATGAACCAGATGAACGTGCCTCACTGGAAGAACTGGGTGGAATGCATCAAGAGCCGCCAGAAGCCGATGAGCGATATCGAAACCTGCGTCCGCTCGTCCACCACCTGCCTGCTCGCCAACTTATCCATGCGCTTCAAAACGCGTCTCGATTGGGATGAGAAGAACTGGACAGTGCAGCAGGAAGCGGCCAAGCCGTACCTGAAGGCGAAGTATCGCAGTCCCTGGAAATTGGAAGTTTAAGACAAAGTCTCTGCTCGTGCGGTTCACGACACTGGGCCGCGGGATGCAACTTCCTGCGGCAACAGACTGACTCCCATTAAGGAGAGACAAACGATGAAAAGACTCGCTACTATCGCAGTGGTTCCGTTCTTCGCTGGATTCCTTTTTGCGCAAACGCAAGATACTCAGGCGCAAAGCACTCAATCGCAAGAGGCTCAGCGTTCGCAATCGGAAACCACAACCACAAAAACAACCTTCAACGGTACGTTGGTGGACGCTGGATGTTACTCCACGCACAGTCACTCCAAGGACAGAAACTCGAACGGTAACTCCACCACCACAACCGAAACAACGAAAGATTCGACGAACTGCCCGGTAACAACTTCGAGCTCCGCGTTCGGATTGATGACACAGGATGGCAAATACGTTGCACTCGATCCGGGCGGCAATCAACGGGTTCTCGAACTTGTGAAGAGCAATAAGGATTGGCAGCAGAACATGAGTGAGCACAAACCGGTCACGGTTCAGGTGATCGGAACCCCCAACGGTGACATGATCGTCGTGAAAGAGATCAAGTAACTCGGTTCAGGCACTCACCACGTTTGCTGCATGGTCCACCGGGAAATTCATGGACCGGGCCAGACAGCAGACGTGGTGTGCTCGATCGTGAAGTTTCTTCGCTTCCTCCACTCGCGAGCCATCGCTGATAGTCATGCGAGGCCGCAGCAGCACCCGCGTAAATTCTCCCGACCCGTCCGGATGTTCCGCCATTTCTCCCACCGCATCGTCAGCGTACTCTGTGACAATGATCCCTGCGTCCGAGCACAGATGCAGCACCCACATCATATGGCAGGCCGATAACGCTCCGACGAGTAACTCCTCGGGATTGTACCGGCTGTGATCGCCGCGCTTGACTGCCGACGAGCCTTCGATATGCGTAGCCTTTCCGGGCGCGCTGATTTCGTGATTCCGGCTGTACGCGGCATATGCCGACGTACCCGTTCCGAGATTGCCCGTCCAGCGAGTCGTGACTTGAAATTTGTGCTGCATCGCTAACTGATGACTCCCTTGCGAATCGCGTATAAAATCAACTCGGCGCCGCTGTGCAGGTTCAGCTTCTGGAAAATGTTGCTCCGGTGAGTCTCCACCGTGTAAAGACTGAGATTCAGGATGGACGCGACTTCCTTGTTGTTCTTACCTTCCGCGAGTAACTGCAGCACCTCCCGCTCGCGTGAAGTCAGCAGCTCGTAACTGTCCTCTACGGCGCGTTCCTGCATCTGGCGCACATAATCCTCGACCAGCATCTTACTGATCGCCGGGCTGAAAAAGGCTTTGCCGTCGCTCACCGCCTTCACCGCGTTGATGAGATCGTACTCCGCCGAGTCCTTCAGCAGATAGGCGCGCGCCCCGACCTTAAGCGCTTTCAGCACGTAGCCCTCATCGGAATGCATACTGAGGAAGACCACCGCCGTATTGGGCAGCTTGGACACGATCTGCCGCGCCGCCTCAATGCCGTTGAGCGCGGGCATCGCGACATCCATGACGACTACGTCGGGCGTATGCTGCTCGGCCAGCGCAACCGCTTCGCGCCCATCGGCGGCATCGGCGATGACGGTGAAACCCGTCTGGCTTTCCAGCAATAACCGCAAGCCTTTACGTACTACGGTATGATCGTCGGCCAGCAGAATGCGAATCGTCTTCATGCCGGCTCTCCGACTCGCGACGGCGCCAGCGGCAGCGTCACTCGCACATCCGTTCCCTGCCCCGGCTCCGACTGCACTGCGAACGTTCCGCTCAGCCGGCCGACCCGCTCCTGAATTCCCAATAGGCCCATTCCCTTCTCCTGCTGCGGACGGAAGCCCTTGCCATCGTCCTGAATCGAGAGCTGCAGTTTATCCTCCTGCTGCTGCACGGTGATCACGACGTTGCGCGCTCCGGCGTGCTGTACGCAGTTGTGGAGCGCTTCCTGAACGATGCGATACACGCACGTCTTGTGCTCTTCCGGCAACTCCTCCGACACTCCGTCGGCCGCGACTTTCACGCGCACTCCGGCGCGCTTGGATACTTCGCGCGCCTGCCATTGCAGGGCCGGCACCAATCCGAGATCGTCGAGCATCGAGGGCCGCAGCAGCAGCGCCATATTGCGAACCACACTAATGGAGTTTTCCACTTCGCGCTTGATCTCATCGGCCTTGCTCGCCAGCAATACCTTGTCGCCGCCGCGGATCAGCGTGGAGAGATTGGCCATCTCCACCAGCACTCCGGTCAGCGCCTGCCCCACTTCGTCATGCAACTCGCGCGAGATGGACCGCCGCTCGTTCTCCTGCACTTCCACCAGGCTGGCCGACAGCGCCTGCAGTTCCTCGCGCGCCGCCGAGAGTTCCGCGATGTGCCCCGCCGTATCCTTCTCCAGGCCCAGGATCTTGCGAATGCTGAATGATGCCAGCAGCGTTCCCAACCCGAACGTCAGCAGGATCACGATGGTCATCCGATGCCGCAGCCGCGTAAAGATCTGCTCCACGCGCGCCTTTCCCGCGTTCATCTGCGATTCATTGATCGCGCCGATCTGGTCGGCGATACGCAGCATGGATCGGCGCCGCGGAAACACCTCGTCGCGCAGAAATACGTATCCGGCTGTCTTGCGCTGCTCCGCGCTCCAGTCGAACACCGGTTCGAGCAAATTCCAATAGCCCTGCAGTTCAGCCGTCAGCACCTGGAACGGCGCGGCCTCCTGGCTGTTGAGCAGCGACCGGTACTTCGTCATGGCGTCGTCCATGTCGCGACGGCTCTCCAGCAGGTCATAGCGATGGCCTTCGGCTTTGCCCGCCTCGGGTTCGAGCAGATAGTCGCGGACGTAGGTGCCGGACACGTAGACGTCGGCGCGGATCCGCTCCAGCAGGCGCGTGCGCGTCAGGAAATCTTCGCGGATCAGATCGTTGGACGTCTGGATCTCATGCAGGGCCTGCATGCCGTCGATCCCCGCGAACGCCATCAGCACCAGCAGCCCGCCGAAGCCGGCTATCAGCACCAGACGGCTGTTTACCACCATGCTTCGATTCTACCTGCTGGTCGTGGCGGACAGCATAGAGGCCAATCGCTGTACGCGCTCCGGCGACCCGGTGAACAGGTTCTGCGGGAATTGCCGGTACTTCAGCATATCGTTGTAAATGAAGCCCTCTTGGCTGATGTTGAGAGCCAGTCCGGCGAGATACTGCAGGCGCAGGTTGCCGTCGCGGTTGATCTCGGCATCGCGCAGCCAGGGTTTGAGGTCCTGATCCTGGCCGGCGTAGGTGAACAGCAGGTCGTACATCGAGCCGAAGCCCACATCGCGCAATGACTGAGCCACGCGCGCATATTGCGGCGTGTTCAGTTTCGCTTCCATGGAGTCCAGATTGATCTTCGAAGGCTCGTTCTGCCCCATCAGGAAGACGTCGTACCCACCGCCGTTCAACTCGTTGGCCCAGATACTGCCGTTCGGGAAGACGTCGAAAAACGTGGCCAGCTCGCTCTTCACCGTGTCCATGTCGCTCTCGTACAGGGGCACCCACTGAGTCACGACGCCGCCGGGATTCAGGTGCTCCTTCACCAGTTGGAAGTACTCTTTCGAGTACAGCGTGGCGCTGCCCTTCACCCACGGATGGATGGGATCGCTGGTGATGATGTCGAACTTGTCGCGCGTGGTCAGCACGAAGTGGCGCGCATCGTCATAGAAGATCCGGGTGCGCGAATCGTTCATCACGTTGTAGTTTTCCTTGGCGAAATACTTGGTCGCGGTGGGCGGAATCAGGGGCTCCATCTCGCAGATCACGATGCGCGAAATGCTGGGATGAGTCACAAACGATCCCGCGGTTACGCCCGCGCCGAAGCCCACGATCAACACAGATTTCGGGTCCGGATGCACCAGCGCCGGCAGGTGTCCGAGCATGCGCTGCAGCCGCATATCGTAGGGCTCGGTCGAGGCTTCCACCTTGCCGCTGACGTGAAACTGAATGGCGCCGTCGTTCCATTGAGAGATGGCGATCGACGAGTTGATGCCCTCGCCGGTGTAGAGAATCCTGGACGTGCTCTGCGAGGTCATGATGCGGCGGCCGTATGCGATCAGCAGCGGCGGCACCGGCGTGACTCCCGATACCAGGTACACCAAAACCACCACCGAAGCCAGCAACCCGACCCATGCCGTTTTGGCGCGCGAGCTGAGCAGATGTGGCACCAGCACGATCAGCGCGCTGACGCCCGCCATGGCGATCAGCACCTTCTCGCAATTGGCTGTGCCGATCCACGGGACCAGCACCATGCTGAAGGCCAGGGCACCCAGGATCGCTCCGCCGGTGTTGGCCGCATAGATGCCGCCCACCAGTTGGCCGGGCTCATCGCCGCGCGAGGCGGCCGCCAGCGCCAGCGGAAAACTGGCGCCCCACAGCAGCGTCGCGGGTAGGATCGCCCAGAGCACGCGAACCATGTCCACCTGGAAGGTGAACCAGGGATTCTGATTCAACAGCGGATTGACTGGCCACCACGGCACCGATTGCGCGATCATGTACGCCGTCCAGGCCACCGCGCCGGCCAGCATCAACTGGCAGACTCCCATCGCGACGCGTGCCTTGATGGTGCGGGCCAGCGCCGAACCGACCGCGCTGCCCACCCCGATGCCGACCAGAAACACCGCCAGGATGATCGAGAAAGTGTAGACGGTGGCACCCAGCAGGAGGCCCATCAGCCGCGTCCAGATGACTTCCGCGCCCAGCGCTGTCGCGCCGGACAGTCCGATGGCGATGTAGACCGGCCAGAAGCGCGGTCCGGGAACCGGGACCGACTTCTCTTCGGTCGAGTGCGCGGGAACGCGCTTGGCCAGCGACCAACTCGCGGCCGCGACGGCCAGATTGATGGCCACCGCCACGAAGGTAGCGGTCGCCAGGTCGAAAACGCGCAGCAGGTAGAACCCGGCGAGCAGACAGCCGAAGACCGCGCCGGCCGTATTGCCGCCGTACAGCATGCCGAGCCAGGAGACGCCCCGGGGCGTGGCTTCGATCCAACGTGCGATAGCCGGCAGAGACGCGCCCATGAGGAACGTCGGCGGCACCAGGCAGATGGCGGCGATGACCGCGCGGAACAGGATCGACGGCATGCCGTGTCCGACGGCCGCGGTGTAGATGCCGTCCACGAGCGGCATGCCGAAGAGGACGAGAATGCCGCAGATCGCGATGCCGGCTTCGATGGCGGCGTAGACGACCAGCGGGTGCTTGCCCTTGGCGGCCGCGATGCGTGGCAGCATCAGGCTTCCGGCGCAGAGCCCACCCATGAAGGTCGCCAGCAGCACGCCGAGGGAAATCGCCGTCGAGCCGATTACGAGCTGAAGTAGCTGATACCAAACAATTTCGTATATAAGAGCCGAACAGCCGCTGCCGGCAAACAAGACCAGCATCAGCGGCATAAACCGGGAGGAATCAATTTTGGACATTTGCGAACCGATTCACAATTGTCACACAAGAGCTACTCGTATCTCAGCGCGTCGACCGGATCCAGGCGGGCCGCCTTGTTGGCGGGCCAGATGCCGAAGAACAGGCCGACGCCCACCGACACGATGATGCCGGTGCAGGCAGCCCAGGCAGGCACACTGGCGGGGATCGAGGTAAACACGAGGCGGGCCACGAGGGAGATGATCCAGCCGAAGATGATGCCGGCGATGCCGCCGAGTCCCGTCAAGGCCGCCGCCTCAATCAGGAACTGCATCAGGATATCGATCTTGCGCGCGCCGATAGCCTTGCGAATGCCGATCTCGTGGGTCCGCTCGGTCACCGACACCAGCATGATGTTCATCACACCGATGCCGCCCACCAGCAGGCCGATCGAGCTGAGCACCGCCATCACCAGAAACGTGATCGCGGTAATCTCGCGGAAGTCGGACACCATCTGTTCCGCCGTCGATAGCGCGAACGTATCGGGCTTGCCCAGCGGCACGCGCCGGTCGATGCGCAGCACGGTGCGGACCTCGTCGATTGCCTGGGGCATCTTGCCTTGCACCGCAGTCACCACGATGGCGTTTTCGCGCGAGTTGGGATACATCCGCTGCAGCGTCCAATAGGGCAGGAGGACGCGGTTATCGGTATCGCCGAAGAAGGACGCGGCCGGCTTGAACATGGTCCCGATCACTTCGTACTCGTGCCCGTCCACCGTGATGGCTTTGCCGATCGGGTCCACATTCGAGAACAGGCCCTTCTCCAGGTCGGCCCCGATCACCGCGATGGGCCGCCGGCGCCGGTTCTCTTCGTCGGTGAAGAAGCGGCCGAGGTGCAGATCGACCTGCCCGCCGCGCGCATACGCCTCCTCCACGCCCATGAGGTTGACGTCGTACATGTCGTTGCCCTTGTAGTGGACGTTGAAAGGGCCGCCGTGCGGGAACAGCATCGACGAGACGTCTTCCACCGAGCGGCATCGATCGCGGATCTCGATGGCGTTCTGGTACGTGAGATCCTTGCGCGTGCGCTCTTCCGGGCTCAATCGCGTGGTCCGCGGACCGACCGGGAATTTGAAGACGATGATCGAGTTCGGTCCGAAACTGCGCAGCACTGCGGCCACCGACGCGTCGAAGCCGGTCAGAATCGCGGCCACTCCGATGATGGTGCCGGTCCCGATAATGACGCCGAGAACCGTCAGGAGCGCCCGGAGCTTGTGGTTGCGAATCGTCTGCCATGCCAGGCTGAGTCCGTTCACGAAAGCCAGTCTGGTCATGCTATTTCTCTGCCCTCAGCGCTTCGATCGGGTCCAGTTTCGACGCCTGCCGCGCCGGATAGATACCGAAGAACAGGCCCACTGTGGCCGATAGCCCGACGCCGATGAACACGCTGGACCACGGCAGCGCCATCGGGACCGAAGTGAAGCTGCGTACGATGATGGCGGCGCACCAGGCCACCGCCACGCCGATCAATCCGCCCGTCCCGGACAGGACCGCCGATTCCACCATGTACTGATTCAGGATGTCGCGCTTGCGGGCGCCCAGCGATTTGCGGATGCCGATTTCGCGGGTTCGTTCCGTGACCACCGCCAGCATGATATTCATGATCACGATGCCGCCCACGACCATGAAAACCGAAACGATCCCCACGGCCATGCCCGCGATGGCCTTGGTCAGCGACTCCCACATGGTGACGATCGTGTCCGAGGCGAAAATGCTGAAGTTGTCGTCCTGCCCCGGCAACAGGTGGCGGTAGGCGCGCATCAGCACTCGGGTCTCGTCCTGGGCCGCCGTCAACTGCGATTGATCAATGGCCTTGGCCACCAACCGGAGGCCCTTTTGCGAGCCGTACGTCTTGAAGTAGCTCTCGATCGGGATCATCGCGAAGTTGTCCTGCGACTGGCCGAAGACGCTGCCCAAGGTTTTGGCGACTCCGATGACCTGGTAGGGGTTGCCTTCGATCGAGACGAACTTATCGATAGGGTCACTCCCGGGGAACAACTGCTCGCGGACATCGTTACCGATGAAGACCACGGCGGCGTGGCGGCGGACTTCCTCGTACGTGACGCTGCGGCCTTCGGCGATCTGGACGTTGTTGATGGCCGGGATATTGTCCGTGATCCCCTGGATGTTCACCATCTCCTGCGAGTTGTTCTTGAAGGTGACCCGGCCGTTGCGCGAGGCCATCATGCCGATGTCCTTCAGAAGGGTCGATTTCTCCTTGAGGAAGGCGAATTCATCCGGCTTGATCTGTGGATTCCGCTTGTCCATCTCGAAAAACTTTTTCGGATCCCACGGACCGAACCACGCCATGCGGACGACGCGGAAGCCGTCCGACCCCATGTTCGAGACTTTTTCGGCAATGTAGACGTCCATGCCGTGAATGAGGGCCGTTACCGCGATCAGCGTCGTGGTGGCGAGGATGATCCCGAGCAACGTCAGGAAACTGCGCAGCTTGTTCTTCCGCAGCGAATCCAACGCGATCCGCGTCGCTTCCCAAAAAGATGCACTAAACCGGAACTGCCGCTTACGGGCCACAACAAGGAGACGAGTATTGCCCCCAATTTGTTTCAAAGGTCCGGCAGGCTATTTCGGATCGGGGACTTTCGGGGTCGAATACACCTTCTTCAGCGCGTCCTGATACTCGCCGAAGAGCATTTTGATACCGTCGAACTCCTTTTTGACGGCGGCCCGGTAGTCGGGGTGGGTGGCGAAATCGAAGAGCACGGCGGTCATCGCCTGTGCATCTACAACAAACCCGTGGTGTCCGATTTCGGCGAGCGCGTCGGCCTCCATCTCGTAAGTGTGGTTGGCCGCGGTGGAACTTTGAGAGACGATCTCCAGCCCCGGGATATCGCTGGACACGCTGCCGGTCTCCTCGAAACCCTGCGGCTTTCCGTACGTCTCGGTCACATTCGTGGCGCCGTACCGCTTCATGTAGGCGAAGCCCAGTTCGTTCAGCGTCGATTCCGAGATGCCATCGCGATCCTGCCCGTAATTATCGATCTTCACCTTCGTGCCGGTGGCGAGGGCGGCCGCGCGGGCCGCGTTATCGATCATTTCGCGCTCCTGCGCCAGGTAGATCGCATCAGGATAGCGGATGTAGAAATCGGCCACGGCGCGGTCGGGAACGACATTGGGGGCGCTGCCGCCTTCAGTGATGATCCCCTGGACGCGGGCTTCCGGACGCATGGTGCCGCGCATCGCGTCGATGTTGTTGAACAGGTGGATCACGCCTTCGAGCGCGTTGCGGCCTGCCCACGGCGTCATCTGGTGCGCCGGCGCTCCGGAGAAGGTGTACTTCACGCCGTCGATGTTCAGGCAGCAGGTGCCGAAGCCCGGGGCGGGACGATTGGTCGTATTCACGGCGTGACTGCGGATGATCACATCCATGCCGTTGAAGATCCCGGCCTTGTGCATGTCGGTTTTGGCGACGGGCGGCATCATTTCCTCACCGGGCGTGCCGAATACTACGACGCTGCCGGGCGCATGCGTACGCTCCAGATATTCGGCCATCGCGACCGCCGCGGCCATGCCGACCGGACCTTGCGCGCTGTGCTGATCGCCATGGAACGGACGCTCGGTACCGCGCAGGGCGTCGTACTCCAGAATCACACCGAGATTCGGCGCGCCGCGATTGCCGTTCCACTTCGCAACGAATGCCGTCGGCAGGTTGGCGACTCCGACCGTCACATCGAAGTTATGCTTCTTCAGCCAGGCGGTCAGTTGCTCCACCGCCCACGTTTCTTTGAAGCCGATCTCGGGATGGCGCGTGATGGCGTCGCACATGGCTAGCAGTTCGGTATCCATCAGCTGTTTCGACCGGACGACCACCCGATCGCGGTCTGCATTGGCGGCGGTGAGGCGGGTGACCCAGCCCGGGACGTCCAGCGATTTCTCCAGCGAATCCATCTTCTTGAGAACGTCGCGGGCGGCTTCGCGTTCAGTGGGTGTGTCCTGGGCCATGGCCGCGCAGGCGGCGAGGATCGCAATGACCGCGGTTCGCATTTATGCCTTGCCCCGCAGGAAGTCCGGGAACTTCACGGGCGCGCTGCCCTTGGCCACCGACGTTTCGCTCAGCGGACCCGCCGAGCTCCATGCGGCCGCATCGTACACGTTGATATCCGGCGTCTCGCCCTGCCGCATCGTTTGGATGAGGCGGTACGCCATGACGAAATCCATGCCGCCGTGACCGCCGAGTTCGCGGGCCAACTCGCCGACTTCCTTCCAGTAGCGGTGTTCGTATTCCTTCTTGTACGGGTCGATGGGGCCGAAGGCTTCCTTGGCCGCGCCATCGATGTAGATACGCGGCGGGTAATCGCGGAAGATTCCTTTGGTACCCGCGATCATATTGATGCGGTCGTAAGGCTGCGGCGAGGAGGTGTTGTGCTCCAGCGTGATCACGCGACCCTTCGCCGTGTGGATGAGGCTGATGTTCAGGTCGCCTTCGCGGTAGATCTCCTTCTGGCGGGGATCGTCGGCGGGAATCTTCTCCTTGCGGTACGCCTGGAGCGAAGCCGAGAGCGAACTCATGGAGACCAGGTAATCGAAGCTGTCGCCGCGATTGATATCCATGTAGTGGGCCATGGGTCCGAGCCCGTGCGTGGGATAGAGATTGCCGTTGCGGTTCAGGTGTTCGAAGCGGCGCCACAGGCCTTCGCCGTTATTGGCGAAGAGAATGCTGCGCAGGTCGTGATTGTAGGCGCAGGCTCCGTGGGTGATCTCGCCGAAGACGCCGGCCTTCACCATGTTGAGGACCAGCATCTCGTTGTAGTCGTAGCAGCAGTTTTCGAGCTGGATGCAGTGGCGCCGCGTGGTTTCGGAAGTGTCGACCAGTTGCCAGCAGTCGTCGAGCGTGCGCGCCGCCGGCACTTCGACGCCGACGTGCTTGCCCTGCTTCATGGCGGCAACGGCCATCGGCACATGCCAGATCCAAGGCGTTGCGACGATGACCAGATCGAGGTCGTCGCGCTTGACGAGATCCTCGAATGCATGATCGCCATTGCTGTAGGCGGCGGGCGAGGGCTTGCCGGCTTTGACGAGCTTATTTTGCGCGCGAGTGACCTTGTCGGGCACAACATCGCACAGTGCCTTCACCTGAACCTGCGGAATGGCGGAGAAGTTGTCGATGAGGCTGTTGCCTCGGCCGCCGACGCCGATGAAGCCAATGCGGACCGTGTCGCGAGCTTCGAACTTCATATCGAAGACGCTGCCGGCGCCCACGCGCCGCTGGGGCTGGGCTTGGGCCAATCCCAATCCGGCGGCGGCGACAGATGCGAACCGCAACAGGTCCCGCCGCGATGCGTTTCTCTCTTCGTCTTTCATGGTTACCTCCACAGGCGCTGAACGATTCGCAGGAGCACCGTGCCGCTCACCACGAAGATTACCAGCAGCGCCAAAGCGTAATTCGTGCGGCCGTACAGAACATTGCCGACCGTAAAAAGTGCAGACCAGATCATGATGCAACCGCTGAACCAGCCGAGCAAGGCCCGCGGAAAATTCGAGGCTTCGGTATCGATGGCGGCTTCCTCCGCCGAGATTCCGCATTGCACGCGGATGCGGTCCCATCCAGGACCGAACGGACGGACTTTTTTGTAGAAGCTGATCAGCACCGCCTCGTCGTTGGGCGGACCGTAGAAGGCCGTGGCCACCCAGCATACCGTGGTGATGGCGATGCCGAGGATCAATTCCCTCGCGGTGTGTACTTCCATGCCGTTCTTGTGGAGCACGAGGAACGTGATGCCCACCGCGAAGGATACGATCATGGCCACGATTTCGCACCAAGCGGTGATGCGCCACCAGAACCAGCGAAGCAGGTATAGCAGGCCCGTGCCCGCGCCGAGCAGCAGCAGGATATTGAAACTATCCTGCGCGGTGACGAGCAGAAACACCGTGGCCGAGGACGCGACGAAGAGCAGGATCGTACACCAGCGTCCCGCCTTCACGTAGTGGCGGTCGGGCTGGCCGGGGTTGAGGAAGCGCTGGTAGAAATCGTGGACCAGGTAGGACGCGCCCCAATTCAGGTGGGTCAGAATGGTCGACGAATTCGCCGCGATCAGGCCGCCGAGCATGAGGCCGATCCAGCCGGCGGGCATGAAACGGAGCATCGCGGGGAAGGCGATGTCATGTCCGAGCAGTTGCGGATCGAGGTGGGGAAACGCCTTCTGAATGTCGGAGAGCTGCGGGTAAACGATGAGCGATGCGAGTCCGGTGACGATCCAGGGCCAAGGCCGCAGGACGTAGTGGGCGACGTTGAAAAACAGGGTGGCGCCGAGCGCGTCCTTTTCCGATTTGGAGGCCAGCATGCGCTGTGCGATATAGCTGCCGCCGCCGGGTTCGGCTCCGGGATACCAGACGGCCCACCATTGCACGGCGACGGGCATGATGAAGACCGCCACCGCGAGGTCCCAATTCTTGGAAAAATCGGGGAGCATGCTCAGGTAGTTGATGCCGCCGGGTCCGGAGACGTGCGAGAGCTTGTCCACGAGCCCGCTCATGCCGCCGACCTGGGGCAGTTTGACGGCGAAATAGGCGGCCGCGATGACGGCTGACATCTTGATGAAGAACTGGATCATGTCGATCACCAGGACGCCCCAGAGTCCCGAGTGCGCCGCGAAGACCACGTTCAGCAGGCCGACGGCGAGCAGCGTCTGCCATCGCTCGAAGCCGAATAGAATGGCGGCGATCTTACAGGCCGCGAGGTTGACGCTGGCCATGATGAAGCAGTTGAAAAAAAAGCCCAGGTAGACGGCGCGGAATCCGCGCACCGCTTTGGCCGCGTTGCCCGAGTAGCGGAGCTCGTAAAATTCGAGATCGGTGAGAACGCCCGAACGCCGCCAGAGACGCGCGTAGAAGAAGACGGTGGCGACGCCGGTCAGCGTGAAGGCCCACCATTGCCAGTTGCCGGCGACACCCTGGGTGCGGACGAAGTTTGCGACGAGATTCGGCGTATCGCTGGAGAATGTGGTGGCGACCATGGAGAGTCCGGCGAGCCACCAGGGGACCGAACGGCCCGACGCGAAGAATTCCGCGGTGCTTTTTCCCGAGCGTTTTCCGAAGAACAGCGCCGGGATGAAACAGATGGCCACCGAAATCAGGGCGATGATCCAGTCAATCGTATGCAGTTGCATGGAGTAAAGAAAAGTGTACGTCATGGCAGGTCTCGCCGGGGCCGGAAGACAGGGGTTGGTGGTTGGGGAAAAGCGGGGGCCAGGGGCCAGGGGACCGGGGTTTAGCCTGGAAGCACACTACGGGCGAACGGTGGGGGGCGGTGCTATGCAATTGTCAAAGATCGGTTGCGGTGGACGGGTTAGGCTGCCAGAAGTTCATCCAGGGGCGGGCTGGAAACGGGCAGCCGGGAGAGCCGGGGTCGAGTTGAAAAAACACATTTGGGTTCCAGGCGCCCGCGGCCGCGAGGTTGGGAGCGCTCTTCGGCTT
>Ga0105240_10009365_pt1 | contig 13882 bp, 13 predicted proteins | sample KBSC54metaG_FD_80426 | JGI IMG/M metagenome (GOLD analysis project Ga0105240, IMG submission 80426) | Corn rhizosphere microbial communities from Kellogg Biological Station, Michigan, USA - KBS C5-4 metaG | ecosystem: Host-associated > Plants > Roots > Rhizosphere > Soil | place: Michigan, USA... | reverse complement strand
CTGCTCGACGCGCTCGCGCGCGCAGCCTTGCCGGCCGAAGCGCTGGTCGTGATCGTTCCCCGGCATCCGCAACGCTTTGACGCCGTCGCGGCACTGCTCGCCGAGCACGGCCTGGCGTTCGCTCGCCGCAGCGGCGACGGCGCCGTTCCCGCCGATGTGGCGATCGTACTGGGCGATTCGATGGGCGAGATGTTCGCCTACTACACGGCGGCCGACGTCGCGTTCGTCGGCGGCAGCCTGTTGCCGCTCGGCGGGCAGAATCTCATCGAGCCGATCGCAGCCGGCGTGCCGACGCTGGTCGGCGCGCACACGCTCAATTTCGCGCAGGCGAGCGCTGCCGCGGTGGCGGCAGGTGCGGCCCTTCGCGTGCAGGACGCCGACGAATTGTTCGCCGTTGCGATCGACCTGCTCGCGGACGCGCCGGCCCGCGAGCGCATGCGCGCGAACGCCGAGGCGTTCATCGCGGTTCATCGCGGCGCGACCGACAGGCTATGGGCGTGGCTCGAGCCGCAGATCCGCGAAACCCGTCGCTGAGGCGCGCTAGCCGCGCAACCGGCGATTCACGTCCTCGAGATCCTGCTCGTCCAGCGAGCCGACCGCCGACTTGAGTCGCAGCACGCCGAGCAGGTAGTTGAAATACGCCTGCGCGAGGTCGTGCCGCGCCTGGAAAACGTTCTGCTGCGTGTTCAGCACGTCGAGGTTCGTTCGCACGCCCACTTCCTGGCCGGTCTTGTTCGATTCATACGCCGTTTGCGCGGACACGAGCGCTTGCTCGAGCGCCTTCACCGAAGCCGCCGCGCCCGTTACGCCGGTGAATCCCGTTTGCGCGCTGAAGAGCGCGTTGCGCCGCGCGACTTCGAGGTTCTGGCGCGCCGCGTCCTGCAACGCGAGCGCCTCGCGCACCTTCGAGCTGACGAAGCCGCCCTGATAGAGCGGAACCGTCAGTGCAAGGCCGATCGCGGCCTGGCGCTGATCGCCGGAAGCACTGATGCTGAGCGATGCCGATCCGGTGAACGCCTGTGCGTTGACGCTCGCGACGAGATCGATCGTGGGCAGCCGCCCGGCACGCTGGCGCTCGATTTCGAGCGTCGCGATGTCGGCGTTGTACTGCGCGATCCTGACCGCGAGATTGTCGGACAGCGCGCGATCGACCCACACATCGGGCGAGTTCGGCGACGGCAACGTCGGCTCGAACCCGGGTCCGAGCCGCTTCAGATCCTGCGGGTAGCGGCCGATGATCGCGCGTAGCGCCGTGCGCTTGTTCTCCAGATCGTTGGCCGCGCTGATCTCCTGCGCGACGATCGAGTCGTATTTTGCCTGCGCTTCGTTCGTGTCGGTGATCGTCGCGACGCCGACCTCGAAATTGCGCTTGGCTTGCGCAAGCTGTTCGGAAACGGCGGCCTTCTGGCTTTCGGTGAGCTCGACGTTGAACTGTGCGAGCAGCACGTCGAAATAGGCGCTCGCGACCCGCAGCATCAAATCCTGCCGCGCCGACGTGAGCGTGTAGTCGGCCTGCCGGACCTGCTCGACCGCCTGGCTGTACGCGACCGTGTTCGCATAGCGGTACAGCGGCTGCGCCGCGGAAACGGTGAGGCCGCCGGCGCCGAAGCTTCGGTTGATCGCGAGGTGTGGATCGCTGTCGATATTGGTGCCGAAGTAGTTGGCGTTCGCATTGAGCGACAGCGAAACGTTCGGCAACAGTCCGGCGCGCGCCTGCGGCACGCGCTCCTGCGTCGCTTCCCAGTTCGCGCGCGCGGCGGCGACCGTCGGGTCGTTTTGCTGCGCCGCGCGGTAGACGTCCATCAGGTCCTCCGCGGCGCAGGAAGCCGAGGCGGCGAGCGCGACGGCGAGGCATGCGAGAACCGCGGGCGGGAAGCGCATCATGGTCGGCGGGTCCGGTGGAGGCGCGTCGCAGGGCGCGGAAAACGGTTCATCGCGCGCTTCACCGCGTCGGCATGCATCGCTTGCTCGATGATCAGAATTCGAACCGCGCCGGCGCCGCCGCGTTGACGAGCGGCGCGACGACCGTTTCGAAGAGATCGGTCGCCACCCGGGCGCCTGGCGCTTCCCAGCGGATCAGGCGCGCCGTCATGGCCGGCGCCACCCCGACGACCGCGAAGACCCGTCCACCTGGAACGAGTTGCTCGAAGAAGCGATCGGGGAGGAGCGGCGTCGAGCCGGTCAGCACGATCGCGTCGTATGTTTCTCGACCGTAGCCGCGCGCGCCATCGGCCACGTCGACGCGTACATTGGAAAAGCCGTGCCGGGCCAGTTTTGCGCGGGCGTCGGCCGCGATCGAGGCCTCGATCTCGACGCTCATGACGTCACCTGCCTCGCTCGCAAGCAGTGCCGTGAAATACCCGCTGCCGGTGCCGATCTCGAGCACCCGGTCGCTGTCGGCCAGCATCAGCTCCTGCAGCACCCGCGCCTCCATCTTCGGCGTCCACATCCTGGCGCCATTCGGCAACGGCAGTTCGAGGTCCGCGAAGGCGAGCGCCCGGTACGCCGGCGGAACGAAGTCTTCGCGCTTGACGGCGAATAGAAGGTCGAGCACGCGCTGGTCGAGCACCTCCCATGTCCGGATTTGCTGCTCGACCATGTTGAATCGCGCCTGCTCGTAATCGAAAGGAGTCATTGCGGTGGGTTGCGCATCGCGCGCACGGGAGCCGATCGATGCACGCGGGAATGGAGCCGCGAGCGACGACGAAATGCGCAAGCCGCGCATTATAGCCGCGATCAATCGACCCGAATCAATCGAGCGTTTGCCGATAGCGCCACATCCCGATCGCCGCCATCGCGACCATGAACAACGCGATCGGCCACACATGCGTTGCGATATCGTGCGCGCCATTTCCCTTGAGCAGGATGCCCCGCACGATGCGCAGGAAATGCGTCGCCGGAAAAAGCTCACCAAGAACCTGCGCCCATCCCGGCATGCCGCGAAACGGGAACATGAACCCCGACAGCAGCATCGTCGGCAGGAAGAAGAAGAACGTCATCTGCATCGCCTGAAGCTGGTTCGAAGCCATCGTCGAGATCGCGTAACCCAGCCCGAGCAGCGACGCGATGTAGAGCATCATCGTGGCACCCAGCAGCGCGAGGCTGCCGACCATCGGCACGTCGAAAAGGTACCGCGCCGCGAGCAGGATGATCACCGACTGGACGAGGCCGACGACGATGTACGGCGCGATCTTGCCCGCCATCACTTCGAGCGGCAGCACCGGCGTCGCGAGCAGGCCTTCGTACGTGCCGCGCTCGCGCTCGCGCGTGATCGCGAATGCCGTCATCATCACCATCGTCAACTGCAGGATCACCGCAAGAAGGCCCGGGACGATGTTGTACTGCGTGGCGCCCTCGGGGTTGTAGCGGCGCTGCACATCGAGCGTGAACGGCGGGGCCTGCGGCGCGAGGGTCGCGAGCGAGCCGGTGAGGTCGTGCGCGAGCGCGTTCGCCCCCGCCTGCGACAACGCGGCAAGCGCGTTGCCGGTCGCCGCGGGATCGGTTGCGTCGGCGGCAAGCAGCAACGACGGCCGCTCGCCGCGCAAAAGCTGCCGCGAGAATCCGGCGGGAAACACGATCGCGAACTGGATCTCGCCGCGCGCGAGCATCGCGTCGGCCGCCGCTGCGCTCGGCGGCGCCGGCACGAGCGAAAAATAGCCGGTGTTCCGCAGTGTGCTGACGATGCTGCGCGTGAATTGCGTGCGGTCGTAATCGACGACGGCCGTCGGCAATGCCTTCGGATCGGTATTGATGACGAATCCGAACAGGAGCACCTGCGCGATCGGGATGCCGACGATCATCGCGAACGTCAGGCGGTCGCGTCGCATCTGCACGAATTCCTTCAGCGCGATCGCGTACGCGCGCGCAAGCGAAAAGCGCGTGCCCGTTGCGGCGCTCGCGTCAGCGGGCATCATCGGGCGCGTGCTGCATCAGGTCGACGAAGACGTCCTCGAGCGACGTTGCCGTGCGCTCGACGGTGAATTCGCCGCGCGCCCGCACCGGCGCGAGCGCGGCTTCGAGCGCAGCCGGGTCGCGCCCGGAGACCCGCAGCGTGGTCCCGAACGGAATCACCGTGTCGACGCCATGCGTGTCACCCAGTTGCTGCGCAAGCAATGCGAGCGCGCGCTCGTCGCCGCTGGCGCGCGACGCAACGCTCCAGGTCGCGAGTCGCGAATGCGCGATGACATCATCGGGTGTGCCTTCGACGAGCAGTTTTCCGGCGCTGATGTAGGCAAGCCGATGGCAGCGCTCGGCCTCGTCCATGTAGTGCGTGCTGACCAGAACGGTGATGCCGCCGGCCGCGAGCTCGTGGATCTTCTCCCAGAAATCGCGACGGGCCTTCGGGTCGACACCCGCCGTCGGCTCGTCGAGCAACAGCAGTTGCGGCGAATGCAGCATGCACGCGGCCAGCGCCAGCCGCTGCTTCCAGCCGCCGGAGAGCGTTCCGGCGAGCTGCGCGCGCCGCGCGGCAAGGCCCAGGCGCTCGAGTGTCGTTTCGATCGCGCGCTTTCGGCCGGCAACGCCGTACATCCGTGCTACGAAGTCGAGATTCTCGGCGATCGACAGGTCCTCGTACAGGCTGAAGCGCTGCGTCATGTAGCCGACCTCGCGCTTGACCGCGGCCGCCTCGGTGCGAAGGTCGTGGCCAAGGCACGTACCCTCGCCTTCGTCCGGCGTGAGCAATCCGCAGAGCATCCGGATGGTCGTCGTCTTGCCGCTGCCGTTCGGCCCGAGAAAGCCGAAGATCAGGCCACGCTCGACGCGGATCGAAAGATGATCGACGACCGCGCGTCCGTTGTAGCGCTTGGTAAGCTCGTGCGCGTCGATCGCGAGCTCGTGCGCGGTCGGTGGCGACGTCACCGCGCGCGGGCAATCGGCGACACCTCGACCGGCAGCCCGGGATGGAGCGCCGGATTCGGCGAATCCGGCCACGCTTCGACGAGGAACACGAGATTCGCCCGATTTTCCCGGCTGTAGATCACGGGCGGCGTGAATTCGGCCTGCGTCGCGATGAAGCGAATTTTCGCCGGGATGTCTGCGCCGCAGCCGTCGCAGCGGACGGTCACCGCGTCGCCGATGCGGAGGCTGCCGACGAGCGTTTCCGGAACGTAGAACCGCAGCTTCACGTTGGCCGGTGGAAGCAGCGACACGACCGGGGCGCCGGCGGCAACCCATTCCCCGGCGCGGTAGAGCGTGTCGGCGACAAGACCTGCGACCGGTGCCGTTTGCGATTTCTGTTCGACCCGCCATTGCGCCTGCGCGAGCGCGTCGCTGGCCGCTTTCACTTCCGCGTTCGCGGCGGCGATTTCATCGCTGCGCGCCGGGAGGTTCGCAACCTGCAGCTGCTGTGTCAGTTCGGCGACGCGACCCCGATCGCGATCGCGCGCCGCCAGCGCCTGGTCGCGTTGCTGGGGCGGCAGGAACTTGTCGGCGACGAGCTTCTGCGTGCGCACGAGGTCCGCTTCGCTTTGCCGCAACGATGCCTGCGCCTGCGCGAGTTGTGCGCGCGCTGCGGCGATTTCCGGTGGACGGCGCGCCTTTTCGAGGTTCGCGAGCGTTGCCTGCGTCTGGCGCACGCGAGCCTGCGCTTCTTCGCGTGCCGCGCGCTCCTGCGCGCTTTCGAGCGTGAACAGTGGCGTCTCCTTCGCGACCTCCGTCCCGCGCTGCACGCCGAGCTCCAGCAGCGTTCCCGACAAAGGCGCGGCGACGCGGACGAACTCGCCCTCGACATAACCCGGATAGCCGGCCGGCGGCGCCGGGTTGCAGCCGGCCAGCGCGAGCGCGCAAAACAGCACGGCGAGATCCTTGCTCCCCATACCGCAATACTATCAATGGCGTGCCGCGCGGGAGCCCGGGCGGGCGCCCGGGGTGTCCGGGTACCGCGATTGACACCCGAATCGCGCGCGAATCATAATGCTCCGTTATTCTTTTCCACCGTCGTTCCCCCGGAGAATTTCGATGCGCTTTACACACAGAATCGGCCTGACGCTCGTCGCCGCGGCGATCGTCGGGGTTTATGGCTGCAGCAAGGAAGAACCCAAGCAGGCGGCAGTGGCGCCGACGGCGGCGCCCGCAGCGCCCGCCGAGGAAACGATGACGGTCACGATCGCCCATGCGGGCCCCCTGACCGGCAGCATCGCCCACCTCGGCAAGGACGACGAGAACGGCGTCCACCTGGCGGTGGACGAGGCCAACGCCAAGAAGATCAAGATCGGCGGCAAGACGGTCAACTTCGTCATGATGAGCGAAGACGATCAGGCCGATCCGAAGCTCGGTCCGACGATCGCCCAGAAACTCGTCGACGCGAAGGTGGCCGGCGTCGTCGGGCACCTGAATTCCGGTGTGTCGATACCCGCTTCCGCCGTTTACAACCAGGCCGGCATCCCGATGATTTCCGGCTCGGCGACCAATCCCAAGCTGACCGAGCAGGGATTCAAGACGATCTTCCGCACCGTCGCGCGCGACGACCAGCAAGGCCCGGCGATCGCGGCGTACATCGCGAACGAGCTGAAGCTGAAAAAGGTCGCCATCGCCGACGACGCCACTGCGTACGGCGAAGGTCTCGCGAACGAAGTCGAGAAGACGCTGAAAGCCGCCGGCGTGCAGGTTGTCACGCGCGAGAAGACGAACGACAAGGCCACCGACTTCAAGGCGATCCTCACCAAGATCAAGGGCCGCAATCCCGACGCCGTGTTCTACGGCGGGATGGACGCGACCGGCGGGCCGATGCTCAAGCAGGCACGCGAGCTCGGCATCAAGGCGACGTTCGCCTATGGCGACGGCGCGTGCACGGCCGAGATGAACAAGCTTGCGGGCGAGAAGGCGGCCGAAGGGATGATCTGCTCGCAGGCCGGCATTCCGACGCAGATGGCGTCGAAGGCGTTCGTCGATGCTTTCAACGCCAAGTACGGCGAAATCAAGCAGTACGCGCCCTATTACTACGACGGCGCGAACCTGCTGATCGCCGCCATGCAGAAGGCCGACTCGGCCGATCCGGCGAAGTACCTGCCGGAGCTGCAGAAGATCAGCTATGACGGCGCAACCGGGCACATCGAATTCGACGACAAGGGCGACCGCAAGGACGCCGAAATCACCATCTTCCAGATGAAGGACGGCAAGGTCGATCCGGTCGCGATCGTCAAGGCGGGCAAGACGACCAAGATCGGCGCCGAAGTGGCATCGGCCGGAGCGTCCGCAACACCGGCGGCGCCCGCCATGGCGCCCGCCATGGCACCGGCACCGAAGAAGTAACCGGCTGCGATGCACGCGAAACGGCGCCCGCGGGCGCCGTTTTCGCATTCGGGATTGCCCGAAGACATCCGCTACCCGCACAATCCGCTCGGTTCCTCTCTCGGCGCGCACAGGGTTCCTTGGACATTTTCCTGCAGCAGCTCGTGAACGGGCTGACGCTCGGCAGCGTGTACGCGATCGTCGCGCTCGGCTACACGATGGTGTACGGCATCATCCAGCTCATCAACTTCGCCCACGGCGAAGTCGTGATGATCGGCGCGATGGTGTCGCTTTCCGTCATCAATGCCCTTGTCGGCGCGCACGTCGGGTGGCCGCCGCTCGCGATCGTGCTCTGCGGCGGCGTCATCGCCATTCCGGTCTGCATGGGCGTCGGCTACGCGCTCGAGCGCGTCGCGTATCGGCCGCTGCGCCGCGCGCCGCGCCTCGCGCCACTCATCACCGCGATCGGCCTGTCGATCGTCCTGCAGCACGTGGCGCTGATCATCTGGACGCGCAATCCGCTCGCGTTCCCGCAGATCATCGACGTCGTCTCGTATCACGTGACGAGCAACCCGGACGGCGCGCGCATTACCAATGTGCAGGTGGCGATCATCGGCATCTCGATCGCGATGATGGGCGGCCTGGTCGCGCTCATCTACCGGACGAAGCTCGGCATCGCCATGCGCGCGACGTCGCAAAGCCAGGAGATCGCCGGGCTCATGGGCATCGACATCAATCGCGTGATCGCATTGACGTTCGCGATCGGCGCCGGGCTCGCGGCCGTTGCGGGTGTCATGGTCGGCACGTATTACGGCATCGCGACGTACCAGATGGGCTTCATTCTCGGCCTCAAGGCATTCTCGGCCGCCGTCCTGGGCGGCATCGGCAACATCGGCGGCGCGATGCTCGGCGGATTGCTGCTCGGCATCATCGAGGCTCTCGGCGCCGGCTACGTCGGCGATCTCACGAACCTGTGCCAGCTTTCGAGCTGGTCGACGGCGATCGCCGAGCGCTGCGCGAGCGATCCGAACCTCACGCTCTTCGGCAGCAACTACCAGGACGTTTTCGCGTTCTTCGTGCTGATCGGGGTTCTCGTCTTCCGGCCGTCGGGCCTTCTCGGCGAGCGCGTGTCGGATCGCGCCTGATGCATGCGCTGATCGACGTGAAGCATCCGGCGGTCGCGAAGATCGGCGTCGTGCTGATCGCAGTCGCGCTCGCCGTGCTGCCGTTCGCCCTCGTGGGCATCGGCACGGCGTGGGTGCGGATCACGAACCTCGCCATCCTCTACGTGCTGCTGTCGCTCGGGCTCAACATCGTCGTCGGCTTCGCCGGCCTGCTCGACCTCGGCTATATCGCGTTCTATGCGGTCGGCGCGTACACATACGCATTGCTCGCGAGCCCGCATTTCGGCCTGCACTGGCCGTTCTGGGTGATTCTGCCGATCGGGGCGCTCGTCGCCTGCTTTTTCGGCGTGCTGCTCGGCACGCCGACGCTCAAGCTGCGCGGCGATTACCTTGCGATCGTCACGCTCGGCTTCGGTGAGATCGTGCGCATCTTCCTCAACAACCTGTCGCTGCCAGTCAACATCACGAACGGCGCGCAAGGGATTGCCGGAATCGACCCGTTCCGCTTCGGCACGTTCAGCTTCGCGACGACGCAAAGGGTGGCGGGCGTCACCTTCAGCGGCCCCGTCAAGTACTACTACCTGCTGCTCATCATCGTGCTCGTCGTGATCGTCATCAACCTGCGACTGCAGGACTCGCGGATCGGGCGCGCGTGGGAGGCGATCCGCGAGGACGAGATCGCCGCGCGCGCGATGGGGATCAATACGCGCAACATGAAGCTGCTCGCCTTTGCGATGGGCGCGTCGTTCGGCGGCGTCGCCGGCGGCATGTTTTCCGCGATCCAGGGTTTCATCAGCCCCGAAAGCTTCGTGCTGGTCGAGTCCGTCAACATCCTCGCCATGGTCGTTCTGGGCGGCATGGGCAACATCTGGGGCGTCATCCTCGGTGCGCTGCTGCTGTCGTTCGTGCCCGAAGTGCTTCGCTATACGGTAGGACCGGTGCAGCAGTCGCTGTTCGGCCGTACGCTGATCGACCCGGAAGTCATCCGCATGCTGCTCTTCGGCATCACGCTCGTCGCGATGATGCTGTTCCGTCCCGCGGGCATCCTGCCATCGGCATTGCGCAAGCGCGAGCTCGAATCCGGGCGGACCACATGAGCGGAAACGAACTGCTGATCGCGCAGGGGATCACGAAGCGGTTCGGCGGCGTACAGGCGCTGTCGGAGGTGAGCTTCACGATCCGGGAGCGCGAGATCTACGGCCTGATCGGCCCGAATGGCGCCGGCAAAACGTCGCTGTTCAACGTCCTGACCGGAATCTATCCGGCCGACGCCGGGCGGTTCACGTTCGATGGCCGCGTGCTCATCGGGCTCAAACCGAACGAGGTGGCGGCGCGCGGCATCGCGCGCACGTTCCAGAACATCCGGCTCTTCGGCAATCTGTCGGCGCTCGAGAACGTCATGGTCGGGCGACACGTGCGCACGCATGCGACGGTCTTCGGCGCGATCTTTCGCACCGCCGGCACGCGCGCCGAGGAGCGCGCGATCGAGAAGCGCGGCTACGAGCTGCTCGAATACGTCGGTGTTGCGCGCCGCGCGAACGACCTCGCGAAACACCTTGCGTACGGCGATCAGCGCCGGCTCGAGATCGCGCGCGCCCTCGCGACCGATCCGCGACTGCTGGCGCTCGATGAACCGGCCGCCGGCATGAATGCAACCGAAACCGCGGCACTGCGCGCGCTGCTCGAGCGCATTCGCCAGGACGGCACGACGATTCTTCTGATCGAGCACGACATGAAGCTCGTGATGAGCATCTGCGATCGCGTCCTCGTGCTCGATTACGGGAAGAAGATCGCCGAAGGCATCGCGTCGACGGTGCAGAAGGACGAAAAGGTCGTCGCGGCGTATCTGGGCGGTGACATCGAGCTCGATCTCAAGCGGGCGTGACATGAGCGTCACTCGGCCGAGCGCAGGGGAGCACGTGAGCAGTGCGACGTCCGAACCGTTGCTCGCACTCGACCGCCTCGCGGTGAGCTACGGCGGCATTCAGGCGGTCAAGGGCATCGATGTCACCGTGGACAGCGGCGAGCTCGTATGCCTCATCGGCGCCAACGGCGCAGGGAAGACGACGACGCTGAAGGGCATCTGCGGTCTGTTGCCGGTAAAAAGCGGCAGGATCCGCTATGCGGGGGCGGAGGTCACCGGGCGGCCGTCGTACGTGCTCGTGCGCCGCGGCTTGGCGCTCGTACCGGAAGGGCGCGGCATGTTCGGCGCGCTGACGATCGAGGAAAACCTCGCGATGGGCGCGTACGCCCGGCGCGATCGCGATGGTATTCGCAACGACGTCGAGCGCGTCTTCTCGCTCTTTCCGCGCCTCAGGGAACGCCGCCGGCAAACCGCCGGCACGCTGTCGGGCGGAGAGCAGCAGATGCTCGCGATCGCGCGCGCGATGATGTCGCGGCCGCGGCTTTTGCTGCTCGACGAGCCGTCGATGGGACTCGCGCCGCTGATGGTGCAGAAGGTGTTCGAGACGATCCTGACGATCGCGAAGGAAGGTGTGACGATTCTCCTCGTCGAGCAGAACGCCAGGCTCGCGCTCGAGGTGAGCGATCGTGGCTACGTGATGGAGTCGGGCGAGATTACACTCGCGGGCAAAGCCGCAGAATTGCTTCACGATCCGAAGGTGCGCGCCGCGTATCTCGGCGAAGCGGCCTGAAAGCGGCGGCTCTCCCGCCACCGACCCGAGGCAACTCGCATTCCCGGCAATGCCAATCCGTCTCCGGAGGCGACGCCGCCCGCCGACGGCTCGCGTCCGCCGCGGCGCGCGATCCGCGCGGTGGGCGTCCAGCATGCGCTCGCCTGGTACGCGGATGCGATGCGGCTGTGGAAACGGGGACCGGCGACGTTCTGCGGCATCGCGTTCGTCGTCCTCGTCGCGAACATCGCATTGAACTTCGTGCCGGTCGTCGGCATCGTCATCGCGCAGGTGCTGGTGCCGCTCGCCGAATGCGGTCTGCTGTTCGCGAGCCTCGCCGCCGATCGCGGCGATCGCCCGCGGGTTCGCCATATCATCGCCGTGGCAGCGGCGCCGCCGCGCGCGCTGGCGGCCATCATCAGCGCCTCGCTGGTCATATTCGCCGCCGAAGCGCTGGTCGCGAACCTGTTGGGTGGCATCAACATGCTGGCACCCGGCAGCAATCTGGACTCGATCTCCGGAACGACGCTCGTGGCGACGTACGCCGCCGGCATCGTGGTTTCGCTACCGGTCACGTTCGTGCCGTTCGCGGCGTTGTTCGACGGCGCCGGCTTCCGCCATGCATTCGCGCAAAGCGGCGCCGCTTTCGCCCGCAACGCAATGCCGCTCGCGCTGTACGGCGGCCTGTCGTTCGCATTGCTGCTTCTCGGTCTTGCGACGAGCGGCATCGGGTTGCTGCTGGCGCTGCCCTGGTCGGCCGCCGCGTCGTACGCCGCGTGGAAGGATATCTTCGGCGTGTCGTAAATCGGTGTCGGAGGTGTAATTATTCCGGGGTCGGTTCCCGGAATAATTACACCTCCGACACCGATTCACCGGGCGCAACTGTCGGCGCAGTCCTACACCAATCTGATCGTCCGTCCTCTGTGGCGTACGGGCGCCCGTGGCTACGATAAGCCCGAACTGACTGTGTACGAAACACGTTCGGGACCCGCCGCCATGCCCCTCGATCATGCACTCGGCTCGATTGGAACGGAAACACCTCAGCGCAGCGAGCGTCGCCGCGGCGACGATACTCGCGGCCGTCTCCTCGATGCTGTCGAGGGTCTGATCGCCGATCACGGCTTCAAGCCGCTCACGCACCGGACGATCGCGTCGCGTGCCGAGGCGCACGTCGCGCTGCTGAACTATCATTTCGGCAGCAAGGAGCAGCTGATCGAGGAAGCACTCGCGCGGCGTGCAGCGCAGCTCCTCGCGGTCCAGCACGATGCCCTTGCGGCATTGCGCGCACGGGGCGACTGGACAGTCGAGGACGTGCTGTGGGCATACGGGCGCCCGTTCGCGACGCTCGACGACGGCGAAGCGTCGACCTGGCGCAATTACCTTTGCCTGGTGGCGCGGCTCGCCGGCCACGATCCCAGCGACTCGATCATGCTGCGTCATTTCGGCAGCGTCTACCGCGAATGCCTCTCCGCGCTGCGGCACGCATTGCCGGGCGTGGATGACGCCACGCTGGCTTCCGGCTTCCGCAATTGCCGGCTGCTGATCGAGCACGATGCGCGGGCGCGCTGCAAGGCAGGCGGCAGCGCACCGACGTTTACGCCGAGCGCCGAACAATTGATGGCGTTCCTCGCGGGCGGCATGCGTGCGCTGGCGGCACAGGCAAGGGACGCACCGGCGAAGTCCGAAGAAACCGCGCACTGATTCCGGTCGAGGTCGCGCGCTCGGCGCAACGGTATGCGCCGGCGCGGAGGTAATGCCCAACGCTCAAGCGGTCGGCCGGTTCAGTCCGAGTGCACCAGCTCGAAACCGGCAAGCGCCGCCTGCCATGGGCTGCGCGTTATCTCGATCCGTTCGACGCGTGCCGCGCGCGGGCCGCGCCGGCAGTTCTCCGTGAAGCGCTCGCAGGCGGCCGTGTCGCCCTGCACCTGTGCTTCCACCGAGCCATCATCGCGATTGCGCACCCAACCGGCGACGCCCGCGCCGCGCGCCGCACGCATCGCAAAATCGCGGTAGCCCACACCCTGCACGGCCCCTCGGATGCGCATGCGCATGCTGCGCGACGGCGCGCCGGTCCATCGCGAGTACATTACGAGCGCCGCGATGGTTTTCGCATCCGTCACGCGCGCTTCGTCGATCGCGGCATACAACTCTGCTTCGGTGCATTCGACGATCTCGAGGAATTCGCCGTCGTCGAGTCTGGCGCCGACATGCGCAAGACCGCGCGCCGCATAGAGCTCGATCGCCTCGGTCGAATACGAAATCACCGGATGAATGATGCCGAGGCGGGTCCAGACCGATGCGGTATAGCCGCTTTCCTCGATCAGCTCCCGCCGGCCCGTGGCCAGCGCCGATTCGCCGGGATCGAGCTTGCCGGCGGGAAACTCGAGAAACGTGCGATTGTGAGGATACCGAAACTGGCGCTCGATGACGAAGCGCCCATCGTCCTTCACGGGCACGATCAGCACGGCGCCCGGATGCACGATGTATTCGCGCACCGCTTCGCCCCCATCGGGCAGTCGTGCGCGATCGCGGCGCACGTCGAGCAATGCACCTGCGTAGACCTGCTCGCCGCTGATGCGCTTCTCGGCGAGCGCGTCGTCCTCACCGCCAGGCGCCGGCCGCGGATCGTCGGGCGAATCAGTCATGCGGAACTCATGCGAGCCAGTCCCGGACCGGCAGAAAATCGGCATACAGCGCGGCTTCGGGGGTGCCGGCTTCGGGCGTCCATTCGTAGCGCCAGCGCGCCAGCGGCGGCATCGACAGCAGGATCGCTTCGGTACGCCCGTTCGATTGCAGTCCGAACAGCGTTCCACGATCCCACACGAGGTTGAATTCCACGTAGCGGCCGCGCCGGTATGCCTGGAAATCGCGCTCGCGCTCGCCGTACGGCATGCT
>Ga0105240_10009363_pt1 | contig 13882 bp, 10 predicted proteins | sample KBSC54metaG_FD_80426 | JGI IMG/M metagenome (GOLD analysis project Ga0105240, IMG submission 80426) | Corn rhizosphere microbial communities from Kellogg Biological Station, Michigan, USA - KBS C5-4 metaG | ecosystem: Host-associated > Plants > Roots > Rhizosphere > Soil | place: Michigan, USA... | reverse complement strand
TCATCCCAGGCGTGAGCGTTCGACTGACTGACCTTGTAGAGGTTGTCGTACGGGTTGAAGGTGGCTCCCTGGTAACCGACGACGAGCCGGGCCGGGACGTTTTGCAGCCGCATCAGAACGGCGAACGCGGCCGCATAGTGCTCACAAAAACCGGCCTTGGTGGTGAAAAGGAATTCCGGTAGCCAACCAGCACCTTGGGTGTGAACTCCCGGCGACGCGGTGTAGACAAAATGTTGCTGGCGAAAATAACGAAGGACAGTTCGATAGTAGGTCTGGGTGTCTGTGCTATTTCCCCGCAATTGTTCGGCTAGCTTGGTCGTGCGCTCATCGATGGCGTCCTTGGCATCGGCGGCGGGAAGTTGCAGGGCTGCGCGACGCTCGGTGTCGGTCAGGGTGCCATCCTGCACCCAGAACGAAGAGAGGACGGAATACCGTTCCTTATGGTCTACCTTCGATTTTACGCCTGACAATTGGAGGACATCACCATGATAGGTGGTCGACCATGATTGTGGTTCGGATTCGGGAGCGGCCGGACTGATCGGCACATCGAGGGCAAAGAGCCACTTTTGGTAATGAGGCGTGATGGTGATTTTTTGTGCGATCACATCACCGCTGGAAACGGCCAGGGGTTGTGCCGTTTCCACCGATGAGCCCATGTCACCGGCGGTCCAGGCGCCGTCCGCGTATTGCCAAAGCACGAGGCCCCGCCAGTACATCGATTCGACTTGGGGAATGGGACCGCTTGAAAAGCCGACATACATTGCCTCCGCATCATTTTTCGAGAGCGAGGCGATGTCGCCCGGTCGGACCGTACTGGTGAAGCCGAGAGCGGTCTCCCCCATGTTGAGCTGCAATTTTTCCCCGTAACGCGGGAAGAAGAAAAAGAGGAAGACGGTGAGGGGAAGTGCCTGCAAAAAGACGATACCGGCCCAGCGCAACATCGGCAGCAACCGGTCTTCAGGCAGATCGCCGAGTTGCAGCCGACGTAGCAGCGCGGTCAACACCCACATCATGATGAGGCAATAAATGAAGAGCTCCACGACCTGGGAAAAGAGGAGCGAGCTCATGAGGACGAAGTAGCCGGAGAAAATGATCACGGCGATATCCCTTGGAGTGCGTAACTCGAAGAACTTGATCGGCAGCAGTCCCGCAATGAAGGCCATGCCCGCGTCCCGGCCAAAGATGGTCTTGAACTGGAGCATGACGCCGCAAAGCAGGCACAACGCGACAAGGGTGCAGAAGGTCGTGCTCGGCAACGGCAGTCGGTAGACTTCCATGACTGATCTGACTGCCAGAGCAATTACCGCTGCTACCGTGACCCAGATGGGTAATTCGACGACATGGGGCACTAGCGTGAGTAAAAACGAACCCGCCAGGAAAAAGAAAAAAGTCAGCGAAATCCGGACCGGCTGCTGCGAAGGAGCGCTCTGCGGCATGAATCGGGACCAGAGCGCCATGGGCCTAATTTAACTGAGGCAGCCACGAAAGTCGATGGGACCTTCGAAACCAAATCAGCACCGTCACCTATTCAGCTGATTGCTGAAACACCTTCGTCAGTGCCGCTGGAAAAAGTGCATGCTCCGCTTCCTGGATGCGGGCATGGAGGGTCTCGGCGGTGTCGTCGGATAGGATGGGGACGCGTTGCTGGGCGATGATTTCCCCGGCATCGATGTCCTTGTTCACGTAATGGACGGTGCAGCCGGTTTCCTTCGCTCCCGCCGCGAGGGCCTGCTCCCAGGCGCGGAGGCCCTTGAAGGCGGGCAGGAGGGAAGGATGGATATTGATGATCCGGTTGGGATAGGCGTTTAAGAGCGGATCCTTCACGACCCGCATATAACCAGCGAGGACGACCCACTCGATCTTGTTCGCGGCCAACACTTCGACCAACGCGATTTCACCCTCGGGACCGAGCTTGGTCTTGAAGGGCGAAGGCGGCAGCGTTGCGGTGGGAAGGCCGAAAGCCTTGGCGCGGGTAAGGATGGTTGCGTCGGGCAGGTCGCTGATGACGAGGGCGATAGCTGCATTGAGCTTGCCTGCCAGGATGGCCTCCTGCAGCGCAACAAAATTGCTACCCTTGCCGGAACCAAGGACAGCGAGGCGTGGAGGAGTACTCATGATTGGGCTTCGCGTTCCTTGCGGAAATCGCCGCTGGTGAAGTTGAAGACAAGCCGCAAAATCCAGCGGGGCGTACTTTCCGCCAGCAAGATCGGAATCCGGACAAGGAAGCCGGGAATGATCCGGCCCTGGCCGCGGGCGAGCGCGTCGAGTGTCTCGCGGACGACATCCGCTTTGTCCACGCAAAGGAAATCGGGCGGGGCGAATTTGCGTTTACCGCCGGGGCGTCCCGCGACCTGGCCGAATTCGGTCTCGACCGGGCCGGGACAGAGCGCGGTGACTTCGATTCCAGAGCCATGCAATTCAACGCGGATCGCCTCGGAAAAGCTGTTCACGTAGGCCTTGGTGGCCGCGTAGACGGCGAAGGAGGGCAGGGGCAGCATGCCCGCCGTGGAGCCGACGTTGCAAATCCAGCCGGTCTTGCGCTTCAACATCGCGGGAAGGGCCCAGCGGGTGAGGCGCGTCAGGGCCGTGATATTGACGGCCAGCATCGCCTCAATTTTTGCCGGGTCGCTCGTCTCGAACGCGCCGATGTCACCGAACCCGGCATTGTTGATCAGGATGTCGGGAGAGAAACCTCGCTTATCCAAATCGGTCATCAAGGTTGTGACTGCCGCTGCGTCGGAAAGATCGGCGGTCACCGTTTCCACCTGAATACCGGGACGAGCAGCCAAAACGCGGCTTTTGAGCTCCTCCAACCGGTCGGCGCGGCGCGCGGTCAGCATGAGCCGGGTAACGCCCAAGTCCGCCAATTGCAACGCAAATTCTCCACCCAGTCCCGCAGACGCTCCCGTGACCAGGGCCGACTTTCCCGTAAAGACGCTCATGCGCCTACGTTATCATATGAACGTGGATCGCATGCAAGGTTTCCGCGCCCACCAGCAAATCGGAGACCACGACGATCGAATCGCCAGTCACGACATAGCCGTGCTGTTTCAGGTTCTCCACCATTTTGATCAGGATGACGTTGGGGTCGGGATTCGGGGCAATGACCTGCGCTTTGACGCCAAAATTGAGCGACAGGCTGCGTGCCACATGCTGATCGTGCGTAAAGGCGTAGATGGGCGCGCCCTGCGGACGTAGTCCGGAGATGAAACGCGCCTTGGTGCCGGTGTGGGAATAGACGCAGATACCGACGGCCTTGGTCTCATTGGCGAGGTAAACCGTCGCGGCGTTGATCCGTTCCCGTGATGACTTGGGCTGGAGCGGATTGACATAGGAGCCTACGGTCTTGCCGCCTTCGATGCGCTTGGCGATCCGGTCCATGATTTCCACGCATTCCAGCGGATATTTGCCAGTGGTCGTCTCGCCTGAGAGCATGATCGCGTCCGCGTGCTCGAAGACGGCATTCGCGATGTCGGTGATTTCCGCCCGGGTCGGCGCGGGATTGGTGATCATGCTTTCCAGCAGGTGCGTCGCGACAATGACCGGTTTGACGGCGGCGAGGCACAAATTCACCGCACGGCGCTGGATAATAGGAAGATCCTCGTAGGGCACCTCGATGCCGAGATCACCGCGTGCGATCATCAGGCCGTCGCAGGCATCAATGATCTCTTCCAGATTCTTGACCGCCATCTGGTCCTCGATTTTGGCCACGATGCGGATATGGCTGTTTCTTTCCTTGAGAAGGCCCCGCAGCAGATCGATGTCCGCGCGGCGGCGGACAAACGACATCGCGATGATGTCCATGTCGCACTCGAAGGCGAGTTCGATGTCCTTATAGTCCTTTTCCGTCAGCGCGGGCAACTTCACGTCGACGCCGGGCAGGTTGATATGGCGGCGGCTGCCCATCGGGCCGGGCGTGAGCACTTTGCAGACGAGTTCGTTTTCGCGCTTCTCGATCGCCTCCATGCGAAGCAGGCCGTTGTCGACAATGACGATGCTGCCCACCTCAATGTCCTCGACCAGATGCGGGTAGTTACAGTGAACACTGATCTGGACCGTCCCAGGATGTCCCTTCACCGTGAAGCTGACCCAGTCGCCGATTTGCAGGTCGTAGGCCTTGGCGACATCACCGGTGCGGATGGCCGGTCCCTGCGTATCGAGAAGCAGGGCGACCTCGTGGTTGAGCCGTGCGGAAATCTCCCGGATCGTCTTCGAAACATTGCGCACCCAATCATGCGGCGCATGCGACATGTTGAAGCGAAAGATATTCACCCCAAGCTTCATCAGGGCCTCCAGCATATGCGGGCTGGAAGTGGCAGGGCCCAAGGTGGCGATGATTTTGGTGCGGCGGAGCATGTCGATATTTTTCGGGGTTAAAGCGTTCCCGGCAAGATGAATAAGATGTTCTGCGTCAGGGGATGAAGTCTCACAAGCCGGAAAGAGAGCAAGCCGTGTGCCTGTCCTGTGACTGCTGATTACACCTTGGGCACAGGCTTGCGAATCGTCAGATGAACGTCACGCAATTGCCGTTCGGAGACGGGGGCCGGGGCGTTCATGAGCAGGTCGCGACCGTTTTGCGCCATGGGGAAGGCGATGACTTCGCGGATGCTGGTCTCGCCGGAGAGGAGCATGACGATGCGGTCGATGCCGGGCGCGATGCCGCCGTGGGGCGGAGCGCCGTAGCGGAAGGCATTGATCATCCCGGCGAACTCGGTGTCGACGACTTCCTTCGGATGACCCGCCAGGTCGAACGCCTTGTACATGATCTCGGGACGGTGGTTCCGGATCGCGCCCGAGGCGATCTCGTAGCCATTGCAGACCAGGTCGTACTGATAGGCGAAGATGGTGAGCGGGTCCTGCTTCTCCAGCGCCTCAAGGCCGCCCTGGGGCATCGAGAACGGATTGTGCGAGAACTCGATCTTCTTCGTGTCCTCGTTCATCTCGTACATCGGGTAATCGACAATCCAGGTGAACTTGAAGACGTCCTTCTCGATGAGGTTGAGCTGCTCGGCAATCTTGACGCGCATCGCGCCGAGGACCTTGGCCGCCTTGGTCTCATTCATGTCGGCGGAGAAGAAGAGAGCAAATTTTTCAGGAACATTGACAAAGTCGACATCCGCTAAAAACGCTTTTACTTCGTCTTCCTTGATAAATTTCGAAAGTGCACCAGTGATGGTAAAAATACAGGCTGTCGCTACTGCATCTTCGATTTTCTTTACTTCTACGTAGATGTATCCGAGGCCAGGTGCTCCAAGTTTTTTGGCCTCTTCCTGAAGATTATCGAACCACGAGCGCGGTTGATCGAAGGCTTCAGGAACAGCCATTGCGCGAACAGTCTTTCCTGCAAACGCTTTAAAAGCATGACCCTTAAAAAGCGGCGTCAAATCCTTGATGTGAAAGGGTATTCGTAAATCCGGTTTATCGGTACCGAAGCGGAGCATCGATTCGCTATAGGCAATTCGGTCGAAACGACCATCCTGGTCATCAATTGGCCATTCTGATTTGAATTCTTTGAAGAGCGGCACCATTAGTTTTTCGATGGCATCAAAAACTTCCTCCTGCGTGACGAAGCTCATCTCGACGTCGAGCTGGTAGAATTCGCCGGGGGTGCGGTCGGCGCGACCATCTTCGTCGCGGAAGCAGGGGGCAATCTGGAAATAGCGGTCGAAGCCGCTGACCATGAGGAGCTGCTTGAACTGCTGCGGTGCCTGCGGCAAGGCGTAGAACTCGCCGGGATAGAGGCGCGAGGGAACGAGGAAGTCGCGCGCGCCCTCGGGCGAGGATGAGGTCAAGATCGGCGTCTGGAATTCCTGGAAGCCGAGCTCGATCATCCGCTGGCGGATGCTGGAAATGACCCGGGCGCGGAGCATGATTGTCTCGTGCAGCTTCGAGCGGCGCAGATCAAGGAAGCGGTACTTGAGGCGCGTTTCCTCGGGCGTGTGGTCCTCGGGAAAGACATTCATCGGCAGCGGCTGGCACGAGCCGAGGAGCTCATAGCTGGTGACATCGAGTTCGACGGCCCCGGTGTCGAGGTTCTCGTTGAGCGTGCCCTCCGGGCGCAACCGCAACTGGCCCTGCACGCTGATGACGGTCTCCTTGGGCAGGTGGGCGACCGCATCCTGGAATGCGGCGGTGGGCGGAATGACGATCTGCGTGATGCCGTAATGGTCGCGCAGGTCGATGAAAAGGACGCCGCCCAAGTCGCGCTTGTTATGGATCCAGCCCGCAAGGCGGACGGTTTCCCCGGCGTTGCTGGCGCGCAGGTCGTTACAGGTGTGGGAGCGATAGGGATTGGCGGACATGGGGGGACTAGTTTTAGACAGGATTAACAAGATTAACAGGATTTTTGACGGAGGGGAGGCAGGTTTCGCACGGAGGACTGCAAAGGACCGAAAAGTTAAGGCAGGGAACTGATGCTTAAAGGGACGGGGCACCGGGGATAACTAGGCGCTCGATGTTTCCTTTTAGCAATTCGCCGCCGAAATTGATGAGCAATCCGACGGGTAATCCGGATAATTTCAGATAGGTAAGAACCTGTTTCTTGTGAACGGGTGCCAAGCGCTCGATCGATTTGATTTCCACAATAACTTGATGGTTAACAATCAAATCGGCGCGAAAGCCTTCATCATAAACCCTCCCTGCAAACTTGATTGGAATGGGAACCTGTCGCTGAACCGAGAGGCCACGGCTTTTAAGCATATCGGCGAGGACTACCTCATAAACTGATTCAAAGAGGCCCGGTCCGATCTCCGTATGAATCTTGTAAGCTGAATCAACAATGACGGACGAAAAATCGTTGGTTTCCAAACTTCAATCCCCCCTTTTCAGTCCTTTGCACCCCTCCGTGCGAAAAAAATCAGTCCCGATTAGGCATCCAAGTCGTCTTCTTTTGCGCGGGCACTTCAACCTGTTTCAGCTCCTTGGCGATGCGGCAATCGTGCAGCGCGATGAGCAGGCTGGCGTTCGCGAGAGGGACTTTAACCTGTTCCCGCGTCTCCAGGTTCTTGATCTCCACGAAACCTTCCTTGATCTGCTGGTCGACGATGACGGCCACATCGCATTGCCGCTCCTCGGCCGACTGGAATTGTTTGCCGACCTTGGCGGGCTGGAAGGAATAGTCGACGTCGAAAGCATCGCGGATGTCCTGCAGCAGGCTCATTGCTTGCGGACGATACTGTTCATCGGCGACCAGCAGGTAGACTTTGAAACGCTCCGAGGCACCGGCCTTCCACTGCTTCGCCTTGAGAATTTCTCCCAGCACCACGTCTCCCATGCCGAAGCCGAGGGCGGGCAGGTCGACATCGCCGAGGTTCTTGAGGAGGTTGTCGTAGCGTCCGCCGCCGGCGATGGCCCTAAAGGCACCGCTACGGTCGAAGACCTCGAAAACGACGCCAGTATAGTAGGCGAGGCCACGGACGACCGTATAGTCGCGCTTAATAAAGTCCTGCAGGCCACGATGTTTCAGCCCGGCCTCAATGGTGTCGAGGCGCTCGCTCTTGCCGGTGTTGGCGTCATCGAGAAGGGCGAAGACTTCGGCGGCGAGGGGGCCGAGCTTCTCGGCGGTCTTTTCGCGCGGCTCGCGTTCGCTTTTATCGATGGCCTGGATGAAGGCGTAGCGCTGGTCTTCCGGCACGGCCTTCGCGTTCATGAAATCGGTCCAGAACTGGCGGTCGCTCAGGCGCACAACGAAGTCGTCCTTGGTCAGGCCAAAAGCGCGATGGGTGTCGATCACCAGCGCGATCAGCTCGATGTCGGCCTCCAGCCCGGCCTCGCCGATGATGTCGCAATTGAACTGGTAGTGTTCGCGGAGGCGGCCCTTCTGCGGGCGCTCGTAGCGGTAGACCTGCGGGATGGAGAACCACTTGAGCGGCTTCTTGAAGTCCCGGTGCCGCGCCGTGACGAGCCGGGCCAGCGTGGGGGTCATTTCGGGACGCAGCGCCACCTCGCGGTCGCCCTTGTCCTTGAAATTGTAGAGTTGCGTGACGATTTCATCGCCCGACTTCTTGGTGAAGAGATCGAGCGGCTCCAGCACCGGCCCGTCGTATTCGACAAAGCCGTAGCGATGGGCGACCTCGCGCCACTTGGCGAAGATCGCGTTACGAAAAGCACAGTCGTCAGGATAAAAATCGCGGAAACCGGAGAGAGCCATGGGGGAGCAAAGTTAAAAGGAAAAAGTGAAAAGTGGAAAGGACGGAAAGCGGACGAGGGACTGACAGGATCGGCAGCGCAACTGCCTTAGCAAGTGCGTTCCCAAGTGCAACTTGGGAAGCAGGGGGGCTTTAAGTGCTAGTGACACTCGCAGGCCATGAAGATGGCATAATTATCGTCTTCCTTCGTTGCAACTGTTTCAACACCGTAGACGAAATGGCAACCAATCGTCATGCGTTTGAACTCGGAATTCACCGGGTTCCACCACCTAGGCTTCCACGGTCCTCCCGGAGAATCATTAGGGAACGCGCTATCGCCTTTCTTCAAAATGGTCTCCTTAAATTCCGCAAATGACGCCTTGGGAATTAAAACTTTAGCCCACCAAGTATCAGCGGTTTCATAAAATTCAGCCAGCTTAGTGCTAGATGGGAAAGTCAAACCTGCCTCTCTCGTTATTTTACCCAATTTCTCGATTTGCACAGCCGGTGCGGCTAAGGCTGGATTTGCGGCTTTAGTCGGGCTATCAGGGTAGGATTTAACTCTGACGATTCGAGTAAAGTGAGATTCGGTGCAAAGCTTGAAGAGCTCATTAACCCGCCTTTCAGGGATATCATCGCCGGCAACGAGTAGTACCGGTGGCATCAGCTTCGGCGATTCCCGAGGAATGGACCACCCTATGTCAAAATTCTTCTTTAATGCCACGCTAGATGTTGCAACGCCGAAGCATCGCAGTTGATCGCCGAGACCTAACTCGAGTATGACAGGCCTTTCACCATCAATGCAGCCATCAGCGTCGAGTACCGGCGTCTTGGTTGCGGATTGGGCGACAGCAGTCGAGGGAAGAGATGTCACCGTGAAAACGACACCAAGACAAATTGCTAAGGAGCGCAATTTCATCGTCGAGATCCAGTTCGCACTGGAGCGGCTGAACTTAAGCCGGGGGCTTCGTGCTATCGGAGGCGGCCGGCTTGGCTCCGTCGGCGATGGTCTGCGAGAGCTTCATCACCTTGGACTTCATTTCCTTGCCGGCCTTGAACTTGACCACGGCGCGGGGAGGAATCGGCACATCATGCTCGGGACGGTTCGGATTGCGTCCGACGCGCGCCTTGCGGAGCTTCACTTCGAAGACGCCAAAGTTGCGCAGCTCGACTGCCTGCCCGTGGGCAAGGCTCTCGGTGAGATGATCCAGCGTGCGCTGAATCACGTTCAACACGTCTTGTTGGACCATTCCCGTTTCGTTGCTGATGCGCACAACGAGATCGCGCTTCGTTAAATTAGGCATAAACCGGTGCTATCACGCCAGATGGAGCTAGGATTGCAAGCGGAAAAAGAAGAATTAATTAGATGGGGCTAAATTCTCCCCAATTCTTCCGAGGCTATAAAGGTAGCCCGCGACCTTCTGGCGCGTGAGCATCTGACCGTCGCCCAGCGTCGATGACTACCCCAGAAGGCTCATGCCACCGACTTGATCAGCACCTTCGAATTCCGTCCACTGGCCTCGTATTTTTCCCGCCGGGCCGGAGGCAGGTCATCGGGCGAGCCCTCTTTGTAACCGCCCTTTTGCTGGAAATAATTGAAGGCCCGTGTGGAGAGCAGGAAGATGGTCTTCACATTCTTCTCCTTGGCCGCGTTCTCGGCGAAGAGCATCAGCTTCTGGCCGATCCCCATGTTTTCATGCGCGCTGCTGACGGAGAGACAGGCCAGTTCGGCCGATTCGCCGTCCGGCTGCACATGCAAGGCAACGCAGCCGACGATATTGTTGTCGATCTCGAAGACGTAGAAATCGCTCAGGTTGGAGACGATGTCCTGCCGCGACCGCTTGACCAGCTCTTCCTGCTCGACCGATTCCCGCGTCAGGTTCCGGATGGACCGGACATCCTTCTTCAGCGCCCGCCGCACCGCCTGGTATTCGTTGGCGTAGATCATCGAGCCGATGCCCTCGTTGGAAAAGATCTCGGAGAGCAACGCCTCGTCGACCCGTCCGTCGAGCAGGTGCACCCGGCTCACGCCATTCCGGCAGGCCCGGATACTGTGCTCGAATTTCGAAAGCAGATGCTCGTCGATGGAGGACTTGTGCTTTTTCAGAAGCTCTTCGGCCTCATCTACGGACATCTGGCTGATCTCGGCTCCAGCTTTCCCGTACCCGGAACTGCTCGTCAGGAAAATAAGCTTTGAGGCCTTGAGTGCTTCGGCCACCTCAAGGGCGACGCCGTCCGAGTTGACCCGGAAAGTCCGTCCGTCACCGTCGAAGCCGAGCGGCGCGATCACCGGGATCACACCCTTGTCCAGGAGCTGATTGAGAAATTCAGTATCGACCCGCTCGACCCGGCCGGTGAAGAGCCGGTCGACCCCGCCGACGATTCCATACGGGTGAGCAATGACAGCATTGGTGTAGCAGGCCCGCAGATCGTTCGAGGCCAGGCCTTCGAGGACTTCATGCGTGATCCTGTTGGCCGCGGTGAGGGCGAGCTTGAGGGTCTCCGCGTCGGTAATGCCCGTGCCGTCCGCGTTACTGATTGGAATGCGCGATTCCCTGGCCAGCTGCTCCAATTGGAACGCCGCGCCATGAACCAGGACCAACCGGATGCTCAGCGAGCGGAGCACCGCCAGGTCGAGCATGACATTGGGAAAATTGTCGTCGGCGATAATGGCGCCGTCCATCGCGATCACGAACGTCTTTTCCCGGAAACCGGGAATGTAGGTCAGGATACCGCGTAGATCGGATACTTTCATAGGAAGGGAAGGGGAAACGCTATCGCGTTCAGGAAAAACGTTCCAGCTTTCTTCGGTTCGACGTTTCGTCATCCTAAGCGTGTCGAAGGATCAGCTGCGAAACAAACGCTAACCACGTCTGAATTCTCGTGGAAAAAGCCCATAGTAAGCTGACCCTTGGAGTAGCTCGGACTGAACGGAATAGTGAAAGCCAATTAGCCAGATACTTTGCATCCGTTAGGTAAAGATCACTAGACAGGTCGGGCTTTTGTCTTATTATGAAACAATGGTTGTTACGGATTTTTGCTTTCGGAAGGGATGCAAGCAAGCACTTGCTTCGTTGGCGGCGCTTGCCATGGCCCTCCTCGTGGTTGGTTGTCACCCGTCCGGCGCACAGGCTCCCCCCGCCCAAGGCCCTATGCCGGTGAAGGTCGCGCGCCCGGTCGCGAAAGAGATCATCGATTACGACGAATTCAACGCCCGCCTTAGCGCGGTGGAAAGCGTGGAAATCCGCGCCCGGGTCAACGGCTATCTCCAAAAGGTCAATTTCAAGGACGGAGCGGAGGTCAAGAAGGGGGATTTGCTTTTCGTCATCGATCCGCGTCCTTTCCAAGCGGATTTGAATCGCGTTCAGGCGGAACTCGACCAAGCTCAGACCCAATTCGATCTCGCGCAAAACGACTTGAAGCGGGCGACCGACCTCTTCCAGAGCCATGCGATCTCGGCCGAGGAACTTGATACCCGCAGCAAACGCAAGGCGACGACCGAGGGGCTGGTCAAATCGGCCAAGGCCAACCTGGAGACGGCGCAACTCAATCTAGCCTACACGCAAATCCTGGCCCCGATTGACGGACGTGTGGGGCGGAAGCTCGTCACGGAAGGCAATCTTGTCACCGGCGATGCCAAGGACGCCACCCTGCTCACGACGATCGTCTCGATCAGCCCGGTCTACGCCTATGCGGACGTGGACGAGGCGACCGTCATCAAGTACCAGGAACTCGACAAGCAGGGGCTGCGCAAAAACAACAACGGCTCCATTCCGGCGGAACTCGCCCTCGGCAACGGGAAAGACTTTTCCCACAAGGGCGTGATCGATTTTGTGAATAACCAGATCGATTCGACCACCGGCACGCTGCAGGCGCGGGCGGTGTTCCAAAATTCGGGCCGGGATCTGATTCCCGGGCAATATGGCCGATTGCGCATTACCGGCAGTGGCAAGTACACGGGCATGCTGATTCCCGATTACGCCGTCGGGGCGGACCAGGAAAAGAAGATCGTCTACGTGGTCGGGCCCGACAAGGCGATCCAGATCAAGGAAGTGGTTCCCGGCCAATTGATCGACGGCCTGCGGGTCATCCGTTCAGGCCTGTCGCCGACGGACCAGGTGGTGCTCGACCATCTCCAGATCGTGCGGCCCGGCATGCCGGTGGATCCGAAGGAAACACCCGTTCAGCCTGAAGCGGAAGCGGCGACACCTCCCACTCCCGCTCCGTCCCACTCCTAACCTGTCCCTGACGACCAAGACTGCGCGATGACCTTTCCCCATTTTTTTATCGGACGCCCGGTGTTTGCCGCGGTGCTATCGATCGTCATTGTGATCGTTGGCTCGATCGCCCTCACGACGCTGCCAGTCTCGCAATATCCGGATATCGTGCCGCCGACGATCCAGGTGACCGCCAATTATCCCGGTGCGAATGCCAAGGTGCTGGCCGATACCGTGGCCTCGCCGATTGAGGACGAAGTCAACGGCGTCGAGAACATGCTCTACATGTCGTCGCAGTGCACTGACGACGGCTCGATGACGCTGACGATCACCTTCAAGCTGGGTACCAATCTCGATACCGCGCAGGTGCTCGTCCAGAACCGTGTGGCCATCGCCCTGCCGAAATTGCCGGAGGACGTGCAGCGGCTCGGGGTGAACACGAAGAAACAGTCGCCCGACCTGACGATGGTCGTTCACCTGACTTCCCCCAAGGGGACCTACGACCAGCTTTACCTCAGCAACTATGCCTATCTTCAGGTCAAGGACACGCTGACGCGCGTTTATGGCGTCGGCGATGTGAAGATCTTCGGTGCGCGTGACTACAGCATGCGTATCTGGCTCGACCCGAACAAGGTCGCCTCTCGAGGCCTGACGGCCAGCGATGTGGTCAACGCCGTCCGCGAGCAAAATGTGCAGGTGGCGGCCGGTGTGCTGGGCATTCCCCCCGCGCCGAAGGGCACGCAATTCCAGTTCACGGTGAACACCATGGGGCGCCTGGCCGAACCGAAGGAGTTTGAGAAAATTGTCATCAAGACCGGCGCCGACGGACAGGTGACCCTCCTCAAGGACGTGGCGCGCGTGGAACTGGCCGCGCTCGACAGCACCATGGACAGCCGCCTCGACGGCCAGCCCGCCGTGGCGATGGTCATCTTCGAGTTGCCGGGCTGCAACTCCCTGAAGACCTCGGCCGATGTCACGGCGGCGATGAAGAAGCTGAGCGAACGGTTTCCTCCTGACGTGAAGTTCAGCATCATTTACGACACCACGACTTTCGTGTGGGAATCGATTGAAGCTGTCGTCCAGACGCTCTTCGAGGCCATCGGCCTGGTCGTGCTCGTGGTCATCGTCTTTTTACAAACGTGGCGCGCGGCCATCATTCCGCTCATTGCGGTGCCGGTTTCGCTCATCGGAACCTTCGCGGTGATGGCGGCGCTGGGCTTTTCCTTGAACAATCTCTCGCTCTTCGGTCTCGTTCTGGCGATCGGTATCGTCGTCGATGATGCCATCGTTGTGGTGGAGAATGTGGAGCGAAATTTGGAGAGCGGTCTCTCCGCGGTTGAAGCGACCCACAAGGCGATCGGCGAGGTGACGGGCCCCGTCGTGGCCACCGCGCTGGTGCTGAGTGCAGTCTTCATCCCGACGGCGTTCATCTCGGGCATCACCGGTCAGTTTTACCGCCAGTTCGCACTGACCATCGCGGTCTCGACCATCATCTCCGCTTTCAACTCGCTTACCCTCAGCCCGGCCTTGTGCGCGCTT
>Ga0105240_10009362_pt1 | contig 13883 bp, 13 predicted proteins | sample KBSC54metaG_FD_80426 | JGI IMG/M metagenome (GOLD analysis project Ga0105240, IMG submission 80426) | Corn rhizosphere microbial communities from Kellogg Biological Station, Michigan, USA - KBS C5-4 metaG | ecosystem: Host-associated > Plants > Roots > Rhizosphere > Soil | place: Michigan, USA... | reverse complement strand
GCGTTGGTGTTGCCGCCGATGATGCGCGGCATCATCGAGGCGTCGACCACGCGGATGCCTTCGAGGCCGTGGATGCGCAGGTCGGCCCCGACCACGTCCATCGCGCCCGGGCCCATGCGGCAGGTGCCCACGGGGTGGTAGATGGTGTCGGCGTAGCCGCGGATGAACTGCTCGATCTCGGCGTCGGTGGTCGCGCCGGCGGAGCGCGGGTGCTCGTGGCCGCCCAGCTTCCTGAGCGCCGGTTGCTGGAACAGCTCGCGCATCAGGCGGAAGCCGCGCACCATGCGCGCGACGTCGTCCGGCTCGGCCAGGAAGTTCGGGTCGATCAGCGGCGCGGCCATCGGGTCGGCGCTGGCCAGCGTGACGCTGCCGCGGCTCTTGGGACGCAGCACGCAGACATGGCCCGAGTAGCCGTGGCCCAGCACCGTCTTGCGGCCGTGGTCGACGAGCTTGGCGATGACGAAGTGCAGTTGCAGGTCGGGGATGGGTTCCGACGGCTGGCTCTTGATGAAGCCGCCGGACTCGGCGAAGTTCGTCGTCAGCATGCCGGTGCGTCGATTGCGCCACTCGGGAATCGCCTTGAGCACGCGCGCGATGCCGCCGAACGAGACGCCGAAGGTCTCCTTGAGCGTGGGCGCGTTGACGACCTGCACGGCGTCGAGGTGGTCGTGCAGGTTCCGGCCGACGCCGGGCAGGTCGTGGACGAGGCCGATGCCGAACTTCGCGAGCTCCGCGCCCGGGCCCACGCCCGACAACATCAGGATCTGCGGCGTCTGCAGCGCGCCGGCCGCCAGCAGCACCTCGTGGTGCGCACCGATCTGCTCGAGCCGGCCGTCGCGGCGGAACTCGACGCCTGTCGCGCGACGGCCGTCGAACAGGATGCGCGTGGTATGCGCGCCGGTGAACACCGTGAGGTTGCGGCGTCCCAGGTTGGGCGTGAGGTAGGCCTTGGCCGCGCTGAAGCGCTCGCCGTTCTTGTGCGTGACCTGGTACGGGCCGATGCCTTCCTGCTCCGCGCCGTTGAAGTCGTCCGTGATGCGGTAGCCCGCCTCGCGACCGGCGTCGATGAAGGGCTGCGTGTATTTGTTGGGGCTGCGCAGGTCCATCACGTTGAGCGGGCCGTCGGTGCCGTGGTATTCGTCGTGCAGGCGCTCGTTGTGCTCGGCGCGGCGGAAGTACGGCAGCACGTCGTCGTAGGCCCAGCCTTCGTTGCCTTCGGCGGCCCAGTGGTCGTAGTCGGCGCGGTGGCCGCGGATGTAGACCATCGCGTTGACCGAGCTCGAGCCGCCCAGCACCTTGCCGCGCGGCTGCCAGCCGATGCGCCCGTTCAGGCCCTTCTGCGGCACGCTGCTGAAGTTCCAGTTGGCCGTCCTGGTCTGCGCCAGCAGCGCCAGGCCCGCGGGCACGTGGATCAGGATGTTCCTGTCCACCGGCCCGGCCTCGATGAGCGCCACGGACACCGAGGGATCCTCGCTGAGCCGCGCCGCCAGCACGCAGCCGCCCGAGCCGCCGCCCACCACGATGTAGTCGAAATTCATGCTTGTCTCTTTCTTGTGGTCAGCCAGGGAACACCCGCGGGGAATCATGCGCCGTTCAAGCGGCAGGGACGTCGGCGAGGCCATGCCGGCGCATCAGCGCGGCACGTCGCCGGGGATCGAAATTGATGCGCGACGCATCCGAGTGGACCGCCGCGACGAGGCGGCCGTCCATCAGGGCGAACCACAGCGGGGGAAAGTACGCGATGGTGAACATGCCGAAATAGCCGTTGGGCAACTGCGGCACGTCGTCGAAGTGGCGCAGCGACTGGTAGCGCCGCAGCGGGTGGGCGTGGTGGTCGGAATGGCGTTGCAGGTGGAACACCGCCCAGTTCGAGAACAGGTGGTTGCTGTTCCACGAGTGCTCCGGCGCGGTCCGCTCGGGCCGGCCGTCGGCGCCGCAGCGGCGCAGCAGGCCGTAGTGCTCGATGTAGTTGGCGGTGGTCAGCTGGAAGTTGGCCCACAGCGAGGCCAGCAGCAGGAACACGAGCACCCTCGGGCCCAGCCACAGGGCGAGCGACGTCCACAGCGCGACGGTGATCAGCGCGGGCTGCAGCAGCTCGTTGCGCAGCGACCAGAAGGGCAGGCCGTCGCTTCGCATGCGCTCGTGCTCCAGCTGCCAGGCGCGGCGGAACGCGCCGGGCATCTCGCGCAGCGCGAAGCGCCAGAGGCCTTCGCCCATGCGCGCGGACGCGGGATCGGCCGGCGTGGCCACGTCGCGATGGTGGCCGCGGTTGTGCTCGATCGTGAAGTGGCCATAGAAGGTCGGCGCGAGCACGATCTTCGCGAGCCAGCGCTCCAGCCGCGTCTTCTTGTGGCCCAGCTCGTGGCCGAGGTTGATGCAGAAGCCGCCCACCATGCCGGTGGTCATGACGACGGCCAGCTGTCCGGCCCAGGTCAGCGGCGTGCGCTGGCAGAACCAGGCGCCGTAGATGAATGCGCCCCACAGCAGCGGCACCAGCGCGAAGGTGACGCGGCGGTAGTAGGCGTCGGCTTCCAGCCGCGGCACGGCGTCTTCCGGCGGGTTGCTGGTGTCGGCGCCGAGCGCCAGGTCGATTAGAGGCGCCATGCAGTAGACGAAGATCACCGGAAGCCACAACATGACGGTCTGCGGCCAGGCGCGGTACAGCGCCGGGCCCAGGCCCACCAGCATCGGAACGGCCAGCGACAGCCCCCACGCGTGGCGCTTGCGGTCCACGTAGGGCACGGACGGGTCGGAGGCGGTGGCGGAGCGCATCGTGCCTGCCAGTTTGGGTGGCCCGCCCGGGGGCCGACACCGATGCAGCTGCCACGAAATCGTCATAAAGTGACAAATCGGGCCGTCCGAGGGAAGACACCGAGACTCCCAGCGCCCTGCCGATCATGAGCCGTCCCGTCGTCGCCCACCCGCCGCTGCCGCAGCCCGGCTCGCTCGTGCCGCCGATCTACGCACGGCTGCTGCGCATGCTGCTGCAGCACGCGGACGTCGACGGCGACCGCGTGCTGGCCGCGGCCGGCCTCGACTGGGACACGCTGGTCAAGGACGACAAGCGCCTGGGCCGCGACACCATCGTGCGCCTGGCCGAGGGCGCGATGGCCGCGACGCGCCGGCCGTGGCTGGGACTGGACCTGGGCGGCGGCGCGCCGGTGTCCGCGCACGGGGCGCTCGGCTACGCCGTCGTCACCAGCCGCGACCTGCGCGAGGCCATGCACACGCTGGCGCGCTACGGCACGACGCGCAACGACGCGATGGCCTGGACCTGCATCGACACCCGCGACGGCATGACGATGCAGGCCGCCGACCGCACGGAGCTGGGCAGCGTGCGTGGCTTCGTCGTCGACACCGTGCTGGGCGCGATCCTGCGCATGCTGGAGACGGCCGTCGGCCAGGTGCCCGCGAGCCTGCGCATCGACCTGCCGCTGCCGACGCCCGCGTGGCGCGACCAGTACCAGCGCTTCGGCGTCGCCGAGGTGCGTTTCGAGCGGCCGGCGTTCGCGATCCATGTCGCGCGGCGCGACCTGGCGCTGCCGTGCATCGGCGCGGACGCGAAGGCCCACGCGAGCGCGTGCCGCGAGTGCGAGGAGGCGCTCGCCGAGGTCGCCGGCGCGAGCCTGGCCCAGCGCGTGGCCGGCCTGCTGGCCAGCGTCGACGACGGCGCCTACCCGCGCATGGCCGATGTCGCCGCGCGCTGCGGCATCTCGCCGCGCACGCTGATCCGCCGCCTGCACCACGACGGCGCCACGTTCCAGCAGCTGCTCGACGCGGCGCGCCAGCAGCGCGCGCTGTGGATGCTGGTGCACACGGCCGAGACCATGGAGGAGATCGCGTCGCGGCTGGGCTACGTCGACACGTCCAACTTCAGCCGCACCGTGCGGCGCTGGTTCGGCGCGACGCCGCGCGAGGTGCGCGAGTCCGGCGGCCGCCCGGCCGGCGAGGGCGCGGCGCGGTCGTAGAGAATGGGGCCGCAGCCCCCGTCCCGTGACGATCCGCATGACCTCGATCCCGCTCGACTTCCATCGCCTGCGCGCCGCCGCGCGCCTGCGCGCGCGTGACGCACGGCCCCGCGCGAGGGCGCGCGCATGACCAGGCTGCTGCTGTGGATCCGTTCGCACAAGTCCTCGGTCGCCGGCCTGCTGCTGGTGGTGGCCGGCTGCGTCGCGCTGCTGTCGCTCTCGCGCAAGGTGCACCACCTGAGCCCGCGGCGCGCGCCCGCGGCCGCCGCGCCGGCGAGCGCCGCGACGCCGGGCGCCACCGCCACCGGACTGACGCCGTCTGAGACGGTGGGCACCGAGCAGAGTTCGCGCTCGGCCCGCATGCGCTCCGAGTTCGACACCGCGACGAGCTACCTCGACTTCATCGGCCGGGCCATGAGCCGCCCGCAGGAGGGCGGCAAGTTCTACGCGCTGCTGGCCTGGAAGCGCTGCAACGACCTGGCGCAGCACCACGGCGTCGCAGCCGCGCACACGGGCAGCGACGCCTTCTTCGAGAGTGCGCTCGCGCTCGTGCAGGACGTCGAGAGGCGCTGCACCGGCGTGCTGGAGACCTACCCCGACGTGCAGACGCTGTACAAGATCGCGGTCGAGCAGCGCGGCGGACGCGACTTCCTGCTGCCGGAGAACGGGCGCGGCATCGTCGCGCCGGCGTCGCGCCAGAACGCCGACGCCGACATCGATGCCGCACTGCGCACGGGGGACCGCTGGGCCGCGGCCGAGGCGCTGCAGAACAACGCCGCGCTCCTGGACATCGGCAATTCGGCGGGCGACGACGGCGTCGACCGCCAGCTGCACGAGTGGGCAGCGCAGACCGTCGCCTGCGAGCTGGTGAGCAGCTGCCATGGCGGCCTGGAGGCGGCGCTGCATTGCGTGGCCACCGGCGACTGCGCGCACGACGACTACCGCGATGTCGTCGTCTCGAAGGTGCCCGACGCGCACCGCATGGTCTTCGACACGATGCTCGCGGGCATGCGCGCGCGCGTCGGCCTGGTGCCCGACCAGCCCGGCGCAAACCGGTAGGGCGGGCCCTTCGACCCGCGATTCGCCGGCCGCGAATCGATCAATTGATCGCCAGCAACTCCACCTCGAACACCAGCGTCGCATTCGGCGGAATCACGCCACCGGCGCCGCGCGGGCCATAGGCGACGGCGGACGGGCAGGTCAGCTTGGCCTTGCCGCCGACCTTCATCTTCTGCACGCCCTCGGTCCAGCACGGGATCACGCGGTTCAACGGGAACGAGATCGGCGTCCCGCGCGAGGCGTCGAATTCCTTGCCGTCCGGGAAGGTGCCGCGGTAGTTGACCTTGACCGTGTCGGACGCCTTCGGGCTGGCCCCCGTGCCGTCCTTCAGGGGCCGGTAGACGACGCCGGTGGCGGACACGCTGGCGCCGGACTCCTTGGCGGCGGCGGCGAGCGCGGCATCGTCGTCGGCCTGCGCGGCGGTGGCGAAGCCGGCGGCGAGCGCCAGGACGGCGGCCAGGCGGGCGGTGCGGGAATTCATCGGGGCATCTCCGAAATGTCTTGGAAGGCGCGAATCATAGTCGCGGCTCAGGGCGCGACGACGACGGGGCGGGTCAGGACGGGGTCGGCATAGGTCCGCCCCCCGAATTCGAACTCGTGCGTGCCGACCTGCACGAAGCCGTGGCGGGCGTAGAAGGCCAGCGCGCGGACGTTGCGGTCGTAGGCGCCCAGCCAGACCGAGCGGGCCTCGAGCTCGGCGGCCTGCGCCAGCGCGGTGGCCATCATCGTGCTGCCCAGCCCGCCGCCCTGCGCCGAGCCCAGCAGGTACAGGCGCGACAGCTCGATCGCCTCGCGGTCGGCCACGCAGGCCGGCACCCTGGCGCGGCGCAGGTGGGCGTAGCCGGCGGGCGCGCCACCGGCGACGGCCAGCAGCGTGCGCGCACAGGGCTCGCGGAACCAGGCGGCCACCCTGACGGGCGTGAAATGCTCGTCGGCGTACTCGTCGACCTCGCGCGGATCGCTGATCGCGCGGTAGGTCTGGCGGAAGGTGGCGGCGCCCAGGGCGCAGAGCACGGGGACGTCGTCGAGGGTGGCGAGGCGGATGAGCGGGGCGTTCACGGTCTGGGGCGGGTCGGAGCAGGACAGGAGGCCGAGTTTGTCAGACGTGCGCTGACAGGCGCCGTCCGGCGCGATGACAAGCACATGGGCGCCGCGGCGAGGCCCGGCATGGAAGCGCGCTGATGCCGCGCCGGCGCGGCGGCACGCACACTGCCTTCATGCCGGGCGTCGTGCCGGGCGCCGAGTCCTCCTCCGCAACACCCGAGGCCATCATGATCACCGCTGCGCTGCCCGCCGCCGAGTCGCTCGCCCGCTACGAACTGCGCTTCCAGTCGCTGTTCCACGCCGGCCGCGCCCTGTCGTTCCCGTGCGACCGCCAGGGCGAGGTGCACTGGGATGCGATGACCGATGGCGCCCGCGCCAGCTTCCTGCGCGCGCAGGGCAGCGTCGGGCGGGAATGGGCGTCGCCGGCGGTGCAGTTGACCGACTTGCATTGAGATCCCGCGCGCTTCAATCGGGCTGCCCGATGGCGGCGTCGACGAGCAACTCCAGGACGTAGAACGCCGCGCAGGTGCCGAAGTCCTACAGCAACGGACGCAACCATGGCCGGCGCGGATAGTCCGGACCGAATCGCTCCCGCACCCGCTTCTACCAGGGCGCAACAGTTGCGCATCTGCAACCACGCGCCGAACACCGGCGTGAACACGAGACTCCAGTTGGCGGTCGCGTTCGGATTCCACAGCGGCGGTGCCTCGCCGCGTTCCCGCTTCGCATCCGCGACCACGGCCCTCGGCGGCGCGTAGCGATTGACGTGGTCCATGACGCCTCCCCTTGTCCGCGGGTTATACCCGCCGCGCGACAATCGAGGCTCCCGCGTCCCACCGGAGATTCCGTGCCCGCCTTCGGCCGTTCCATGCTCGCCCACTGGTGGCTCGATCCCGCGATCACCTACCTGAACCACGGCACCGTCGGCGCGACGCCGCGCGTGGTGCTGGCGGCGCAGCAGGCCTGGCAGCGCCGCATCGAGGCGCAGCCGGCCGCCTTCCTGTTCCGCGAGCTGATGCGCCTTACGCCGGACGAGCCGGGCCAGCCGCGGCGGCTGTTGCGCCAGGCGGCCGACGCGGTCGGCGCGTTCCTGGGCGCGCGCGGCGACGACCTCGTCTTCGTCGACAACGCGACCACCGGCATCAACGCGGTGCTGCGCTCGGTCGCGCTGGCGCCGGGCGACGAGATCGTCGTGCTGGACCAGGCCTACGGCGCGGTCGTCAAGGCCGCCGAGTTCGTGGCGCGGGCCGCGGGCGCGCGCGTCGTCGTCGCCGAATTGCCATTCCCGGTGGCGGGGGACGCGACGTCGGCCTGCGTCGACGCCGTCGAGCGTGTCCTCACCTCGCGCACGCGGCTGGCGGTGCTCGACCACATCGCGTCCGAGACCGCGCTGCTGCTGCCGATCGCCGCGATGACCGCCGCGTGCCGCGCGCGCGGCGTGCCGGTGCTGGTCGACGGCGCCCATGCGCCCGGCGCGATCGCGCTCGACATCGAGGCGGTCGGGGCCGACTGGTATGTCGCCAACCTGCACAAGTGGGCCTTCGCACCGCGCGCCTGCGGCCTGCTGTGGGTCGCACCCGCGCGTCGCGCCGCGCTGCATCCGCCGGTGATCTCGTGGGGCCTGGACGTCGGCCTCGCGCAGGAGTTCGAGTGGACGGGCACGCGCGATCCGTCAGCCATGCTCGCCGCGCCCGATGGCATCGCCTTCATGCGCGACGTGTTGGGCGTGGACGCGATGCGCGCCTGGAACCACGATCTCGTCTGGCGCATGGCGCACCAGCTCGCCGCCCGCTGGGGCCAGCCGTTCACGACGCCCGAGGCGATGGTCGGCTGCATGGCCAGCGTGGCGCTGCCCGAGCGCATCGCGGCGCTGGATGCCCCGGCCGTGCCGGCGCTGAAGGACTGGCTGTTCCACGAGCGCCGCATCGAGGCCCAGGTGCTGGCCATCCGCGGCCGCCCGCACGTGCGGCTGGCCGCGCAGGTCTACAACGACGAGACCGACTTCGAGCTCCTCGCCGAGGCCGTGGACGCGTGGCCCGCATGAACGGCGGCCAATTGCTGCTGGCTCCGATGGAGGGGCTGCTCGATCACCCGCTGCGCGAGGTGCTGACCGCCGTCGGCGGCATCGACCGCTGCGTGTCGGAGTTCATCCGCATCACCGACCAGTTGATGCCCGAGCGCGTGTTCACGCGCATCGTGCCCGAGTTGCGCCAGGGCGGCCGTACGCTGGCCGGCGTGCCGGTGCGCCCGCAACTGCTCGGCTCGGATCCGGCCTGCCTGGCCGACAACGCCGCCGTGCTCGCCGCGCTCGGGCCGGACGGCATCGACCTGAATTTCGGCTGCCCGGCCAAGGTGGTCAACCGGCACGGCGGCGGGGCGTCGCTGCTGGTCGATCCGCCGCTGCTCGGGCGCATCGTCGAGGCGGTGCGGCGCGCGGTGCCGCCCGGGCTGCCCGTCACCGCCAAGATGCGCCTGGGCGTGGACGACGCCTCGCGCGCGGTCGACTGCGCGCAGGCCCTCGCGGGCGCGGGCGCGAGCGAGCTCGTCGTGCACGCGCGCACGAAGGCCGACGGCTACCGGCCGCCGGCGTTCTGGGAGCGCGTGCCGGCGATCCGCGAGGCGGTGTCGATTCCCGTCGTCGCCAACGGCGAGATCTGGACGGCCGACGACGCCGAGCGCTGCCGGCGTGTCACGGGTTGCAGCGACCTGATGCTGGGCCGCGGGATGGTGGCCGACCCGGGCCTGGCGCTGGCGATCCGCGCGAGCCGCCGCTCGGGCCATGCGCCGTCGCTCGCGCCGCCGGCGCACGCGACGCGGGCGCGCGAGGACGAGCGCGGCTACGTCAAGGCCTCGGCCGGCGGCCCGCACTCGCCCGAGGCCTACGGCATGCCGCCGGCCGTCGCCTGGGACGACCTGCTGCCGCTGCTCGCGGACTTCTGGCGCCGCGTCAACGTCAAGGTGGAACCGCGCCATCGCGCGGGACGCCTCAAGCAGTGGCTGAACCTGCTGCGCCGCCGCTACCCGCAGGCGCAACGCGCATACGACGAGCTGCGCCCGGTCAATGACCCCGCCGCACTCGGGCGCGCGATGTTTGCTAACGTGGCGGCCCCTGCGCAATTCGACCTGGCCACACGATGAGATTCCTCCACACCATGCTGCGCGTCGGCGACCTGCAGCGCTCGATCGACTTCTACACGACGCACTTCGGCATGACGCTGCGCCGCACCGTCGACCGCCCCGAGCAGCAGTACACGCTGGCCTACGTCGGCTACGGCGAGAACGACGACCCGCGCGGCGAGGTGGGCGACGTCGAGGTCGAGTTCACCTACAACTACGGCGTCTCGAGCTACGAGATCGGCACCGCGTTCGGCCACCTCGCGCTCGGCGTGGCCGACGTCGCCGCCGTGTGCGACAGCGTGCGCAACGCCGGCGGCAAGGTCACGCGCGAACCGGGGCCGGTCAAGGGCGGCACGTCCATCATCGCGTTCGTGCAGGATCCGGACGGCTACAAGATCGAGCTGATCCAGGTCTGAACGCCTCCGCGCCAGGAACGGCATCCAGGCCGCCATGTCGTCATCCTGCGCGCCGTCGCAGGATCCACCTCGGCTGGCCATGACGCCGCCTGGATGCGCCACCGTGGATCCTGCGACGGCGCGCAGGATGACGCTCGGAAGGGGGCAACCGACAGCCCGCAAAAGGAATGGCCCCGACGCGCTCCCACGTGTCGAGGCCAGAGATTGGCGAGGGCGCCGCCTACTTCTTGTCGCGCATGCTGGTGGACAGGCCCAGCAGGTTGTCGTGCAGCTCGGCCGGCGTCTTGCCGCCGATGTACATGCGCAGCATGACCTTGGCCAGCAGCTCGCTGTTGATGTAGGCCGACGGCGCGCCGTGCGGCGTCAGGGGGGTGCCGTTGAGCGTGGCGATCAGGCCCTTGCCGGGGATCCAGTCCATGGTGACGATGTCACCCTTCTTGATCTTGGGCAGCGAGCTGTAGATGTCGCCCACCTGCGAGACCTCGGTGATCAGCTTGGCGAACTCGGCCGGGGTGGCGGAGGCCTCGAAGTCGATCAGGAAATAGCGCGAGGCCTGCGAGCCCGTGACGTCCTGCTGGATGACCAGCTGCACGCGCTTGACGCCCGGGGCGTTCTCGATGGCCTCGAGCGAGGTCATCTTCGCGGGCAGGTACACCGCGGTGACGTCGATCTTGAAGTAGCCGCGCTTGCGGTAGCCGGCGCCGTTCAGGTGCAGCGGCACGCCGCCGACCGTGACGTTCTCGTCCAGCGAGACGCCGGAGACATCGACATTGGCCCAGGCACCGGAAGCGGCGCCCACCAACACCAGGGCCGACAGCAGCCGGCGCAACGTTTGCATCTTCATGGTCTTTTCACCCTCACTTCAGGGCGCGGCGGTGTGACGAGCCGCGCGGAACGGCGCTGCCCGGTCTTCACGGGCCGGGCGTCGCCTTCCTGGTATCGGACGAAGCCCGGCGGGATTGCAGCGCCGTCGCTGCGGCCTTGGCTCCCGCCGTGACTTCCGTCCGGCGTCAGAACGGCTTGGACAGCGTGACGAACGCCGTGAAGCCCTTCGGACGCGTCTGCGCGCCGAATTCCTTCATGATGCGGCCTTCCAGCAGGTAGTCGCCGGCGCCGTGGATGTAGGCGATCTCCGGGCCGACGCCGAACACGCGGCCCTTCTCGTCCAGCGTCGTCGCCTCGCGAGCCTCGGCGACGGCGGCGTTGGCCGCCCCGAACGTCGCCGCGTAGTTGGCATTGGTGGCCGCGGCGGTGGCGCCGATCAGCTTGCTGTTGTCCTTGGTCAACTGGTCGACGGCATAGCCGGACAGGCCCACGCGGGTGGACTCGCTGATCGACTTCATCAGCGCGAGATCCAGGTTCAGGTAGCTGCCGCTCTTGTACTTCGTCTCCACGTTGCGCGTGTTGTACGAGTACGCGAGTCGCGTGCCGACGTCCCAGCCGTCGCCGATGTAGCTGAACTGCACGGCGGGGCGGAACGTCCAGAACTTGCCGGCGCTCGGGTTGGCCGCGCGGTTCTTGTTGTAGTCCCCGGTGGGCACCACGGTGGTCAGGACGAACAGCGTCTGGGTGGCTTCGGTGCTCCAGCGCAGGATCGGCGAGAACTCGAGGTCGCCCGGGCCGGCGTCGGAGTTGGTGTTGGCATTGGCCACGGCCTGCACCTGGCCCACGACCAGCGGGTTCACGCCGGCGGCGATCGCGGCGTTGTTGGCGGCCGGCAGCGGCGAGGTCGCGACGGTGGACGCCGACGTGATGGTGGCGTTGCTCTTCTTGTTGACCAGCGGCAGCAGCACCGTGCCGCCGAGGGTCGCGCCCAGGAAGGTCGTCGAGCCCATGTAGCTCAGGCGCGGCAGCAGGCCGTAGACGTTGATCTGCTCGTTCGTGTTGACCGTGGTCGTCGTGAACGCGCCCGGGATCGCCGGGACGGCCGGGTTGAGCGCGTTGATCGTGCTGAACGGCAGGGAGACCGCCGTGGTGCCGCGGATGTTGCCGCTGTACGTGTAGGCGTGAGCCTGGAACACCCAGCCGCCCTCGAACGGGGCCGACATGTCGGCGCCGCCATAGCCCGGGGCGTAGCGCAGGTCGTAGTCCTCCGTGGCGGCGGCGCTGCCGCAGGCGACCAGGGCGGCGACGGCCAGGACGGTGTTCTTGTTCAGGAATGCCATGTGAGTTTGTCTCCGGTACTCGTGTTGTCCGATGGGATGCGCGCAGTCTAGTCGCGCTATGTACCCGCGGCGCCGCCATTTGCGCGAATAACTGCACGTATCTGGTGCAATACGGGCAAAAATGTTGCGTGTTGATGACGGATGCACCCAAAGCGGGCGCGCCGGCGTGACGCCGCGATGGTGTCGCGTCGTGGAAATGCGAGTCCGGGAACGACTCGAGCCGGCGGGGTGCCGGCTCGAATGTGGGGGAGTTGAACGCGGGCTGTCTGTCGCGTCAGTGACGCGGGCCCCAGTTGTTGCGTTCGCGCATCGCGCGACCGTGTCAATGTGCGCGGGCGCGCAGGCTGGCGATCAGGTCCGCGGCCGCCAGCTCGGAGGCCACGGCCGCATCCAGCGGCGATTGCGACAGCCCCGAGCGGTCATAGTGCATGTTCTCGTAGAGCATGGCGCTGGCGGGGCAGGCGCGCAGCACCGCGCGCAACGCGTCGTCGGGCAGGTCGTCCTCGCCGAGCAGGCCCTTCACGGTGTTGACCAGGTTGAGGTACTGCTGCGCGCCGACGATCGTCGGGTTCGCGTCCACGCGCTCCAGCAACTGGGCCATGGCGATCAGGTTCTCGATGCGGTTCTTCAGCGCGGCGGCGGCCATCACGACTCCTTCAATCATTGCTCGCGGGCGTGGTCGCCCTCGAACCTGACTTGGGGCCGGGCCGCACCGAATCAAGGCCCAGGGGTCACTTGCCCCAGCTGTCCTTGAGCGTCGTGATGCGGTTGAACACCGGCTTGTCGAGCTGGTGCGCGACGCGGTCGGTGACGAAATAGCCGTGGCGCTCGAACTGCACGCGGGTCTCGGCCGCCAGCCGGCCGGCGGACGGCTCGACGTAGCCCTGCGTGACACGCCAGCTGGCCGGGTTCAGCTCGGCCGTGAGTGGGACGTCCGTGGCGCCGGGCTGGGGCACGGCGAACAGGCGGTCGTACAGGTTCAGCGTGACGGGCACGCCGTCGTGCGCGGAGACCCATGTGATCGTGCCCTTGACCTTGACGGCGTCGGCGCCCGGCGTTCCGCTCTTGGTGTCCGGCACGACCGTGGCCAGCACGGCGGTGACCTTGCCGTCGGCGTCCTTCTCGCAGCCGGTGCACTCGACGATGACGCCGTACTTCAGGCGCACCCTGTTGCCCGGGAACAGGCGCTGGTAGCCCTTGACTGGGGCCTCGAGGAAGTCGTCGCGTTCGATCCAGACCTGGGGGCCCAGGACGAACTGGCGCTGGCCCATCTCGGGGTGGTGCGGGTGCGCCGGCGCGCCGCAGGGCTCTCGGTGGGCGTCGCTGCCGAACACCTCGGCCCAGTTGGTGAGCCTGAGTGGGACGGGGTCGAGCACGGCCATCGCGCGGGCCGCCTTGTCCTCGAGGTCGTCGCGCAGCGCGATGTCGAGCCAGGCGTAGTCGATCCACGTGTTGTTCTTGGTGGCGCCGGTGCGTTCGGCCATCAGCTGCAGCGCGCCGGCGGTGTAGCCGCGGCGGCGCATGCCGACCAGCGTGGGCATGCGCGGATCGTCCCAGCCGGTGACGTGGTTCTCTTCGACCAGCTGGCGCAGCTTGCGCTTGCTGGTGACGACGTAGGTCAGGTTCAGGCGCGCGAACTCGTACTGCTTGGGCAGCGGGTGCGCGAGCAGGCCGAGGTCGACCAGGCGTTCCAGCAGCCAGTCGTAGAACGGGCGCTGGTCCTCGAACTCGAGCGTGCAGATGCTGTGCGTGATGCGCTCGAGCGCGTCCTCGATCGGGTGCGCGAACGTGTACATCGGGTAGATGCACCACCGGTCGCCGGTGTTGTGGTGGTGCGCGCGGCGGATGCGATACAGCGCCGGGTCGCGCAGGTTGATGTTGGGGCTGGCCATGTCGATCTTGGCCCGCAGGATCATCGCGCCGTCGGCGTGCCGGCCGTCGCGCATCTCGCGCAGGCGGACGAGGTTGTCGGCCGGCGCGCGGTTGCGGAACGGGCTGTCGGTGCCGGGCGTGTTGAAGTCCCCGCGATTGGCGCGGATCTGCTCGGCGGACTGCTCGTCGACGTAGGCCAGGCCGGCCTGCACCAGCGCCTCGGCGGCGCGGTACATGAAGTC
>Ga0105240_10009359_pt1 | contig 13885 bp, 6 predicted proteins | sample KBSC54metaG_FD_80426 | JGI IMG/M metagenome (GOLD analysis project Ga0105240, IMG submission 80426) | Corn rhizosphere microbial communities from Kellogg Biological Station, Michigan, USA - KBS C5-4 metaG | ecosystem: Host-associated > Plants > Roots > Rhizosphere > Soil | place: Michigan, USA... | reverse complement strand
GCGGTTGCTCCGGGCGCCAGGGACGGCGACGAGCAGCAGGAGGTACACGCTGACGGCACCAACTACGCCGGCGGCAAGGAGGGCGCCGTAGATTGCTGCGAACGGACCCGGACGGTACGGCGCCGACGGTGACGCCCGCCGTGCTGTTTCCTTGTCGGGCTTCTCCAGATCCCCACCCATGCGTGAAGGTTAGCGTTTGGTCGCACAGTGCAACCAGGTGTGCGGCTAGGTTGCGAAGCAGGGCTATGCCTAAGTGGGTGTTCGGAGCGCGCCTCAGTTGATGACCTGAGCCCGGCACCAGTGTCAGTCACTCAGTTAGCTACTCAGAATGGGAAAGGGGTCGCATCCGAAGATCGGATGCGACCCCTCACCTGCTCACGACGTCGGGCTGACAGGATTTGAACCTGCGACCCCTTGACCCCCAGGTCCGTGCGGCAAGCGTTGCCGCACGTCACGCACGCTATGCCTCCTCGGCCAGTCGGCCATGGCGAGTGCTCACCAGCAGGTCGTTCATGATCGCGCATCGCGTGTGGCCCCCAAGCGGCCCTCAAGCACAAGCGGACCCCAAGCAACGGGCCCGCGTGCGCCGAGAAAGTTCTGTCGTAGACACGCTTCAATATTGGTCGATCCTGGTCGATTTCGCCACCTTGGCGACGATGAAGGCTCGGTCATGATGCACACTCGGTTGGCCGGGATATAGGAATGCGGCAGTTGCTGGCATGAGTAGCTAGTTACGTCCACCGGATGGTACTTCTCGTTAAGGCGCTATACCGGCTCGGTGTGATGTCGTATCAGGTCGGGTCTTGTCTTAGCTTTATCTGCGGCGCCATTGGCGAGTGCTGTGTCATTTTGTTCGCGCGGTTGGGACCCTGATGGGCTCGGATCGAATTCCGTAGGCCGCATGCACATTTGCTTCAGTCGGACCTCGTCCGAGCGGGACGGTGATCTCTGGAGATCCCCGTTGCGAACGGGCCCCGAGCAATGACGGCCGGGCGCGGGATCCGGGTGACGACGTCGGGCGGGGTGGTCGACCGGGCCTTGCCGTGCACGCTGCGCCTGGTTGTAAGGGCGACCACCCCTCGGACGGTCAACGAGGGGACGTTCGTGGCCGTACTGTCGCTTCGGTCCTGAAGCTGCTTGCCGATCGCCTGGCCGCAACCGATTCCACGCCGAGGCTTCTGCATTCGCCGACGGTGAAGTGCAGATTCGACTATCCCACCCCATCCGGCCCTGGCATCGACCGCGTCAGCGTGGCCGGTCACGGCATACCGACGCTGGGGCTCTGTTCCGGTACGGTGGACCTGCAGGTATCCAGGCAGTGGAGGCGGCATGTCGGCGGGTGCGCTTGAGACGTCGGACCCTGGTGTCCCGGAGTTCATGAGCTGGGATGAGGTGCAGCGGCTGCCTGAGAACGTCGCAGCGGAGATCGAGCTGTGGGATCGGCGCGTGGTGTGGAACCGGCGTGGGCCGTTGGAACATCAGCGCTTCGCGGTCCGGATGCGGAACGCGCTGGAGTCGAATGCCCGAAACGCGATGAACGGCGGATCCGGCCACGAAGGTGAACCGCCGTGTTGGCAGGTCGAGGTGGAGACCAACGTCTTTTTCACCGATGACAAGTCCAGCTTCTTGACGCCGGATTTCTTCATCCGCCGGTGTCTGCCTCGGGGCGCTGACACCACTGCGGTAGATGTCGTCGTGGTGGGGGAGGTGCTGTCCGGATCTGACACCCCGAAGCGGCGGGCGTGGAAGATGGACCGGTATGCCGAGGCTGGCGTCCCCTGGTACTGGGAGATCGAGCTAGATTCGGCGGCCTCATGGGACATCTCTGCGGTGCGGGCATACGAACTGGCGCAGGTTCCGGCTGCGGGGCTCGCGGTCAAGCCGTTGCGTCCCGCGGTGTACATCCTGGTGGGGGAATGGGAGCCGGGCGATGCCGGAATCGACTTTCCTGAACCCTTCGGGCTGAGGATCACCTGGGATGACCTCGCCTTTTAGCTAGCCTTCCGGCGTTGCACCCCAGAGCCGGATCTTCTGGGCCTCGATCGTGTCGGCGGCATCGTCCACGTCCTCGACCCCGCGCCGACCCCGCCGGGCGCCCACGGCAACCGCTGGATGAAGACCGTCGTACCTTCTTGTACAGGATCTCGAAGTCGAGGTTTTTGAACGGGCCGGCCGTATCCCCGGCCAGCGCGATCCGCTTGCCCTACAACAGCAGCGGATCGACGAACACGACCTCGATGTCGAGTTTCATCCCCAAGACGTAGACGATCGAGCGCCGCCGGTACAGGAGGTCGTACTGGACGCGCAGCTCGATGAACGTCGAGTGCAGTCTGAGCGGCGGCAGTGAGGCGATGGTGCTGGCGAGGCGTGTTCTGGTGATCTCTTGTACGCGGCTGTTGGCGTGATCCGTCCTGGACGGTGTACCGGCCCGCCGTCGCTGGTGTCCGGCGTCACCGGCGGTTGCCGTCGGGCTACGCGGCTTCGGGAGTAGGTCGAAGCTGTCATTCCGGCCCGGGTTGGATGCTTTGGGGCGGGTGGCGCCGTTTACTTGCATAGCAAAGTTCTGATTTACTGCCTTATGGCTTCGGGTTGGGGGGTTCCGCCGGGTTTGAAGGGCGACCCGGCGCTGTTTCGGGTGAGCGCCACGCTGGCCGCCGACGACGAGTGGTCGTGCGGGATGCGATCCGCGGTGAAGGCCAGGCCGGGGATCAAGACCGCGGTCAAGGTGACGTGGCCGTCCATGCTGCTCGATGAAATGGTCCCGGGTTTCGTCGCGGACGTCCTGGACACCGTCGAGTTCGACGGTCTCGGGGTGGACGAAGCGTTATCACGCCGCTCGGCTGCCGGGAAGCAGGTGCACGCGGGTCTGCTGTCCTATGCCGGGATCGTTGCTACCCAGTATCCCTACGTCGACTCGGGAGACCTGCGCGCATTCCGCCCCTACTGGGTGGCGCGGCGGACCGAGGATCCGGTGCCGCCCGAGATGTACGCATGGGGCCGCAGATATCAGACACCTGACGGGAGCCGTCGTGAGTTCCGGTTCCTCCGGCTTGGTTCGACGCAAGGGCGGGAGCGGGATCGTGCGTCGATCGCGGTCGCGTTCTACACGGCGGCGTTCGGCGTCGCAGCCCACTGGCCCCGCCGCTGGGACGAACCGTTCGAGGCGTTGGACGACCAGCCGCCGGTGGTCGAGTGGGTGACCATAGCCGAGGTTGGCCTGGCCGACGGTGAACGACGGGTGTTGGAGGAAGGGCCCCCTGGCTTGGCTGAGGAATACTTCGCGGAGCACGGTCGTCGGCGGGTGGCGTCGATATTCGCCGGCGCCGGCCCGACGCCGGGCGGCGTGTGCGGCGACTGCAAGGTCATCACCGCCTGTCCGACACCCATCAAGGCACCCGGGCTGCTGGGGATCTCCGGCGGCAGAGGGCCGCTACGAAAGACGTCCGCGACGGATCTGCGCTATCACGATGCTTGTCCGGCGCAGCTGCATATGGACCGGATCCTGCATCTTCCCAGGGACAACGAATACAGCCTAGATGCGCAGCGAGGCAATGCGATTCACGCGCTGCTCGGTGCCCGCCATGGCCGTGGTGACGCGTCGCCGTGCACCGCCGAGGATCTGGCGGTCGACCCGGAAGGATGGTCGGCTGGTCGGTGGCAGCTGACCGGCGAGCACGCCGCGGCGGGCGCGGCCATGCTCGCGCATCACCGCGGTGTGTGCCCGTTGGCTGGCTCGTTCCCCACCGGCTGGGCGCGGACGGAACCCAGCTTGTCGTTCTGGGACACGGCGGCGAACGTCATCGTGACGGCTTCGCCGGACCTGGTGTACGAGGAAAACGGCTCCTGGGTGTGGCGGGAGGTCAAGAGCACCGAGAGGGAACGCTGGTACCACGACGAGATCCTTGAGGAGTTTCCCCAGCTTTCGTTGGCGTTGCTGATCCTGCACCGCGGACTTCTGGGCGGTGACACGTCGGGGTCGCGCCTGGAACTGGAGACACTGCGTGTAAGCGGTGCCGACGTCGAGGTCCGGGACCCGAACGATCCGGAACATGTCGAGGTCGCACGGCGCGTGATCTCAGGGCTGGCCCAGCCGTGGCATGTCGATCGCCTGTTCCCGGCCAAGCCGGGCCGGGCTTGTCAGTCCTGTGCGGTATCACGGTGGTGCCCGGATTCGGTGGGACCCGGTGCAGACTCAGTGTGACGGAGGTCCTGATGCCCAAGGCCGCGGCCGATCTGTCGTTCTTCGATGCCGAGCCCCTGCTCGGCATGGTCGCCACCGCGCTGGTCGCTTTGTCTCGTCGTAGGTTTCCCGGAGAGCCCGTCTACTCGGACAACATCCAGAACGCTTACAACCACCTCGTGCTGCGCTGCCTGCGTGAGCACGTCACACCGCCGGTGTCGGTTCCGGCTATGGTCGAGTGGGCTGCGAAGGTCCCCGTCCATCGATGGCCGTTGAACCTACCGGCGGAATATGCGGTACCGGAGCGGTTCCTCGTCGACCGCGATACGCGCACGCCGACGCAGTCCTGCTACGAGTGGACGATCAAGTCGAACAATGCGGCGGCGGAGAAGTTCGAGAACCTCCTCATCGCCGAGGTCCTAGAGGAGTGTCGCCGACGCAAGTCACCGGAGTCCTACACCGCTTTTCGCGAACTGCTCATCACGAAGCCCACGCTCACCGACACCCAGTTGCTGGCGGCGACAACCGAGGACATCCTGCTCGTTCCGCTGTACGACGCCATCAAACGCTGCTACGACGTAGTGCCGGCCGCGTTGCGACGCAGTGGTGTGTATACCAAGTGCGCACGCTGCGGTTGCCTGCTGGTGCCCATCGGCAGCCGGGGATTCCGCTGTGAGCTCGACCGGTGCCGACGCGACAACGGAGGTACTGCCGGCGAGGCCATCGCGCCGGGAGCCGGCCCGCTGCGGCAGCTGGCCCGGCCGTTGCGGATGTTCATCACCGGTCCCGGGCTGGCCGAGACGGAGCTGCGCGACCGGCTCGAAGCCCTCGGGGCCGGACTGGTCGTGCAGATGTGGCCGAACTATGACGCCTACGACCTGCGGGTGGTCTTCCCGGACAACCGCGTGTGGGCAATCGACGTCAAAGACCGCACCGACCCCTATCTCCTGGGCCGCTCTACGAAGCCGTTTCGGTCCGACCCGCCGTTCGACCGCGCCTTCCTGGTGGTTCCGGAATACCGGTTCGCCGAGCGCGAAGACTACCGCCGGGCGTTCGAGCGAGGGCTTCCAGAAGACCTCAACCCCCGGATCCGTCTGCTTACCGACGCCGAGCTCGTCCGCATGGTGCGCAACGCCATCCGGGGTTTCCGGACTGCCGACGAGAAGGAGAAGGGACAGCACGGTGCGTAACCGAAGTGGCTGGCATCAGGACCTGTCCGACGCGCTCGCCGCCGTCTGGCCTTCGTCTCTCACCGGCTTCAGTGTCGGGGATCTGCTCGATGTGGAGCTCGGTCTGTTTCTGCTGACCGAGGTCATGCCGCATCGGCAGGCTGCTGATGCGTGGACGCTGTTCGGCGGCTACCCGTACAGCGAGGCGTTCGGTGACGTCACGACACCGGCGCAACACCTGATGACTCGGCGGGTGCGTCACTATTTGTGGGACAAGCGACGACGCTACGAGTGGCACCGCGAGGTCCGCGCCTACTTGACCGTGCCCGAGCAGCTTCGGGGATTCGATCTGAAGGGCGTGGAGGACACTCCGGTCCAGCGCGAGCCGGCCCACGCGCCCGGCAGGTTCGACGTGTACCGCCGACTCCTAACGATGCCTCCGGCTTTCGAGCGACGCGATACTCCGATCGCTGGCGACGGCGAGTACTGGTTCCCCGTCCGTGACCGTCGTTTCTCCGTGTTCTTCGACGCAGACCTCGCCGGGGGCGACAAACCATGCAGTCACGATCTCGACGCGCCCACGCTGGGCGGCGGCGGTCCGCTTGAGGTCGAGATCGACGAGCTCCACACGGCGGCCGAGGAGATGGACGAGCTGGAGAAGGCCCTGCCCGCCAGGAAGCGTGGTCATTGGGTCCGGCGGCTGAAAAGGGTCAGCCTCCTTGTCCGCGACGAGCAAGCCGAAGCGTTCGTTCCGGGACGCCCCCTGCGGATCGATTCGCTCCTGAACATGGTCGGAATGGTGGGCGCCGGGAAGAGCACCCTGCGGGACATCCTCGCCTACTGGGCAGCGATCAAGAAGAAGTTGAGGGTTGTCATCGTCGTCGGCGATGTCGCCGAGGAACTGGCTCTGGTCGGTCTGTTCAACAGGCTCGGCGCGGACACGGCGCCGGTGATCGGGCACTCGACACGCGAGAAGCATCTGACACGTCTACACCGGCGGGTCGCAACCGCCGGCGCACCCGCGATGATCGAGCACCAGCACGACGGCTTCAGCTATCTCAGCAGCGCCTGCGCGGTGGACGCGCTGCGCGGTCTAGGCGCACCCGCGCCGCTGAGGATCGGCGAGGCGCCGTGCCAGCTGCTCTATCCGACGGGAGCCCCGGAGCCGACCGGCGCGACGCCGTTGTTCGGCGCCGACGAGGACGAGGAGGAGAAGCCACGTTCCAAGCGGTCGTCCTCCGCCCCGAAGCGGCACCTGTGCCCACTGTGGTTCCGCTGCCCTCGGCACGAGGCAGCGCGCGAACTCGTGGACGCCCGGATCTGGGTGGCCAACCCGATGAGCCTGGTCCACAGCGGCCTTCCAGAGCACTTGAACAAGGAGCGCATGCGGTACCTGGAGGCCGCGTGCCGCCTGGCCGACCTGGTGATCGTTGACGAGGCGGACCGGGTCCAGATGCAGCTGGACATGGCCTTCGCGCCGTCCATGACGCTGGTCGGCAAGGCGCCCAACTCGTGGTTGGACGAGGTGGCCGGGCACAAGGTCGCAGAGTTGGCGCGCGACAACCGTATCCAGCTCTCGCGTCATGACGTCAGTGCGTGGATCACTGCGTTGGACACAGTCTCAGCGGCTGTGGACCAGTTCTACGCCCGGATAGTTCCCGACGAGGACCTCCGCAAGTGGATCACCGAGGACTACTTCAGCCCGTTCACCCTGCACCAGTGGCTGATCGCCACCTGGTTTCCCGACCTGCGGCAAACCGATCCCGCAACGCATCCGGAGGGTCGGTCCGTCGACGACCGGTCCAGGGTCCGCGACGGTTTCGAGAAAGTCCTCAATGACTTCCGCGACGACCCGCTCAGCGCTCCGCCCTCCGAGGCACCCGATTCTGTGAGGAATCAACTGGTGAGGCTGGCACTCCAGGTGTTACACGATCAAGACCCGGAACAGGCAAGGGGCAAACTCGGCGAGGTGCTCCTGCGGCTCGTCGACGGGGACCCAGGCGTCGCCGCCGACCTGGAGCGCCAGGCGAAGCGTTTCGAATTCACGCTGATCGTCGCGGTGATGCAGCATTACCTCGACCAGATGACGGCGCTGTGGCCGCTGGTGGAGGCCGCGCTCAACCTGGAATCCACCTCTAACGTGCTGTCCCGTCGACCGCCGAAGGACTTCGAGGCGATCATTCCCGAATCCCCGATGGGTAACGTGCTGGGATTCCAGTTCCAGCGCACCGATCGCGTCGAGAACGGCGGGCAGAGCGGTGAGCTCCGGTTCTTCCGGTGCAACGGTGTCGGCCGCGAGCTTCTCTTGGAACTGGCGCGGATGCCCGAAGTCGACGGCCGGCCGGGCCCCAACGTCCTGCTACTGTCGGCGACCAGCTGGGCTGGCGAGTCCAGTCGCTACCACGTCCACGCTCCCGTCGGTGCGATTCTGCGGCCGCACGATGACGAGGTCGAGGCGGTGCTGGAGACGGTGTTCCGCAAAGAGTTCCTGTACTGGTCCGAACCCGGTGCCGACGGACGGCTCAAGGCGCTGCGACTCTCCGGCGCCGAGCCGGGCGATCGGGAACGGGTGCTGATCGAGATGCTCAGGCAGCTGGCGGTGCCTGATCGGGCCCTGGTGGGTGCGATCAGCCGCCTTCAGGCCGAGCTGAACGACATCGAGGATCCGGAGCGGCGCCGGCTTTTGCTGCTCGTCGGCAGCTACGCCGAAGCCGCCACGGCCGTCGACTACCTCAACAGCATCCCAGAGTGGCGCGGTCGGGTCACCCGTCTGGTCTCGGACGACGCCGACCTTGATGACGCCTGGATGACGCTGCGCCGGGGCGACATCGCGACGTTCCCATCGACTGCCGGGGAGATCCTGGTGGCGCCCCTCCTTGCTGTTGAACGCGGCCATAACATCGTCATTGGTGACGGTCGAGCGGCCATCGGGACCGCCTATTTCCTCGCCCGACCGCACCCACGTCCCGACGACATCTCTCTTGCGGTACAGGCCGTCAACGACTGGGCCGTCAGGCAACTCCGCACGGGGGAGTTCCACCAGGCAGCCCTGGCACAGGGTACGCCCGATCTGGCAGGTGTCGCCTTCCGAAAGCAAGCCCGTGCCAAGTGGAACCGGTTCCTCACCCGGCGCCTGATCTGGAGCACGCTCCCAGACGAGGAGAAGCGCGCGTTCACCTGGGACCAGTTGGTCGTGATCTGGCAAGTCGTCGGACGCCTGGTCCGTGGCGGCGTCGCGGCCCGCGCGGTTTTCGTCGACGCGGCGTTCGCCCCGAACGAAGCAGGCTACGACATGCCCGACACTCCGGCGACGAGCCTGCTGGTCAGCATGCGCGAACTACTCGCGCCCTATTTCGACCCGGAGTCCGTGGTGCCGCCGATCGAGCGCTCCCTGGTCGCAGCCCTGTACGAACCCCTGTTCCGCGCCCTCTACACCATGGACTGAGTCGAATCCGAGGATCCTGATGGCGAAGTACGACGACATCCAGACCGCCGCCTTCGAGCCAGCGGTCGAAGAGTTCACGGTCGGCCGCTATGCCCTGAATTTCCCCAAACCGTGGCGCACCGACGTCCTGCAACTGCTCCGGGCCGGAAGGCCGGATCCCGACTCGATCCAGTACATCTACATCAAGGCTTTAAACGCCGCCATTGGCGCGGTCGCACCTGACGTCCTGTCGGTGGCGAGCCGGGCGACGGCCGATGAGACCATGCCCTGGTTTTACGCGGGCCAGGAGTTCCCGGAGCACGTCACCAAGGCTCTGATCCAGTCATGGCTGTTCGATATGCGCCCCAAGGACGACGCCCTGACACCGATCCGTGCCGCGTGGGACCGGCTTCAACTGAACTGGCCCCAATGGCAGGAAGTCGATGTCGACCTGTTGGAATGCGGGATCTCGGCTGGCGGCACTGCCGTGCCGGCATCGCACCTCTACCGGCTGCTCCCCGACGTGCTCGCCGAGCGGATCGAACGCGCCAAGCCGTATACCTTCGCCGGGCAAAACGTCGCCTTCCGTAGAATCAGTTCCAGCGTCTCCGGAAACGGGGCCGAGCTCATGTCCTGGCCGCCGCTTCGCCACATCCAAGGCCGTGGTAAGTCTCAGCGTGTCTGGTACTATTCGGGATCGATCACGATCAGTCTTCGAACCGAGCCATTCAGTCTTAAGCCCCGGATCCATATCACCACGGGTATCCGCCGTTGGATCACCAACGGACAAGTCGTGCCGCGCGGCGGCAAGGCCGCCGGTGTCTACCTGTCCTCCGAAAGCCCGTTGCTGGACGGCGCCCCGGCTCCGGAACGGTTCGCCTATGCCGGACTGCGGCTGACCAAAGAAGGAATGGTCTGGAAGCACGGCGGACCATCGGGGATCCTGAGCCGGCTGTCCGCCACCCGACACTTCCCCAGCCCCGAACTGCTCCGCAAAGAGCCTGAACGCTTCCTTCATGGAGTCGACGGGGTACACGCCGTGGTCGTTCACCATACGACGATGGGCTCGCACGGCGTCGGCACCGGCATTATGCCAGCGGAACGACGCCGGCTGACGGAATGGGTCGCAGGGGCACTCGCGCCCGAGTTCAGACTGGTCCCGCGCCTGACCCGAACTACTCTGCCACGGAAACAGCAACTTCCCGCACGGCTCCTCATCCCGAAGAAGTCGCTGACGCCCGAGATCGATATCAAGAAGGCAAAGGCAGACGCGACGCCCGAACGGCTGGCCGAGATCAAGGCCCACAACGAGCGGGCCGAACGCGAGAACCCGGCCATTCGCGAAGCCAACGCCGTCATCGAGGTGCAGAACGCGCAGATCCGAGCTGACAACGCCGAGTTCCGGCGCGAGCGGACCACTGCTGTCGTCGGCAACCGGGGCCTGTCGGTCTATCTGTTCTTCCAACGTGCCGACAGCCGCGCCAGAGTGATCGCGGCCGCCGAGGCGAGTCTGGGCCTGGTCGAGTACCGGGACGAGCAGGGCCCTGAGACGTGGACCTGGAACGGCCCCGGTCTCAGTCTCCGGATCCATGCTCGTCCGCTCGGGTCCCTTGGCGCGGCGCTGCTGGAGTCGGGTATTCCGAAGAAGGGCGAGGAGTGGAGCCGAGCGATCAGCAAGCGCCGCAGCGATATGGCAAGCTTCGTCAACCGAGTAGCTGAGGGCACCGCTGATCCCGCGCAACTGGCCATCGTCGAGATCGATGGTGCCGACCACTTCCACAAGCGCAACGACCCCAAGTACCCGCTGCGCCTCGGATGTGCGGATGCCGGCCTCGTCAGTCAGTTCATCGCCATCGCCGGCGACTCCGACGAGGAGCAGGCCGACGCGGTGTTTCGTACTGAAGCCGCCTGGGCCGACAGCCTGCGGCAGGTGGGTGCCCGGCTTGTTCCCGAACACACGCTCGTTGAGAAGATCCCCGCCGACCTGAACCAGGTGGGATTCTGGCTGATCCGGCGAACGGTCGCGGGGCCGACCGGCAAGCAGCAGTTCACGCCGATCGCAGTACTGCTGCGCCCCGGGCAGGACCAGGTCATGGGCCGCTCGCCGCAAACGGACGGCTGGGTGCCCTACCCCGATCTCCTCCGCGCCTTGACTGGCCAGGTCCGTCCCGAAGAACTGAAGACCGAGCGTCAGCAGACGGCTGCGACCGCGGCCTTCGTCAAGCAGGTGATCTCCGAGTTCCGGCCCGAACCGACGTTGGTGGTCACCCACGCTCAGAACACTCGCAGCCGCTGGCCCTGGCTGAAGAACCCCGAGATCTTCATGGACAAGATCGGATTCGGCGAGGGAGGTCTCAGGCAACGTGTCGGCCTTCACGGCCGGCAGCTGCGGGTCATCCGAGTCGCTGACGGAGACCGTACCGAAGTCCCGCAGTGGTGGGCTCCGGACGGTGACGTCGCCGGAGTCAGTAAAGGACTTTGGCTGAGCACGAACCCGCGCGTCTTCTACAGCACGACAGACAAGACGTCGACCAACCACCTGGCCCGCGACGCAACGAAGCTCACGCCGAAAGCGGACGGCTCGATCGCGCCCGACAAGCAGGCCTCGACACCCGGCCTCCTGCAGATCGCTGTCGCCGCACTCCAGCCCGAGGACGAGAGCCCGGAGATCTGGGCGATGTTCCTGCATCAGCAGCGCTTCTCTGAGGACTATCGCGACGGCCTGGCGCTGCCGCTGGTTTTGCACCTTGGCGCACTCGCGACCGAATACGCGATCCCCCACGCGGATGACGATTTGGCGGGAGATTCTGACCGAGATGATGACGACGAGGCCGAAGACGGTGAGTCGGAGAGCGATGGAAGCGACTGAGTGCGCAGGGCGCTGGTGAACCGTTCCTGGTTTGGTCCCAACTCCGTGGTTGGGCTGTCAACTGCGGTTTTGTCGTGGTGAGGTGGAACTCTGTTTCGTATTCGGCAATCCGCGATCGGTAGCAGCTGTCGGGACTGGGACGCTTAGTCAAGCATATTCCGGCAGGCTGGCTTTTTGTCGCGTCGGCCCCCAACCCGGCCTGCTCCACGCCTTCGATCTTGTCGGCGCTTATGTGAGCGCCGACATCGCCGGACGGATCGCAACGGTAACTCCGTCGCAGCTGTTTTTGAATCAGGCTACGAATTCTTCCGCTCCTCGGCGCCCGATGGAAGACTACTTAGGGTGGAAGATCCGATACTCGAATTTCGTCGCTGGCTGCAGGATCCGACCCCCGAGGAGGCTCGACGCCTCGCTGAGGTCACGGTTCTCCGCCAGCAGGCCCACCTGGCACAAAGCACGTCGGCGCGCAGGGCCGCAGCGGGCATCCGGGCGTGGGCAGCACGTGCTTCGAGTCGTGATCTCAGAGCGTTGGCGGAATACGGCGTCGGCTTGGCCGGGGCAACGCTCGAACGCGAAGGATGGTCGGCCGAGGCGGTCGCCGATCCCGATCGGGATCAGCTGACCGGCATGCTCGTGAGCCTCGATCCGGGCCTCGCCGTGCTTGCGGTGTTCGGCCTCGTGATAGGCACCTTCCCGGCCTCACCACTCGTGCTCTCGGCTACTGCGGAGTTCCTCGCGGCCGCTCGGTCGCCGCGCCGGTTGCGAGAGGGCCTGGCCGTGGCCGATCGGCCGGACGACGCCCCGGCTGCGGGTCGTTCTGACGTGGACGAGGACGAACTGCTTGCCGAGGAGCTACTCGCCGACGCGCGCCGCGCTGGCGCGACGCTGAGCGAGGCTGCCATGAACGGGCTCGACTTCGCCGACGCCATGGCGGCGTTCGAGGAGGCCCGAGAGCTGCTCCGTGAACACCTGGCAAGCATCGGCATCGCCTGGAATGCCGCGGACGGGTTCGATCAAGCGACGACCCGCCTCGCGGAATGGGCCGAGCAGCGTCGGGCGCAACGCCTGCAGAACGCGCTGCGGGATGCGGAGATCGCCGCACTGCGTGATCGCCGGAAACAACTCGGCGAAGCACTCGCGAGCGACGTCACACCCGAAGTCCGGGTCGCCTTCGAACGCGAGATCGCACGGATCGACGCCGAGCTAGTCGAGCCGGTGGCGTCCCGATTCGCTGATGAGACGGTAGCGGCATCGGGGCCCGACCCGCATTCCAAAGGTGCGGCTCTCATGTCCGTCGCACAGAACAATGGCGGGGAGGCTACGCCTACGGTTGCTGACGACACGACGACACCGAACCCGGAGCCATCGTCAACGACGGGACCTGCCGAGGTCGCCGAAGCACCTGCTACGCCCGAGCGTCACCAAGAGGAGGCGGCAGGGGAGCGCACGTCAGTCGCTCAGACGGCCGAGGTGCCGGCCGATCGCCCGGCGCGGCTGCCGACTGAGGAGGTCCTCGACAGCGAGCCACTGGAGAAGGCTCTTTCCGGTTTCATCGCTGCAGGCCGATTCGATGAAGCCCGCTACCTGACCGTGGCCACGGCCGGGTTCGGCCCTAGGGAGGAAGCTCTCGGCTACGCCGCCGCCGCCTTCCGCTGCCGCACCAAGGACCAAGCCGAGGCGGTCGCGGTGGCGTTCGACGGCCGGACGCAGCCAGAACGGTTCCGTGCCGACCCGGTTGCGGAGGCCTTGGTCGTCGTGGGCGCACTACGTCTGGCGCGGGACACCGCTTGGCCGCCGGCGTCGCTGGGCGGCCGCATAGGCGGGTCCGCCAGTGTCGCCGAACCCGATGACGGGGCCGGCTGGTGGCGCCTGGCAGATGCCGCGGCGGACGTGGTCCGTCACGCCGGGCACCTGCCGGCCGGGGAACCGGGGATCGACGATGGTGCCCAGCGGCGGTCGCTCCTCGGCAGACAAGCCGAGGCGCTCCTCGAACAGCTTCCCAAGCGCACGGTAAACTACGAGCGAGCGACGAACGTCCTGCGCCGTCTGGCGCGCGGTGTCGTGGGGTCGGCGCTGGCTGCCGTGGTCGATTGGGCTGATGGCCGGATCGACCGGACCGAGTTGCGACAACGAGTGGCTTCGTGGCAGGGCAGCGACGTCGATGCGCACATCGATCAGGCCACCCAGGAACTGTCGGTGATCGACAAGAACCCGATCGAGGCCCGCGCCCGTAAGCGGCTCCG
>Ga0105240_10009358_pt1 | contig 13886 bp, 11 predicted proteins | sample KBSC54metaG_FD_80426 | JGI IMG/M metagenome (GOLD analysis project Ga0105240, IMG submission 80426) | Corn rhizosphere microbial communities from Kellogg Biological Station, Michigan, USA - KBS C5-4 metaG | ecosystem: Host-associated > Plants > Roots > Rhizosphere > Soil | place: Michigan, USA... | reverse complement strand
GTCGCCCGATGGCAAGCGGATCGCCTTCCGGGCGCTCAACGATCTGTATTGCCTGACGATCGGCGACCCGAACCCGCGTTGGCTGACCGATGGCGCATTCTACAAATGCGACCCCGCCTGGTCGCCGGACGGGCAGACGCTCGTCTACTCGACCGATCGCGGCGGCACGCTCGATCTCTGGCTGCATGACATGGCGGCCGGCACGGACCGGCAATTGACTAGCCTTCCGAAGGACGCGGCGACATCGGGCAACTGGTGCGGGGACGGCAAGCACATCGCCTTCCTCAACCAGGCCGGAGCGCTGCATCAGGTCGAGCTCGCGACCGGCATCGTCGAACGTCTCTACGATCCGTTGTGGGAGCCTGGCCGGCCGAGCTTCGGCCCGGACGGGCGGCTGATCGCCTACGCCGCATTCCGGCCGTCTTCCGCGCGCTTCCGCGAGGGGCTGTCCGAGATCCTAATCGTCGAGCGCAAGACGGGAAAGGGGCGCTACACGCCGATCGCGTCCGGAAAATCGATCGCGACGCGCGGCGACGATGGGCCGGTCTGGTCACCGGACGGGCGCTACCTGGCCTATGTCTTCGCCAGCACCCTTTGGGTTCAGCCGGTCGATACCGATGGCGCGTTCACCGGCAAGGCGCGGCAGATCACGACCGAAGTGACGGATGCACCGAGCTGGAGCGGAGATAGCCGGACTTTGCTGTATCTGAGCAACGGCCGGCTGCGGCTCATTCCGGTCGATGGCGGCGTGTCGCGCACCGTTCCGTTCCGGATGAACTGGGCACTCGCCCGCCCGCCGGCGCGTTCCGTGGTATCCGGTGCCCGCATATGGGATGCACTCGGCCCGCATTACCGTGTGGCCGACGTCGTGATCGAGGGCGGTCGGATCGAGGCGCTCGCATCCCCCGGCAGCGTCACGGGCCAGGACGTCGCGCGGATCGAGGGATCGGGGCATGTGCTGATGCCCGGCCTGATCGACATGCACACCCACCGGCAGATGCAGGGCTTCTCGTTCGGAGACCGGATCGGCCGCCTCTTCCTCGCCATGGGGATCACCGCGACCCGATCGCCCGGTTGCCCGGCCTATCATATGGTGGAGGACCGCGAGGCGATCGACGCCGGCAGGCGTATCGCGCCGCGCCATTATGCGACAGGCGAGGCGATCGACGGCAGCCGGATCTTCTACAATTTCATGCGCCCGCTCACCGAGCCGGGTCAGATGGCGCTGGAGCTATCGCGGGCCGAGGCGCTGTCCTACGACCTGATCAAGACCTATGTGCGGCTCGATCACCGCGCGCAGGCCGATGCGATCACGGCGGGGCATCGGATGGGGGTGCACGTCACCTCCCATTATCACTATCCCGCGCTGCTGAACGGGGCGGACGCGACCGAGCATCTCGGCGCCACGAACCGGTTCGGCTATTCGCGCACGATGACCGCGCTCGGGGCGGGGTACGAGGACGTGAACCGCCTGTTCGCGACCGCGCGGGCAGGGCGCACGCCCACTTTGTTCTCGGCGAACATCCTGCTCGCCGATTATCCGGACCTCGTCGCCGATCGCCGGGTTGCGGCGCTGCTGCCGCCCTGGGAATATGCGAGCCTGAAGGCGAAGGCGGCGCTGATGACCGACAGCGATCGCCGCCCGCTCCTGGCCGAGCTGGAGAAGAATGTGCGCCAGATCCGCGATATGATGGCGCTCGGCTGGCATGTGCATTCCGGCACCGACGCGCCGATCGACACGGTGGCGGTCAGCCTACACCTGAACCTGCGCGGGATGGTCCGGTTCGGGGTTTCCCCTTATGAGGCCTTACTGACGTCGACCCGACACGCTGGCGCGTTCCTGCACGAGCCGGTGGGCACGATCGCCAGGGGGCAACTGGCCGACCTCATCCTCGTCGATGGCGATCCGCTCGCAAAGATCGAGGATGTCGCCAATGTCCGCTGGTCGATGGTCGGCGGCGCTCGAAGCGATACGGGGACGTTGCTCGAACCTTTTAAGGACAATCGGGCGTCCAAAGCGGCATCGCCTGTTGCTCGCGACCGCCTGGCCGACGGGCCGGGATTCTACTGGCAGACCGCTGAATATATCGAAGAGTGTCGAACGGCCTGCTGCGCAGGCCACTCAATCGCCGTTTGAGCCACCCGGCAGAGGCTGCACGCGGAGGTCACGCAATCGAGCGACATCGAGAGCGAGACGCTCGACCGCGAGCAGGTCCGCTCGTCGCTCGCGCGGCGGCTCGGCATGGACATCGCCGGTCTCTCGACGCCGGACCGAAATGTCGAGGGCGTCGTCGAGATGATGCTCGACGTGACCCAGAACTACGCCGAGCCGCTCGATACCGAGCGCCTCTTCGGCTGGCATGCCGCCTTATTCCCGACCGGACGCAGCGGAATGAGCAGGATCGTCGTCGGCGCCTGGCGTACCGAGCACTCGGGACCGATGCGGGTGGTTTCGGAACCCTGCGGCAAGGAGAAGGTGCATTACGAGGCCCCGGGCTCCGACAGGCCGGACGCGGAAATGAAGGCCTTCGTCGACTGGTTCGAGCAGGAAAGAAGATCGATCCGCGTGTGGACGCCCCTCCGGATACAAGGGGATATTCGAGAGATTTTCGCGCGCGGGTTCAGGTGCTTCCGTGTGTCCGGCCTGTTGATGCAGCCATCATCACGGCTGCTGGCCTGTATGGAGATCGCGGATCGGGTCCAGACCGGTTATGCGCGCTCGAAGCGCCTGGTCATTGCACTGGTTTTCCCGACCCCGTCTTCTGACCGTTGCGGCATACCTCTCTATCGACCTTCCTTGCGTCCCTGACGCCTCAGACCTAGCGATTACACCGCCGCGGCCGGAGCTCTGTAGGAGCCGCCGTGGGCCATAAGTGCCCAGACGGTTCTCGCCATCTTGTTCGCCATCGCGACGGTGACCAACATGCGAGGCTTGCGGGCCAGCATGCCGGCCAACCATGCCCCAGCTTTGGCGGGATCGCGCGCCGCAACCTTGGTCGCTGAGCTAGCGCCCAAGATTAGTAGTCGGCGCAGGCTTCGCTCGCCCATCTTGGTCGTTCGTCCCAACCGCTCCTTACCACCGCTGGAGTGCTGCCGTGGGATGAGGCCAAGCCAGGCTGCAAAGTCACGTCCGCGGCGGAAGGTGCTGGCAGCAGGTGCCAACGCTACCAGCGCGGTCGCGATCACCGGGACGACACCAGGTATCGTCATCAGCCGCTTCGCCACAGGATCGGCCTTTGCCCGGCTTGCGATCTCGCGGTCCAGAAGGGCGATCTGCGCCTGCAACGCCTTCAGGCTTTCCGCGATGACTGCCAATACCAGACGCGCCTCTGCTGGCACGTCGGATTCGGGATCGCCGACGATCTCGACGAGCTTGCCCACGTGCCCCACACCCTGACGGACGATGTAGCCGAACTCGGTGAGGTGTCCGCGCAAGGCGTTGATCAGCTGGGCGCGCTGGCGCACGAGCAGATCGCGTGTACGGAACACACCCGCTGATGCCTGAGTCTGCGCTCTTGCCCTGGACGAACCGCATCGTTGGCCGCTGCGCTGCCTCGCAGATTGCCTCCGCGACGGCCATGTCGTTCTTCTGCCGCTTCACAAACGGCTTCACGTATGCCGGCGGAATAAGTCGCGTTTCGTGACCTAACGTGGCAATCTCGCGTGCCTAGTAATGGGCGCTTGCGCACGCTTCCATCGCCACTATGCATCGCGGCACCGTCGAGAAGAACGCCAACACCTCATCCCGCCGAAGCTTCTTGCGGAAGATCACCGTGCCGCTCGAATCCGGGCCGTGGACCGTAAAAACCGACTTGGCCCAGATCGAACCCTACTGTGCTAACCTCACCCGTGGACGCCTCCTGCAGTGGTGCTTCAACACCTCCACTCTGGCACATCGATGCCGTCAGCGGGCGTCCACCCCAACGGTTCTGGTCGGCTGTCGACTGGCAGCTGTGACGGTCGTCGGCGCCGCCGACTGTCAAGCAGGTTAAGTTAGCGCCTACGGGGTCGGACAGCTTTTACGTACTCGATTGACAGACATGGCGCCGAACGCCGGCATCACGCGGGCGAGATGCATGCGCGGTCTCGGGGAGCGAAGCGAGTAGAGCTCCGGTGCCGCGCGCGGCAAGCCCCCTGTCGTGTCAGAGCAGGCCCTTGGCTTTGAGATCGGCCGCGAAGGTCGCCAGTGCCATCACCAGCGTCAACGGCCTGCTCCGGAGAGGTTCGGCCCCATAGCTCGCATACCAGTGGGCAGCCCGCTCGTTCTTCGCGTTGATGATCAGCAGCACACTGCCAGCCTCCGCCGCGATACGGAGGCAGCGAAGCGCCACAGCCGCAAGGAGTTGCCCACCCAGCCCTTTGCCGGCCACGCTCAGGTCCGTCGCAATCCGCGCCAGCTTGAAGCCTGCAACCTCATGCTGAGCGAGGCCCTTGGTCATTGCCGTCGGCACATCCTCATGCGCGACGGCAGAGAGCGTGATCGTATAGAAGCCCAGCACCCGATTGGGAGTGATCACGTCGATCGCGCAGAACGTCTTGGAGGCATTCTGCTCATGGCTTTGGCGGGCATAGCGCCGCAGAAACTCGTTCATCGCCGTGTCGCCGCAATCGAACCCTTGGCGGTCGTGCGATCGGGCAATGGCTTCCTCATGCCATTGGGGCAACCTCATAGGGTATCTGGCAAGGCCGCGATCGCCGCCCGCAGCCGGGCATTGGGCTTGGGCGGATTCTCCAACAGCGCAAGGACGCGCGCATAGTCGCGGGCCGATAGCCTGATCACGTCGGCCGCCTCGATCACCGCTTCGGCTTCACGCAATGCCGTCTGGGTCACAAAGTTGGTAAGATCGGTGTTGCGGAGCGCAGCCGCGCGCAGGAGCATCGCCTTTGCCTCGGCTGACACCCGCAGGTTCATCCGCTTGTTGTCATCGACTGCAGCTCGGGGCATGTCCGCTTCCTTTCATTCGCACTCCTTCAAAGACTACGCGATCTTCATGCGATTTTCAAGCTTGTACGCTTTCAAAGCGTACCATCTCATTGGAGCTGACCGTTAGACGACGTTCGCGTTGGTGAATCGCCGTGCCTGGTGGGGACCGGCCTGACCGCACTGCTTTGACCTTGGAAATCTGCCGGACCGCTCACGGAAAATGATGTTCATGCGGTGAATGGCGACAAGTGGTCGCGAACTAACAGGCAGCCGATCGAGCCAAGCTGACGGGATGATCATCCCGTCAGGAAGGCGGCCAATGCCGGTCGTTCTGATGCTGTGTGATCTTCCCCAATTGCGACCCGTCCGGTTTTGCGCTGGCAATCCAACGGTCTCGATCCGCGCGTATGAAGCCCGCGATATCATGATCTTGGTTGTCCTGCTGGCCGAACGTCAGGTGACGGGGGGCTTTTCCCCACTGACGCGCGCTTTGACGGTCTCGGTTTGCGGCGGCCATGTTCGAGATTGAGCGCCACGATCCGGGCGAGCAACGTCGCTGGAAAGAGTTGACCGATGACGGCTTCCAGATTGGCCAGGCTGCGCGCCAGCGGATCGACGGGAACGACATCGCCATAGCCGGTGGTGGTGATCGTCGCGAGGCTAAAATAGGTGAGCGCCGCCGTCTGCTCGCCCCGGCCGGAAGGAAGCGGCGATCCTGTGGTGAGAATGATCGCGCCCGGCCAGTGCGTGAGAAGGACGTTGAAGACGATCGCGAACAGCGCCGCGATGTTGAGGTAGATCAGCACCGCGCCCTGCACCCGGTGCATGTTTACATGGCCAGGCCCGAAAACGTGGCGCGCGACAAGCGCCGTCACCGCCGCATTGAATGCCAGGGCGATCCCCTCGATCAGCTCGTGCTGAAAGCCGTCGCTCGTGGCCAGGCCGAGATGCTGCAGCCAGTGCAGGCCGAAGACCGGCCCTGCCGTGATGATCGCCAACGCCACCAGTAATGCAATCTGAAGCCCCCGGTGTCGGGTGAGCGCTGCGATCCCGACAACCGAGAATGTCAGGCGGCAGACATCGAGCAGAAGATGGGCGGACGGGTAATGGGTGCCGAGCGGGATCGCCGCGAACAAGGTGACGGCCTGGACCAGCAGGAGAGTGCTGAGGCTCCAATCCACGCCCCGGGGTCGTCCCATTCCATTCCGCATTCCGGGCGCTCCTTTCCGTCCTCTATTGTACCTTGTCGGGAAACCAGAGCTTGACGCCTGCTATGTCTCCCTGGCCGCACTGATCCACAGTCGGCCGTGCGGAAGGTCGATCACGATCGTCCGGCCCCGGAAGGCCTCAAGCCCCAGGCTGACGGGGTTTGCCTCGGAACTGGGTGCGGACGCTGAGGGAACGCTCAGGAGCATATGCCCGAACCCCAGCGCGGCATCCTGGCCGGGCGCCGACGGCAAAGATTGCCAGAGCCCGGCACCGATCTCCAGCGGCCCCGCCTGGCCGAGCCTGAGCGCGGCGTTGGTGGAGAGCCCGTTGATCGAGATGGTGGCGCGAAGCTGGCCATCGTCGCCGACCGTCAGGGGCACGGATGTGAAGCGACGAGAGAGCCGCGTCACCTCGTTTTTCTCCAGCAGGGACAGTTCGCGTCGCGGGATATCCAGGGCCAGGATATGGGACTGGAGGATGTCGCGACCGATGATCATCTCGGCGCCGGACGGGAGAGCCGTCGGGGAGACGGTGAGCGACGGCTGGTCGAACTCTTCGGCGCCGATGCCGATGGTCAGAGGCCGCCGGCTGACGGTCGCGCGGACGTCCGGGGTTGGGATGAGATGCCGGCGCAGCGCGAAATCGCGCGTGACCGCGGAGGTCGCGACCCGCGGATCGATCAGCGCAGGGAGGCTGCCTTGGCCAATCCGCGAGGCAATCAAAAGCCCAGCGGCCGTGATGGCGAATTTCCCGCTGACGACGCCCCACACTGCTCCCATCGCGTTTTCCCTTATTCGCCGGTCGCTTGGCTGCCACCGATCGCCTGAATGAGCGCCACGCTGTCGCTGAAGCGGACGGCCTTCGCCTGGATCTGCTGGCCATGCGCCTGCGCGCTCGCCGCCGCCGCGTTCAGCAGCGCGAGCGTCCCGACACCGCCCAGTTCCAGCTGGCGCTTGGTAAAGCGCAGATTCTGATCGGCGGCGACCGTCGCGCGCGTCGCGGCATCGAGCGCGTCGGCGTCGGTGCGCAGGCCCGAAAGCGCGTCGCTCACGTCGCCGAACGCCTGCAGCGCGGCCGCACGATATTGTGCTTTGGCGCCATCGAGCGCTGCTTCGGCGGCACGCTGCTGGTGCAGCAGGGCGCCGCCATGGAAGATCGGCTGGGTGACGCCTCCGATCAGCGACCAGAACGGATTGCCGCTCGCGAACATGTCGGCGAATTGGGTGGCTTGGCCGCCGATCGTGGCGCTCAGCGGAAAGCTCGGCAGGCGCGCCGCGATGGCTGTCCCGACATCTGCACCTGCGCCCCGCATCTGCGCTTCCGCCGCGCGCACGTCGGGGCGCCGCGCGATCACCGTCGAGGGGAGGCTGAGCGGCAGGTTGGCGGGCAGCGTCAACGCATCGAAACCCGGCAGCGGCGGGAGCGGCGAGCCGGGCGCGATGCCGATCAGCGCCGAGATCAGGCCATTCTGATGATCGAGCTGCTTCTGCAACGGGGGCAGCGCCGCCTCCGCCGTGGCGAGCGCGGTCTCCTGGCTCGCGACGTCGGCGGCGCCGATGTCGCCGATCGCCTGCCGCGTCCGGAGCAGCGCCAGCACATCGCGGTTGCTGCGGATCGAATCCTGGACGGCATCGATCTGGGCGTGCAGCGAGGCTTGCTGGACCACCGCGAGCACGAGATTGGCGATCACCGTCAGCCTGGCCGCATCGCGCTTGTCGGCCGCCACCTCGGCCGCCGCGCGCGCCGAGCGGACCTTGCTGTGCTGCCCCCCGAAGAGGTCGAGCGGATAAGTGACGGTCAGCTGGGCGGTATGCAGGCTGTAGAGATAGATGTCGGGATCGGGCAGGGGATTGGCCAGCGTCCGCGAGGCCCGGAGCCGCTGCGCCTGGTAGCTCGCATCGACCTGTGGCAGCGATGTGCCGCTGGTCGCCCTGGCCTGCTCGCGGGCCTGCCGGAGAGCGGCATCGGCGGTCGCGAGATCGTTGTTCGCGGCCAGTGCCCGCGCCACCAGCGCGTCGAGCGCCGGGCTGCCGAATTGCCGCCACCAGTCGGCCGGCGCCTCGGCACCGGATTGCAGCCGCTGGGCAGGCCCCGAGGCCGGCGCGATCGTGAAGGACGACATAGGCGGCGCCAGCGGGAGCGTCGTCGTCGGATGCTGGGGGCCGAGCGCGCAGCCGGTCAGCGCGCCGAGCAGGACGAGGACGAGAGGGCGCCTCATGCGTCATCCCCTTCTGGGCGGTGGCTCAGATCGTGCCCGACGAAGCGGCCGTGCGCCCCCCGGTCATGCAGCCCGACATGCCGGGAGAAGCGCTCGATCAGCGCGGGAAGCACCAGCAAGATCAGCAAGGGCGCGATCGTCATGCCTCCCACCACCACCAGCGCCAGCGGCTTCTGCACCTGGCTGCCGATGCCGTTGGACAAAGCGGCGGGGAGCAGGCCGATCGCGGCGGCCAGGCAGGTCATCGTGACGGGGCGGAGGCCCTTGTTCACCATGGTGGCGACCGCCTGCTTGCGGGACGCGCCCTCGTCGATGCTCTGGTTGAAGGTCGTCACCATCAGGATGCCGTCCATCACCGAGATGCCGAACAGGGCGACGAACCCGATCGCGGCCGAAATGGAGAAGGGCGTGTCGGTGAGCGCCAGCAGCAGCACGCCGCCGACGATCGCCATCGGGATGACGCTGAACGCCAGCAGGGAATCGGTGAGCGATCCGAAATTGGCGTAGAGCAGGATCAGGATCAGGCCGAGGCTGATCGGCACCACGATCTCGAGGCGATGCACCGCGCTCGTCAGGTTGGCGAGCTCGCCGGCCCATTCGAGATGATAGCCCGGTGGCAGTGGCACGTTGCGCGCGATCCGCGCCTGCGCCTCGCCGACCGCGCCGCCGAGATCGCGGTCGCGGACGCTGAACTTGATCGGGACGTAGCGTTCCTGATGCTCGCGATAGATGAAGGACGCGCCGGAGGTGAGGCGGACGTCCGCCAGCTCCGACAGGGGGACCTGGATCTGGCCCTGGCCGTCGGCGGCTGGCGCTGCGACGGTGATGTGGCGGATGGCCTCCAGGCTGTCGCGCTCCGCCGCGGCGAGGCGGACGACGATGGGGAAATGGCGGTCGGTGCCGGGCTCGTAGAGATCCCCCGGGCTTTGGCCGCCGATGGCTGCCGCGATCGTGGTGTTGATGTCGTCGGGCGTCAGGCCATAGCGCGCGGCGGCCTGGCGGTTGATGTCGATGCGGACGGTGGGCTGGCCCAGCGAGTTCGAGGCGCCGAGATCGGCGATGCCGCGCACCTTCGCCATCTGCGCCTCGATCGCGGCGGCCAGTCGGTCGAGCGTGGCCAGATCTGGGCCGAAGATCTTGATCGAGTTCGCGCCCTTCACGCCCGACGCGGCCTCGTCGACATTGTCCTCGATATATTGGGAGAATTCGAAGTCGACGCCCGGATAGCGCGCCTGCAGACGCTGCTGGATCTCGGCGGTCAGCTTCGCCTTGTCGACGCCGCTCGGCCACTCATCGAACGGCTTGAGCGGCGTGTAGAATTCGGCGTTGAAGAAGCCGGTGGCGTCGGTGCCGTCATCCGGGCGGCCATGGGTGGAGATGACGCGCTCGACCTCGGGATAACCGGCGATGATGGCGCGGATGCCGTTGACCGTCGGCTGTCCCGCCTCCAGCGAGATGGAGGCGGGCAGCGTCGCCCGGATCCAGAGATTGCCCTCTTCCAGATGCGGCAGGAACTCAACGCCCAACGATCGCATCGCGATCAGGGCGACGAGGGTCAGCAGGATAGCGCCGCAGAAGGTGACCAGCCGGTTGGCGAGTGCGAAGGCCGCGGCGGGCCGGTAGAGGCGGCGGAAGACGCGGACGATCCGCGTCTCCGCCTCGCTCAGATGATCGGGCAGCAGCAGGGCGGAGAGAACGGGCGAGACGGTAAAGGTCGCGATCAGCCCGCCGGCGATGGCGTAAGCGTAGGTCTCCGCCATGGGCCCGAAGATATGGCCTTCCACCCCGGTCAGGGTAAACAGGGGCAGGAAGCTGGCGATGATGATCGCCGCGGCGAAGAAGATGCCGCGGCTCACCTCGTGGCTGGCGTGGAGGATGGCGGAGAAGCGGCTGGCATGGTTGGCATGGCTGTGCCCGGCCCGGATGTGCCCGGATCGCTCCGCCATATGGCGGTAGATATTCTCGACCAGAATCACGCTGGCATCGACGACGAGTCCGAAATCCAGCGCGCCAACCGACAGCAGATTGGCGCTTTCGCCCCGGATGATGAGGATCAGCACCGCGAAGGCCAGCGCGAAGGGGATGGTGGCGGCGACGATCAGCGCGCTGCGCAGATCGCCGAGGAATATCCACTGCAGCAGGAAGATCAGTAGCACGCCCTCGATCAGGTTGTGCATCACCGTGTGCGTGGTGAGCCCGATCAGGGTGGAGCGATCGTAGATCGGCACAAGCTGCACGCCGGGCGGCAGCACGCCGGTCGAGTTGATGGTGTCGACCTCCTGCTTCACCGCGTTGATCGTCGGCAGCGACTGGGCGCCACGCTGCATCAGCACGATGCCCATGACGATGTCGTCGTCCTTGCCCTCGCCGGCGATGCCCAGGCGCGGCTCGTTGCCGATCTTGAGGGTGGCGACGTCCTTGACCTGGACCGGGGTGCCGCCGTTCGTGGCGACCAGCACGTTCTCGATCTGGCTGGGTGCCTGGATGAGGCCGACGCCGCGGACGATGGCGGCCTGCGGGCCGAAATTGACGGTCTGGCCGCCGACATTGCTGTCCGACTTGCCGATCGCCTGGATCACCTGCCCGATCGACACGCCGTGCGCGAGCAGCCGGTCATTGTCGATCACCACTTCGTAGGTGCGCAGCTTGCCGCCCCAGCCGGTGACGTCGATCACGCCGGGGATGCGCTTGAAGCGGCGCTGCAGTACCCAGTCCTGCAGCGTCTTGAGATCCATCACCGAATAGCCGACGGGCGCCTGGATGCGATAGCGGTAGATCTCGCCGATCGGGCTGGTCGGCGAAATCTGCGCCTGCGCGCCACCGGGTAGAGTGCCGAGCTGGGTCAGCCGGCCGAGGACGAGCTGTTCGGCCTGTGCGAAGGTCACATCGTAGCTGAACTGGATCTTCACGTCGGACAGGCCGAACAGCGAGATCGAGCGCACCGTGTTGATGTGCGGCAACCCGGCGATCTGCACCTCGATCGGGGTGGTGATGTTGCGTTCTACCTCCTCGGCCGAAATGCCGGGGCTCTGCGTCACCACCTCCACCATCGGCGGCACCGGATCGGGATAGGCCTCGATGTTGAGGTTCGCGAAGGCGAAGCCGCCGGCGGAGATCATGCCGATCAGCAGCACGATCATCAGGTAGCGTTGGCGCAGCGCGAACTCGACGACGCGGTTCACGCGCCGAGCCCCGCTTCGTTGACGAAGATCGCGCCGGCGGTGACGATGCGCTCGCCGGGCCGGAGCCCGTGGCTCACCTTCACCAGCCCGTCCGCGCTGTCCGCGATGTCGATGGCGCGCGCGCGCAGCAGGCCGTCGCCGCCCGCCACCCAGACCCGCGCCGTGTCGCCCTCGTGGATCACCGCCTGGGAGGGGATGAGGATCGCCGAGCCGTTCACCGGGCGCTGGATCGCGAAGCGGGCGAACATGTCCGGCTTCAGCGCCTCGTCGGGATTGGCGACGGTCGCGCGCACGGGCAGGCGGTGGGTGGCGGGATCGAGGGCGGCGCCTATATTGTCGATGACCGCATGGAAGATGCGACCCGGATAGGCCGGCGTCGTCACGTCGACGTCATCGCCCAGATGCACCTTGGCGGCATCCGACTGATCGACCTGCGCGACCAGCCAGACGCGGGTCAGGTCGGTGATGGTGATGACCGGCTTGTCGCCCCCCGCCGAGACATATTGGCCGGGCGCGACGTCGCGCGTGGCGATGACGCCGGATGCCGGGGCATGGAAAGTCGTCTCGGAATAGATGCCGGCGACCTCGCCGGCCTTTTCCAGCCGGTCGATCTCGGCGGGCGACTTGCCCAGCAGGGTGAGCTTGTCGCGCGCCGCGCCGAGCGCGGCATCGGCCGTCCGCATCGTGGACTGGGCGCCGACCAGGTCGCTCTCGGCCTGCCTGTAGTCCTTCAGCGCGCCGCCCGCGCTCTGGTAGATGGCGCCCTGGCGCTTTTCATTGTCGGTCGCGGCCTTGAGCGCCGCCGCCGCGGTGGCGCGCTGGGCGTTGGCGGAGAACAGCACGTTGCGGGCGTCGACGAAGTCGGACGACGCGATCTTCAGGATCGCCTGGCCCCGCGCGACATGCTGCCCGGCCTGGACGTAGACGTCGCCGATCTGGCCCGAATAGGGCAGAACTACCGGTGTGCTGCGATCCTCGTCGACCGAGATGGTGCCGGTCGCCACAATGCTGCTGGGATCGGCGCCCATGCCCACGGGCAAGATGCGAAGCTCCGACCATTGCTGCGGCGTCGGCCTGAACGTACCGGGCGGCGAGGGCACGACCCGGGGCCGGGCGGGGCGATCGAAGGCGTGGATGGCCACGATCAGGAGGATGACGAGTAGGAGGGCGGCGGCGCCCAACGACAGGATGCGCAGTTGCGCGGCCTTCGCCAGCGGGGTCGTCGGCGGCAGATCGGGCGGCGAAGGCGCATGTGACATGACGGACCTGGTTCTCGCGCTTGTCCGGGAGGAAGCCGGGGTCCATTAGGTGCGGCGGCTTACACGAGCCTTACGGCGGGCGAGCGCGAAGGGCATCGATGCGGCTGTTGATTGTGGAGGACGATCTGGAGCTCGCCGCCGCCGTCCGGGCCGGGCTGGCGCGGCGCGGGCTGGTAGCGGATCACGCGGCCTCGCTCGGCGATGCGGATCAGATGCTGAAGGCGATGGCCTATTCGGCGGTCGTGCTGGATCTGGGGCTGTCCGACGGAGACGGGTTGGATCTCCTGCAGGCGGTGCGATCGCGCAAGCAGAGCCTGCCGATCCTGATCCTCACGGCCCGCGGCGACATCGAGGACAGACTGACCGGCCTGGATGCCGGCGGCGACGACTATCTGGTGAAGCCCTTCAACATGGACGAGCTCGCCGCGCGGCTGCGCGCCCTGCTGAGGCGCGGCGGCCTGCAGGACAGCGGGCTGGCGCTGGGCAATCTGTGGTTCGAGACCGCCTCTCGCGAACTCAGCATCGGCGGCGTCTCCGTCGGGCTTTCCGCGCGCGAGGGCGAGATCATGGAATTGCTGCTCCGGCGGCCCGAGCGCGTCGTCACGAAGCGCTTCGTCGAGGACCAGCTGTTCGGTTTCGACGAGGAACTCGGCTCCAACGCGGTGGAGGTCTACGTGCATCGCCTGCGGAAGAAGCTCGAAAAGGGCGGCGCCTCCGCCGTGATCGAGACGATCCGCGGCGTCGGCTATATCCTGCGGCCCGGCGGATGAAATTGGGCCTGCCGCGCTCGTTGATCGTCCGCATCCTGATCGCGGAGATCGTGACGATCCTCGTGTCGGCCGTGCTGCTCTGGCAGGTCACAGCGGGGCTGCTGAGCAGCACGGTCGATCGCTTCCAGGAGCGCGGCCTGCTCGCCCAGGCGGCGGCGGTGTTGAAATCCGCCGTCAGGGACGATCGCGGGGCTTGGACCGTCGATCTGCCGGCGCAGCTGCGCCCCATTTATGACACGGGGTATGACGGGCGGGCCTATGTGCTGCTGGACGAGAGCGGCCGCCTGCTGTCCGCCAGCCGCTTCGCCCAGCCGCAGATCGCGC